>LNFM01006401.1_pt1 | contig 19402 bp, 12 predicted proteins | sample 596031 | NCBI WGS metagenome assembly LNFM01 (sample SAMN04254537, study PRJNA301005) | activated carbon metagenome | isolation source: dual media filters at the Ann Arbor, Michigan drinking water treatment plant | place: USA: Ann Arbor | reverse complement strand
TGGTCGCGCGAAGCGCACCTTCCGCCGTGAGTCTTCGAACGGCGCCCAGCACGGGGTTTGTTAACCCCGTGCGAGATCCCCCTCTTTTCAAGTGAGCCCGCTGCCCGTTGCCCGTCGCTCGTCGCTCGTCGCCCGCTGCCCGCTGCCCGTTGCTGCGCTCTCTGACGGTGGTCGCGCGAAGCGCACCTTCCGCCGTGAGTCTTCGAACGGCGCCCGACACGGGGTTTGTTAACCCCGTGGAAGCAACACCTTTTTTCAAGTGAGCCCGTTGCCCGCTGCTCGTTGCCCGTTGCCCGTTGCCCGCTGCTCGTTGCCCGCTGCTCGTTGCCCGCTGCTCGCCGCCCGTTGCTCGCTGCCCCTTTGCCGCGCTCGCACTCAGGCGCTGAGCTCGGGCGGAGGCAGCGGGCCCGGTACGGCGGTGAAGCACATCCACGAACCCGACGCGTCGCACGAGCACTGCGTAAACGACCCGTCCGAGCTCATCACCGAGCACCGCGCACCCGCCGCGTTGCAGCGCGCGCCGTCCATCGGAAACGGCGAACACGGATCGACGCCCGTGTCCGCGACCATCACGTCCGGCACCGCGGTGTCGACCACGCCCGTGTCCGTGGGGGTGGGGCGATCGTCGGGCACACGGACGTCCGCGACGGTGACGTCCTGCGCTGTCACGTCGCGCTCGGAGACATCCGGCGCGGTGACGTCGATCTCGGTCACGTCTATCTCGCGGCTGTCGGCCATCGAGCGAACGTCGTTTGCGGCGGCGTCCGATGGGGGGGCGGCGCTGGTGCATCCGACCAGCGCGCCAGAGCCGACGAGCGCGAGCGCGCGCACGATGGAGACGAAGCGAAGCGAGTTCATCGCTCGCGACTGTATTTCAGAACGGAAACAACGTCACGTCCACGGCGAGAAAGCCCTGCACGCGCACGATGCTGACGTCGCTTTGAAACATCATTCCCACAGCTTCGACGCGGCGACCGTTGGGGATCACGCTCGCGCCCGCGCCGAGGACGAACGGCGTCTGCCCGATGCCCCAACGAACATAGAGCCCCGGCGACAAGATCTGCTCTGGTGACACGCGAGAGTTGAACGAGAGCGTCGCGCCGCGAGTGTTTCCCATCGCGTCGCGCACGGTGGCGTTGATCTCGGGCAACACCGGAAATGACATGAGTCCGCCCACGTCGATCGCGCTCGCGAACACCCCCAGCGTGTGCGTCCGCGCGATCGGAAAGCTCACGTCGAGCCCGAGCATCCCCGTGAGGCCCACGCTCGGCACGAGCTGGGTTTGTCCCGTGACGCCCCCGCCTACGATGTAGTCGCCGCCGCCCGACAGTCCCACCATCGCCGAGAGCGACAGCGTGAAGCGCGTGCGCTTGATGCGCCAAGAGCCCACTGGAGCGACCACGGTCTCGAGCGCCGCGCGCACCTGCTCGGGCGACTGCGCCTGCGCGATCTCCGCTGCGAGGACGAGCCCTCGTGCGACGTTGTCGGGCAGCCCGAAGCCCGCGCGGCCGATGGCCGAGACGATGCGCACCGTCTCGATGACGATGTGCGGGAGGTTTCCTCGGCCGATCGCGAGGACGAGCTGCGCGAGGCGATCGGGCAGCGCGACCAGGCTCGCGATGTCCGAGTCGTTGGCGGCCAGGCGCGACGCCAGGTTGATCACCTCGATGAGCGAGCGCGCCACGGCGCCGATGCGCGGGAGCTGGACGTCGACGGAGTTCGTTCCGATCGTGATCGACCCGAACGCGTTGCGCAGCCGCTGGCCCGCGAGGCGCAGCTCTCCGACGAGACCGCGATCGGACTCGACCGGCTTTCGCCCGAGCAGCGTCTCGAGAAACGAGTGAAACACCTCCGGCGGCATCCGCTCGAGGTCGGGCCTCGTCGCGACCGCGAGCAACATCAGCCCGCTGCCCATCATCGCGCGACGCATCTGCTCGCAGAGGGCAGGCTCGTTCGCGCAGCGAAAGGTGTCCGCGACGCTGGTGACCACCGTGCTCAAGCTCCGCGTGTCCGGGCTCGCGATGAACTGCGTCACCAGCTCGAAGAACGTGCGGTACACGAGGGCGGTGCCCCCGCCAGACCTCGGCGACTGCTGCGCCGCGCGCGACGGCAGGGCGAGCACGTCCGCTTGAAAAGCGGTGCGCAGCCCCGCGCCGAGCGAGACCCTGAGCGACGTGTTGCGCCCCGCGTCGACGAGGTAGCCGCACGTGTGCTCGAACCAGGCGCGCGCCCGGTCCGAGCAGAGCAACACTCGAAGCTGCTCGAGCGCGAAGGCCTCGACCTCGGCCTGCGCTCGCGACACCAAGAGCTGCGTGAGCCCCTGGATCGCGATGTCCATCACGCCCTGCGCCGACGCCGTCGCGCCGGTCGAGGCGCTGCTCGTCGGAGCGCCGTTGGTCATCGACGAAGTCGCGTTGGCGTCCTGCGTCGCGAGCGGAGCCACGGTGTTGCTCGCGGTCATCGTCGCGCTGCCCGTCGGCGCCGGCGCGGTGGTGCCGCTCGTCGCGGGGCTGCTCGTCGCGATGCGCGTGCTCCCGTAGGTGACCCTCGGCGTGGTCCTCGGCAGCGCAGGAACCGTCGTCGGAACCCTCGTCGGCGCGCTCCCGCTCCACATCGCGCTGATCGCGGGGTTGTCCGGCCGCTGCCCCGCCACGCGGCCACGCATCGCGATCGCGTAGAGCTCTTCGAGCTGCTCCATGCCGCGGGTGTCCAGGATCGGCAAGGAGCCGGGCGCGGCTTGCGTTCCCTCGGGCGGCGCGAGCGCGCAGTACCGATCGAGGACGCCCAGCACCTCGCGGAGCCGCGGCCGCTGAGGCTCGGGCGCGGATTCGACCCACGGCACCAACGCCTCGTGCGACGAGCAGTACCCGCTCATCGCAGCGCGTCGGTTGATCGCGGCGCGCACCGTGGATGCCGCCGAGGTGAGCAGCGTCGCTCGTTGCGACTCGGTCATTCCGCAGGTGAAACGAATGCTCGAGTGGTCTCGGCAGTGCGCGCGAAACGCCGTCCACATCTCTGGCCGAACGCCCAACGGCGGAGGGACGTCGATGTCGCGAGCGTCTTCGTCGGCGCGGCACACCATCTCGATCGACGCCCACCAGTTGGACGTCACCAGCGAGCGCAGCTGATCCGTCGTGCACGACGTCGCGACCATCGGCGTTCCCCGACCAAACGTCGGCAGCGAGACGCGGGGCGCCGTGGCCGCTGTGGTGGGTGCCGTGGCTGCTGTGGTGGGTGCCGTGGCCGGAGATGTTGTCCAGTGTTGCCCGCGAATCGCAGAGGTTTGCGATGTTTCCGCCGTGGTGGGCGTCGTCGCTGGCGTCGTCGCTGGCGTCGTCGCTGGTGTCGTCGCCGGAGCGCTCTGCGCCTGAGCGTTGGTCGCGACAGAGACCGCAGACGAGACCGTGATCGCCGCGATCGCGATCCGCGAAGAGACTGTGAGATTTCTCATCATTTGAATTCTTGTGCGATGACTGTCGATCCGTTGTAGCGCCCTTCGTTCGTGCTCTTCGCTCACGGACGACGCTCGGCGGGCGGGGGCTCGAGGATCGATTCGTACAGGCGTTGTCGCGGGATTCCTGCGCTCAATCGCGCGCGGGCGTTGACCAGCTCGCGGTCGATCACCGACGCGATCAGCCGGTCGCTCGAGACGCCCACCAGTCGTCGTCCGTTGACGAAGAGCGTCGGTAGATCGCGCACCTCTGCGCGATCGGCCTGCATCACGTCCGCGGCGACGAAGCTCGCGTGCGATTGATAGCGAAGCCCCAGCGTGAAGGTCCGCGGCTCGAGCTCGACGCGCGCCGCGGCGTCGACGAGGTGCGCAAACGAGAGGTCGTCGGTGCGATTGAAGAGCTGCTCGGCCATCGCCGCGAAGCCGTCTGCCCCCTTCTGCCTGTACGCTTCGACCGCGGCGATCGCCGCGCGGTGCGCGCGCTCGTCGGTGTCTCCGGGACGCAGCTTGTAGACCACGCGAACGTCGCGACCGAAGCGGGGGCGAAGATCCCCCAGCGTCTCGAACACCGCCGCGCAATGCGCGCTCGAGAAGTCCATGAAGAACACGATGGTGACCAGCGCGTCTGCTGCGCCCTGCGTCGGCGCGTTGGCCACGGGAACGAGGTAGCGGGCGTCCCAACCTGTCCCCGACGACGAGACCTGTTCGACCTCGGCGGGGTTGACCCACCCGAGCACGCGCCTCGGTTGATCGCTGCCGAACACGTTCGCGAGACCCGCGTACTGCTGCACGCGAACGTCCGTGGGAAGCGCGATGGGCCCCTGTCCTTCTGCCCGAAGCGTCTCGCTGCCGACGCTGCCGCTGCCCTGCAGCGCCCGTGGGTCGTCCATGAATCGCTGACCGCCTTGAGCGCCGCAGGCGCCCGTCAGGAGCACGGCCAAGAGACCGAAGGCCGCGCGAGTCACGGGTCGCGAGCGCTCGCGGCGGGCTGCGAATTCCAACGGCGCGGTCATCGTTGGCGCAGCGTACCGCAAGTGATCGCGTGGCCAACGCCCGCTCGAAGCGTGGCGATCGTCAGCGAAATCCGCGGAGGAGCTCAGCGCCCGAGCGCTGCGTGTGGTTGTCGGGAAGGGAATCGAACCCCTATAAGCAGAGCCAAAATCTGCTGTCCTACCGTTGGACGACCCGACAAGAGGTACCGAGAGCGGGCGGAGATTTGCCTCGACCGCGCCCATAGTCAACGGGTCTCTGCACAGGTTTGTGCGCTCGAGCCCCTCGGACCCTCGTCACCCTTCGCGGCCGCTGGCCCGGACCGCCTCACGAACGCGGGCAATACTCGCGGCAAACGCGGGGGTGGCGCGCATGGACTGCGGCGGGGCGGGCAGGCGCCAGGTCCAGTTGGCGGGCCCGACCGTTCCGGGCGTGTTGACTCGGTCGCGCACCGCCAGCACGTCCTGAATCAAGAGCAGGCACAGCTCGCTGCCCGCCGTCAGGATCGCGTCGAGGAGCGCCTTGTGCACGGCGGGGCCGAACTGCGCGGTGAGCGCGGCGGCGCGGTCCCTCACGATCGGCAGCTTCGCGAACGCGAGGCGCTCTTTCTCCTCGCGCGTCTCCCACCACGTCACGCACGAGTCGGTGTCGTGCGTCCCGAGCGCGCTCACGCTTCGCGCTGGAAAATACGTGGGATCTCGAAACTCTCCCTGCGCGTCCTTCTCCCAGATGAGCACTTTGTAGCCGGGCACATCGAGGCGCGTGAGCGACGCGCGCACCCAGTCGGGGATCACCCCGAGGTCCTCGGCGATGAGCGTGGCGCTGCGCTCGAGCCCCGCGGTCTTCATGGCGCTCACCACGCGCTCGCCGTGCGCGAGCTGCGCCCGAGGCTCGAGCGGATCGAAGACGCCTTCGACGAGCTTTCCGCGGGCATCTCTGGGCTCGAGCGGGCGCGTGTACGTGCGATAGAACCCGATCAAGTGATCGATGCGAAATCGATCGTAGAGCGAGCCCGCGTAGCGCGCCCTTCGACGGAGCCACGCGAAGTCGTTGGCTCGCATCGCCTCCCATTTGTAGGGCGGCAGCCCCCAGTCCTGGCCCTCGGGATCGAACTGGTCGCCCGGCGCGCCCACGTTGCGGTCGTGCCGAAACTCTTTCTGGTTGCCCCACACGTCGGCAGAGTCTCGGCCCACCATGAAGGGCAGGTCTCCCATCACCTCGAGGCCCTGCTCGTGGAGGGCGGCGCGCGCCGTCTCCCACTGGCCGTGCGCGAGCCACTGCAGATACTTGTAGTACGCGATCGCCGTGGAGAATTCCTGCCTCGCGCCGTCGAGCGCCCAGGGCTCGCGGTCGCGCAGGGGGCGCTCCCACTTCCACCAGGGCTCGCCTGCGCGGACGTCCTTGATGGCGCGAAACAGCGCGTAGTCCTCGAGCCAGTGTCGCTCGTCGGCGGACCACGCTTCGAACGCGCGGGCGCGGTCCGAGCTCCTGGACAGGTGCTCGCGCTCGAAGCGCAAGAACGCCCACTCGAGCGCGCGCTTCTTCGCGAAGCGCACGGCCTCGTAGTCTACGCGAGCGCTCTCTCTGGCGCGGCGCAGGATCGCGACGCCCATGTCTCCGCCGAGCGCCTCTCGAAGCGCTGCCGGATCGAGCTCGGGAACCTGGTCGAGCGACAGATAGAGCCAGTCGATCCCGAACGCGCTCATCGCGGAGTAGGGCGACGTCTCGGTGCCAGAGATCTCGCCGAGCGGCAGGATCTGCACGAGGCGGATCCCGGCGGACTCGGCCATCCACTGGGCGAAGGGAACGAGGTCTGCGATCTCGCCGATCCCCCAGGATCGCGCGCCGCGCAGAGAGAACAATGGAACGGTCACGCCCGCCACACGTCGGGCGCCCTTAGCTGTCCGGTCAACCATCGATGGCGCAGAGAGAACCACAATTCCTGCGGCCGGTGTGTATCCTCCGTGCGACCCGCGCGCTGGATGTGCGCGGGATAGCTCGGAGAACGCTCGACGATGGCTCGTAGGATCGGCCTTGTATTGCTCGCGCTCGCGCTCGTCGTGGCCGTGCAGATCGCGGCCAAAGCAGCGCTCAGCGCGTACATCATCCGCGTCATCGCGGTGTGCACCGTCAACGTGATGCTCGCCGTGGCGCTCAACCTGGTGAACGGGACCACCGGTCAGTTCTCCATCGGCCACGCGGGGTTCATGGCCGTGGGCGCGTACGCGTCCGCGCTCACGAGCCACGCGCTCGACGCGAAGATCCACGGCGTGATCGCTGGCTCTGCGGGAGACGCGGTCACGCTGATCGTGGCGCTCGTCGCGGGCGTGATCGCGGCGGGGATCGCGGGGGTGCTGGTGGGCGTTCCGAGCCTGCGATTGCGTGGAGATTATCTGGCGATCGTGACGTTGGGCTTCGGTGAGATCATCCGAATCACCATCGAGAGCTCGCCGTCGATCGGCGGCTCACAGGGGTTTCCCTTGGGGTACGCGAGCATCCCTGGGTACGCGACGCTCGCGTGGATCCTCGGCGGCGCCATCCTCGCCGTCGCCCTCACGTGGAACCTCACGTACTCGACGCACGGCCGCGCGCTCGCCGCGATCCGTGAGGACGAGATCGCCGCAGAAGCGGTCGGCGTCGACACGACCCGCTACAAAGTGCTCGCCTTCGCCGTGAGCGCGATGATCACGGGCTTCGCTGGAGCCCTGTACGCGCACGACGCCACGGGCGGACAGCACATCGATCCGGGCGCGTTTCGCCTCGATCGCAGCATCGACATGCTCGTGATGATCATCTTCGGCGGCCTCGGCAGCATCACCGGCGCCGTCATCGGCGGCTTCTTCGTGGGCGTGCTGCTGGAGCTCTTGAAAGAGCTGCCGAACCTGTTGGGAGGCACGGGCTCCATCGCGCAAGCGCTCCGCGAAAATGCCGGAAATCTCCGGCTGATCGTCTACGCCGTCGCGCTGATCTTGTTCATGCTCTTGCGGCCGCAGGGCATCCTGGGCACGCGAGAGTTCAGGCTCTCTTCGCTGTTTGGCCGTCGCAAGGCGAAGGAGGCCGTCGGTGGCTGAGCGCAACGCACTCGAACTCCAAGACGTCGAGATGGTGTTCGGCGGTCTCCGCGCGGTCGGAGGCGTGACCTTCTCGGTCCCCGAAGGGTCGATCTTCGGCCTCATCGGCCCCAACGGCGCGGGAAAGACCACGGTCTTCAACTGCGTCACGGGCGTCTACACGCCGACGTCCGGGACCGTGAAGCTCTTTGGCGAGCGCATCGACGGCTTCGAGCCCTTTCGCGTCGCGGGCCTGGGCATCGGCAGGACCTTTCAGAACATCCGCTTGTTCGGCGCGCTGACGGTCCGAGAGAACGTGCTGGTCGCGGGCCATCTGCGCTCGAAGGCGCGGCTGTTCGACTCGTTTTTTCGCACCAAACGCGGCGAACAAGACGAGCGCGCGCAGACCGAGCGCGCCGAGAAGCTGCTCGATTTGTTCAAGCTCGGGCACTTGAAGGGCGAGCGCTCGAGCTCGCTCTCGTACGGTGACCAGCGGCGGCTCGAGATCGCCAGGGCGCTCATGCTCGAGCCCAAGGTGCTCTTGCTCGACGAGCCCGCGGCCGGGATGAACAGCTCCGAAGCACAGGTGCTCAAGGACCAGATCCGACGCTTGCGCGACGAGTTCGCGCTCACCGTCGTCTTGGTCGAGCACAACATGCAGGTCGTGATGAACGTCTGCGAGCGCATCCACGTGATGGACCGCGGCGAGACGATCGCCCACGGAACGCCGGACGAAGTGAAGAACCACCCCAAGGTCCTCGAGGCCTACCTCGGCAAGGGCGACACCGCCCCCACCACGGTGGACGCCGTCGAGGGCGCAATGGACGCAGCCTACGGCGACGCCCCGCCGCTCTTGAAGGTCGAGGATCTGCAGGTCTCCTACGGCGGCATCAAAGCGGTGAAGGGCATCTCGCTCGAGGTGCGCAAGGGCGAGCTCGTCGCGCTGATCGGCGCCAACGGCGCGGGCAAGACCAGCACGCTCAAGGCCATCGCGCGGGTTCTTCCGTGGAAGAGCGGCAAGATCAGCTTCGATGGAAGAGACATCAGCGACGTCCCTGCGCACCAATTGGTCCCGATGGGGATGGCGCTCTCGCCCGAGGGGCGCGCGATCTTTCCCAACCTGACGGTGCGAGAAAACCTGGATCTCGGCGCGTACACGGTCGACGACAAGGTCAAGATCCAGCAGCGACTCGAGCAAGCGGTGCAGCTCTTTCCGCGGCTGGGTGAGCGAATGGCGCAGCTCGGCGGCACGCTCTCGGGCGGCGAGCAGCAGATGTTGGCCATCGCCCGCGCGCTCATGAGCGGGCCCAAGCTGCTCATGCTCGATGAGCCTTCGCTCGGCATCGCGCCGGTGCTCGTCGATCAGATCTTCGAGGGCATCGAGAAGATCCGCCGCGACGGAACGACCATCCTGCTGGTCGAGCAAAACACGAGAAGGGCGCTCGGCGCCGCGCAGCGCGCGTACGTCCTCGTGACGGGCGAGATCGTGCTCGAGGGCAGCGCCAAAGACCTCCGCGACGACGAGCGCGTCAAGGGCGCCTACCTCGGCGAAAAAGTGCACTGAGCAGCGCTGCTCTGGGCGCGGACAGAGCGATCGCTTGCCGAGCCGAATGCGCATCGCTAGCATCGTCCAACCAATGGCGAAGCTCGACACACCCTCGATTGCGGTCGGAGCGCTCGTGGGAGCGGCGCTCGGAGCATTCGTGGCGTCTTCCGTCAGCGCTCCTCTCGATGATCGCTGGTATCGGTTCGAAGCCGCGCTGCGAGGGGTTTTGCAGCGAGGTCACGTCGAGCTCGTCTCTGTGAGCATTGCGCGCAAGCACAACGAGCCGATTTGGATCGTAACTGTGGCGTTGACCGGTAATCCGGCGCTGACCTTTCACGTTCCCGTGACTGGGACGGGAGACTTGTTGTCGCTATCGCTGGCCGAGTCGATCGGGTCGAGCGTGCTCGGCGCACTCAGAACGCGAGGGTTGCTGGCAGCATGAGCGAGGGGGATGGGGAGGACGACAAGGCGTTGCGCGAAGCGCTGGTCGCACTTCAGAGAGAAATCAAAGCACGGGTAGAGCTCGAGCGTGAACGTGATTCTCTGACGACGCTCGGCAACCTCGTCGCGATCCGTCGCTCGTTCGACGATGCGATGGCGATGAAGCGTAAGATCTGGGGGGCGTTTCTCGAGGTCGATTCGTTCAAGAGCATCAACGACCAGTTTGGCTACGAAGCGGCTGACGCTCTGCTGAAACACATCGGCGCGAAACTGAAGGAGCTGTCGACCGTGTTCTTCGGGCAAGCCACGGCGTATCGCGCGCATGGAGACGAGTTTTACCTCCTCGGCATCTGCGACGACCTCAACCCAGCGCAGGTCCATCAGCTCGGATTGCTGATCGAGCAAGCACGACAGGCGATCGCCGATGTTCGCGTCGACGGTCACGCCGGGCTGCAATGCACCGTGAGCGTGGGCTGGACGACGAGCGATTCCTACGGCGACGAGTTACTTGATTGCCGGGGATTTTTGAGGCAACTCGAGGACGCGGTCGCCGCAGCGAAAGCCCGCGGACGAAACTGCGTCGTGCGATACGAATCGGCGCTCGCGAAGGCACCCACCTTTACGCTGCGAGCGCATTGCCTCGATTGCACAGCGAAGTTTTCATTCGACGTCGATCACAACACCAACCGCCAGCGAGAGCACGCACGCTGCCCCAACTGTGGCGCAGAGGTACAGCGTCCACCGGCACCACAAGCGCAATCCGTAGCACCGCCCGGCGCGATCGAGCTGGCGCCGATCGATCTCTCCAAACAGAGCTGAAGCGAGGGATGCGCGTTCGTTGCAGCCCGCAGCGTGGTTAGCGAAGGCGCATCCGCACGGTCTGCATGATGCCCGCGCCTTGCTTGCCGTTCGCCTCGCAGATCGCGACGAACCGCTGTTCGGTCTCGGGGTAGTACTGGATCATCGACGCGGCGACGTCGCCGATGATGTGCGGGTTGTACGAGGCGAACGACGACGGCGCCTCGACGAGCCAACGAGCGATCACGGGAACCGATGCTGCGCGCAACAGATCGAGCGCGATGTACGCGAGCGCGAGCGCGACGCCGGGCGCGAGCACCTGCGGGTGCGACCGGCAGTCCTGAGGCAAGCTCTGCTCGGCGAGCGACTCGGGCGTCCATCGCTCGGTGAGCCATCGGTCGACGTTGGGCGCGAGCGACACTCGCCCGTGGGTCGCGCACTGCTCGAACACCGCCCGCAAGAGCACCGTGGCTGCATCGTCGGAGAACGCCTTCGGTGGAGGAGCGAGCCCCCTCTTCGACTGGTCTTGGTACGGCGGTTCGAACCACTGTTTCAACGGCCATTGGAGCGCGTCGCACGCGCGAACGAGCTTGGCCCCATGTCGATCGAGCGCAGAGAAAGCTGCGCGGACGTCGTCGAGCGTCTGGTGTCGAAAGCCTCCAGCGGCCGAGTAGCCGCCGGCGCTGACCGGGTCGAAGCCGTCGGGGTTTTCTTGGGTCCACCCGAGCAGCTCGCCCACCGCGAGGTGCGACGAGAGCGCGCCGGTGCCTGTGTCCCACTCGGGCGACCAGTCGATTCGATTGGACCCCTTCGCGCGCGCGGCCGCAGAAAACCGCAACCACCCTGCGTCCTCTGCGAGCCATCGATCGAAGGTCTCTGCGATTTGCGCCACGCGCGAGCGCATCGTCGCGTCGCCCGCGGGGAGCTTGCGCGGGATGATCTTCTTCTCTCGCACATCGACGACGCGCTCGCCGTCGCGCGGAAGGAAGAGAACGCGCTCTTTGTGGGCGGCGAGCGTTCCGTACGGGTCGACGCCGGCGGGGAGGGCAAAGCGCTCGAGGCGCGAGAAGTCCTCCCAGGGCGCGGCGCATACGAAGCCTTCGTCGTCGATCCACGCCCAACGATCTCCCGACCACGCTGGCGCTTCGAGCGAGCGAAGCTCCTTCGTCTCGACGACGGGAGCTGTGCCCGACGCGTCGATGCGATGAATCAACGCGCGCTGGAGGCCTCGGTCGTAGCTGTGGACGTAGGAGATCGCGCGCCCCGGCTCGAGCGACAGTCGTCCCACGGCGCGCCTGGCGTGCGCTCGCCAGAGAAACTTCGGAGCCTTCGGGTCCGACAGGTCGACGCAGCACACGATCCCCTGGTGGGGAGGGTCGTCCGGCAGGTACGCGCGATAGATCAGCGCGACGCCGTCCTGCGAGACCTGCGCTTGATTGGGTCGATGTTGATTTCGTGGCCACTCACGGCCGAGCGCCAGCGCGCCCGCCATGGGGGCGGTCTCGGGACACTCGAGGGGCGACTCGTTGCCGGACGTGCTGTCGGTGAGCAGGACCGCTCCGCTGCCGACGTTGATGCAATGAACGCCGTCGGGGTGCGGGGCATAGTCGCCGTATTCGCTGAGCGCCCACGGTCGCTTCTCGAGGTTGTCGAGGTTGAGCGACAGAACGCGGTCGTAGCGACGACGGGCGACGACGATGTTTCCGCCGACGGCGATGCGAGTGCCGGCGAGGGCGCGGTCGCTCTTGAGGGACTTGGGGAGCGTGAAGCGCGTGAGCGCGAAGCCGTCTTGAAAGACAAAGTGCGCTCCATCAGGGGAGAAGGCAGCCATGACGCGAGCGTGCCATAGGGCGGCGCGCGACGAGCCCGTGAATGGAGTAGTGTCCGCGTGATGTTAGCGTCGGTGAGGCTAGAGAACTGGCGGGGTCACGAGGACACCATGGTGCCGCTGTCGCCGTTCACGGTGCTCGTCGGCGGCAACGGAGTGGGCAAGAGCACGGTGCTCGAAGCGATCGCCGACGTGTCGCGAGGCATCGGGCGCGCGTGCATCAGCGAGCTGCGAGCGAACACGTCCGTCGTGCGGCGCGGCGCAGAGCGAGCGCGGGCGTACTTTCACCACGAGCGAGGTGCGTTCGACCTCGATCGCGTCAATGCCAATACAAATCAGCCCGGCTTTTCGCCGGACTTTCAACAAGACCTCCAGCGCGGGGCAGAGCTGTCGCTGTCTCCTCGGCGAATCGCAGAGCCGTCGCCTGTGTCGAAGATCAAGCCAGACTTCGACGGCTTCGGCACTGCGTCGACGCTCGCGCATCTCAAGCTCAACGACCTCGATCGGTTCTCCCGCGTGCTCGACCGCGCCAGGCGGATCGTGAGCAACGTGCAAGGGTTTGGGCTCACGGTGACGAGCGTCGAAGAGCTTGCTTACTCCGACCCAAACGGGCTCGGGGGAAACACGCGACAGACGCGCCGGGCAGATGGCTACGCGCTCGACGTGTCCTTCGACAATGCCCCGAAGATTCCAGCCGCTGCGGTCAGCGAGGGGACACTCCTCGCGATCGGAGCGCTCACTGCCATCGAGGCGCACGACGACACACGAACGCTCTTGATCGACGACCTCGATCGGGCGTTGCACGTCGAAGCGCAGGCGCAGTACGTCCACATTCTGCGAGAGATTCAGAAGGACAACCCAGAACTGCAAATCATCGCCACCACTCACTCGCCTCTGGTGGTCGAGCATTTCACAGACGATGAAGTGGTAGTCCTCGGCCGCGACCGCGCAGGAAAGGTCGTCGCGCGACGGCTCTCTGAGCACCCCAAGCGCGCGAAGATCCGCACGCTGTCGGCGGGAGAGTTCTGGATCGCCGAGCTCGAGCGCTGGGTGGCTCCGTGAGCGAGAGCGCCCATCGCTTCGCGCTGATCGCGGAGGACTCGGCGAACGCGCACACTTCGAGCACGCTGGTCGATCGGGCGATCGGAGAGGATTGCAGCGTCGAATGGCTACGCCAGCTCTGGGAGGAGCCCTCGCGAACCACGACTCGCGCGTGGACACCGATCGACGGTGATACGGGAGAGCGCTTCGAGCACGGTAGCTACAGCAAGCTGACGAATCTTCCCAAGCTTGTTCCAAGGGTGCACGCGTTGCGTGTGGCAGGAGGCGGTAAGGCGGTTGAAATCGCCAAAGCGATCGCTGCCATCGAGTGGACAAGTACCTGCGACCACGCGGCGGCGGCGGTCATCGCGTACGACGCCGATGATGATCCGAAAGACGAGCTTCGCATCTGCCAGGAGTTCGAGAGTCGGCGAGCGCGGTTCGAGGAAGCGCACCCTGGTTGTGTGCTGCTCCTCGCGCTCGCGCGACCCGAGGCTGAGGCATGGTACATCGCCGCGCTCGCGCTGGGGCAAGTCGACGGCGAAGAGCTGGCAGCGCTGCGTCGCGAGCTTGGCTTCGATCCGTTGCAGCACCCCGAGCGCCTTCGATCGACGAGCGATGACTCTCCGAGGGACGCCAAGAGGGTGTGTCGTCGCCTCGTCGCGGGCCGAGCGCGCGGTGAAGTTGGTGAGTGCGTCGCGTCGATCCCCCTCGGTGAATGGACGACGCGAGGCGCTGGCTGCGGAGTCGAGGCTCTCGAGCGTGCGGTGATCGACCGACTGATCCCCGCCCTCCAGGGACGGACGCGTTCTCGCTGACGAGCGCTAGCGCGCGACGAAGCGGAGTGCTCGGTTGGTAGTCAGTCTGCGGGCGCTGCGAGTGAGCCCAACCCCACGCGCTGATGGGAGCGCGTTGGACCTTGGGCTACACTCGCCGCGGCGATGTGGCTCGGCTGGAACTCGCTCGATCAGAAGGAGCTCGGGGACAGGATCTCGAGGATCACCGAGAATGAGTTCGAGCAGTTCGTCTGCCAGTTGATCCGCGCCGAGGCCGCTCGACGAGCTGGCGCGTTGGATCCCACTGGCTTCACGTGGCCAGCACCATCGGGGGTCACAGAAGGCGGCGTCGACATCGGTGCCAGCCGGTGGACGCAAGCGCCCTCACGAGCACTCGAAGCGCCGTTTTCGTGGCTCGGGGCCGACGGCAAGGTGGCGGTTTCTTGCAAGGCCCCAGCACGCGCAGGGACCAGCGAGATCCAAGCGGACTTCGTTGCGGACGCGAAGAAGAAGACGAGCAAGATTCCAGGTCGATTGAAGAGTGGGTTTCAGGTCTTCCTCGTCGCGAATCACCATCTCACGCTCGACCCAAAGACGGGAACAACGATAGGCGGCAAGAAGGGCACGTCCAAGAAAACCAAGTCCAAGAAGTCCTCGAAGACGCCGGCGAAGTCCAGGGCCACAACGGCTCCCGAGGAGGGAGAGAACGGCAAGCAGTGGATCCAGCGCTCGTTCATCGAGGCGCTGTTCGCGGACGAGGCAGATCGCGCGAAGTACACGGCCCAGGTCACGGTGCTCAGCTCGGACGACCTCGCGGACTGGCTGCTCGAGGTGCGACCGTCGCTGGATGACAATCACTCGAAGCTGCTCGGACTCTGCCGCCTGCCACCGTTCGTGCTGACCAACGAAGAGATCGGAACCGATCTCGCGAGCAACCGCGGCGAACCTGGATTCGTTGCCGATCCTGGGCAAAAGGTGGTCCAGAGCGCGGTGCAGTCTCTCTTGTCGGGGGACGATCCGGTGCTCTGGATCCGTGGTCCCGCGGGGGTCGGCAAGACGCGTGTCGTCGTCGATACCCTCGCCGCCCATGCACGACACGACGATGCCGTCTGGACGACGAACTCAGCGAAGGCGTTCGAAGCGCTCGATCTCGGTCTCTCGCTGCTGGACTCGGTGCCAGCGCTGGTGCTCGTTGCGGACGACGTGCACGACGCAGGCGAGGCCAAGGCCATCTCGAGTGAATTCACACGACAGAAAGCACGAGCTTCGGCGACGCAGGCGCGGTTGATCATCATCTCGCCGATCTACCATCGCCTCGTCCGCGGAGACGGGGGCACGCCGGACTGGGCAGTCGTGAAGGACTTGCCCGAGCTCCAGGATGACACCATCCGAAAGATCGCGCAGGATGTGTTGGGGGTAGATCATCCGCGACTCAACGACGTCGTGCGACTCTCCGAGGGATTTCCATGGTTCGCGCGCCTTCTTGCGGATGAGTTGAAGGCGAACAACGCACCGACAAGGCCACTTCGGATCGAGGACGCTACGAAGCTCGTGCTCGCCGGATCCAAGCGCAACGAGATCGACGTGCGACTGCTGGCGCTGCTCTTCGTCATGCTCCACCAGGACCAATCCTGGGACAACGCGACGGGTGAGCGACTCGGCGAGTTTTTGAACGCTTGCGACAACCCTTTTACAAAAGAGCAGGTCACGACCGCGCGCAAGCGCTGTGAAGAGCGAGGGCTCGTTCGTGTGTCTCGGACCGACGGGCCTCGGTACGTCACTCCCTGGATCCTTCAGCGCGAGGTGCTGCGAGCGACGCTTTCGAACCCTCCCGATCCCGACGGCCCCAAGCGCGCGCGCGCGCTAGCGACGACGTTTCCCGACGAGTTCTCGCGGTTGATCGAGCGAGCGGAGTCACTCGGGTTCTCGTCTGGTGAACTCGCTGCGCTGGGTCGATCCGTCGCTGACGCAGTCAGCGAGCACCCGTTCGACGAGGTGCTGCGCTCGCGCTCGTGGCGTGCTCTCGCGTTGTTCGCAGGCGAGCACGCTCCGCGGCCGATCGCCGCGTGGTTCGCTCGTCACGCGACGAGCGTCCCTGCGGACAGTTGGCGCTCGACGAGCGGACACCAGTGGCTCGCACGGATGTTGGCCGCGCTGCTCGATCGTGACGAGACGCACGAACAGTGGGCAGCGCTCGAGCCGACCATGTTCGCTCTGGCCCTCGAAGAATCGCCGACTCAATTCGCCAACGCGCCGATCGCCGAGCTGTGGGCGCAATCGTTCGCGCGCGCAGGCCGTGACACGTCCGACCAGGGGCGCCGAATCGCGGTTCTCGACGCGAGGCTTCGCGTCGGGTCCTCTGTCGAGCGAGCGTGGACCATCGCTCGATGCGCACGGCTCCTCTACCCCGAGCACTCGGTCTTGAGTCCAGCGCCCCTGTCGCGGGACGAACGTGCGGCGGTCGAATCGACGATCTGGAGCGCCCTCGTCGACGCGATGTCCAGCGACGACGCCCTCGTGAGTCGCGCCGCCATCGACGCATTCGTGCGGCTCTCGAAGCGCCCCCATGAGCTCCGCGACGCGAAGGTCGACCACGGCCGGCTCTCTCTCGCTCTCGCGGCGCTCGGCGACGCGGATCGGGCGATCATTCGGCGGGATGTCCTGCAGCGCGGCGAGTCGTTTCGAAGCTGGGCGGGCGACGCGATGTTCGCGCTCATCGACAGAGCCACGGCGCCGAGGGGCTTCGAGCAACGCTTGCGCGACGAGCTCGTCCGCTACAGCGGCAACGCGACCGAGGTCGACGCCTCGGTGATCGAGGCCGCGCTCGAAGGAGAGCCGCCCGCCATCTTGTCGTCGCTGGCCGTATTGCGAGAGCCGCGACTGCCGGCTCGAGCGGCGGTGATCCTCGCGCTCGGACAAAAGGACGAAGCTGCGAAGCTCCTCGCGCCCCTCGTCGACGCGCTGAGCGACGCGCCGCTGTTGTTCGCAGAATATGTGCTCGGACAGCACATGGCGGGCCGCGTCGAGCGCGCGCTGCGATGGATCGATGATTGGAGCGAGCGAGACTCGACTGCCGTGCTCGCCGTGGCTTGCTGGATCGCGCTGAGCAGGGTCGAGCGGTTTCCGTTCGAGCGCGTCGCGGCCATCGTCGCGCGCGGGGCGCTGCCGGAGACCGCGCTCGATTGGTTCGGCCGAATCGGCACGGAGCATCCGTCTACGGAAGACGCGCGCACGCTCTTGCGCGCGATCGATGGGCGCTTCGGGGAGTCTTCGATGGCGGCGCTCGCGATCGGTCCGCTGCTGTGCCGTGTCGAGAAGCCGTCGGACGCGCTGCTCGACGAGGCGCTCGTCTCCCTGACGCGCTCGATGGCTGGAAAGCTGACCCAGCACGGCTGGTGGCTCGCCGCGAAGCTGCTCTGCTGGGCCTGCGAGAACGGCAGGGCGGAAGCGGCCCTCGGGCTCGCCCTCGACGCAGTCGCGCGCGACGACCAGTCTTTGTACGAGATCGATCGCAGCGTGTGGTTTACCGCCGAGAAACACCGTGAAGCGCTGGGCCGCGCGCTCTTCGATCGCCTCGAGCGAGGTTCGGACGCGCTGATCGACCGAGTCCGCTCGATCGGCGCTCTTGTGCTCGTCGAAGCGATCCCCGTCGAGTCCGCGCTGCGCTGGGCGGGCGACGACCTGGCCCGCGCGAACCGTCTGGCTTCGCTCTTCGCGCTGCGAGAGCAACCGCTACCCCCGCTCGCGCGCGCGTTGATCGTCCGCTTCGGAGCTCGATCGCTGCCCGCGCAGACGCTCGCCGAGCGCGCGAAGTACCAGTTCGAAGCGGGCGCGTCGTTGGAGGCGATGGACGCCGCGAGGATCGCGCGCGCCGAGCGCTGGCCGAACGACAGCGAGCCAGCAGTGCGCGAGTGGGCCAACGAGCTGGCCGAGACGTTCGCGCTGTGGGCCAGAGTCCCGAGAGTGCGTCCGACGGGAACGTGAACGGCGCGACCTCGGACGCGCTCGTGGAGGCAGTTAAAATCGAATAACTCGCGTCAAACGCGGCGCGTCAAGAGCGGAGAGCTAGTGGTTTTTGTTGCGTTTCTTCATGGCGCACGACGCGCGGAGATGGGTGTTCGGACGTCCGTTGATTCCCGTGCAGAACTCGATTTGACTCGTACTCGCGTTTCGGCTAGCGCAACACTCAGCGGGCGAACATCAGTATCGAAAGTGGTGGGATCATGTGGAAAAGTGGGACGAGACGAGTCAGGCGTGGAATCGGTTCTCATCAGCGCGAATCGAATTGGTTGGTGAACAAAACCAGGGGGGGGTATCGGGTTATCCCTGATTGCTGTTCTGACTGGAGGATGTGCCGCTGACACCGACACTCGGGTATTCGCTGTTCGCTTGGCGTCGATGGACGGATCGAGCAGCGACGCAGCGACAACTGTCTCGGCCGAAGAATCGCCGGCTCGATTGCCACGCAACGCGCGAGGACTTCTGCGACGAATGCGATGGGATCGACAGTTTGGTCGTGACCTGCGGGCGGAGCACGCGTTTCCGAACCTGATCGTGTTCAAACTGGCTGACGGAGCAAAGGTACGAGTGCGGGCAGGAGCGCTGGCGCGCATCGGCGACCTGACGCCTGACGATCGAGATCGCCTCGCGTGGGTTGCATCAGCGACGATGGACGTCGAACGAGAGAGAGCACAGCTCGAAGCGCAGCTTCGAAGCGAAGCGGGGGCGCAGATCGTGCCGTTCGTGGTCGCCGCCCGGGAAGAACAAGCAGAGCGTGATCGCATCGAGCTCGAGTCGAGGCACGGCGCAGAGTACGAGGACCTCACGACCGCAGGCGCCATCGTACTTCCGCGTGAAGACATGGTGCAATCGTCGCGAGTGCTCGGTATCTTGCGTGGAAATCCGCTGGTCGAGTACGCGTATCTTCAACCACGCGGGACGCCGCCGCGGTCGACGCCTGCGTGTACCGATCAACTGCCCGGCGTGACGAATACCGCCCCCGTTGCACCATTGACGTACCAGGGCGGGCGGCCGGGAGGGTCGACGTTTCCAGCACCGCTGAGCACTTCGACGCTGGTCGCAGGGCACGACATCGATTTCGCTCGCACCGTGGCTGGCTCGACGGGGCCAGGGCTGTTCATGGTGGATGTGGAAGAAGGCTTTCACTTCAACCACGAAAATCTCCCAAACGTCATCCATGTCGGAGGAATCAACTCCGCTGTCGGAAATAGAGATCATGGCACAGCAGTGATCGGCATCGCCACTGGGTGCATCACGAACTTTGGTCCGATGGGAATCGCCCCGAGCGCAACGGCCGGATTTTCTGGCATTTGGTTTCCTCCTCCATGGTTCTTCTCTCCGGCGCTGGCGATCGACGCTGCGAAATTGGCACCGTCCACGGAAGCCGTGCTTGGTTTGAGAATTGTTCGGAGAGTCCGTGCGGGCAGAAGTGTGCGTAGCGGTCGAGGTCTCGATCGCAAC
>LNFM01006400.1_pt1 | contig 19403 bp, 22 predicted proteins | sample 596031 | NCBI WGS metagenome assembly LNFM01 (sample SAMN04254537, study PRJNA301005) | activated carbon metagenome | isolation source: dual media filters at the Ann Arbor, Michigan drinking water treatment plant | place: USA: Ann Arbor | reverse complement strand
CCTACTACCTGATGGGTTTCGACATCCCGATGTTCACGCCGATCTTCGTCTGCTCCCGCATCACCGGCTGGGCGGCGCATGTGTTCGAACAGGCGGCCGACAACCGGCTGATCCGCCCGCTGTCGCACTACACCGGCGTGGAGCAGCGTGCGGTTCCGCCGCTTGCAGCAAGGGGTTAATGCAATCCTGTCGCGCTGGCGCAGGCCGGCGCGACAGGCAGGATGGGCGCGCGGCGGCCGCGCCTCGGCACCGGTGACGCACCGCATCGCGGCCCGCGCTGCACATAAGTTGCACGCGCCTGCACGGCTTTCGTGCGATTCCGTTTGACAGGCAGGTGACGCGCACGGATAGCGTGGCGATGCACGCACCGCTTGACGCGATTCGCGCAGGGTTTGCGCCGCCGCCCGGTGACGCAGCCCCGGCGCAGCACGACGGCGGAGCACGCAGCAGGAAGGATCGGTCCATGGACCGCAGGCTCGTGGGGCAAAGGATCGTGCAAGGCACGCCACGCCCCGCAACGTCGCAGGCAGCCGGCATTGCGCCGCCGCAAGGCAGCATGCAGGCGTCGCGCAACGGGGCTCGGCGCGAAGCGGATTGCGGCAGCGGCGGCACGGCGCGATACGGGATTCGTGCCGACCGCGGAACCGCACGCTCCGACCTGACTTTGTGGGGTGCGGCGCGGCGCGAGCCGGGCAGCCCCGCCAGCACCAGCGAAACACCACACACCGGAACTGAAGCGGAGACCCTGACCACCATGACCGACATCAACGACACGATCGCGACGGACGAGGCCGCTGTGCGCGCCCAGCCGATGGCGATGGCCGCTGCCCGCAAGACGGCGAAGAAGCCGGCTGCCAAGAAGCCGGCCGCGAAGAAGCCCGCCGCGAAGAAGGCCGCCGCACCGAAGAAGGCCGCCGCCGCCAAGAAGCCGGCTGCCAAGAAGGCCGCGCCGAAGAAGGCTGCCGCCGTGAAGAAGCCCGCTGCGAAGAAGGCCGCGCCGAAGAAGGCCGCCGCCGCGAAGAAGCCCGCCGCGAAGAAGGCTGCGCCGAAGAAGGCCGCCGCGGTGAAGAAGCCCGCCGCGAAGAAGGCCGCGCCGAAGAAGGCCGCGCCGAAGAAGGCTGCCGCCGCGAAGAAGCCCGCCGCCCGCAAGGCTGCCGCGCCGAAGAAGGCTGCGCCGAAGAAGGCCGCTGCCGCGAAGAAGCCCGCCGCCCGCAAGGCTGCCGCGCCGAAGAAGGCCGCCGCTGCCAAGAAGCCGGCCGCCCGCGCCGCCGCACCGCGCAAGGCCGCCGCGCCGAAGAAGGCCGCCGCCCCGCGCAAGCCTTCGCCGACCGCCGCCGCCAAGGCTGCCACCTCCGCCCGTTCGGACGCCGCCCGCAAGGGTGCGGCGACCCGCGCCGCGAAGAAGGCCGCCGCTGCTGCCGCTGCCGCGGCGGACGCGCCTGCCACGACGCCCGAGGCTGCTTCCTAAGCCTCTCGCGCCCATCCCGGCGAAAGGGCGTCGTCCGCGTGCGGGCGGCGCCCTTTTCGCGTCCGGAGCACCCTGTCCCATGTCGTTCCAGATCACCGCCTTGGCCCGCGACCAGCGCCACCGCCTGGCGCCGCTGCTGGCGCTGTATGCGCAGGAAATGCGCGCCGTGCTGACCGGCGCCGCGGTTGCGACGCCGGCGGCGCAGGCGGCGCTGCTGGCGCGCCACCCGGCGGCGGAGGTGCTGCTGGCCCAGGATGCGGCGGGCGCGCCGCTCGGCTTCGCCATCCTGTTCGACCTGCCGGAGGTCGTCTTCGCCAGGAGCTGCGGCAACCTCGATGATCTGTTCGTGCGGCCCGAATCCCGCGGGCAGGGCGTGGCGCGCGCATTGATCGCAGCCGCCATCGCGGAGGGCCGGCAGCGCGGCTGGAGCCATCTGCGCTGGATCGTGCCGGAGGCCGATGTCGCCGCCATCGCGCTGTATGAGCGCATCGCGACCCGCGCCGAGTGGCGCAGCTATGTGGTGCGGCTGGACCCGGCCGCGTCGCTGTAGGCTACCCGAAGGTCCGCAGCAGGTCGTCCACCTGCGCCGCGTTCAGCGCCCGCACGCCAGGCACGTCGCGCAGCAGCAGGGCCAGCCGGGCGGCCTCCTCCAGCTCCTCCGCCGCATGCACCGCATCTACCAGCGTGGCGCCGGAGACGACGGGGCCGTGGTTCGCCAGCAGCAGCGCCTTGGCAACGCGCGCGGCCTCATGCACCGCCGGTTCCATCGCGGCATCGCCCGGGCGGTAATAGGGCACGCAGGGCAAGCGGCGGCCGATGCGCATGACGAAATAGGGCGTCAGCGGCGGAATCTGCGCGTCCGCGCCCTCCGCTGTCAGGCAGGAGATGGCGGTGGCGTGGGTGGAATGCAGATGCACCACCGCCCCCGCCTCCGGCCGCGCCGCCAGCACGGCGCGGTGCAGGAACACCTCCTTGGAAGGCTTGTCGCCCGAGAGATGCGCCCAGTCCGGCCCGAGCTTGCTGATGCGCGCCGGATCCAGCCGGCCGAGGCAGGAATTGGTCGGCGTCATCAGGTAGCCATCGGTCAGCCGCACGCTGATATTGCCCGCGGTGCCGACGCTGTAGCCGCGGTCGAACAGGCTTTTCGCCAGCTCGGCGAGCTGCGCGCGGGCTGCGTCCTCAGTCATGCTGGAACGCCTTCAGGAAGAAGTCGCGGCCGCCGAAATTGCCGGATTTCAGGGCGAGATGGATGTTGGCAGGCTCCGCATAGGTCCAGGGCACGCCGGTGTCGATCTCGGCGCCGATCCGCAGGGTCTTCACGCCCAGCGCGGAGACGACGGCGCCGGAGGTCTCGCCACCGGCCACCACCAGCCGCCCGACGCCGCGCGCCACCAGCCCCTGCGCCACCAGGGCCATGGCGTGTTCCACCAGCGTGCCCGCCGCATCCCGGCCGAGCTTCGCCTGCAAGGCCGCCACCTTCTCCGGCGCGGCGCTGCCCGCGATGACGATCGGATGCGTGGCGGAGAGCTTGCCCTCGCACCATGCCAGCGCCTGCGCCGCCAGCGCCGCGGCATCGGGGGTGGCCAGCGCATCCAGCTCCAGCACCGGCGCGTGGTCGCGGGCGAAGCCGATCTGGCCGAGCGTGGCGCGCGAACAGCTTCCCGCCACCACCGCGCACAACCCCTGCGCCGCTGGCAGCGCCGCGGCATCCGGGCGCTGCGGCAGCAGGCCCTGGGCGCGGAAATTGGCCGGCAGGCCCATGGCGATGCCGGAGCCGCCGGTGATCAGCGGGTGCTTCGCCGCAGCCTCCCCGATCGCGACCAGATGCGCATCCGTCACGGCATCGACGATGGCGTAGCGCCGCCCGCCTTCGGCCATGCGGGTCATCGCGTCGCGGATGGCCTGCGCGCCCTGCTCCACCACGGAAAACGGCACCAGGCTGACCGAGCCCTCCGTCTGCCGACTCAGCACGCGCACCAGATTGGCATCGCGCATCGGCGTCAGCGGGTGGTTCTCCATCCCGCTTTCGTTCAGCAGATGCGTGCCGGCGAACAGATGGCCCTGGTAGATGCTGCGGCCATTTGCCGGGAAGGCCGGGCAGGCGAGCGCAAAGCCGGCGCCGAGCCGCTTCAGCAGCGCATCCGCCACCGGGCCGATATTGCCCACATCGGTGCTGTCGAAGGTGGAGCAGTATTTGAAGAACAGCTGCTTCGCGCCGGCGGCCAGCAGCGCTTCCGCCGCCGCGAGGCTTTCCGCGATGGCCTGGCTGGCCGGCGTGGTGCGCGACTTCAGCGCGATCACGATGGCATCCGCCTCCGGCAGGGGGAAGTGTTCTTGCCGCTCCGCGGCGGGTGGCACGCCGATCACCTGCACCGTCGCCATGCCGTTCTTCACGAGCATGGAGGCAAGGTCGGTGGCGCCGGTGAAATCATCGGCGATGCAGCCGAGCAGCAGGGGCATCATTCTATTCCTTGGGCGGCAGGCAGAGGATATCGGCATGGCCGATGCGGGCGGTCAGGCGCGATAGCCCGGCCTGGGCGCGACGGTCCACCGCCCAGTCCAGGATGCGTCGGCGGTCGCGCCGCAACTGGCCCATGGCGGCGCGGGCATGGCCACTGGCGAGTTGCGCCGCCATTTCCGGGTCGCGGCGCAGAATGCGCCAGTCGCTGGGCGCGCGCTGCACGGCGTAGCCATGCGCCGCGAAGGCGGCGGCGATCACGCCCGGCGCGCGGGCACCCAGGGCGATGCCGCCAAAACCCTTGTCGCGCAGCTGGTCGCGGGCAAAGCCGCGCGCCACCAGCGCATCGGCGGGGTGCGGCGGGTCGAAGCGCTCCCGCCCCGTCACGTTCAGCGCGGCGTAGAAGGGCAGGCGATGCTTCGCGCAGGCGGCGGCGATGCGGGAAACCCAGTCGGCGGAGACCAGATCGCACAGCGCCGTGTTCACCACCGCATCCACCTGGCCCAGCGGCAGGCCCGCGGGGGCGTCGCGCAGATCGGCGATCAGCCCTTCCACCCGCCAGGCGCCACCCGGCGCATGCACCAGCAGCGTCTTGCGGTTGGCGTAGGTGGCGCGCCAGTCCTGGTCCTCGGCGAAATCCGCCGTGGTGGTGAAGGCGCGGGACAGCAGGCCGCCATCCGCATCCACCAGCGTCCAGGCCTGGGCGCGCCCGATCATCGGCGCCAGCCAGCGCAGCAGCGAACCGGTGCCGGCACCGAGGTCCAGCAGGCGCGGCCGCGCTGGCAGTGCCTTTGCCAGTGCCGCCGCGAGGCCCGGGTTGCGGGCGGCGGAATCATGCGGCTCGCGCAGTTCCAGCCAATCGCCGTCGAAGCTTTCCGCCATCAGCCTGCGGCCTTTTCCATCTCGGCGAGGAAGGCGGTGGCGCGATCCTCCCAGCGTGGCAGGGCCTGCCCGGCGGTCCAGGCGGCCTGCGCCATCTCCGCGCGCAGATCCGTGTCGAAGATCGGGCGGCGCATCGCGCGGCCGAGGGAGGCATGGTCGCCGGGGGGGGAAACTACGCCCGCTTCCACCGGCACCACCTCCGCAATCGCGCCGCCGGCAGTGATGGCGACGGGTACGCCACGCGCCAGCGCTTCCGCCGCGGCCATGCCATAGCCTTCCCAATGGGTGGCGAGTGCGAACAGGTCGGCGCCGGCCCATAGCGCATCCAGCTTCGCGCCCGAGACCTCGCCGGCGAAGCTGACGCGGCTGGTGAGGCCCAGCTCCTCGGCCAGCGCCCGCAGCCCATCGGCATACACCTGGTCGCGCGGCGCGCCTGCGATGGTCAGCGTCCAGTCGAGGTCGGCCAGCCTGCCCAGGGCGCGCAGCAGCACATCATGCCCCTTGCGCGGCACCAGCGTGCCGATGGCGAGGATGGCGCAGCCGGGGCCGCCGGAGCCGGTGCTGCGCGGCGCCGGGTCCGTGCCCGGCTCCACCACGCCGATGCGCGTTGCCTCCACGCCGAATTCCGGCGGCAGGCGGCGGGCGGTCAGCGCGCTGGTGGCGACCAGCCGCGCGAGGCGTGGAAACATGGCGACCTCCGCCGCGCGCAGCGCATCGCGCACCGGGCCGGGATTGCCGTGTTCCAGCGCGGTCGGGTGATGGATCAGCCCAACGGCGCCGCGCCGTTCCAGCTCATCCAGCAGCGGTGCGAAGGCGGGCAGGCCGAGGCCATCGATGACCAGGCGCGCGCCTTGCGGCACCGCCGCCAGCGCGGCGCGGGCACCCTGCAGCGCGGCGGCATCGGGGTGCGGATGCTGGCCGGGCAGTTCCACCACCTGCACGGCATGGCCCTGTGCGCGCAGCCCGGCCACCAGCCGGCGGTCATATCCGTAGCCGCCGGAGATGGTGTCGAAGGGGGCGGGGACGAGGAAGGCGATGTCCAAGGTCAGACAGGCCCCTCGAAGGCGGCCCAGGCGATGTGGCTTTCGCGCAGCAGGATCTTGAGGCCGGTCACCGCCTTGCCGCCATCGCCCAACACGCCATCCCGGCAGGCCTTGGCCAGCAGGCCGTGGATGTGCAGGCAGAGATATTCGGTGGTGGTGTTCTTGCCCGCGAAGGCGTCCTCGGCATCCAGGTTGCGGTAGTCCATCGGCGCCAGGATGGCGCGCAGATGGTCCTTCGCCAGGCCGATATCGACCAGCAGATGCAGGTCATCGAGCTGCGGCGCGCGGAACTCCGCCTCCACGATGAAGGTCGCGCCATGCAGCCGCTGCGCCGGGCCGAAGGCTTCGCCGCGGAAGGAATGCGCGATCATGATGTGATCGACGACCGTCAGGCTGAACATGGACACACTCTCTTATAGATAGGTGACGACGGGACACAGCGGTTGATGTGCGCCGGAAGGAGGCGACAGCAAGGCGGCCAATGCGCCCGGCAGCTCGGAAAACGGCGTGTCGGGTCCGAGCAGCGCATCCAGCCTTGCATCATCCAGCAGCGACAGCGCCAGCGCGAGCCTTTCGCCATGCGTGCGCCGGCCGCGCATCGCCGGGGCCACATGGCCCACCTGCGTCGAGATCAGCGACAGGCGCTTCGAATGGAAGGCCTCGCCCAGCGGCAGGTCGCAGGATTTGTCGCCGAACCAGGAGGCCTCGACGATCCGCCCCTCGAAGCCGCAGCGGGCCAGCGCCAGGCGCAGGCCCTCGGGGCTGGCGGAGGCATGGATCACCAGGTCGCGCTCCGCCGGCGCATCCTCGGGCGCGCAGAATGTCGCGCCGAAGGATTGCGCCAGCGCGCCGCGCGTTTCGTCCAGGTCGCAGACATGCAAATCGAGGCCGGGGATGCGGCCGAGCAGGAAGGTGACCAGCAGGCCCACCACGCCGGCGCCGACCACCAGCACGCGTTCGCCGACCAGCGGCCGCGCATCCCACAGGATGTTCACCGCGGTTTCCATATTGGCCGCGAGCACCGCGCGGCGATCCGGCACCGCATCCGGCACCGGGATGCACATGGCGGCCGGCGCCATGAAGGCGTCGTGATGCGGGTGCAGGCAGAACACCCGCTTGTCCTGCAGATGCGCCGGCCCGGCCTTCACCGTGCCGATGGCGGCGTAGCCATAGGAAAGCGGCGCGGGGAATTCGCCATATTGCAGCGGCGCGCGCATCGCGGGCCATTGGCTTTCCGGCACGCGCCCGGCGAAGACCAGGCGTTCGGTGCCGCGGGAGATGCCGGAGGCGTGCGTCACCACCAGCGCCTGGTCCGGGCCAGGTACCGCCAGTTCCTGTTCGCGCAGCTCCGCCTGACAGGGGCCGGTGATCCAGAGTGCCTTCGCCTTCATGGCGCCTGCGCCCCCTTGCAGATGCCCGGGCGGGCACGGTGCAGCCCGATATCGAACAGCATGTCCTCGCCAATGCGGTGCGGTGTCCAGTCGAAGCGCAGCCCCTGGCTGATCCGCGCCGCCTCCGGCAACGAAAAGGCCGGGATGCCGGAGCCCAGGATGACGGGCGCCACCGTCAGATGCAGGCGGTCGAGGCAGCCAGCGGCGAGGAAGGCGGAGACGGTGCGGCCGCCACCCTCGACGAAGATTTTCGTCAGCCCGCGTGCGGCAAGGTCGCTCAGCAATCCGGGCAGGTCCGGCTGCACCAGCACCTCCGCCTGGCCGTGCCGGGCGGGGCCGGGCGTGCGAGCCACCAGCAGCGTCGGCGCGGCGCCATCCGTGAACACCCCATGCGTGGCAGGCAGGCGGCGATCCGGGTCCAGAATCACACGCACCGGGTTGGGGCCGGAGACTTCGCGCGTGGTCAGCCGCGGGTCGTCATGATGCACGGTGCCGGCGCCGACCAGCACCACGTCGCACAGCGCGCGCAGGCGATGCGTGTGCAGGATATCGCCCCGCCCGCCGATCCATTGGCTCGCGCCATTGGCGCAGGCGATGCGGCCATCCAGGGTCTGCGCCAGGCGGCCGATCACGATGCAGCCATCCGCGGCGGTGGGCGCGGTGAGGAGTGGCGCGAACAGCGCGGCGAGCGGCCCGGGCGGCACGACGCCACCGCCCCGCGCGGCCAGCAGCGCGGTCCATTCGGCCTCATCGGTGGGGGGCGCGTCGTTCATCTGTGGGTGATGCTATGCCGAAGCGGCGGCATTGCGGCAATGTCGGGCCTCAGCGCAGCGCCGCGCCCGGGAACAGCGGCAGCAGTGCCTCCGCCGACAGCCCCGCCAGCACCGGCAGGGCGAAGCTGGCCAGCAGCCGCAGCAGAATGAAGCGCCCGCCCAGGATCGGCAATTCCCAGGCCAGCGTCCGGTGCAGGCCGAGGATCGCCCAGCCGGAGATCAGCGCCACCATCTGCGCCGGCCCGGCGCCCGCCTTGAGGAAGCCCAGCACCAGCGGAAACGCCACGAAGGGTCCGCCCGGCAACAGCCCGCCGGCCAGCGAGGCCAGCACCACGCCCACCGCGCCGCTATCCGGCCCGAGCCAATCCTCCGCCCAGCCGGCGGGGATCAGCTCCGCGATCAGCGCGGCCATGGGCAGCGCCATGAGCATCACCGGCAGCACGCGCCGCAGCGCTTCGCCGGCATCCACCACCGCGCGCCGCGCCACCACAGGGCTGCGCCGCAGGCACAGCGCCAGCGCGGCGAGTGCCACCACCCAGATGCCGATGACGCCAACCGTCATGGCGCTTTGTTCCGCGCAATCTGCATCCCCGGCGCATCCGCCGGCGTCCAGCGGATCGGCAGCCAGCGCGCGAACAGCCCGGCCAGGATCGGCAGCGGCAGGCCACAGAGCAGCCGCAGCAGGGCGAAATCCGGACCGAGGATCGGCAATTCCCACACCAGGATCCGCTGGAAGCCGTTCAGCGACCAGGCGAGCACGAAGGCGATCAACGCGCCGCGATCCGCGCCGGCCTGGGCCAGCACCAGCACCACGGGAAAGGCCGCGACCGGTCCGCCCGGCATCACCATGCCGGCCGCGGTCGCCACCAGCAGCCCGCGCAGCCCGCTTTCCGCGCCCATCCAGCGCGCCAGGGCGCCGGGTGGGACAAGCTGGCGCAGCGCGGCGGAGAGCAGCAGCCCGCCAAGGATGGAGGGCAGCACCGTCAGGATCAGGTCCCAGGTCGCCCCCAGCGCATGCTGCACGGCGCCGAATCCGCGCAGGCGCCACACCGCGATCGCGGCGGTGAGGGTGAGGGCGGAGATGACCAGGAATGTTGCGTTGCGGCGGAGCATGCGAGGTCGCCAAGCTGCGCCCCCGCATGCGATCCGGCAAGCCGCCGGTCCTGGAGTCTGTCAGGCGCGGATAGAAGTGCCTGACAGACTCAAGGATATTGTTCTGTCGTGTGTTTCACGTCTTTCGGTGAGTCCACCTCGGACGATCGCACTCTAGACCCGCGCGGAGAGCGAAAGCGGCACATGCCGCCCATCGCGGTTCAGGCCGCGATCGCCATAGGTGCCGGGACCCGTCGGGCGGGTGGCGCCGGCAATGGTCTCGATGACGCGGGACTGCAGGTCGATGGCGCGCTCCAGCAGGCGGCGATTCTCGGCACCCAGGTCGCGCAGCCGCCCGGCCAGTTCCTCGGCCCGTACGCGGTCCGCGCCTTCGGCCTTGCTCTGGGTGCGGCTGGCGGCCGCATAGGCGGCGGCGAAGGCGTCGGAGGCCTGCTGCTTCGGCACGGCAAGCGTCGCGGCGCGGTTGAGGTCGAGGCGGGCCAGCGCCTCGTTTTCCGCGCGAAGCGCTTCGGTCAGGCGCTGGGCGGCAATGATCAGGGGCTGCATCATGGGGTGGGCCTTTCCGTGGAAGTAGGGGAAGAAGCTCCGGCGGGTGGAGCACCGTCTGGTGCCAGACCCTCTGGTGGCAGACCGGCGAGGCGCGTGAGCTCACGCAGCACGGCCTCCCCGATCCCCAGACCGCCGGCTTTCGCCAGGTCTTTGGCGATGGCATCGACCAGCATCGGGCGCCATTGGCCCTCCGCTTGTCCGCCCCCGAAGGGCGCCTTGGTGTCGAGGCCCTGGAACATCGGCTGCAACATGGCTGCCAGGGCCTGGGCCTCGAAATCCTGTGCGGCGCGCCGCAGCGCAGCCGGGCTTTGGCTGGCGCGCGGCGCAGCCAAATTGGGTGTGGGGGCGGGGGCGCTCGCGATGTTCATCAGCGCACCTCCAACTCGGCCTGCAAGGCGCCGGCGGCCTTGATGGTCTGGAGGATCGTGATCATGTCGCGCGGCCCGACGCCGAGGCCGTTCAGCCCGCGCACCAGATCCTCCAGCGTCACCGCGCCGCGCAGAATGCCGAGGCGGCGTTCCGCCTGGTCGTCCACCTCCACATTGGTGCGCGGCACGACCGCCGTCTGCCCGCCGGCCAGCGCATTGGGCTGCACCACCTGCGGCGTTTCCGTGATGCGGATGGTCAGGTTGCCCTGTGCGATGGCGACGGTGGACAGCCGCACATTGGCGCCCATGACGATGGTGCCGGAGGCTTCCTCGATCACCACGCGGGCCACCTGGTCCGGCTCCACCCGCAGCTGTTCGATCTGCGCGATGAAGGCCACCGAGTCGCGGCCTGTCAGGCTGAGGTTGACGGTGCGCGGATCGGTCGCCGTGGCAGGGCTGCCGCTGACGGTGGAATTGATGACGGCGGCGATGCGGCGCGCCGTGGTCAGGTCCGGGTTGCGCAGCGACAGGCGCAGACGGTCGCCGGAGGCAAAGCTGAAGGCCACCTCGCGTTCCACCGTTGCGCCATTGGCGATGCGCCCGGCGGTCGGCACGCCGCGGGTGACGGACCCGGCGGCACCGCGCGCGGAAACCGCGCCGGTAACAATCGGCCCCTGCGCCACCGCATAGACCTCGCCATCCGCGGCCAGCAGGGGCGTGACCAGCAGCATGCCGCCGGTGAGGTTGGTGGCGTCCCCGAGGGCGGAGACCGAGATATCGATGCGGCTGCCGGTGCGGGCGAAGGCCGGCAGGTTGGCGGTGACCATCACCGCCGCCACGTTGCGCGTATCCAGCTGGCGTTCCTGGTCGCGCGTGTTGACGCCGAGCCGTTCCAGCACGCCGATCAGCGATTGCCGGGTGAAGACGGCCGAGCGCAGCTTGTCGCCCGTGCCGTTCAGCCCGACCACCAGCCCGTAGCCGACAAGCTGGTTTTCCCGCATGCCCTCGACATCCGCGATGTCCTTGATGCGGACCTGGGCGAGCGCACCCGCCGGCGAGAGGAGAAGGATGAACAACAGCGCCGTGATCTGGCACCACAGACCGCTCATCCTCAGGCAAGGTTTTGTCGCCACACTCTCCTCCTCGCCGCCGCCATCCTGGTGGAGGGGCGCGGGAAGGCTTCCGCAAGGCGCGTGCCAGGGCTGGGGGCCTTCCAGCCCGGCAGGGTTTGCCGGGGCGGGGCAGGGGCTGCCGGGACCCGGCAGCTTGTGCGCCAAAAGGCAGGGGCCGGCTTCAGAAGGAGGCGATGATGGCAGTGGGTCCGGTGCGACCGGCGGGTTTCAATGGGGTACAGGCGGGCCGCTCACGGCGCGGCGCGGGCGGCTTCGCCCTGCCCGACGCGGCGGGCGATGCGGCTGGCTCCTCCGAAGTCGCCGCGCCACCCACGCTGGGCGGGTTGCTGGCGTTGCAGGAATCGGGCGTGCCGGACCGGCCGGAGGCGCTGGCCGAGCGTGCCCGTCGCCGCGCGTCCCAGGCGTTGGATGAGTTGCGCGGGCTGCAACTGGATTTGCTGCGTGAGACTCCGGATGACGGCGCGCGCCTGGCGCGGCTGGAGGCGCTGGCCGCGGCGCCGGAGCCGGGCCTGGCACCGGAACTTGGTGCCCTGTTGGCCGAGGTTCGGCTGCGGGCGCGGCTGGAGTTGGCGCGCAGAAGTGTCGCCAGAAGGTCATCCAACTGAAAAGAGCGCAAAGATCAGGAACTTGCGTCCAAACGAGGCCTTGCACCCGCCCCATTCCCGCCACTATGGTCCGGCCGCTTTCGCCCCCCGGGCGCCGGGCCCAGGGCGGCTAAGGTTGGGGAAGTCCTGCCATGCTGGTAACCTTGCCGCCGGATTATCGTCCGAGCAGCGACGAAGAGTTCATGAACCCGCTCCAGCTGGAGTATTTTCGGCAGAAGCTTTTGAAGTGGCGTGCCGACTTGCTGCGGGAGGCAGGTGAGACCCTGACCTCCATGGGTCAGGGGGGCATCATCGAAGCCGACCTGACCGACCGTGCCAGCGTCGAGACCGATCGGGCGCTGGAACTTCGCACCCGCGACCGTGCCCGCAAGCTGATCTCCAAGATCGACCAGGCGCTGGAGCGGGTGGAGAACGGCACCTACGGCTATTGCGAGGAGACCGGGGAGCCGATCGGCCTGCGCCGGCTGGAGGCCCGCCCAAGCGCCACCCTGTCGATCGAGGCGCAGGAGCGCCATGAGCGGATGGAGCGGGTGCACCGCGACGACTGAAGGGTACGGGGCCCTGCTGTGGGGCCCCGTGATTACGAAGACGGGTCGAGCAGATCCTTCTTGGACGACCGATAGGCGCGCTGCTGGCCCGCGAGGCGACGGCGCTGCACCTCCTGCGCCGCCCGGTCCTTGGCATGGCCTGAGGCCGCCAGCTCCTGCTCCAGCTTCTGGAAATGCGCCCAGCGCTCGGCATCCAGCTCGCCCGCCTCCAGCGCGGCGCGCACGGCGCAGCCGGGTTCCGTGGTGTGGCTGCAGTCGCGGAAGCGGCAGGTCGCGGCCAGCGCCTCGATATCCTCGAAGACCGTGCTGAGCCCGGCCTCCGCATCGATCAGCCCCACTTCACGGATGCCGGGGGTGTCCAGCAGCAGCCCGCCGCCCGGCAGCAGGATGAGGTGGCGCGAGCTGGTGGTGTGGCGCCCACGGGCATCGGCGGCGCGGATATCCTGGGTCGCCATCCGCTCCTCACCCAGCAGGGCGTTCACCAGCGTGGATTTGCCGACGCCGGAGGAGCCGATCAGCGCGCAGGTCTCACCAGGCTGGATGTGCTCCATCATGGTGCCGAGGCCGAGTCCCTGGCGCGCGGAGACGATCAGCACCGGGCAGCCCGCCGCCAGCGTGGCGATCTCGGCGGCCGCCGCCTCGGGGTTTTCGGACAGGTCGGCCTTGGTCAGCACCACCACCGGCCGCGCGCCGCTTTGCCAGGCCGCGGCCAGGAAACGCTCCAGCCGGCGCGGATTGAGCTCCGCATTCAGCGAGGTGACGACGAAGACCACGTCGATATTGGCCGAGATCACCTGCAAGGTCTGCACGCTGTCGGCCGCCCGGCGGACGAAGGCGGTACGGCGCGGCAGCACGGCGTGGATGGTGGCGCTGCCCTGCTCGGCCTTGGCGGAGAGTGCCACCCAATCGCCGGCGGCCGGGTGGCCGGCCTCCCGCGCCTCATGCCGCAGGCGGCCGGACAGCCGGGCGGTCAGGATGCCGAGATCGGTGGCCACCAGATTGGCTTCGCGCCGCTGGACGACGATGCGGCCGGGGATATGGCCGGGGCGGGCCTCGGCCTGGAAGGCCTGCGCCCAGGCATCGGACCAGCCGTACTGTTCGATCAAAAGCGGGTCTCTCGCGCGGGAAGCGCCATGCTACGCCACCCAGCCCGGCGGCGCGTCGTCCAATTCGGGGGGAGGGCTGGCCGTCGGGTCGCGGCGGGGCAGGCGGGCGTCGTTCTCGGCCACCTTGCCGACGCGGTTGTCCACCGGCCAGGCGAGCAATTCCTCCGCCGGGCAGGGCACCAGCAATTCCAGCAGGTCCTCCGGCTCCGCCGGTTCTTCCCCCAGCCAGGCGTCCCAGACCTCGGGCGGCAGCACCACGGGCATGCGGTGGTGCACCAGGGCCTGCTTCTCATTCGCCTCCGTCGTGATGACGGTGAAGGTCTTGAGCCAGGCGCCATCCGGCTGCTTCCAGCCTTCCCACAGCCCGGCCACCGCCATGGGCATGCCATCCGCCTGCGCCACGGCATAGGCCTGCTTGCTGCCATCCTCCGCCTTGCGCCATTCGTAAAAGGCATCCATCGGCACCAGGCAGCGCCGCTTGCGGAAGGCCTCCCGGAACGAGGGCTTCTCCGTGATGCCGTCGGCGCGGGCGTTCATCAGTTTGGCCGCGTCCTTGGCATCCGTGGCCCAGCGCGGCACCAGGCCCCAGCGCAGCGCGTCCAGATGGCGGGCGCCGCTTTCCGGGTGACGGCGCACCACCAGGGCGGTTTGCGTCACGGCGATGTTCCAGGATGGCGCGTGGTTCGGGGTGGCGTTGGTGGTGGCGAAATACTGCGCCAGTTCCGCCGGCGTCCGCTGCAACAAATAGCGTCCGCACATGCGTCGCGTGTCCTTCCTGGGTCAGGGCTGCACCCAGACTAGCGCCTGCGGCTGATCCGGCCCAGGGCAGGTCACGAACCGAACATGGTCCAGCCTGCACGGCTGGCGGTCGGCGGGATGAGTGAGGTAATGGGCCTGGTGGTCAGCGCGACCGCGGGCCGCATCGCCGGGTGCCTGGCTGGCAGGGTCGAGGCTGAGGGCGGCGAGGGTGGCGGTGTGCGGGAAAGCCGGCCCTCGGAGATGTGGCATTTTTGCAACTCTCCATATTTTGAACTGCCTAACGCCAATTACACTTTCTGGCATTAAGTCGCCCTTCATCGCTGCCTTCTATCCCTTTTGGCCCAACGCCAGGAAGGCCCGAAATGCCCGAGACCCGACTGTATTCGAATCGCTTCCTGAAGGGGGCGGCCGGGTTGTTCCTTTCCGCATCGGCCCTGGCGCTGGTTGCGACGATGCCGCGCCCCAGCGCCGCGGCGACGGCGACCTTCTTCGACAGCATCTTTGAGGGGCGGGCCGAGTTCGACGCCCGGGTGACCACGGCCGGCGGTACGGTGAACATGGACCTGCTGAGCAGCCTGACCAGTAACCAGACGAGCTGGGCACGCAGCGCCTTCACCATCTCCGCCCCCAACAGTGTCAACCGGTCCACACTTACCAACAGATTCACCAACACCCAGGGTCCGAACGGCACCTTCAACAGCGGCGACAGTATCCGCATGGTGGCGGACGACACCGATCCCGCCGGCCAGGGGCTGGTCTTCACCTTCACCTCCCCGATCAATGCCTTCGCGATCGAGCTGGAAGGCTGGGCAACCTGCTGCTTCCCGAGCGCGCTCTACATCGCCTTCGATGGCGGCACGCCGATCCTGATCGGCACCGCCAACGCCAATAGCGACAATCCCGGCGAGGCCCGCTACAACCAGTCCAGGATCCTCGTCGCCGCGATCAGCGACAGCGCCAGCTTCTCCTCCGTCGCCTTCTACGGCGATGCCACTGGCGACACGATGTGGGGCGGCGGCACGGTGCGCTACGCGCTGGTGCCGATCGGTGGCCTGTCGGATCCGCCCGGGAATCCGCCCTCAGATCCGCCGACGGATCCGCCCGCGAACCTGGTGATCGATTCGAGCCAGCCCAGTTTCACCGAGAATGACGCTGCCTCGCAGTCCACGACCGTGACCTTCAACGGTGGCACCTTCCGCCCGACCGGCGCCGCGGCGCTGGCCCAGCCGGTGGTGATCGAATCCGGCAACGGGATGATCGATTCCACCCTGGGCTCGGTGATCCTGCTCGGCGACATCAGCGGTACGGGCCAGTTGCAGGTGCTGGGCAGTGGCGTGGTGACCTTGACGGGCACCGCGACCAATTCCGGCGGTGCGCAGGTGCAGGCCGGCACGCTGGTGATCCAGGGCGTCTTCCAGGGCCCCGTGACGGTGCAGGCCGGTGGCACGCTGGGCGGCGGCGGCAGCATCGGCGGCGGCACCATCGATGGCATCCTCTCCCCCGGCAGTTCCCCCGGCACCATCGTATTCACCGCGCCCGTCACCCTCGGCGCCGGTTCCACCACACGACTCGAGATCGACGGGCCGGGCACCGGCACCGGCGCCGGGTCGTATGACCGCGTCCTGGTCACCGGCGCCGGTAGCACGCTGACCGCGGGCGGCACCTTGCAGCCGGTGCTGCGCGGCATCACCGGCTCCGCCACCAACAGCTTCACCCCGGTGCTGGGCCAGTCCTTCCGGGTGATCCAGGCCGAGGGCGGGCTGGTCGGCAGCTTCGCCGGGCTGACGCAGCCGGCGGAGGGCCTGCCCAATGGGGCGCGGCTGGATGCGCTGTATGGCACGAACACGCTGGACCTGATCGCCACGCCGGCCCGCTACGGCAACCTCGCCCCGCTCGGCATCGCCCAGCGCGGCAACCAGATGGCGGTCGGCGGCGCGGTGGATGCCATTCGCCCCGCGGCCGGCCTGCGCATGGAAGGCGATGTGGCCACCACCTTCGGCGCCCTGTATGCGCTGCCGGCGGCCTCCATCGCCCCGGCGCTGGACCAGCTTGCCGGCAGCATCCATGCGGATGCGCTGGCCGCCTCCCTCGCGCATCGCCGTATCCTTGGTGCCGGCATCACGCAGCGCATGGCGGCGATCCGCGCCGGGGACCCGGCGCTGGTCGTGGCGCAGGGCGCGCTGGCACCGCGCATCGCACTCGACAGCGCCCGCACCGTGCAGATGAGCGCGATGCCCGGCGGCGGCGGCAGCGGCCCGGTGGCGGATTGGGATGCCGGGGCAGGGCAGGGCGATGGCGCCGATGGCGCGGACTCCGCCTTTGGCGGCTGGTCCGTCTGGGGCCGGGCACTGGGAAGCTGGGGCAGCACGGATTCTGATGGGGTCGCGGCCGGCTATTCGCGGCAATCCGGTGGTGCCGTGGTGGGGGCCGATCGCAACTTCGCACCGGGCCTGACCGGCGGCCTGGCGCTCGGCTTCCTGCGCGGCACGGTGGATGGCGATGGCAACACCGGGGAGGTGCGGCTGGATAGCTACCAGGCCAGCCTCTACGGCGTGTATGCGCCGCCGAGCAGCGGCACGGTGAAGCCCTTCGTCGATGCCATGCTCGGCACCGGGCTCAGCCGCTATGACAGCCGCCGGAACATCGCCTTCGGCACCCTGTCCCGCCGCGCCCAGGGCGACAGCGATGGCACGGATGTGACGGCGGAAGCGGGCTTCGGCGTGACCACCCGGCTGCAAGGGGTGGATCTGGAACCCCGCGCCTTCCTGCGCTGGGACCGGATCAGCCGCGGTGGCTTCACCGAAACCGGCGCCGGGTCGCTGAACCTGGCGGTGGATGGCCAGACCGCGGATGCGCTGCGCGCCGGCATCGGTGTCAGCGCCGCGCGAACCTTCAGCCTGGCGGATGGCTTCCGGCTGCGCCCGGAGGTCCGCATCGGCTATGCGCGGGAGCTTCAGGAGGGCCTGGGCCGCAGCACCCATCGCCTGGGCGGGGCCGCCTTCAGCGTGGAATCGGCCCGTACCGGGCAGAACGCGCTGACCGCCGGCCTCGGCGTGACCGCCTTCCGGGGCGATCGCTTCGCCGTGGTGGCGGATTACGACATGGCGCGCGCCAGCGGCAGCACGGACCATGTGCTGACCCTCGGCCTGCGCTGGGTCTGGTAAGGGCGCGACTGTCAGCAAACTGTCACGCCGCAGCTGCGGGGCGCCGGTCTAGACAACCGCGCCCCGAGTGACGGAGACGGCCAGTGCGCTTTGAAGTGGTTGAGATCAGCCCCATCGCCAACAAGCTTCTCCTGGTGGGGCGGCTCGACGCCGCCACGGTGGGGCAGGTGGAAACCCCCTTCACCGCCGCCGTCGCCGCCTCCGGCCGCAATGCGGTGCTGGACCTGAGCGGGCTTGAATTCCTGTCCTCCCTCGGTATCCGCCTGCTGCTATCCTCGGCCCGCGTGGTAGCCCGGCGGGGCGGGGCGGTGGTGCTGTTTGGCGCCCAGCCCATGGTGGCGGAGGTGCTGGAGGCGATGGCATTGGACCAGGTGTTGCCGCTGGTGGCGACGGAAGCCGAGGCGGTGGCTCGCCTGCCTGGATGACGCTGCGGCTTGAGATCCCCGTCTCATTCGCCGGGCTGGAGGCGGCGCAGGATGCCGCGGAGGCCTGGGCGGCAGGGCAGGGGGTGCCACCCCAGCTGGCGCTGCGCCTGCGCCTGGTGACGGAGGAGCTGGTGGCGAACCTCATCGCCCATGCCACCTGGCCCGGCCTGCCAGCCGGCGCCCCGCCACCCTCCGCCTGGTTGGACTGCCATTGGGACGGTGGTGCGTTGCGCCTGGTGCTGCGGGATGCGGCCGCACCCTTCGATCCGCGAACCGCGCCCGCGGTGGTGCCGGCCGCCCTGGATGATGACCGGCTGGGTGGGCTGGGCCTGGCGCTGGTGCGGCGGATGAGCGCCGAACTCACCTATGATCGTGAGGCGGATGGCTGGAACCGCACGGCGCTGGCCCTGCGCACGCAGGGGTGAACGATCGACAACCCGCAAGGGTTGTGCGGGGCGGTGTCATCGAAGCTTCATCAAACTGCAATCGTCTGGTCGCCGGCCCCGCCTAGAAGGCGCCCGACGGTGTTGCCGGTATGCGCGGCCCGTCTGCAACAAGACCGGAGAGAGACACAGTGAACAGGCGCACCCTTCTGCTCGGCACCGGCGCGGCTTTCGGCGCCGGGATGCTCAATGCCCGCGGCGCGATGGCCCAGTCGGTGACGATCACCGGCGCTGGCGCGACGTTTCCCCGCCCGGTCTATGAGCGTTGGGCCAATACCGCCCGCACCGCTGCCAACATCCAGCTGAACTACCAGTCCATCGGCTCCGGCGGCGGCATCAACCAGATCACCAACCGCACGGTCGACTTCGGCGCCACCGACGCGCCGCGCACGGTCGAGCAGCTGCGCGAGGCCAATCTGATGCAGTTCCCGACCGTGATGGGTTCGATCGTGCTGATCGTGAACCTGCCGGGCGTGGCCGACCGCCAGCTGAAGCTGACGCCGGAAGTGATCACCGACATCTTCTTTGGCCGCCTGACGCGCTGGAATGACAACCGCATCACCGAGCTGAACCGCGGCCTGCGCATCCCGCCGCTGCCGATCTCGGTCGCCTACCGCGCCGACGCCTCCGGCACCACCTGGGGCTTCACCAACTACCTGGCGCGCGTGTCCCAGGCCTGGAAGGACGGCCCTGGCGCCGGTACCTCCGTGCAGTGGCCGGCTGGCCAGGGCGCCCGCGGCAATGAGGGTGTGTCCAACGCGGTGCGCAACACGCCGGGCGCCATCGGCTACGCCGAGAATGCCTATGCGGTGGTGAACCGCCTGGTGACGACGCAGATCCGCAACAAGGCGGGCAACTTCGTCGAGCCGGTGCAGGCCACCTTCGTTGCCGCCGCAGATGCGGCCGACTGGAGCGCGCCGAACATGGCGCCCGACACGCTGGACCTGCCGGGTGCGAATGCTTGGCCGATGACGGTCGGAACCTACATCCTGCTGCCGACCAACCCGGCCGCGGACAAGGTCGAGGGCAGCCGCAACACGATGCGGTTCTTCGACTGGGCCTTCAAGAACGGCGCGGCCATCGCCGGCCAGCTGGAATACATCCCGCTGCCGGACAGCGTGACCAACGTGATCCGCCGCAACTGGGCTTCCATGGTCAAGACCCCGTCGGGCGAG
>LNFM01006397.1_pt1 | contig 19405 bp, 22 predicted proteins | sample 596031 | NCBI WGS metagenome assembly LNFM01 (sample SAMN04254537, study PRJNA301005) | activated carbon metagenome | isolation source: dual media filters at the Ann Arbor, Michigan drinking water treatment plant | place: USA: Ann Arbor | reverse complement strand
CGCGAAATCACGGTGGCGGCCAAGCTCGGCAGTCCTGATCCGGCGATGAATCCGCGCTTGCGGTTGGCGATTGCGGATGCGCGGGCGGAGAACATGCCCAAGGACAACATCGAGCGGGCGATCAAGAAGGCGTCGGGCACCGATACGGCGAACTACGAAAACGTGCGCTACGAGGGTTATGCGCCGGGTGGCGTGGCGGTGATCGTGGACGCGCTGACGGACAACCGGAACCGGACCGGCGGCGTCGTGCGCTCGGTGTTCACGAAGTACGATGGGAATTTGGGTTCGACGGGCTCGGTGAGCCATATGTTCCAGCATGTGGGCGAGATCACATACAAAGCGGCGGCCGGGTCGGCGGACGCGGTGCTGGAGGCGGCGATCGAAGCGGGGGCCGATGACGTTGTTTCCGATGAGCATGGGCATCTGATCACGTGCTCGTTCGATACGCTGGGAACAGTGGCCGGCGCGCTTGAAGAGAAGCTCGGCGAGCCGCAGAGCGTGAAATCGATCTGGAAGCCGAACCTGACGATGGCTGTGGATGAGGAAGCGGCGCAGTCAATCTTCAAGCTGATCGCGGCGCTTGAAGACGATGACGACGTGCAGAGCGTCTTTGCCAACTTCGAGATTTCCGACGACATCATGAAGCGGCTGACAGCGGCCTGATGCACGGGTCATCGAAAGGCGGCCAGCACACCACATGCCGGCCGCAACTTTTTAACCCTGCATGCCACCGCAGCAGCCGCAACCGGCCTTCTTCATTTCGCCCATCGGTGCGCCGGATTTTGGAGCATCGCCCATATCCATGCCGGCATGGGGATCAGACTTTTGCGACTCGGATTTCGACTCGCCCATCTTCGAATGATCCATGCCCTTCATGCACATCGACTTGCCTTCGGCTTTGGCGGCCGGCTGTTTGTCGCCGCCGCAGCAAGCCATGGCTGGCGATGCAAATGCGAGCGAAGTCGCGATTGCTATGTAAAGTGCCTTCATGGGGTTTCCTTCCTTACTTCGTACCATACCGGAGAGTTGATAGCTTAGGCCTCCCGGTTTTTAGCGGCAAGACTTGTTGCGGGGGGGGCGAGCCGCGAATCACTGACCGTGGTATGCGTTCGCACATGAGCGGTACGGCGACACGCATCCTGGGGCTTGACCCGGGCTTGAGGCGGACGGGGTGGGGCATCATCGAGAGCGATGGGGTCCGGCTGTCCTATGTCGCGTCGGGCGTAATCACGTCGGACGGGGATGATGGACTGGCCTACCGGCTGGCGGAACTCTACCAGGGCATCGTCAGCGTGATCGCAGTGCATAAACCTGCGGAAGTGGCGGTGGAAGAAACCTTCGTCAACGAGAACCCGCGCTCGACGTTGAAACTGGGGCAGGCGCGCGGCATGGCGCTGCTGGCGCCGGCGATGAAGGGGCTGTTGGTTGCGGAATATACGCCGAACCTGATTAAGAAGAGCGTGGTGGGGGCGGGGCATGCGGAGAAGCATCAGATCCAGGCGATGATCGGCTTCCTGCTGCCGCGCGCGAAATTCGAAAGCGCGGACGAGGCGGATGCCTTGGCCATTGCGATCTGCCATGCGAGCCACCGGGCGTCGCGGGCGCTGGCGGCACGGGTGGCGCGGGAGAGTGCACGATGATCGGGAAATTGAAGGGGCTGGTGGATGCGATTGGCGAGAGCCATGCGATCATCGATGTGAATGGGGTTGGCTATGAGGTGCAATTGTCGTCGCGGACGCTGCGGAAATTGAAGATCGGCGAGGTGGCGTCGCTGACTATCGACACGCACGTGCGCGAGGATGCGATCCGGCTGTACGGTTTTACGAGCGAGGTCGAGCGGAGCTGGTTTCGCACGTTGCAGACGGTGCAGGGGGTCGGCTCCAAGGTGGCGCTGGGTGTGCTCGGCGTGCTGTCGACCAATGATCTGGCGAATGCGATTGCCTTGCAGAATTCGGCGGCGGTGGAGCAAGCACCCGGTGTGGGCAAGAAGCTCGCGCAGCGGATTGTGGCGGAGTTGAAGGACAAAGCGCCGGCGCTTTCCGTGGCGGGGCTCAACGTGGGACCGGCTGTGAAGGGCGCGGCGGCTGGCGCGGACGACGGTCCGGTAGCGGGGATGGCTGCGGCGGAGGCGATCTCGGCGTTGTCGAATTTGGGTTACAATCCGGGGCAGGCGTCGGCCGCGGTGGCGGCGGCGCTGAAGGAGTTGGGTGCGGCGGCGGATACGGCGCAGCTGATCCGGCGGGGCTTGAAGGAATTGGCGACGCGCTAAAGCGCGTTGGCTCTGGCGCAAGGCTTTTGACGCCGCAACTGGCGCGCTCTAGCTTTGTTATTTGACCGACGATTCACGCTTCGGACTGATAGGTTCCGAAGCGATCGTGGTCTTTTTGATGAGACCGACGATTCACGCTTCGGACTGATAGGTTCCGAAGCGATCGTGGTCTTGTTGCCTTGGAGGCTACCATGCGGGTTTTGACGATGCTTGTGGCGCTGGCGTGGATGGCGGCGGTGGTTTGGTACGGTTGGATTGGCCTGCCGCAGTTGCCGCTGGATGTCAGTGCTTCCGATCCGGCGACAATTGATGCGCTCAACGCGGCGCGGATGAAGCATGGGTTGGTTTTTGGAGCCATTGCGTTGCTGCCAGCGCTTATCGTTGCGACCATCGGCCGATGGTTAACGCGGGGCCCGTAAAGCCCCCGATATTAAGCATTCTTCTGAGGTATTTCGTTTACGTCTTGGCGACGATCATGGGGTGCCAAGTGGATATTCTTGTCGCTTGGTCTGTGCTTTCTCGTGGAGATCGTTTGCCATGATCGTTCGTTCCCTCGCGCCGGTTGGTGTTGCGGTGGAATCCGCCGCTGCAGAGGCGCGCTCATTCGTCGAGCGCCGCATCGCAAAGCGCAAATCCGTCGCGACCAATGCCTTGATCATCAGTCCGGATATCAGTGCTCCGATAGCATGCATGGTCCGGGATATTTCGCCGACCGGCGCGCGCCTCGAACTCATTAAGTCTGTCGAAAATCCGCTGGGGGGACGGGCAAAGCTGCCAGGATCGTTCACGATCCGCTTGCGTCTTGATCGCATGGAAGTGGATTGCGGGATTGTGTGGCGGAATGGGGCGTTTGTCGGGGTTCGATTCCTGGCGACGCCGCGGACGTCGGTCCGCAGCGGACGGTAATCGCAAGGGGCTGCCATAAATTGAGCCGGGCTGCGTGATCATCATCGAGATCATCGATGACGGGGGCTCGCACGTGGCTGATGCACTGCACTCTGATGGGCACTCCGATGCGCCTACACGCGCGACGTGGGGCCAGCGCCTCGTGGCGCTCTCGAAGGCCGTGGTGCCGACCATCTTGATCTTTCTGGTGACTGGGCCGGTGGTTGGATATTTCGCTATCATGCTACCGATCGCTTTGACCGCGATCGAGGGACCGCTGGGGCCGTTCGAGGGCTTCCTGAGCACGTTGGCGTTTCTGCCTCTGGGGGCGCTGTTTGCCTACATGCTCGGATACGCACCGGCGCTGGCGACGGGGGCGGCGGTTGCTGCTGTCGATTGCCTCGTTGATCTGGGCACCTACCGGACGGCGGTGGCCATCATCATCGGTGCGGGGGTGACATTGGCCCTCTTCTACTGGGCGTCTGATCTCTCTGAGAGGCCGCGCGTCGAGATGGTCGGTGGTGCCAGTGCGGTTGCGGCCTCGGTCGGTGCGTTTGCGGCGGGTGTGTGTGCGATGATCGCGCCCCGGCGCGTGCCAGCTTGGCCAGCGGCTTGACGGGCGGAGCGAATAGCGCCACGAACAAAACATGACCGATCGCTTGATCACCTCGGCCAAACGCGAGGTCGATGCCTTCGAGGCGTCGATCCGTCCGCAGTCGCTCGATGAGTTTATCGGGCAGGAGCAGGCGCGCGCCAATCTCAAGGTTTTTATCCAGGCGGCGAAGTCGCGGGGCGATGCACTCGATCACGTTCTGTTTGCGGGGCCACCGGGTCTCGGCAAGACGACGCTGGCGCAAATCATGGCCAGGGAATTGGGCGTTGGGTTTCGCGCGACGTCGGGGCCGGTGATTTCCAAGGCCGGCGATCTGGCGGCGCTGCTGACGAACCTGGAAGAGCGGGATGTGCTTTTCATCGATGAAATTCACCGGCTCAATCCGGCGGTAGAGGAGATTCTCTATCCGGCGATGGAAGACTTCAAGTTGGACCTGATCATCGGCGAGGGGCCGGCGGCGCGGTCGGTGCAGATCGATCTGGCGAAGTTCACGCTGGTGGGAGCAACGACACGGGCGGGGCTGTTGACGACGCCGCTGCGCGACCGGTTCGGGATTCCGGTGCGGCTCAATTTTTATACGAACGAAGAGTTGGAACTGGTTGTGGCGCGTGGCGCGCGGGTGCTTGGTGCGCCGTTGCGGGCGGACGGGGCGCGGGAGATCGCGCGGCGGGCGCGGGGGACACCGCGAATTGCGGGCCGATTGCTGCGGCGGGTGCGGGATTTTGCATCGGTGGCGGGTGTCGAGATGATCGACGCTGGCATCGCGGATACGGCGCTGCGCGCGTTGGAGGTCGACAGCGAGGGGCTCGACGCGCTCGATCACCGCTATCTGATGTGCATCGCCAAGCACTACGAGGGTGGGCCGGTTGGTGTTGAGACGCTGGCGGCGGCGCTGTCGGAACCGCGCGATGCGATCGAGGAAATCGTCGAACCCTATCTGTTGCAGCAGGGGTTCGTCGGAAGGACGCCGCGGGGCCGTGTGATGACGCTGAAGGCGTGGCGGCATCTGGGGCTGTCGGGGCCGTCGCGCTCTGCGGGGCCTGATCTCTTCACCGATGCGGATGGAGCAGACGACGCGTGATAACGCGGCGGACATTTCTGCGCGGGATCGGGGTGGCGGTCGGTACCGGACTTGGGCTGGCGGGATATGCATTCGGCGTTGAGCCGTTGTATCGATTGTCGGTGACGACCTATCGGTTGAAGCCGAAAACGTGGCCGGACGGCCTTCGCGTGAAATTCGCGATCGTCGCGGATTTACATGCGCACCGGTATTCCATGCCGATTGCCCGGATCGAAGAGATCGTGGCGGCAACAAACGGTCTGCAGGCCGATGCGGTGCTGCTGCTCGGCGATTACATGTCGGGGAAACACGGGCGGTCGCCGCGGATCGCGGCCGATGAGTGGGCACCGGTGCTGGGACAGTTGCGCGCGCCGCTCGGTGTGCACGCGGTGCTTGGCAATCATGATTGGTGGGATGAGGCGGAAGCGCAACGCTTGCGGCGTGGTCCGGTGTCGTCCCGGCTGCAATTGGAGAAGGCCGGCATTCCGGTTTACGAGAACGACGTGGTGCGGCTCGTAAAGGACGGGCAGGGATTTTGGCTGGCGGGGCTTGCCGATCAAATTGCGTTCGTGACCAACGTTGTCGATGGCCGAATGGTTTTTCAGGGGCTCGACGATCTTCCCGGCACACTCGCCAAGGTGACGGACGACGCGCCGGTGATCTTGATGGCGCATGAGCCGGATGTTTTTCCGAAGGTACCGGATCGCGTGGCGCTGACGATTTCTGGCCATACGCATGGTGGGCAGGTGCGGCTGTTCGGCTGGTCGCCCATTGTTCCGTCGGAGTTCGGCAACCGTTTTGCCTATGGGCACGTGATCGAGGATGAGCGGCACTTGATTGTTTCGGGCGGGCTTGGGTGCTCCATTGTGCCCGTGCGATTGGGCGTGCCGCCGGAGATTGTCGTGATTGAACTTGGAGCGGATGCGTGAGCCAAAATTCGGTGTGGCCTGATCTGGCAGGGCGTCTCGAGGAGGATGACACGGGGCGGTGGCATGTGCTGCCCGTGCGGGTCTATTTTGAGGACACGGATGCGGGCGGGATTGCCTATCACGCATCGTACATCCGCTGGTGCGAGCGGGGGAGGACGGATTTCCTGCGGCTCTTGGGGACCGATAGCCGGCGGTTGATCGATGGGTCGGAGAGCCATGAACCGGCGGCGTTTGTTGTGCGGCGGATGAATTGCGAATTTCTGCGGCCTTCGCGGATGGACGATATTTTGGAGGTCGAGACGCGGGTCAAAGCGTTGGGCGGGGCCAGTGTGACGCTTTTGCAGACCGTGAAGACCGCCGGCCGGGCGGTGTTTGAGGCGGAGGTGACCGTTGTGCTCGTTGCCGTTTCGGGCAAGCCGCTCAGGCTTTCGACGGCGATCCGGACCGGGTTCGGTGGGGTAACGGCTGGACAATAGGGCGTGCGCGGCGGAAAATAGCCGCTTGTAGACCTGCGTACCGGGGTGCCCATGACAACGAACACCGACGAAGACGGCATCGATCTCGACATCAAAGATGCGATGGAAGGCTATCAGCGCTTCCGCCGGAAATTTGACCAGGACAAGGCGTTTTATTCGCGGATTGCCACATCCGGACAGAAGCCGAAACTCCTTTGGATCGGGTGTTGTGACAGCCGGGTGGTGCCGTCGCAAATCACGTCGGCCGACCCGGGCGAACTGTTTGAAATTCGCAACATCGCCAACTGCGTGCCGCCGTCGGGGGCGAATGAAGATTCCGTGGGGGCGGCCATCGAGTACGCGCTGGGACATCTGGGCATCGACGACATCGTCGTGTGCGGACACACGGGCTGCGGGGGCATTCAGGCGCTGCTAGAGCCGATCCCGCCCGGCCAAGAGGCACACTTGGGGCGGTGGGTCGACTACACGCGGCCGGCGCATGATCTGGTGCGGGCGGCGGGTATCGAACCGCAGAATCGGCTGATGGCGACAATTGCCGCGCATATCCAGTTCCAGATCGACAACTTGATGACCTACGAAATCGTCCGCTCAGGCGTCGCCGAGGGGCGCGTCGGGCTGCACGGCTGGCTCTACGATATGGAGAGCGGGGAAGTGGTTGTGTACAGCCCCGTCAGCGGCGAATGGCGGGAATTGCTCGCGGAGGCGGCTGAATAGGCGCGGCTGAGGCTTCGGCCCTTCCTTCAAATCCATGATACACAACTGCGAATCGGCTTACCCCGGTTTGGGCACAAGCCTCTGTTTTGTCATATTGCGCGGCAACATGCGGGTTGGCGGTATCGGGGGATACGGGGCTAACACACCGTGTGCGTGACGAACCTGATCCCGGCGCCTCGGTGGCTTGGATTCATCGCCAGTTGCGTCTCGACTTCACTTCTCGTGCTGTCCCCCTCAACGGATATACGGCGGAAGACCCATGAACCCTACGGATGTCGCGCAGGCGACCCTCCCGGCCGCAACGCCGGGTGTTTCGTTTTACGAACTCTTTATCCACGCTTCACTCACCGTGCAGGTGGTGATGGTGGCCCTTTTCCTCGCCTCGATCTGGTCGTGGGCGATCATCGTCGAAAAGTTGTTCGCCTTCCGCAAGGCTCGGCTCGAAGCGGACCTCTTCGAACAAACGTTCTGGTCGGGGCAGTCGCTTGACGAACTCTACAATCAGCTGTCGCGGGCACCGACGATTTCGATGGCGGCGCTGTTTGTTGCAGCCATGCGCGAGTGGAAGCGCTCGGTGGAAGGCAACATCCGCGCCATGGGCGGCATTCAAATGCGTGTGGAAAAGGTGATGGATGTGACCATCAGCCGTGAAATGGAAAGGCTCGACCGGCGGCTTCTGTTTTTGGCCACGGTGGGATCGACGGCGCCGTTCGTGGGATTGTTCGGCACGGTGTGGGGCATCATGGTGAGCTTCCAGGCGATTGCGGTGTCGAAGAATACGAACCTCGCGGTTGTCGCGCCGGGTATCGCGGAAGCGCTGTTTGCCACCGCAATTGGCCTTGTTGCGGCCATTCCGGCGGTCGTTTTCTACAATAAGTTTTCCGCCGATAGCGCTGCCATCAGTCAGCGACTGGAAGCGTTTGCGGATGAATTTTCGGCCATCGTCTCGCGCCAGATCGACGTCAGGAGCTAGGCCGTTATGGGCGCCAGTATGAAGATGAACTCTGGCGGTGGCAGCGGGCGGCGTAAGCGCCGTGGCCGCAAGGCGCCGATGAGTGAAATCAACATCACGCCGATGGTCGACGTGATGCTTGTTTTGTTGATCATTTTCATGGTGGCAGCACCCATGCTGACAGTGGGCGTTCCCATTGAATTGCCTGGATCACAGGGCAAACAGCTGGAGAGCTCGAAGGAGCCGCTGACAATATCGGTCGCGGCCAATGGTGAGACCTTTATCGGCGAGACGAAAGTGCCGCTGGCCGAAATCGCGGAAAAGCTGAAAGCCATCGCCAAGAACGGTGTGGAAGAGCAGATCTACGTGCGCGGCGACAAGGGCATCGACTACGGCACCGTCATGAAGGTGATGGGCCGCATCAGCGCGGGCGGATTCAAAAAGGTTTCGCTCGTGACGGAAGTCGAAGACGGAGGCTAGAGCAGCAGCTGTGCGCGGCGGGCTCTTCATATCGCTCTTGATGCATGCGGCGTTGCTGGCGTGGTCGATCATCACGATCCAGCAGACGCCCGAATTGATGCGTCCAGAGCCGGAGCCGATCGCGGTGGCGATGATCACGCCGTCGGAATTTCTGCGCATGAAGCAGGGCAGCGAGACGGCGAAGGAACTGGAAGCCAAAGCCAGCGAGAAGCCGTCTGACGTGCAATCGAAGCTGGAGGCGGAGAAGCCCAAGCCTGTGTTGGCGCCGACGCCGCCGGCCGAGCCGGAACCGCCCAAGCCCGAGCCTGCGTCTGAGCCGCCCAAGGCTGCGGAGACGCCGCCGCCACCACCCGAGCCGCCGAAGCCCGATCCCATTGCGGAAAAGCTCGCCGAGGCGCCGCCGCCTCCGCCGGGGCCGACGCCGGATGAATTGAAAAAGGCGGAAGACGAAAAGAAAGCTGCGGAAGACGCGCAGAAGAAGGCTGCGGAAGAAAAGAAAAAAGCAGACGAGAAGAAGAAGGCCGAGCAGAAGAAGAAAGCTGACGAGGCGAAGAAAAAAGTCGCGGAAGCAAAGCGTAAAAAGGAAGAAGAAGAGAAGAAGAAGCAGGCGTCCGTTGCCGACCGGATGGCGGCGCTTCTCGACAAGGATCCGACCAAGAAGGGGGCTCCGGCATCGGCTTCCGAGCCGACGTCGCCGACCGATTACCAGGGGCCGACGGCGGGGACTTCGACCGGTAACGACACGGTTCTGTCGGTGCGCGAGCAAGATCTGCTGCGGGGCATGTTGCGGACGCAGATCGCGCGGTGCTGGCGATTGCCGGGTGCGGGTGGTGGGACGGAGACGCCGATCGTGACGTTGCGCTGGAAGATGCGCAAAGACGGAACGCTGGAGGCCGATCCGCGGGTGGAGAAGCCGGCGTCCGGGCCGTTGGCGGCGCTCGCCACCGAATCGGCCATGCGCGCGGTGAAGGGGTGCCAACCGTATGACCTGCCGCCGGATCTCTTCGAGAGCGGATGGCAGGAGATCATTTGGGAGTTCGATCCCAGCGAGATGCTGTAGGGAAAAGGAAAGTCAGATTTTCCGCCGCGCTTTGACCCTATTCGCCGGTCACATGCAATTGTATCGGTTCGCTTCGAACAGCCGCCACCTCCGGCCGCCCATCAGATGACGGAATTCATGATCTCTTTCTTGTCCACCTCTTCGCGCGCGATCCGCCTGCTGCTGGTCGCCACGCTCTTCACGCTGGCTTCGATCCCGCCGGCATCGGCGCAGTTGACGGGCCGGCAATCGGAAGGGTCGCTGTCGCCTATTCCGATCGCCATTCCGGAGTTTGTCGGGGACAATCCGCAGCTGGCAATCGAGATCTCCAATGTGGTCGCGAACGATCTGGAAAGTTCCGGGCTTTTCAAGCCGTTGGATCGAGCGTCGTTTTTGGAAGCGGTGCGCGATATCAATCAGCCGCCACGGATGGTGGACTGGCGGTCGATCGGGGCAGATGCGCTGTCCGTCGGCCGGGTGACGCGGGATGCGAGCGGGCGGTTGTCGTCGGAATTCCGGTTGTGGGACGTGGCGACGGGAAAGCAGCTGGCGGGGCAGCGGTTCGCGACGTCGGAGGCCAACTGGCGCCGTGTCGGGCACATCATCGCCGATCAAATCTATGAGCGGTTGACGGGTGAGAAGGGCTATTTCGATAGCCGCGTTGTGTTCGTCGACGAGACGGGTCCGAAGGACAAGCGCGTGAAGCGGCTGGCCATCATGGATCAGGACGGCGCGAATGTGCGCGTGTTGTCGAAGGGGTCGGAAATCGTTTTGACGCCGCGGTTTTCGCCGACGCGCAACGAGATCACCTTCATGTCCTACACCCGCGATCAGCCCCGCGTTTTCCTGCTCAATCTGGAGACGATGCAACGCGACGTCGTGGGCGAATTTCCTGGCATGACGTTCGCGCCACGGTTCTCGCCGGATGGACAGAGGGTGATTTTTTCCATGCAGTCGGAGGGGTCGAGCTCGATCTTCGAGTTGGATCTCAGAACGAAGCAAACGCGGCGCGTGACACAGACCGACGCCATCGATACCGGACCCAGCTATGCGCCGGACGGGAAGCAAATTGCGTTCGAGAGTGACCGCGAGGGGACGCAGCAACTTTACCTGATGAACTCGGATGGCTCAGGCGTGCGGCGGCTCAGCTACGGCGAGGGGCGATATTCGACGCCCGTTTGGTCGCCGCGCGGGGACTACATCGCGTTTACCAAGCAACTCTCGGGGCGGTTCCTGATCGGCGTCATGCGCCCGGATGGGTCGGGCGAGCGTGTTCTGACGGAAGGCTTCCACAACGAGGGGCCGACGTGGTCGCCCAATGGTCGGGTGGTGATGTTCTTCCGGGAGGGCCAGGGCGCCACCGGGGGGGCGCGAATCTATTCGGTCGATATCACCGGCTACAACGAGCGGGTGATTCCAACCCCGTCGTTTGCGTCCGACCCAGCTTGGTCGCCCCTCCTGAACTGAAACAGGGGTTAGGGGAACTTTAAGACTTTTAGGGCAATCTGACGGTCTGACCGGGGCTTCACGGCTCCGGTATTTTATTGTGTGATGTCCGATGGTTAGGGCGCACCGCCAGCGCGGCGGCTCCTACCTGAGGAGCGTAAAACACGGCGTGTCATTTTCGCATCTACTGGGGTGGAAAACGGAGCGTTGAACGCCTCAATCCTTGATCGAATACGTGCATGCCGGTACCCCAGTATCTGGTTGGGCGTCCAACGTAACAGGAGATCGCTATGCAGGGTTCTAAGGGGCTGATCGTTCTCTCCGCTGCACTTGTAGCTGTTGCACTTGGCGCTTGCCGTCGCGAAGAAGCGGCACCGATGAAGCTCGGTGCTGAAGTTTCGGCCGCCACGGAAGTGGCACGCTAATCCCTCCCGGATTTTTCTGGGACACTATCAGGAGAAATACTATGAAGGGCGCTATCGTTCTCGCTGCCGCTATCGTGGCCGTTGCTCTCGGTGCTTGCCGCCGTGAAGAAGCTGCTCCCATGAAGCTCGGCGCTGACCTGCCGGTCGCTTCGGAAGCTCGCTAAGAGTTTTCTGGGGTCTTTCCGGTCTTCGGACCGGATGATCGTGAGATTAAGACCGAATTGCTTGCGCTCACGCGTCTGCAATTCGGTCTTTCTCTTTTTATGGCCCCGTGGTTTGCCGCGTGATGCGGGTTGCGATTGTCTGGTTTGCCCAGGCCGTGCGCGGCGGTCTTCGCCGCGGGTAGCGTTGCAGAAATTCCTCGCGGCGGGTTTATCCCCAAGGTTGTCCGGTGCCGTCCCCGTGTGCGACAGAGCAGACGGTGGGCGAAGCGGGCGTGACAGGCTAAGCATTTTCAAACAAACGCAGTTCCGGCTGAAGACTTTGGCGGATTGCACTCGTCTTGCCGCCATAATTCAGTGGCACCCAAGTGGCGAGGTCTGTTCGACGCGTCGGTCATGGGTTGCTGGCGTGGGGCCAACTCCGGATAGCAGATGCGCTTTTGCCTGATGGCTGGGCGCGATAGCTGGCGGATGAGCGCGAAGAGGTCGCTGATGACATTTCACTCCCTGGCCAACGGTTTTGTCCGCATTGTGATCCTGGCGATCTGCGGTCTTGCGCTTGCCGGTTGCGCGAACAAGCAGGAGGGGCCTGATGGCGCCGCCCTGGGTCCGGACGGCAAGGGGCCGGTTGTGCCGGGAACGCCGCGTGATTTCACCATCAACGCGGGCGATATCGTCTACTTCTCCTCGGATAGTTCTGATCTGACGCCTGAGGCGCAAACCACGTTAGCCAAGCAGGCGCAGTGGTTGAAGCAATATCCGCAGTTCACCATCACGGTTGAAGGACATGCCGACGAGCGCGGTACGCGCGAATACAATATTGCGTTGGGTGCGCGGCGCGCGACGGCCGTTCGGACCTATTTGACGACGGCGGGTATCCCGGCCAATCGCATGCGCACGATTTCGTACGGCAAGGAGCGGCCGGTTGCGGTTTGCGACGACATCTCATGCTGGGCACAGAATCGCCGCGCGCAGACTGTTCTGAATAGTCGCGTCGCCTCCTAGGCGGTTGCCAACCGTTGCGGCGGGGTGAGGCGCAGTCCCGCCGGTTTGCACTAGATTGTCCAAAGCTCACGCGGGCTCGCCGCGCGCTCTTCCGCTGGCACAGTTTAGCCCCATTGCTCGGGCATTCCGTGATGTCCGCCCGATGCTCGGGGCGGTTGGGGTCTGGTATGTCCATTGGCTGTGCAATCGGGTCGATCAACGCGCCTGCGAAAGCGGGACTGCGATGGGCTGGCTTCGCGCGCGGGTTGGCATCTCTCTGTTGGGTTGTTTTGGTGACTGCCTCGCCGGTTCTTGCGCAGGATGACGGCGCGATGGATGCGAGCGAAACGTTGCTCGGAATTATTGAAACGCCGCCCGACCGGCTGGTTCCGCAATCGGTGCCAGACGATCCACGCTCGGCGGATGCGCTCTTTGCGGCGGGCATGAGTGAATTGCAGGCGGCGCGTTTTGATGATGCGCGGCGCTTGTTTGAATTGTTCGTGGTGCGCGATCCGCAGCACCCGTCGGTGCCCGAGGCGCGGCGGCATCTATCCGAGCTCTATCAGCTCGACTCGCAAGCGGCGCCGGAGACACTCCCAGCTGAGACCGCCGCGACGCCTGAACCCCGCGATCAGCTGGCTCCCGTGGCGCGGATTGTCTCCACGCCACGTTCCGTCGGGGGACGTTTGGAGGACGGCTTCATGTTGGAAGCCGGAGATCGGGTGTTTTTTGCTGCACGGAGTGCGGAATTGGGATCGCGCGCGCGCACCGTTCTGGCCGCGCAGGCGCGCTGGCTCAAGCGCAACGCCTCACTGTCGGCCGTCATCGAGGGGCATGCCGACGATCCGGCACTGGATGGCGATGGACTCGACAGGCTGGGTACGGAGCGCGCACTGGTTGTGTACCAACGTCTCATCGAAGAAGGTGTTGCGCCGGAACGACTGGCGATCGCGCCGCACGGCAAGTCGCGACCCGTGGCGAATTGCGATACACCGGACTGTGCGGCGCAGAATCGCCGCGCCGTAACGGTGCTGACGGGGCAACGGGTGAGCGAGTTGCCAGTGGCTGATCCGCTGATTGGGCCACGGCGGCCGTAAGCTCGAGACCTTCTGCGGATGCGAGCGACTTTGATGAGACCTAATCTGTGCGAGCTGACATGATTTTTAAGAGGCGCATTGGGCTGACGGTGGCGTTGGCGACCTTCGCCGTTCTGGCGACGGGAGCCGTGGCGCAGGAGACGGCCCCGGCGGCTGCGCCAGCGGCGCCTAAGGCGAAGACGGCTAGTGGCGATGGCGATCTGCGGCGGCGCGTGCAGCAGTTGGAAGAACAGATCGTCGATATGCAGGTCGTGATCGGTACGCTTGAGTCGCTTGCGCGGTCGGGCGGCGGCACAGCTGCGCCCCGTGTTGTTGCGCCGGTCGGAGGCGGGGGCGCAGATGCGGCGCGGATCGATGCGCTGGACATGCAAATCCGCGCGTTGACGTCGCAAATCGAGCAATTGCAGTCGGGGCGGGGTGGGGCCGCCGCTCCGCCGCCTGCTTATTCAGCCGCACCTGTGACGCCACCGCCGTCATCTTCGACGTTTGGGTCAACGACGCTGAACGCAGGCGAGGCTGATCCCATCGGCGGGTTGATTGCGCAGGATCAGCCCGCACCCGCACGGCCCGCCGTCTCAGCAGCTAACGATCCTGCAGCGGCGGGAGATCCTAAGCAGGCTTATGAGCGTGCCTATGGATTTTTGCTGCAGCAGGAGTACGGCGCGGCGCAAGCAGGCTTTATCGATTTTCTGAAGGTTTACCCGCGCGACTCGCTGGTGCCGAACGCGCTCTATTGGTTGGGCGAAACACATTACGTGCAGCGGAACTATGCCGACGCGGCGGAGGCTTTCGATCTGGTGAGTCAAGGCTATGGCAATAGCCCGAAGGCGCCCGACAGTATGTTGAAGCGCGGGATGGCGCTGGCGGCTTTGGGCAAGAAGCAAGACGCTTGTGGCGTGCTGGGGCAGATGCCCGGCAAATATCCAAGCGCGCCGCCGCATCTGAAGAGCAAGGCTGACAGCGAGCGCCAACGTATCGGGTGCCCCTGACGCTTGCGGTTGGCAGGGATCGGTATGACAGAGCCCTGGTGCCCCACTGATGACGACCTCGCTGAGATCTTCTCAGATCTTGAGGGATATCGTTGCGTCGTGCTGGCCGTGTCGGGTGGTTCGGACAGCATGGCGCTACTGCACCTTATGGCACGTTGGGTGTCCATGCAGGGTCCGGACGGTCCGAGGCTGTGCGTTGCAACGATTGATCATGGGTTGAGGCCGGGCGCGCTGGATGATGCGCGGATGGTCGTGTGCGAGGCGGAGCAATTAGGATTGCCGGCGACGGTGCTCTGTTGGATCGGGGCTAAGCCGGCGCAGGGCGTGCAGGAGCGCGCGCGGCAGGCCCGTTACGATCTTCTCGGACAGCATGCGATTGCGTGGGGTGTAGGGCCTTGTGCGGTGGTGACGGCGCACACTCAAAACGATCAGGCGGAGACGCTTTTGATGCGATTGGCGCGCGGCAGCGGGCCGGATGGATTGCAAGGGATGCGCCCGGTGCGGGCACTCGTTCCGTTCAGGGGGGTGGATCTTGTGCGGCCATTGCTCGGTGTGTCGCGGGCGCAGTTGCGGTCGTATCTGGCGGCTCGCGGTTGCCGCTGGGTGGAGGATCCCAGCAACGATGATCTTCGCTTCGAGCGGGTGCGGTTGCGCGCGGCGGCGGATACCTTGGAGGGACTTGGGTTGACGCCGCAGATGCTGGCCCTGGCCGCCAAGCGGCAGCGGCGCGTTGTGGAGGCGCTAGAGGCGGCGACCGATCACCTTGCTGCTGCGGCACTCGACCTGCACGGAGGGATATTTGCCGGCATCGATGCGGCGTTGTTCGAGGCCCAGCCGCTCGACACGCGCTTGCGGCTGCTGCAGCGGGTTTTGGGGATGTTTGGTGGACAGTCGCCGCCTGCGGAGTTGACGCAGGTGGAGCATCTGGCCGGGCTGTTGGCACGTGACGGGGCGGTGCGCACAACGCTGGGGGGATGCGAAGTGCGGGCGTGCCGGACTGAAATCCGCATTTATCGCGAGCGGGGTAGGGCCGTGCTGGCGCCGATCGAACTTGCGGCGGGGGAAGGCGTGACGTGGGATAATCGCTTTGTCATCCGCGTCGTGCAGGCGCCCTGTCCGATCAGCGTCCGCGCGTTCGATCCGGCTGCGATTGCGTTGGTGCGGCGCCATGTGGGCCCACGTCTCCGGCTTCCATCACGTGCAGCTGCAACCCTTCCGGCTCTCTGGTCGGGCGACTCGTTGATCGCGGTTGGAGGATTACCGGCGGAATTCGTGCCACACCCGACCGCCGGACGAGACACGAACATTGAAGCGCGCTTTGTTTTTTTGCCTGAGGTGTAGCGGCCGTAAGTATATCGAAGAAAGCAAGGATCGGATTGCGGCGCAGGCCGTAGAGTAAGACACGTGTAAGGTTTCTGGCATCATGCTTGCGAGCCTTGGCAAATGCGACCCCTCCCCCTATCTTAACTGTCGATGTGGGGGCCGGGATCGGTCACGGGACCCCCACCCAACGGCCAGCGGTTTTGAGCCGCGGCCCGATAGGAACCTCGATGAACCCCAATTTTCAAAAGCTTGCGATCTGGGTGGCCGTGCTCGTGCTGCTTGCTGCCCTCTTCAATCTTTTCAACAGCCCGGCGCAAAAGCGGGTTGGGAATGAGATCACGTATTCGGAATTCATCGCCGCGGTCGATAGTGGCCGAGTGACGGAAGTGACGATTGCGGGCAGCCGTATCTTTGGTTCGTTGACGGAGGGTGGACAGCAGTTCACCACCTACGCGCCGGACGATCGCATGCTTGTCGAGCGGCTTGAGAAGAAAGGCATCAAGTTCAAGGCGCGGCCGTCTGAGGAAGATGTGCCGTCGTTCATGAGCGTGCTGATCACGTGGTTCCCGATGCTGCTGCTGATCGGCGTGTGGATCTTCTTCATGCGTCAGATGCAGTCGGGTTCAGGAAGGGCCATGGGCTTTGGCAAGAGCCGGGCGAAGCTTCTGACCGAGCGCCAAGGCCGCGTAACGTTCGACGACGTGGCGGGCGTGGATGAGGCGAAGGCCGATCTGGAAGAGATCGTGGAGTTCCTGCGCGATCCGCAGAAGTTCCAGCGTCTTGGTGGGCGGATCCCGCGCGGCGCGCTGCTCGTTGGCCCGCCGGGTACGGGTAAGACGCTGATCGCGCGTGCGGTGGCGGGTGAAGCCAACGTGCCGTTCTTTACGATCTCGGGTTCGGATTTTGTGGAGATGTTCGTGGGCGTCGGTGCGAGCCGTGTCCGCGACATGTTCGAGCAGGCGAAGAAGAACGCACCTTGCATCATCTTCATCGACGAAATCGATGCGGTTGGCCGTCATCGCGGTGCCGGATTGGGTGGTGGCAATGATGAGCGCGAGCAGACGCTGAACCAGTTGCTCGTCGAAATGGACGGGTTCGAGGCAAACGAAGGCATTATCGTCGTTGCGGCCACGAACCGTCCCGATGTGCTTGATCCCGCACTTCTACGTCCGGGCCGGTTCGACCGTCAAATCACGGTTCCCAACCCCGACGTAATGGGGCGCGAGAAGATCCTGCGCGTTCATATGAAGAAAGTGCCGCTGGCGCCCGACGTGGACGCCAAGACGATTGCGCGCGGTTGCCCGGGCTTCTCAGGCGCGGACCTCGCCAATCTCGTCAATGAGGCCGCTCTGCTTGCCGCGCGCCGCAATAAGCGGCTCGTGACACAGCAGGAATTCGAAGACGCCAAGGATAAGGTGATGATGGGTGCGGAACGCCGCTCCATGGTTATGAGCGACGAGGAGAAGCGCAACACGGCTTACCACGAGGCGGGCCATGCCATCGTTGGGCTGTTGGTGCCTTACGATCCGTTGCACAAGGTGACGATCATCCCGCGCGGGCGTGCGCTCGGCGTGACGATGAACCTGCCGGAAGGCGACCGCTACAGCCGCACGAAGGCCTGGTGTGAAGCCCGCCTTGCCGTTTTGTTTGGTGGCCGCGAAGCCGAGATTATTCTCGGTGGACCGGACAACGTGACAAACGGGGCGACCGGCGACATCCAGATGGCGACGCAGCTTGCGCGTGCCATGACGACTGAGTGGGGCATGTCCGATACGCTCGGGCGCGTCCGCTACAACGGCAACGAGCAGGAGATTTTCCTCGGTCACTCGGTGACGCAGTCGAAGAATCTGTCCGACGACACGGCAAAGCTGATCGACCAGGAAATCCGCGGGCTCATCCTGACGGGTGAGCAGACGGCGCGGCAGCTTTTGAAGGACAACATCGACTCGTTGCACCGCGTGGCGAAGGGGCTCTTGGAATTCGAAACGCTCTCGGGCGAAGAGGTCAAGGCGTTGATGCGGGGCGAGACGATCGTGCGCCGCGACGACAACGATGGGTCGAAGGGCCCGGCAGGGTCGGCCGTGCCAACGGCGGGACGCTCCAAACCACGCGAAGAGCCGGATGCAGGTGGAATGGCGCCGCAGCCGGGCGTTTGAAAATCGTCGTCATCGGGGGCTTGATCCCTGGGTGAAAAGGCAGGACACAGAAGCAGCCTCCGGAGCCATCCGGGGGCTGTTTCAGTTTCGAGGGATGCCGTGACGCGCCGCTTTTATCTCCGACCACTTGTCTCAGTCGCCTACGATCGTGGCCGGCTCGATCGCGACCGGTCGGGGGCGCAGGAGAAGCTTTGTGGCCGCAGCGATCTGGGCTTTGCCGATCTTGAGGTGATCGATGCAGAGGCTGCGCTGGACCAGCGCGTGCGGCTGCTCCCCGCCGACGGGATATACGGCTTTGCCAATGAGGATTGGTATCACCCGCCCTACAACGGCGAGGAGATGTGGCAGACGTTCGATCATCTCGTTGAGGCGCGGGCGGACTATGCGGGGTTGTCGATGGACCGGCCGCGGATCATGGGCATCGTGAACGTGACGCCCGACAGCTTTTCGGATGGCGGCACCTTTGCCAACGTGCAGGCGGCGATCGAGCATGGATTGCGGCTGGTGGACGAGGGTGCCGACATCCTCGATATCGGCGGGGAAAGCACGCGGCCGGGATCGGACGCGGTGGCGCTGGATGAGGAATTGCGGCGGGTGCTGCCGGTGCTCGAAGGTTTGCGGGCGCGGACACGTGCAAAGATTTCCGTCGATACGCGCAAGGCGGAGGTGATGCGGCGGGCGGCGGCCAGCGGGGCCGACATCCTCAATGACGTATCGGCGTTGACGCATGACCCGCAGTCGCTTGCGGCGGCGGCGGAGAGCGGTTTGCCGATCATGCTCATGCATGCGCAGGGCGATCCCAAGACGATGAACGATGATCCGCAATACCGGGATGTCGTGCTGGATGTGTTCGATTTTCTGAGCGACAGGATCGCAGCATGTGAGGCCGCGGGGATTGCGCGCGAGAAGATCGTTGCCGATCCTGGAATTGGATTTGGCAAACATCTGCATCACAACGTGGCGGTGTTGCAGTCCATGAGCCTCTATCATGGGCTGGGTGTGCCGGTCTTGCTGGGGGCATCGCGCAAGAAGCTGATCGGACAATTGTGCAACGTGGACGATCCGAAGAAGCGGGTGCCGGGATCGATTGCGGCGGCGTTGTCGTCGATTGCGCAGGGGGTGCAGATCATTCGCGTGCACGATGTGGCCGAGACCGTGCAAGCGGTGCGCGTCTGGCAGGCTGCGATGCGGGGCACGGAGAAGGGCCTCGTCTGAGGCGAGGGGGACAGGGTGACTGAGGTTTCGTTTCAGCTGACGCAGGCCGGATTGACCGCCTACCAATTCGCGGTTCGCGACCGGTTGCAGCACCGCAAGCGCGACGGGATCTTGCGACAGCCCGCCGTGATCTGGTTGGGCATGTGCTTTGCCGGTTTTCTCGTGACGCTGGCTGGCTTTCAGGCGATCGAG
>LNFM01013298.1_pt1 | contig 19416 bp, 21 predicted proteins | sample 596031 | NCBI WGS metagenome assembly LNFM01 (sample SAMN04254537, study PRJNA301005) | activated carbon metagenome | isolation source: dual media filters at the Ann Arbor, Michigan drinking water treatment plant | place: USA: Ann Arbor | reverse complement strand
TACTTCGCCCATCGCATCGAGGGGCCGGTCACGCGCTGGCGGCTGCCCGGCATCAAGGGCTTCAACTTCCTGCTGCGCCAGGCGCTGGGCGGCGGCGGCATGGCCTCGCTCAAGGCCGATCCCCTGGCCAAGGCCTTCGCGCAGATGCTCCTCGACATGCCGGTGCGTGTGCCGAAGTCGCTCGCGACGAAGCTCTCTTCCTGAACCCGGCTCGCCGCCCGGTTACGGCCTGAGAGAAAGACGCTCGGTCTGGCGATCGCCGGATTGAGAACCCGCGTCGCATCGATCCCGAAAACTCAGCGATTCCAGGCGCCCTCGATGAGCGTCAAGAATAGCGAATGCTTCTAATTTGCGCGATGCAAGATAATATCTATCGATTGACATAGTATATCGGACGATATTAAACCCACTCAGCTTAACGCTGTTCAGGGTATTTATGATCGAGCCACAAACGACCGGCCGTGGTCGCCCAGCCACCCAGGCAAGAGGGGAAGATTCGCGGCGGCGCATTCTCGAAAGCGCGCTCGATCTCTTCGCCGCTCACGGATACGAGGGCGCGAGCACCCGGCAGATCGCCGAGGGTGCGGGCGTGAACCTGCCGGCCATCCAGTACTATTTCGGCAACAAGGAAGGCCTCTACCGGGCCATCATCGAAGACATCGTGGCCGACACCGAGCGGCACATGGCCGGATTGTCGCCCCGCGTGCGGGCCGCGCTCGACCGGGCCGATGTCACCCCGGCCGAACTCACCGAACTCCTGTGCGACATGCTGGAAACCTTCGTCACCCTGGTGACCAGCGGCGCGCAGGTCGAAAGCCGCCGTCTGTTCTTCGCCCGCGCCGAGGTCGAGGAGACGCCCGGTCTAGACCGGCTGCATGACAACGGCATGCGGCAGATCTTCAATCCCTGCCTCGCCCTGTTGGCGCGCCTTCACGGCAGGTCGGAGGCCGATCAGGAGATGACGATGCGGACGATGGCCCTGATCGGCCAGGTCGTCATCTTCTGCAGCAACAACAAGCGCCCCATCCTTGCGGCGGCCGGCCTCGACGGCGAGAGCGTCCGCCTGATCAAGCTGATCGTGCGCGAACACACGCTCGCCATCTGCCGCGCCGCCGTGTCGGCCCGATAGTGCTTCACGAGTACGCCCACGAGTACGCCCACGAGTAAGCCCATGTCCAAGCGTTCGCCTTTCCTCGCCACCTTCACGGCGCTCCTCCTCGCCGGCTGCACCTCCGGCCCGGATTTCGTGAAGCCGGACAAGCCGACATCGACCGCATACACACCCGAAGCCCTGGCGCCTCAGACGAGTTCAGCGGCGGGACCGGGCGGGGCGGCGCAGACCTTCGTGCCGGAGAAGGACATTCCCGGCGAATGGTGGACGCTGTTCCAGTCGCAGCAGCTCGACACGCTGGTCCGCGAAGCGATGCAGGCCAATCCCGACGTCGATGCCGCGCAGGCCGCGCTGCGTCAGGCGCGCGAGAATTTCTTCGCCCAGCAGGGCAGCCTGTTCCCGACGCTCAGCGCCAACGGCTCGGGCCAGCAGCAGCTCGCTTCGCCGGCGGCGCAGGGACAAGTGGGATCGGGCACCATCTTCGGCGTAACCGCCGCGTCGGTGAACATCTCCTATGCGCCCGACGTGTTCGGCGGCGTGCGGCGCCAGGTCGAATCGAAGGAAGCGCTGGCGGAAGTCCAGCGCTTCCAGCTCGAAGCGACCTACCTGACGCTCACCTCCAACGTCGTGGTGGCCGCGATCAACCTCGCCTCGCTGCAGGCGCAGATCGACGCGACCAAGGGCATCATCGCCATCCTCAACAACTCGCTGTCCGTGGTGCGACGCCAGTTCGACCTGGGCGGCGCCTCGCGCGCCGACGTGCTGGCGCAGGAAGCCGCGCTCACGCAGACGCAGGCAACCCTGCCGCCCCTGCAGAAGCAGCTCGCCCTGCAGCGCAACCAGTTGATGCGCCTGGTCGGCCGGACGCCTGACCAGGATCGCGGCGAGAGCTTCGATCTCGCCAAGCTGAAGCTGCCGGAGGAACTGCCGCTCAGCCTGCCTTCGACGCTGGTCGAGCAGCGGCCCGACGTGCGCGCCGCCGAGGCGCAACTCCGCTCCGCCAGCGCCGACATCGGCGTCGCCGTTTCCAACCAGATGCCGCAGTTCACGATCACGGGCCTGCTGGGATTCACCTCGGGCGGCATCGGTTCGCTGCTCGTGCCCGGCGCGGGCGTGTGGAGTATCGGCCTCGGCATTGCGCAGACCGTGTTCGACGGCGGCCGGCTCGACAGCCAGCGCAAGGCGGCGATCGCCGCCTACGAGCGTGCCGCCGCGCAGTATCGCGGCGTCGTGCTGTCGGCGTTCCAGGACGTCGCCAATGCCTTGCGCGCCCTGCAGGCCGACGCCGACACGCTGCGCGCGCAGGTCGCGGCCGAACAGACGGCCGCGGCGAGCCTCAGGCTGTCCGAACAGCAGTATCAGCTGGGCGCGGTGAATTACCTGATCCTGCTGAACGCCCAGCAGACCTATCAGACGGCGGTCATCAACCGGCTGCGCGCGCAGGCGGCGCGCTACTCCGACACGGCGGCGCTGTTCCAGGCGCTGGGCGGCGGCTGGTGGAACCGCAGCGACGTCGATCCGAAATCCATGGGCACGCCGTCGCGCTTCACGCTACCGCCCGTCCAGGACATCAGGCTCCCGCGCGCCGGTCACTGACCGGCCGCTTCATCGCAATCAGACCAGTCATCCAGATCAACTCAAGAGGCATACGATGATCAAGCGAATGCTCATCATGCTCATTCTCGTCGGCGCGGTGCTCGGCGGGTTGTTCGGCTTCAAGACCTTCGTCAACGGCAAGATCCAGGAAGCGATGGCCGGCATGGCCAACATGCCCCAGACCGTCTCCGCGACGAAGGCCGAGACGAGCGACTGGCAGCCGAAGATCGATGCGGTTGGCAGCCTGCGTGCCGTACGCGGCGCCGAGCTGTCGCTCGAGGTGCCAGGCGTGGTCGAGACCATCAGCTTCCAGTCGGGCGACGAAGTGAAGGCGGGCCAGGTGCTGCTGACCCTGCGCAAGGAGGACGAGGAGGCCCGGCTGCAATCGCTTGAGGCGACGGCATCGCTGGCGCAGATCACCTACGACCGCGATGTGAAGCAACTCAAGGCGCAGGCGATCAGCCAGGCCATCGTCGACAACGACGAAGCCAACCTGCGCAATGCCAGGGCGCAGGTCGCCGTCCAGAAAGCGATCCTCGACAAGAAGACGCTGCGCGCGCCGTTCGACGGCAAGCTCGGCCTCCGCCAGGTCGACCTCGGTCAGTTCCTCTCGGCCGGCACCGAGATCGCCACCCTGCAGTCGCTCGATCCGATCTTCATCGACTTCCTGCTGCCGCAGCAGGCGGTGGCGCAGATCACGGTCGGTGAGAAGGTGCGGGCGAAGGTCGATGCCTTCCCCGGTCGCACCTTCGAAGGAAAGATCACCGCCATCAACCCGAAGATCGATACGGGCAGCCGCAACGTGCAGGTGCGGGCCACGGTGTCGAATGCCGACCAGAAGCTGCTGCCCGGCATGTTCGCCACGGTCGAACTCGATACCGGCACGGCGCAGCGGCTGGTGACGCTGCCGCAGACCGCGGTGAGCTACAATCCCTACGGCTCGCTGGTCTACATCGTCGATGAAAAGGGCCAAGGGCCCGACGGCAAGCCGCAGCTCGCCGCGCGCCAGGTCTTCGTCACGACGGGCGCCACGCGCGGCGACCAGGTCGCGATCGTGAAGGGCGTCTCGGAGGGCGACACGGTCGTGACCTCCGGCCAGATCAAGCTGCGCAACGGCGTGCCGGTGGTCGTGAACAACAGCGCCGTACCGACCAACGACGCCGCGCCGAAGATCGTCGACAAGTAATCCAGCCCGCAGGACATCGTCCCATGAAGTTCACCGACATCTTCATCCGCCGCCCGGTGCTGGCGTGCGTGGTGAGCCTGCTGATTCTCGTCGTCGGCCTGCGCGCCATCAGCGCCCTGCCGGTGCTACAGTATCCGCGCACTGAGAACGCGGTCGTCACGGTCACGACGACCTATTACGGTGCCGATCCCGACGTCATCGCGGGCTTCATCACCACGCCGCTGGAGCAGGCGATCGCCCAGGCCAACGGCATCGACTACATGACGTCGACCAGCCAGAGCGGCGTCAGCACCATCACGGTCTACCTGCGGCTCAACTACGATTCGAGCAAGGCGCTGACCGAGATCAACACCAAGGTCAGTTCGGTGCTGAACCGGTTGCCCCCGGGCACGCAGCAGCCCGTGTTGACGGTGAAGATCGGCCAGACGATCGACGCGATGTATATCGGCTTCAACAGCACCGAACTCGCGCCCAACCAGATCACCGACTACCTCGTCCGCGTCGTGCAGCCCAAGCTGCAGGCGGTCGAGGGCGTGCAGACGGCCGAGCTGCTGGGCGCCAAGAACTTCGCGCTGCGCGCCTGGCTCGATCCGCAGAAGCTCGCGGCCTACGGGCTGACCGCCGCCGATGTCAGCCAGGCGCTGACGGCGAACGACTACATCGCAGGCCTCGGCACGACCAAGGGCCAGATGGTGCAGGTCACCCTCAAGGCCTCGACGGCGCTGAGTTCGCTCGAGGAATTCCGCAACCTGGTGCTGAAGCAGGACAAGGGCGCGATCGTCCGCCTGAGCGACGTCGCCAATGTGACCCTGGGCTCCGACGACTACGAATCCGAGGTGAGTTTCGACGGCCAGAAGGCGGTCTATATCGGCATCCAGGTCGCGCCGGCCGCCAACCTGCTCGACGTCATCGCCGGTGTCCGCAAGATCTTTCCCGAGATCCAGGCTCAGCTTCCGCAGGGGCTGAACGGGCAGATCATCTATGACTCTACGGAGTTCGTGAACTCCTCGATCGAGGAGGTGATCCGGACCCTGATCGAGGCGCTGGTGATCGTGACCCTCGTGGTCTTCGCGTTCCTGGGGTCGGTGCGATCGGTGATCATCCCGGTCATCGCCATCCCGCTGTCGCTGATCGGCACCTTCGCGATGATGGCGGCCTTCGGCTTCTCGATCAATCTGCTGACCCTGCTGGCGCTGGTGCTGGCGATCGGCCTGGTGGTCGACGATGCCATCATCGTGGTCGAGAACGTGAACCGGCATCTGGAGGAGGGGCAGAAGCCTTTCCCCGCCGCCATCCAGGCGGCGCGCGAGCTGGGTGGGCCGATCATCGCCATGACCGTGGTGCTGATCGCGGTCTATGTGCCGATCGGCTTCCAGCGCGGCCTGACCGGCGCGCTGTTCACCGAGTTCGCCTTCACGCTGGTCGGCGCGGTCACCATCTCGGCGATCGTGGCGCTGACGCTCTCGCCCATGATGTGCTCGCGCATGCTGAAGCCGCACACCGAGAGCGATCGTGGCCTCGAGGCCCGCCTGATCCGAGGCATCGACCGCGTGTTCGACAGCCTGCGCCGCGGCTACTCGCGCTGGCTGACGGGCAGCCTCAACTATCTGCCGGTGACGGCGGTCTTCGCCGTGCTGGTGCTGGGCAGCATCGTCTTCCTCTATTCGGCGACCAGCAGCGAGCTGGCGCCGCAGGAGGACCAGGGCGTCATCATCGCCTTTGCGACCTCGGCGCCCAACTCGACCATCGACCAGCGCCAGATCTATTCCCGCGAGATCTACAAGATCGGCGCCGGCCATCCCGAGACCGATCACGTCTTCCAGCTCGACGTGCCCGGCCAGTCGATTGCGGGCTACGTGCTGAAGCCGTGGGACCAGCGCGCGATGACCTCCAATCAGCTCCAGCCGATCGTGCAGCAGCAGCTGGCGGGCATCGCCGGCGCGCAGGTCGTGGCCTTCCAGCCGCCGCCGCTGCCGGGCTCGACCGGGCTGCCGATCCAGTTCGTGATCAACACGACCGGCGGGTTCGACGCACTGAACGACGTGGCGCAGAAGTTCCTGCAGGAGGCGCTCGCCACCGGCCGGTTCATCTTCCTGAATACCGACCTCAAGATCGATGCGCCGCAGGCCACCGTGGTGATCGATCGCGACAAGGCGGCCCAGCTCGGGCTGAAGATGAGCGACATCGGCGGCGCGCTGGGCTCGATGCTGGGCGGCGGCTACGTCAACTACTTCGCGCTCGACGGCCGGTCCTACAAGGTGATCCCGCAGGTCCAGCAGTCCTCGCGGCAGAACATCGACCAGATCCTCGACTATCACATCAAGGCGGCCGACGGTTCCTCGGTGCCGCTGTCGACGGTCGCGAAGATCGTCACCAAGGCGATCCCGCAGTCGCTCAATCACTTCCAGCAGCTCAACAGCGCCACCATCCAGGGCGTGGGCTTTCCCGGTGTGTCGCAGGCCGAGGCGCTGGAGACGTTGAAGGAGCTGGCGCAGCGCACCCTGCCGCAGGGCTATTCCATCGACTACGGCGGCGCGTCGCGGCAGTACATCCAGGAGACCGGCGGCTTCATCGTCACCTTCGGCTTCGCCCTGATCATCATCTACCTGTCGCTCGCGGCGCTGTTCGAGAGCTTCCGCGATCCGCTGATCATCCTGTTCTCGGTGCCGATGTCGATTGCCGGCGCGCTCATCTTCCTGATGGCGCTCAGCACGATCGGCATGCCGGGCGCGACCCTGAACATCTACACCCAGGTCGGGCTCGTGACCCTGATGGGCCTGATCAGCAAGCACGGCATCTTGATCGTCGAGGTCGCGAACGAGTTGCAGGAAGCCGGCAAGTCGCGGCGCGAGGCCATCCTCGAGGCGGCTTCCATCCGTCTCCGCCCGATCCTGATGACGACCGCGGCGATGGTGCTGGGCGTGGTGCCGCTGATCGTGGCGACCGGCGCGGGCGCACTGTCGCGGTTCTCGATGGGCCTGGTGATCGCGAGCGGCTTGGCCGTCGGTACGCTGTTCACCCTGTTCGTGGTGCCGGCCGTCTATGTGATGCTGGCGGCCGACCATTCGAAGAAGCGCGGCGACGAGCCGCTCACCGGTGTTCCGGCGGCGGGCGACTGAGCTAGAGCTGCTTCAGGGCCTCACGGGCGATTTCATCGCCCCATTCCTGCACGAAGTGGCCGCCGTCGGTGATTTCCACCGGCGGCGGACAATTGCGGATGACGGCGTGAAGTTCGCGCATGATCGGTGGGCCCAGGACCGGATCCTTCATGCCGATCGCCATCAGGCTCTTGCCGGCCCAGCGCTCGCGCCAGAAGGTCCGGGCCTCGCGGGAGAGGTCGGCACCGCCGGCGTCCGGCCGGTCAGGCACTAGATTGGGGAAGCGTCGGACGCCCGCCTTGTAGGAACCGTCCGGATAGGGCGCGCCATAGGCGGCCGCTTCGGCGTCGGAAAGGTGCGGGCAGGCGCGCTTCATCAGGGCGGCAATGTTCAGGTCGGGATTGCGGTTGGAGAAGTCGCGCCAGGCGAGGAACCCCGGGCCGAGCGGGCGATCGCCCGTGCCGAGGTCGGTGTTCATGACCAGCAGGCCCACGTAGCGCTCGGGCGCGGCCATCGGCAAGGTCAGGCCAATCAGGCCGCCCCAGTCCTGCACGACCAGCACGATGTTGCGCAGGTCGAGCGCCTCGATCACGCGAAGCATCGTGTCGCGATGGAATTCGAACGTGTAGACGGCCTCGTCTTTCGGCTTGTCCGACCGGCCGAAACCCAGGAAATCCGGCGCGACGGTCCGGTGCCCAGCGGCCGTGAAATGGGGGATCATGCGCCGGTAGAGATAGCTCCAGGTGGGCTGGCCGTGCAGGCAGAGGAAGGTTTTCCCCGAATTGCGGGGACCCTCGTCGACATAATGCAGGCGCAGCGCATCCGTCCGCGCGAGATAGTTCGGCCGGAAGGGCCAGTCCGGAAGATCGGCGAACCGCTCATCTGGCGTGCGCAGGGCCTCGATCAATGGTGTATCCTCCCCGCCATGACGGCCCCCTCCGAACGCGCCGAACGGCTGGCTGCTGCTCTGCGTGAAAACCTGAAGCGGCGCAAGGCGCAGGCGCGCGCCAAGGGGGATGTCCCGAAGCCGGCGGACACCAGTGACAAGCCCGGCGGTTGAGCCGGCCCCCTCCCTCCTTTAGAAGCGCCTCCTGATGAGCATTCTTTCCGACCGCTGGATTCGCCGCATGGCGCAGGAGAAGGGCATGATCGAGCCCTTCGTCGACGCCCAGAAGCGGGAAGGGGTCATCTCCTACGGCCTGTCGTCCTACGGCTACGACGCCCGTGTCGGGAACGACTTCAAGATCTTCACCAACGTGAATTCCTCGATCGTCGATCCCAAGAACTTCGACCAGCAGAGCTTCGTCGACCGCAACACCGATGTCTGCGTCATCCCGCCCAATTCCTTCGCGCTGGCGCGGACGGTCGAATATTTTCGCATCCCGCGTGACGTGCTGGTGATCTGCGTCGGCAAGTCGACCTATGCGCGCTGCGGGATCATCGTGAACGTGACGCCGCTGGAACCGGAGTGGGAGGGTCACGTGACCCTGGAATTCTCCAACACCACGCCGCTGCCCGCGAAGATCTACGCCAACGAGGGCGCGTGCCAGTTCCTCTTCCTCCAGGGCAACGAGCCCTGCGAGGTTTCCTACCGCGACAAGGCCGGGAAGTATCAGGGCCAGCGCGGCGTCACCCTGCCGAAAATCTGAGCGGAGGCGACCATGGACAAGATTCGCATCAGGGGCGGCCATCAGCTCAAGGGCCAGATCCGCATCTCCGGCGCCAAGAATGCGGCCCTGCCGCTGATGGTGGCGTCGCTGCTGACCGACAAGCCGCTGACGCTGCACAACGTGCCGCGCCTGGCCGACATCTCGACCATGATCCAGCTCCTGCAGCAGCATGGCGTGGAAGTCTCGGCGGCGGCCGGCGAGAACGGCCACAGCCACGGCACGACGCTGGTGCCTCGACCACCGCGCCCTACGACATCGTGCGCAAGATGCGCGCCTCGATGCTGGTGCTGGGCGTGCTGCTGGCGCGCGAGGGCCAGGCCAGGGTCTCGCTGCCGGGCGGCTGCGCCATCGGCGCGCGTCCCGTCGACCTGCACATCGCGGGTTTGAAGGCGATGGGCGCGGAGATCGACATCGACGGCGGCTACATGGTCGCCCGCGCGCCGAAGGGCCTGCGCGGCGGCCGCTACACCTTCCCCAAGGTGTCCGTGGGCGCGACCGAGGATCTGATGATCGCCGCCGCGCTGGCCAAGGGCACGACCGTGCTCGACAACGCCGCGCGCGAGCCCGAGATCACCAACCTCGCCGAGTGCCTGTCGGCGATGGGCGTGCCGATCGGCGGTATCGGCACCGAGACGCTCACCATCGAGGGCGTGACCTCGTTCAACGCCATCGAGCACGCGGTCATTCCCGATCGCATCGAGACCGGCACCTATGCCATGGCCGTCGCCATGACGGCGGGCGATGTCGAGTTGATCGGCGGCAAGGTCGACCTGATCGACACGGTGGCCGCCAGCCTGCGCGCCGCCGGCGTCACGCTGGAGGACACCGAGAAGGGCATGCGCGTGCACCGGACCAACGGTGCGCTGCGCGGCGTCGACGTGATGACCGAGCCGTTCCCCGGGTTCCCGACCGATCTCCAGGCGCAGATGATGGCGCTGATGACCCGCGCCGAGGGCGCGTCGATGATCACCGAGACGATCTTCGAGAGCCGCTTCATGCATGTGCCGGAACTGGCCCGCATGGGCGCCAACGTCACCATCCATCACCAGTCGGCGCTGGTGCGCGGCGTGCCGAAGCTGCGCGGCGCCGAGGTCATGGCGACCGACCTGCGCGCCTCGGTATCGCTGGCCATCGCCGGCCTGTCGGCGGAGGGCGACACTATGCTCCACCGCGTCTACCACCTCGACCGCGGTTTCGAGCGGCTGGAGGAGAAGCTCGGCGGCTGCGGCGCGGATATCGAGCGGCTGAAGGGCTGAGGCGCATGACGGGCAAGCTGAAACTGTCGGCGCTCGACGCCGACGACCTGGCCATCCTTTCGGCTGCCGTCCAGGACGCGCTGGTGGCGGTCCGCGACTGCGCCTACCTCAAGGACGAGAAGCGCTTCGTCCTGCTGCTGAACCGGTTCCGCTGGGAAGCCGACCCGGAGCAGGGGATCGGCCACTCCCGCACCCATTCCGCCCTCGTTTTCAACGAGGTGACGGCGGTGCGGCACCATGACATCCCGACCGGCGAGCCCGACCGGATGCTCGAAGTGCTGGCCGTGGTGCTGGAAAACGACCATTCAGTACTCGTGCGCTTCTCGGCCGGCCGGGCCATACGGCTGGAAATCGGCCGTCTCGCATGCCATTTGGGGGATGTCGGGGAGCCTTGGCCCACCCCGTGGAAGCCCGCCCACCCGGTCGAATAGCCTTTCCGGCTCCGGCGAGGGGCGGGCGTTCGTTACTGGAGATCAGTCGTGTCGAGCGAGGCTAACGAGAAGCTCATCCTGGCGCTGCCCAAGGGACGCATCCTCAAGGAGGCTGCCCCCGTCTTTGCGCGCGCCGGCATCGAACCGGAGGCGGCCTTCGCCGATCCGGACGCCCGCCAGCTCCGCTTCACGACCAACCATCCCGACCTCGACATCATTCGCGTCCGCTCCTTCGACGTCGCGACCTTCGTGGCCTTCGGGGCCGCGCATCTCGGCATCGCCGGCGCCGACGTGCTGATGGAGTTCGACTATCCCGAGATCTACGCGCCGATCGATCTCGGCATCGGCAGGTGCCGGCTGGCCGTCGCCGAGCCGGTCGAGATGGCGGGCAGCGACGATCCGCGGCGCTGGAGCCACGTGCGCATCGCCACCAAGTATCCCGAGGTGACGCGCCGCCACTTCGCCGCGCGCGGCGTTCAGGCCGAGTGCGTGAAGCTGTCGGGCGCGATGGAACTGGCGCCCTCGCTCGGCCTCAGCCACCGCATCGTCGACCTCGTCGATTCCGGCCGCACGCTGAAGGACAACGGTCTGGTCGAGATCGAGCACATCGCCGACATCACCTCGCGCTTCATCGTGAACCGCGCCGCGCTCAAGACTCGGCCCGAGCGGGTCGGCCACTGGATCGACCGGTTCCGCGAAGTCGCCGCGGGAGTGGCCAGTGCCGCTTAGGCTCGACGCTTCGGCGCCGGGTTTCGAAAAGGAATTTTCGGCCTTCCTCGGGCGCAATCGGGACACCGACGAGAATGTGGACCGCGTCGTCGCCGGTATCGTGGCCGACGTGCGGGCGCGTGGCGACGCGGCGGTCGTCGATTACACCGCGAAGTTCGACTGGGCCGGCATCACCGTCGACAACATGCGCATCTCCGACGCCGAGCGTTCGGCTGGGGCGGCAAAAGTGCCGGCGGCGCAGCGCGAGGCGCTGACGTTCGCGGCCAGGCGCATCGAGGCTTTCCATCGCGCGCTCATGCCGAAGGACGTCGACTTCACCGACGCCACCGGCACGCGGCTCGGTGCGCGCTACCGTCCCGTCGATGCGGCCGGCGTCTACGTGCCGGGGGGCACGGCGGCCTATCCGTCGTCGGTGCTGATGAACATCGTGCCGGCCAAGGTCGCGGGCGTGGGGCGCATCGTGATGGTGGTGCCGACGCCCGGCGGCACGCTCAATCCGCTGGTCATGCTGGCCGCCGAGATCGCCGGGGCCGACGAAGTCTGGCGCATCGGTGGCGCGCAGGCCGTTGCCGCGCTCGCCTACGGCACGCAGTCGATCAAGCCGGTCGACAAGATCACGGGACCGGGCAATGCCTATGTCGCGGCCGCCAAGCGGCGTGTGTTCGGCCAGGTCGGCATCGACCTGATTGCCGGACCTTCGGAAATCCTGGTCGTCGCCGACCGGCACAACGACCCGCAGTGGATCGCGGCCGATCTCCTGTCGCAGGCCGAACACGATCCGTCCTCGCAGTCGGTGCTGATCGCCGACAATGCGGCTTTCGCGGACGCTGTCGTGCGCGCGGTCGAGGTCGAATTGGAGACCCTCGACCGTGCCGAGATTGCCGGCGCGAGCTGGCGCGACAATGGCGCGGTGATCCTGGTGCCGGACTTTGCCGCGGCACTGCCGATTGTCGACGCCATCGCCGCCGAGCACGTCGAACTGGCGATGGAAATGGCGGAGGCCGAAGCGCTGTCGGAGAAGATCCGTCACGCCGGCGCGATCTTCCTCGGTCGCCACACGCCCGAGGCGATCGGAGACTACGTTGCCGGCACGAACCATGTGCTGCCGACCTCGCGCGCCGCGCGCTTCTCGGGCGGGCTGGGCGTCGCCGACTTCCTGAAGCGTACCTCGCTGGTTGCCTGCACGCCGCAGTCGCTGGCCGCGCTCGGCCCGTCGGCGGTTGCGCTCGCCGACGCCGAAGGGCTTGGAGCACACGGCCGCTCGGTTTCGCTCCGGATGGGTCGCTAGCAATGCCGGCAGGGTCGACCGAAGACAAGGCGCGGCGAATCGTCGACGTCGTGCTGGATGAGGACTCGGTGGCCCGCCGCACGCCCGAGGTCGAGCACGAGCGCGCCGTCGCGCTGTTCGACCTGATCGAGGAGAACGACTTCTCCCTCGTCGGCAGCCAGCCCGGTCCGTACCGCTTGCGCATCGGCATCTTCGAGCAGCGCCTCGTCTTCGACGTGCGCAACGAGACCGACGAGAAGCTGCGCGACATCGTCCTGTCGCTGACGCCGTTCCGCAAGGTCGTGAAAGACTATTTCCTGATCTGCGAGAGCTACTACGCCGCCATCAAGAAGCTGGGACCGTCGCAGATCGAGGCGCTCGACATGGGCCGGCGCGGCCTCCACAACGAGGGTTCCGAACTGCTGCGCGAGCGGCTCGATGGCAAGATCGAGGTCGATCACGACACGGCCCGCCGGCTGTTCACGCTGATCTGCGCGCTTCACATCAAGTCGTGAGAGCTGCGGGGCGATGACCGGACTGCCCGCCAGCCTGCTCTTCGCCTGCAGTGAGAATTCGGTCCGGTCGCCGATGGCCGAGGCGCTGGCCAAGCGGCTTTACGGGCGGTCGCTCTATGTGGATTCGGTGGGGGTGCGCGCGAGCGAGGTCGATGGCTTCGCGGTGTCCGTCCTCGACGAACTCGACATCGACGTTCATCGCCACCATGCCAAGACGTTTGATGACGTCGATCCCGCCTCGTTCGACCTGATCGTCACCCTGTCGCCGGAAGCCCATCACAGCGCGCTCGAATTCACGCGCGGTACGGCGACCGAGGTGGAGTATTGGCCGACGCCCGACCCCAGTGCCGTGGAAGGGTCGCGGGAGATGCGACTCGATGCCTACCGTCACACCCGCGACCAAGTGCTGGCCCGACTGAAGGCGCGCTTCGGCGTCCCGATCACGCCTTCGGTCTAGCCGTCGCGTCTAGCGCTGGGTGACGTGTCCCTGCGGGTCGAGCGTGATCATGTAGTAGGTGTCGCCCTTGAGGGCCTGGCCTTGCTAGATTCCGTCGCCGTTGCGCATCAGCATGCTGACGCCGTTGTAGCCGGCGTCGTGGATCTGCTGGCGCGCGATCGCGCCCTCGGCAGTCGGCGTCCAGTTCGGGGCCACGGTCGGTGTGCGGGTACTGCCCGGCTCGGCGCCGGGCTCGCGGCCGCTCGGCATGCCTTGCGCCTGGACTGCAGTCGTCGCAAGGACAGCAGCGCCAACCAGGGAAATTGCGAGCAATGTGCGGTTCATGATGACTCTCCTCGGTGCGAAGCGCTGCCACACTGGAGCGCCTTCACCGGAGTCATTTCCGTCCCGAATCATGAGTGGATTGTGGCTGACTCCCGCTCGCACGCGCAGGTGAGACACCCGCGTCGTGCAAGCGTTTGTAAGGACAGAGTCAGCGAGTCGGGGCGGCGCCGGCGTACCACGCCGCGCGGTTCGAGCTGCGGCGCGTCACCGGCAGGTTGACGAGGTCCATGAACACCGAGGCGCCGCCGTCGGCGCCGGCGAGATCGCCTTCAAGCACCTCGACGTCGAAGGTGAGCTTGTCGCCTTCGAGCTTCGGCGACTTCAGGGTGACGACCGCATCGACGACGCTGGCCTTCGCCTTGTTCAGCACCGAGACGGTGGCGTTGGGCGGATCCTTGGCGAAGGAGTTGGGCGCGTTCAGCGTCCACTCCTCGAGCACATGCGGCAGCATCGCGTGACCGGCCGAGCGCACCGGGCGGTCGGCGAACACGATGACGCTGGGCGCCACGCCCTCGAGGATCAGCTTCTTGTCCTGCAGCTTGGCGCTGCGGGCGTTGAGCACGAACATCGAGGGGATGAGGCGCGGGTGCTGCGAGGCGCCGACGACCTTGGGCAGGCCCTGCACGGCGGGAGCGGCCGGCGGGGTCTGCGCGGCGGCGCCGAAGGCGAGGCCGAGCGTTGCGGCGGCCGTGGCGAGAGCGACGGAGAGACGGAAGCTGTTCATGTTCTTCACCGTACGGCTCAGTAGCAGGGCAGGAGAGGCGGCTTGCCGCAGCTCGGCGCGTTGTAGCGCTGCTGGTAACGCGGATCGATGTCGGGCGGCGGCGGCGCGCCGGCGCCGCTGTTGTAGCCGCCACCACCACCGCCGCGGCCATACGGATTGACGGGCTGCGTCGGCGAGGGGTTGGACCAGCCGCTGAAGGTGCTGGTGCCGTCCGGATCGCCGATCGCCGGCGTCTCGCCGCCGGTGGTCTGGCTCTGGCCGTAATACTGCGCACCGTGCGAGCCGATTCCGAACCAGATCGTGTCGATGAACACAGAGGCCGGACCGTCGGCGGCGCCGAGGCTGCCCTCCAGCACGTCGACGTCGAAGGTCAGCTTGTCACCCTCGAGCTTGGCGGTCTTCAGCGTGACGACGAGGTCGGAGACGTTGCCGCCGTCCTTGTGGAACACCGAGACCGTGGCGTTGGGGGCATCCTTGGCGAAGCTGCCGGTGCGCCAGATGTCGGCCATGTCCGGCGTCACCATGTGGCCGACCGAGCGGGTCGGGCGGCTGGTGAACAGCGTGGCGGTCGGCAGGACGCCGTCGAGCACCAGCTTCTGGCCGTCGAGCTTGGCGCCGCGGGCATTGATGACGATCAGGGCCGTCGAGTACTGCCGCGTTGTCGGCTTACCGATGGTCTTCTGGGCGGGATGGCTGATGGCGTTGGGAGCCTTCGGCGCCGTGGGGGCCGGCGCCTGGGCGAAGGCGAGCGCCGGCGTCAGGAGCAGGGCGGCCACAAGGCCCGACATGCACGTTGCGTTCATCTTCATGGGGTCCTTTTTTCCCGGGCGTCCGCAGCCGCGCTCTGTATAGGGGAGGCGGACGCGCATGAGAAGACCGGGCATACCCGCTGTTCCCCGGCCGCCGCCATTGACTTACCCCCGCCTGCGGCCCATTTTCCGGCCGCTTTCCAGAAATTCACCCCAGCCGGAGGCCGGATGGCCAAGGAAGACCTGATCGAATTTACCGGTGTGGTGTCGGAGTTGCTGCCCAACGCGATGTTCCGGGTGAAACTCGACAACGACCACATCATTCTCGCCCATACGTCGGGCAAGATGCGCAAGAACCGCATCCGCGTACTGGCAGGCGACCGCGTGACCGTCGAGATGACGCCGTACGACCTGACCAAGGGCCGAATCACCTTCCGCTTCAAGTAGGCGTTGAGCGCCCCGCCGATCCCCCCGCTCGTACTGGCCTCCGCGTCGCCGCGACGGCTCGACCTCCTGCGGCAGGTTGGATACGAGCCCGCGACGATCGACCCCGCCGACATCGACGAGACACCGCACGCGCGGGAGCTGCCGCGCGCCTATGCGCTGCGCATGGCGCGCGCCAAGCTCGACGTCGTGGCGCAGCGTCATCCCGGCGCCCTCGTGCTGGCGGCCGACAGCGTCGTGGTGTGCAGTCGCCGTATCCTGCCCAAGACGGAAGACGAGGCGGAGGCGCGCGATTGCCTGATGCGGCTGTCGGGCCGCCGCCATCGCGTGCTGGGCGGCGTCGCCGTCGCCGGCCCCGGCGGACGGGTGCAGACGCGGCTCGTCGAGACCGTCGTGCGCTTCAAGCGGCTGGAGAAGCCCGAGATCGACGCCTATCTCGCCAGCGGCGAATGGCAGGGCAAGGCCGGCGGCTATGCCATCCAGGGCCGCGCCGCGTCCTTCGTGGCGTTCCTGTCCGGCTCCTACAGCAACGTCGTGGGGCTGCCCCTGTTCGAGACGGTGGCATTGCTGAAAGCGGTGGCCCGATGAGCCGGATCGACCGGCTCGTCTGCCATGTGCTGCCCAAGGCGTTCCTGATGGCCCTGGTGTCGGACGGGCGCCTGGCCGAACTGCAGGTCGTGCGTCGCGACAAGCCCTCGCGGGTCGACGGCATCTTTCTCGGCCGGCTCGAACGGGTGATGACCGACCTCGACGCGGCCTTCGTCGACATCGGCATCGGCCGCGCGGGCTTCCTGCGCGCCGAGGACCGCTCGGGCAGCGACGGCTGGCCGCCGCCCGGCGCTCCGCTGCTGGTGCAGGTGCGCAACGACGGCGAGGGCGACAAGGGTCCACGACTGTCGATGAACGTCGCCGTCAGCGGACGCTATCTCGTCTATCGCCCCAACGGCTCGGGCGTGACCTTCTCGCGGCGCATCGAGGGCGAGTCCGAGCGCGACCGGTTGAAAGCTCACGTCGAGGGCCTGCTCGAAGGAGGCATCGTGCTGCGCACCGCCGCGGCGGGCGCGACGGCCGAGGTGCTGCGGGCCGATGCCACCAGCGTGCTGGAGCGGTGGGAGAAGATCAGGCGCCTGGCGCTCGACATCCAGCCGCCGGCCGACCTGTCCTCGCGCGTGCCCGGCGAGCGCGATCCGATCGCGCACGCGCTTCGCGACCACGGCGCCACCCTCGAAGAGGTGATCATCGACGATCGCACCATGGCCCGCACGCTACAGGACCAGATGGACCGTCTGGGCGAGAAGATCCGCGTCCGCTGGCACAACGGCTCGATGCCGGCCTTCGACATCGACGATGTCGCGGGCCAGATCGACACCGCTCTGGCGCAGCGCATCGCGCTGGAGAGCGGCGTCGAGGTGCTGTTCGAGCCGGGCGAGACGCTGTGCGCCGTCGATGTCGACAGTGCCGGCGCCGGCGGCCGCCAGGGGCGGGCGCCGCGCCGCCCGGTCGAGGTCAATCTCGAGGCGGCGCCGGCGATCGCCCAGCAACTGCGGCTGCGCAACATCGCGGGCGCGGTGGTGATCGATTTCGTGACCATGCGCAGCGCCTACGACCGCGACAAGGTCCAGGCGGCGCTGGCGGAGGCGCTGGCGGCCGACCCGGTGCCCACCCAGATCTACGGCTTCACCCGCCTGGGCCTCTTCGAGCTGACCCGCGCGCGAAGGGGACCGACGCTGGCGGCCCAGTTGGAGGCGCTGGAGAAGAGCGATGACTGACCGGAACGTGCCGCTGCGCGCCGTCCGCATCGAGCCGAAATGTCCGACCTGCGGAAAGCCCGCGGACCCGAAATACAAGCCGTTCTGCCGCAAGCGCTGCGCCGACATCGATCTCGGCCGCTGGCTGAAGGAAGGCTATCGCATCGAAACCGACGAGGTTCCGGGCGAGGACGATGCTGAAAACAGAGGGGACGGACCGTCTGGACAGCGAGGCTGACGCGTCCTATAAGCGCCGCCTCCAACGGACGGCATGCCCAGGTAGCTCAGTTGGTAGAGCATGCGACTGAAAATCGCAGTGTCGGTGGTTCGACTCCGCCCCTGGGCACCATTCGCCTTTAGTTCAAGCCGGCCCACGTTTTTGGCCTCTCGCATCGGCTCAAAAACGAGTGCCGGGAAGAGCGATTTTTCACGCTCCTCCGCACCGTTTTTCCAAAGTCTCGTTCTGTTCACGTTCTGCCGTGTCAGAAGCCTGGGCCTGTGATGATTGGGACACGCCCATCGAAGCGCTCGACGACCTCATTCCAATAGCGAGCAAACCATTGCTGCTTTTCGAAATGCCTTGGCTCGTCGACGGAAGCATCAAACCGAGCTTGGAGAGGTTTTGCAAAGTCGGCATACATTTCGACTACGCCAATTGCATCAGGGGTTCCTCTCCGAAAAAGCTCCAAGAGTCGGAGAATGTGAACGTAGAACGGTCCATCGGTGGCTTGACGAATGAAGTCGCCGAAGTCGGGGTCCTCGGCCTGATAAGTCTTGGCGTCATCAGCGACTTGCTTCGAGACCATGATGCGCGGATAGCGCGCGACCTGACTCTCCATACGATATGCGTCAACCAAGGCTTCCCCGAAAGCCATATTGGCATCGTGGTAGAGGCGTCCCCGCACCAAGCCACCTCGGATGAGGTATCCGTACTCTAGGAGGCTGAAGCTTAGATTTTCCAGGTCGCGAAATAATCTGGCGAGACCTTCCTTAGTCGCCGTGGCTGAGATGCATACCGCATCAGAAATGCTCTGTGTGCGGAGATCACCGCTACGTTCCATGAATGATGGTATCGACGGCCGGTGTACCCGGGCGAGAATATCTCGGAGTTGCCTATGATTGATGATGCCGCGTTTCAGATCGGCAATCACTCCTGTGAAGCCAAGTATGTCGACGAAGGCGCAATACCGGACCGAATATTCATCCGTTGGAATCGGCAGCTCTTCCATTCTACTTCCGCCTGCTGAGCGCCTTGAACACGCGCAGCGCTCTTTGGCTGCGTGCGGCGCTCTGAGTGTAAATGCGAGCGCTGGCCCGTCCGCTTTCTTCCCGTCCTAGGCCGCCCGAGGGCGGCGGACGAGCAAGAGCGCGATGAGGACGGTGGGAACGAGAATGGCAGCGGCCATGAGTTCCATCGTCGTATTGCTGAGCGGCATGATGCCGCCGCCGGGCGTCGCGAGGACCAGACCGCCTAGCACAAGCGCGATGCGCAGGGGCCATTCGAGCATGCCCGTGCGCCGGAGATCTCCGACGCCGACCTGATAGCCCTGGATGCCTCCGCAGATGAAGGAGATCCCGACGAGGGCTGTGACGGCCAAGTAGATCGCCTCGAAATAGGGGATGCCGCCGCCGGCCGCCGGCTGAAGCACGAGGGCCGGATTGGCGACGAAGAAGAACGGTATGAAATAGATGATGCTTCCCACCCACATCGATTCCCATCCCGTCTTCATCGCCGGCGCCCCGGCGATGCCGGCCGCCGCAAACGAGGCGATGGCAACCGGCGGCGTGATCGACGACAGCATGCCCCAGTAGAAGATGAACATGTGGACGGCCATCTTGTTGAGGCCGAGCTTCTCGAGGGCCGGCCCGATCAGGATGGCGAGGAAGATGTAGCAGGCGGTCGTAGTCAGCCCGAGGCCGAGGATCAGGCTGGTGAAGGCGCACATGACCAGGAGCAGAAGGACGTTGCTGCCGGCGATGTTGAGCAGGTCGTTGGCCAGCGAGGCGATGACGCCGGTCAGCGAGAAGGCGCCGATCAGCAGGCCGCAGCCTGCGAGGATTCCGACCAGTTCGACGAAGGTCCGGCCGTTCGCCTCAAGGAAGGAAATGTA
>LNFM01008248.1_pt1 | contig 19420 bp, 18 predicted proteins | sample 596031 | NCBI WGS metagenome assembly LNFM01 (sample SAMN04254537, study PRJNA301005) | activated carbon metagenome | isolation source: dual media filters at the Ann Arbor, Michigan drinking water treatment plant | place: USA: Ann Arbor | reverse complement strand
TGAACTCATGGCACACAAAAAAGCTGGCGGTAGTACCCGCAACGGTCGCGACTCAGAAGCCAAACGCCTTGGCGTGAAGATGTATGGCGGCCAGGCTATCAAAGCAGGCAACATCATCGTGCGTCAGCGCGGCACCCAATTCCACGCTGGTTACGGCGTTGGTATGGGTAAAGATCACACCCTCTTCGCGAAAATCGAAGGCGTGATCAAGTTTGAAGTAAAAGGCGCGTTCAACCGCCGTTACGTGAGCGTCGTTGCGGCTTAATTGCGCGACTGCTGGAAAAGCCCCGTCCTTGCGACGGGGCTTTTTTATTTCTGTATTCTTGGGGTTCTTGCCAAAATGTCCTGAGTGCTGGCGTTCGATTTGAATGCAGGTCAATTTTGCAAGAACCTAGTGTTTTTCGTTTCAGATAACCCGCCTTGTTGCGGGAGGCGTATCCATGAAATTCGTCGATGAAGTATCGATTTTTGTAAAAGCCGGCGACGGTGGCAACGGCATGATGGCTTTTCGTCGTGAAAAGTTCATCGAAAAAGGCGGCCCTAACGGTGGTGATGGTGGCGACGGTGGCTCGGTGTATATCGAGGCGGTCGAGAACTTCAATACCCTCGTGGATTATCGCTATACCCGTCGTTTCCAGGCGCAGAATGGTGAGAAGGGTGGCAGCACTGACTGTACCGGTGCCAAGGGTGAGGATCTGATCCTGCCGGTGCCGATTGGTACCACGGTGATTGATGCCGGTACTCAGGAGGTGATTGGTGACCTGGTTCGCGCTGGTCAGCGTTTGATGGTGGCGCAGGGCGGTTGGCATGGTCTGGGTAACACCCGCTTCAAGTCCAGTACCAACCGTGCGCCGCGCCAAACCACGCCGGGTAAGCCGGGTGAATCGCGCGATCTCAAGCTGGAATTGAAGGTGTTGGCCGATGTTGGTTTGCTGGGGTTGCCGAATGCCGGCAAGAGCACCTTCATTCGCTCCGTGTCGGCCGCCAAGCCGAAAGTGGCTGACTATCCCTTCACTACCCTGGTACCAAACCTGGGGGTGGTCAGTGTCGACCGCTACAAAAACTTCGTGGTTGCCGATATTCCAGGGCTGATCGAGGGTGCTTCCCACGGTGCTGGCTTGGGTATCCGCTTCCTCAAGCATTTGTCGCGTACCCGTCTGTTGCTGCATCTCGTCGATATGGCGCCGCTGGATCTGACCGATCCAGCTGAGTCGGCCGCCACCATTATTGATGAGCTGACCAAGTTCAGCCCGTCGCTGGCTGAGCGTGAGCGCTGGTTGGTGCTGAACAAGGCTGACCAGATGCTCGACGAGGAGCAGGAGGTGCGCATTGCTGAAATCGTTGCGCGGATCGAGTGGGAAGGTCCGGTGTATGTGATTTCTGCCCTGGCGCGCCAAGGCACCGAGAAGCTCTGTTATGACATCATGGATTTCCTTGAGGCGCGTGCTGAGCGCATTCAGGAAAACCCAGAGTACGCCGCCGAATTGGCTGAGCTCGATACGCGCATTGAAGACGAAGCGCGTGCTCAGTTGCAGGCGCTGGACGACAAGCGTGCGCTGCGTCGCTCCGGTGTGCGAGCGGTCGGTGAGGCTGAGGAAGATGACAGCTTCTGGGATGAAGAAGATGCCGATGACGGCCCGGAAATTATCTACGTCCGGGATTAAGCAACTATTCAAACGCCGCTTAATTGCGGCGTTTTTGTAATCACAGGTCGCTGCTGGGGTTGGAAGATCATGCGTGACAAGGTAACCGGCGCGCAGCGCTGGGTGGTGAAGATTGGCAGTGCGCTGTTGACGGCCGATGGTCGTGGTTTGGATCGTGCCGCGATGGCGGTGTGGGTCAAGCAGATGGTCGCACTGCGTGAGCAGGGTGTGGAGTTGGTGCTGGTGTCCTCCGGTGCGGTGGCAGCGGGCATGAGCAAGCTGGGTTGGAGCGCACGACCGAGCGCCATGCATGAACTGCAGGCGGCGGCAGCCATTGGTCAGATGGTGCTGATCCAGGCTTGGGAGTCGAGTTTTGCTGAGCATGGCCGCCGTACGGCGCAGATTCTGCTAACTCACGATGACTTGTCTGATCGCAAGCGCTACCTGAATGCGCGCAGCACGCTGCGTACGCTGGTTGATCTGGATGTGGTGCCGGTGATCAACGAAAACGACACCGTGGTCACCGACGAGATTCGTTTCGGCGACAACGACACCCTGGCCGCGCTGGTGGCCAATCTGGTGGAGGCCGATCTGCTGGTTATCCTCACCGACCGCGACGGCATGTATAACGCTGATCCGCGGCATAACCCTGATGCTGAGTTGATTTTTGAGGCGCGCGCTGATGATCCGGCGCTGGACGCTGTGGCCGGTGGCGTGGGTGGTGCGTTGGGGCGCGGCGGCATGCAAACCAAGCTGCGCGCGGCACGTTTGGCGGCGCGCTCCGGTGCGCATACCGTGATTGTCGGTGGCGCCATTGAGCAGGTGTTGGCGCGGCTCAAGTCCGGCGAGCGACTGGGGACGCTGCTGGCGCCTGAGCGCGGTATGTTGGCGGCGCGCAAGCAATGGCTGGCGGGTCATCTGCAGACGCGCGGCTCGTTGGTGTTGGATGACGGTGCGGTCAGCGCGTTAGCTACGGGCACCAAGAGCTTGCTGCCGGTTGGCGTGAAGTCTGTGCAGGGTAATTTCCGTCGTGGCGAGATGGTCGTGTGTGTCGCGCCGGATGGTCGGGAGATTGCTCGTGGCTTGGCCAACTACAGCGCCTTCGAGGCGCAAAAGATCATTGGTCAATCATCGGACGCTATCGAGGCGCTGCTGGGTTATGTTGATGAGCCCGAGTTAGTGCATCGGGATAATTTGATCCTTGTCTGAGGGCTGACGGATGCGCGTAGCAAGCGGTTTATTGAGTGTTTTGCTGTGGCTGCCAGGCTTGGCGGCGGCGGATGTGATCGGCGAGGTGTCGACGGTCTTCAAATTTATGGGGCCTAACGACAAAATCGTCGTTGAGGCATTCGATGATCCGAAAGTGGCGGGCGTGACCTGCTATCTCTCGCGTGCCAAGACGGGTGGCGTGAAAGGCGGTTTAGGTCTGGCTGAGGATCGTGCCGAGGCTTCGATTGCGTGCCGCCAGGTTGGTCCGATTAGCTTCCAAGGTGAGCTCAAGGATGGCGAGGAAGTGTTCCGTGAGCGCACCTCGCTGGTGTTTAAGACCATGCAGGTGGTGCGCTTCTTTGATCAGAAACGCAATACGCTGGTCTACTTGGTGTACAGCGATCGGGTTATTGAAGGCAGTCCGCAGAATGCAGTGACGGCCATTCCGATTCTGCCCTGGCCGCACAAGCGCTAACAAGAAAGCCCGAATTGATTCGGGCTTTCTTTTGCGAGGCGTTTTTAGAGGCAATAAAAAACCGACCCTGAGGTCGGTCTTTTAAGAACGTATGGCTAATCAGGCAGCAGCGGCTTCGCTGAGTGCTTTGATGTGGCCATTCAGGCGGCTCTTATGACGAGCTGCTTTGTTCTTGTGGATGATGCCTTTATCGGCCATACGGTCGATAACAGGAACAGCCAGGGTGTAAGCATTTTTGGCCAGATCGAGATCTTTGGCATCAATAGCCTTGACCACGTTCTTATGGCTACGACGCTTCTCAGCCTGTTTTGCGCGTTTTTTGGCAGAAGGTGTATTGGCCACCGTCAAGCTCCTCGAAAAAAACTGGGGGGTTACGAACGAATAAGGCCGCGAATCATGCCGACAAGCAGAGTCACTGTCAAGCCTGTTGCAGTGTTCATGTGCTGGCCTGGTCGTCGGTGGCTCGCTACACTCCTTGCCTTTGCGTGGTGCCGGGCTTGCCGGCTCGCGCCTGCTTGCCGAATCGAGCGTACCGATGAATTTGTTGAAATCACTGGCTGCGGTCAGCTCCATGACCATGCTGTCGCGGATATTGGGCTTCGTGCGCGACACCATTATTGCTCGCACCTTTGGTGCGGGTGTCGCCTCGGACGCCTTCGTGGTGGCCTTCAAGTTACCCAATCTGCTGCGCCGAATTTTTGCCGAAGGCGCGTTTTCCCAAGCTTTTGTGCCCATTCTGGCGGAGTACAAAACCCAGCAGGGCGAAGAGGCTACGCGAACCTTTTTGGCTTATGTCACGGGGCTGCTGACGCTGGTGCTGGCGCTGGTGACCTTCATCGGCATTTTGGCTGCGCCATGGATCGTCTGGGCGACAGCGCCCGGTTTTGCCGATGAGGCGGATCGTTTTGCGCTGACCACCGATCTGCTGCGCATCACCTTTCCTTATATTTTGTTGATCTCGCTGTCTTCGCTGGCAGGCGCGGTGCTCAATACCTGGAATCGCTTTTCGGTGCCGGCTTTTGTGCCGACCTTGCTGAATGTCAGCATGATTGTCTTTGCCCTATTTCTGACGCCTTATTTTGATCCGCCAATCATGGCGCTGGGCTGGGCGGTGCTGGTGGGTGGTTTGGCGCAGTTGTTGTTCCAACTGCCGCACTTGCACAAGATCGGCATGTTGGTGTTGCCGCGCCTGAACCTCAAAGACACCGGCGTGTGGCGGGTGGTCAAGCAGATGGGGCCGGCGATTTTTGGTGTCTCGGTCAGTCAGATTTCGCTGATCATCAACACCATCTTTGCCTCATTTCTGGTCGCAGGTTCGGTGTCGTGGATGTATTACGCCGACCGTCTGATGGAGTTGCCCGCAGGCGTGCTGGGCGTGGCTCTGGGTACGATCTTGCTGCCGGCGTTGTCAAAAACCTACGCGGGTGCCAGTCGCGAGGAATACTCCAAGCTGCTCGATTGGGGGCTGCGCTTGTGCCTGTTGTTGGCGCTGCCAAGTGCCGTTGCCCTGGCGATTATTTCCGAGCCGCTGATTGTCTCGCTGTTCCAGTACGGCAAGTTCACCGCCGCTGACACGCTGATGACGCAGCGCGCGCTGATTGCCTACTCCCTAGGGTTGGTCGGGATCATTCTGGTGAAGATTCTTGCGCCCGCCTTTTATGCCCAGCAAAACATCAAAACCCCTGTGCGTATTGGCCTGGTGACGCTGTTGGCAACCCAGGCGATGAATCTGCTGTTTGTTTTTGTCATTCCTCTGGCGCATGCAGGGCTGGCGCTGGCCATCGGCTTGGCCGCCTGTCTGAATGCGGGGCTGTTGTACTGGCAGCTACGCAAGCGCGATATGTTTCAGCCGCAGCCCGGTTGGGCGCTGTTTGCCGGCAAATTGCTGCTGGCACTCTCGGCAATGGCCGCGGTTTTGCTATTGGCCATGCAGCAACTGCCCGCGTGGGCGGATGGCAACATGCTGTGGCGATTGCTGCGACTGGGTGGCTTAGTTGGGGTTGGGGTGTTGGCGTACTTCGCGGTATTGGCTGCGCTGGGCTTTCGTGTGCGCCACTTCTCCCGGCGCAGCGTGCATTGATCCGGCGCCCAGGCGGGCAAGCGGCGTCTGTTGGCGCACATTAACGCTCGCTCGCCACAGCGGAACTGGCTCGCAGCGCAGTCGGCGGATCGGTAACAGATTGTATAAGCGGCTGATTTGCTGCCTGTTGTCTGTTGCTCGGTGTGCGTATAATCGGCCACTTTCTGAGCAAGAAGCGCGTTATGCAGCTGGTTCGAGGCCTACACAATCTGCGGCCCCAGCATCGGGGCTGTGTCGCCACCATCGGTAATTTTGACGGCGTCCATCGTGGTCATCAGGCCATCTTGGCGCGTTTGCGTGAGCGATCCGCCGAGCTCGGCGTGCCCAGCTGCGTGCTGATTTTTGAGCCGCAGCCGCGTGAATTTTTTGCCCCCGGCACAGCGCCCGCGCGCTTAACGCGCCTGCGCGACAAGCTCGCGCTGCTGGCGGGCGAAGGGGTTGATCGGGTGCTGTGCCTGGCATTTAACCCGCGCTTGCGTGAGTTGAGTGCTGCGGAGTTTGTCCAGCAGGTGCTGATCGACGGCTTGGCCGTGCAGCACTTGGAAGTGGGCGATGACTTTCGCTTTGGCTGTGACCGCGCAGGCGACTTCGCCTTTCTGGCCGAGGCCGGTGAGCGTGAAAACTTCAGCGTTGAGGCCGCCAGCACCGTTGAGCTGGATGGCATTCGCGTCAGCAGTACGCGGGTGCGCGAAGCCCTTGATGCGGGTGATTTTGCCCTGGCGCAGCACCTGCTCGGGCGTCCCTTTCAGATCGCCGGCCGGGTGCTGCATGGGCAAAAGCTTGGTCGTCAGCTGAATGCGCCGACCGCCAACGTGCAGCTCAAGCGCAAGCGGGTGCCGCTCAAGGGCGTGTACCTGGTGAGCACTGAGATCGACGGTGAAAACCGGCCGGGCGTTGCCAATATAGGCGTGCGGCCCAGTGTTGCGGGTGATGGCAGTGCCCACCTGGAAGTGCATTTGCTGGACTTTGCTGGCGATTTATACGGCCGGCGTTTGACGGTGGCTTTCCACCACAAGCTGCGCGATGAGCAGCGTTTCGCCTCACTTGAGGCACTGAAGACGGCTATTGCTGCCGATATTGCTGCCGCCCGTGCCCATTGGCGCGTTTAAGCACCGAGTGCCAACCGCTTACGAAGAGCCTGACATGACCGATTACAAAGCCACGCTTAATCTGCCTGATACCCAATTCCCGATGAAGGCCGGCCTGCCGCAGCGCGAGCCGCAGATTCTGCAGCGCTGGAATGAGATTGGCCTGTATCAGAAGCTGCGCGCGCAAGGCGAAGGCCGTCCCAAGTTCGTCCTGCACGATGGCCCGCCCTATGCCAACGGCAGCATTCACATCGGTCATGCGGTCAACAAGATTCTTAAAGACATCATCACCCGCTCGAAAACCCTATCCGGCTTTGACGCGCCCTACGTGCCAGGTTGGGACTGCCACGGCCTGCCGATTGAGCACAAGGTCGAAACCACTTTTGGCAAGAACCAGCCTTCCGACCTGACGCGCGAGCGTTGCCGCACCTACGCGGGCGAGCAAATCGAAGGGCAAAAGACTGACTTTGTGCGCTTGGGTGTGCTGGGTGACTGGGACAAACCGTACAAAACCATGGACTTCGCCAACGAAGCGGGCGAGATCCGCGCGCTGGCTGAAATGGTCAAGCAAGGGTTTGTGTTCAAGGGCTTGAAGCCGGTCAACTGGTGCTTCGATTGCGGCTCGGCGCTGGCTGAGGCGGAAGTCGAATATCAGGACAAAAAGTCCGACGCCATCGACGTCGCCTTTGTGGTTGAAGATGCCGACAAATTGGCCGCCGCATTCGGCTTGGCGAGCTTGCCCAAGCCAGCCTCCATCGTGATTTGGACCACCACGCCGTGGACCATTCCGGCCAACCAGGCGCTTAACGTCCATCCTGAATTTACTTACGCGCTGGTCGATACCGGCGAGCGTCTGCTGCTGCTGGCCGAAGAAATGGTCGCAGGCAGCTTGGCCCGTTACGGCTTGCATGGCGAAGTCATCGCCACCGCGCCAGGTGCGGCGCTGGAGCTGATCCGCTTCCGTCATCCGTTTTATGAGCGCTTCGCGCCGGTGTATCTGGCCGACTACGTCGAGCTGGGTGCCGGTACTGGTGTGGTGCACTCGGCCCCGGCCTACGGCGAGGACGACTTCCGTTCTTGCAAAGGCTACGGCATGAGCAACGATGACATCCTCAGCCCGGTGCAGAGCAACGGCGTGTATGTCAGCGACCTGCCGTTCTTCGGCGGCCAGTTTATCTGGAAGGCCAACCCTGCCATCGTCGCCAAGCTGGAAGAGGTCGGCGCGCTGCTCAAGCACGAAGCCATCCAGCACAGCTACATGCACTGCTGGCGGCACAAAACTCCGCTGATCTACCGCGCAACCGCGCAGTGGTTTGTCGGTATGGACAAACAGCCGAATGAAGGCGCCACCCTGCGCGAGCGCGCCCTGGCCGCCATCGAAGAAACCGCATTCGTCCCGGCCTGGGGTCAGGCGCGTCTGCACAGCATGATTGCCGGTCGTCCGGACTGGTGCATCTCGCGTCAACGCAATTGGGGCGTGCCTATCCCGTTCTTCCTGCACAAAGCCACAGGCGAAGTGCACCCGCGTACCGCCGAGTTGATGGAAGAGGTGGCCAAGCGCGTCGAGCAAGAGGGTATCGAAGCCTGGTTCAAGCTGGACGCAGCCGAATTGCTGGGCGATGAAGCCGCGGACTACGACAAAATCAGCGACACTCTGGACGTTTGGTTTGACTCCGGCACCACCCACTGGCATGTATTGCGCGGCTCGCACCCGCTCGGTCATGCCGAAGGCCCGCGCGCCGATCTGTACCTGGAAGGCTCCGACCAGCACCGTGGCTGGTTCCATTCCTCCTTGCTGACAGGCGCAGCAATCGACGGCCACGCACCGTACAAAGAGCTGCTGACCCACGGCTTTGTGGTCGACGAAAACGGCCGCAAAATGTCCAAGTCGCTGGGCAACGTGGTCGCCCCGCAGGAAGTGAATGACAGCCTCGGTGCCGACATTCTGCGCCTGTGGGTATCGTCCACCGACTATTCGGGCGAGATGGCGGTTTCTAAAGTCATCCTGCAGCGCAGCGCCGACTCCTACCGACGCATCCGCAACACCGCGCGCTTCCTGCTCTCCAACCTCAGCGGTTTCGACCCGGCGCAGCACCTGCTGCCGGCGCAAGACATGCTGGCACTGGATCGCTGGGCAGTAGACCGCGCCCTGCTGTTACAGCGTGAAATCGTCGAAGCCTACGACAGCTACCGTTTCTGGAACGTCTACCAGAAGGTTCACAACTTCTGCGTGCAAGAGCTGGGCGGCTTCTACCTCGACATCATCAAAGATCGCCAATACACCACCGCCGCAGACAGCGTGGCGCGTCGTTCCTGCCAAACCGCACTGTTCCACATTGCCGAAGCTTTGGTGCGCTGGATTGCCCCGGTTCTGTCGTTTACCGCCGACGAACTGTGGGAATACCTGCCGGGCGCGCGTAATGAATCGGTGATGCTCAATGGCTGGTACGACGGCCTCAGCGAACTGCCGGAAGGCTTTGAGTTGGATCGCGCCTTCTGGGAGCGCGTGATGGCGGTCAAGGTTTCAGTGAACAAGGAAATGGAAAACCTGCGCGCCGCCAAAGCTATCGGCGGCAACCTGCAGGCAGAAGTCACCCTGTATGCCGAAGACAGCCTAATCGCCGATCTGAGCAAGCTGGGCAACGAACTGCGCTTTGTACTGATCACCTCGACCGCCACCCTGGCTCCGCTGGCCAGTGCCCCGAGCGATGCGGTGGAAACCGAAGTGGCTGGCCTGAAGCTCAAGGTACTCAAGTCCGAACACGCCAAGTGCGGCCGTTGCTGGCATCACCGTGAAGATGTTGGCATCAACCCAGCGCACCCAGAAATTTGCGGCCGTTGCGTGGACAACATCGAAGGCGCAGGCGAGGTTCGTCACTATGCGTGATAGCCACCCGATGTCTGCTTTTGTAGGAGCCAGCTTGCTGGCGATCTGCGGCCTATCGCCAGCAAGCTGGCTCCTACAGGTCGAGGCGCAAGCATGAGCGAGCGTTTCGGCAAACTTCCCTGGCTCTGGCTAAGCCTGGTGATCTTTGTGGTCGATCAAGCCAGCAAGTTCTGGTTCGACAACAACCTCACCATGTACCAGCAGATCGTGATCATTCCCGATTACTTCAGCTGGACTCTGCTCTACAACACCGGCGCAGCCTTTAGCTTTCTGGCGGACGCCGCAGGCTGGCAGCGTTGGTTTTTTGCCGCCGTTGCCGTGGGCGTCAGCGTGGTGTTGGTGGTCTGGCTGAAACGCTTGAAACCAGAGGAAACCTGGCTGGCGTTGGCATTGGCGATGGTGCTGGGCGGCGCGCTGGGCAATCTGGTAGACCGCGTGGTGTTTGGCCATGTAGTGGACTTCATCCTGCTGCACTGGCACCAGCAGTGGTATTTCCCAGCCTTCAACGTGGCTGATATGGCGATTACCGGCGGAGCTATTCTGCTCGCGCTGGATATGTTCAAAAGTGACAAGTCGGGAGAGAAAACCCATGACTGATGTGCGTATCGGCCCGGACCGTCAAGTGACGCTGCATTTCGCCCTGAAGCTGGAAGGCGGCGAAGTGGTCGACAGTACCTTCGATAAGCAACCCGCCACGTTCAAAGTGGGCGACGGCAACCTGTTGCCCGGCTTTGAACAAGCTATTTACGGCCTCAAGGCCGGCGATAAGCGCAGCCTGTCGATTGGTCCGGAGCAAGGCTTTGGTCAGGGCAACCCGCAGAACATCCAGGTGATGCCGCGCAGCCAGTTTCAAGACATGGAACTCTCTGAAGGCCTGCTGGTAATTTTCAACGACGCCGCCAATGCCGAACTACCCGGCGTGGTCAAAGCCTTTGACGACAGTCAGGTCACCATCGACTTCAACCACCCGTTGGCCGGCAAGGCGCTGAGCTTCGATGTGGAAATTATTGAAGTCAAAGCGCTCTGATTTGTAGCCCGGATGAACTCCGGGAAACGTGAATTTCCCTCCCGGATTCCATCCGGGCTACGCAGCGCGGGAGCACTGTTCGATCCCGCGTTAAGCTTGTCCTTGAACGACCGCGTGTCGAGGCTCTTATGCACATCAAACTCGCCAATCCCCGTGGTTTCTGCGCCGGTGTCGACCGCGCGATTGAGATCGTCAACCGCGCGCTCGACGTTTTTGGCCCACCGATCTATGTGCGTCATGAAGTGGTGCACAACAAGTTTGTTGTCGAAGACCTGCGCGCACGCGGGGCGGTGTTCGTCGAAGAGTTGGATCAGATTCCTGACGACGTCATCGTCATTTTCAGCGCCCACGGCGTCTCGCAGGCCGTACGCAGCGAAGCCGAGCGCCGTGGCTTAAAGATATTCGACGCCACCTGCCCGCTGGTCACCAAGGTGCACATGGAAGTGGTGCGCTACAGCCGCGAAGGACGTGAATGCATCCTTATCGGCCACGAAGGGCATCCGGAAGTCGAAGGCACCATGGGCCAATACGACAGCAGTAATGGCGGCAGTATTTACCTGGTGGAAGACGAAGCCGACGTGGCCGCTCTTGAGGTGCGTAACCCCGAGGCATTGGCGTTCGTTACGCAAACCACTTTGTCGATGGACGACACCAGCAAAGTGATCGACGCCCTGCGCGCCAAGTTCCCCGTCATTGGCGGTCCGCGCAAAGACGACATCTGCTACGCCACGCAAAACCGCCAGGATGCTGTTAAACAACTCGCCGCCGACTGTGATGTGCTGCTCGTGGTCGGCAGCCCCAACAGCTCCAACTCCAACCGCCTGCGCGAGCTCGCCGAGCGCATGGGTACACCCGCGTATCTGATCGATGGTGCGGAGGATTTAAAGCAGGAGTGGTTCGCTAACGTCACCGCCATCGGCATCACCGCCGGCGCATCCGCGCCGGAAGTGTTAGTGCAGGGAGTGATTAAGCAGTTGGGCGAGTGGGGCGCACAAGGCACCGAAGAACTCGTTGGGCGTCCGGAGAACGTGACGTTTTCGATGCCGAAGGAGTTAAGGGTAATTGCAAGACAGTAACCTTCAACCCCTTTATATATTTATAGTGCAGGCCTTCTGAATATACCTGATATTCATGCAGGCATGAGGTGTATGGCACTTCTTGCTGTCAGTTTTTCAACTTGCACTGAAAATTCGTTCTGATACCTGCAATGGCCGATCAATCAAGGGTATGAGTGTGAGGGCGGACGGGAGTGCTTTGGATATCAAGCTTAGATAGAGCGTTCGGTTTAAAAAGGGAAGTAGTGTCGTCTGTAACTCGTGAATGTTGATTGGTGTTAGAAATAATCTACCGTGTTTGACGATTGGCTATCGTGGAACTAACCACCGTCCCGCCCTCCCATATTAGATATATGTGAGGGCGGGGCGCTTATATCCAGAACTTTAGCGAGTGTTTGTTATTTCCAGCATTCCTCCGTAGGCTTTGTTCCAGACCGGCCTTTTATGCCTAGGGCATTAAGCGTCAAATTTCCACATGCAGTGTCGCCGATTTTTTGTGTTGCTGTCAGTGTGTAGCCGCCATCATTAGCGACAGAGGATACTTGTGCCTCGTAGTAGCCGTTCTCGGATATTATTTTCTTAGCTGCGGTATCTGTTTTTTGTACCCCCAGCAAGGCTAGCTCGTCGTTATTTGTTATGTAGCGATTGTTCTGTGCTAAGAATCTTTCTTGACGAGCTGCAATGTCACTTAGTAGCCCTATAGCCTCAGTTCGCTTTGTCCTAGTCATATATTCGCTGTAGTTGGGTATCGCGATAGACGCGATGATCCCAATTATTGCGACAACCATCATTAGCTCAACTAGAGTAAAGCCTTTGTGCTTATTCTGCATTTTTGAGTCCGTCTATTTCTTCTGTCGTTAGTGGCGGTAGCTCATGGATGTAAACGTTTTTAATGATGTTATTTGGCGATCCGGTGTCGCCGGAAAAATTAATCAAAGCGCCTGGTTTTAACGAGAATATTACTGGTGAATTACCTGATAGTACGGAATTCGCCAGTGAGTATTTCTTGTCGTTTACTATGATTGTATTTTTTTCAACAGATACTTCTTGAATGTGACCCACCTCTTCGAATGTGGTCGCCAGCAGCACAGGGGAGGCAAGAAAGCCTGCTAGGATAAATAGATGCTTATGTACTTTCATGGTTAGTAATCCTCAACAATGCGCCAGCTTTGGCGCCCACTTGACTCCAGGCCAGGGTCAATTGTTTCACAGCTGCTCGATGTGCACACTTGAATTTGACCTTCTGGTGTAGTGGTCACGATCAGGCCGCCCATGCCATCATTTTGGTAGCCTGAAACTGGAACAATAGTCCCGTCAGATTTTTTATAGTTGGAACGGGAGTCAACATAGCCTTGGCGCGCAAGGTCAAAAACAGCAAAGTCGAGTCGACCCCCGGTTGCTGGGTTTATTCCATAGGTCCAGTTCGATACACCGTCCGCGCAGGGGTCGTCATTGGGTGTCAATGTTTGTGCGAGTAAGACCTGGCCAATAGCTACCATGTCGTCAACTACCATTTCTCCTTCGAGAGTGGTGTTGACTTTTAAGTCTAGAAGCCAACCGTATTTTCCTTTGCCTGTAGTGCTGTCATGCCACTCGAGCGGGTTCTGGCTAAGTATCCTTATATTGCGTTTGTTACTGCTCCCTGCTTCGTTAGTAAAGGGTGCACTATTAACTTCCTCAGTGAAAGTCTGCTCAGCAAGATAAGTATACTCGGCACCAACCTTGGATCTATTGATGCTTGGTGTGGTTAAGGCCGGTTGACCTTTTGTTTGTTTGTCCCATATACCGTAAAGAGTTTGGGCTCTGCTTGTATCGGCTCCCGCATCGCTGGACTGGAAATATTTCCCTGTGCCGAAAACGATAATGTAGCCCGTGCTTGAGGGATGTCGAACGATGGAGGGAGCCGCCGTAATTGCTTGGCTAGAGTTATCACTAGCTTGTGCAGAAAATAGTGGTTTTCCACCAAATGAAACCTTAAAGTTTTTGGCGTTTTCTGGTTTTTCTGCTGAGACAAGTTTGCCGCCAGAAACTGCAGATGTACGTCCTAGGCGCTCAGAGTCGAGGCTTACGTCAGCTGTTGTTTTGGTCAGTAAGTCAAAACGCCACATGTTTCCTTGAAGGTCCCCAGCATAAGCGTAATCCGCTACACCATCACTGTTATTGTCAGCCAGTTTTGGTGTTGAAAGCCCATTAGGAATACCTTCTTTACCTTTAACTTCAAGCTTCCGAATAAGACTGCCGTCCTTTACGTTGAAAATTAACAGTGCGGCTTTGTCATCCTGGCTGGAGTAGCCATTACCAGTTACTACCGCCCACTGGCCGTTGTGCAGGCGCGCAACAGTAGGTTTTGGCATGCTGTGGCCCATGTCCACTTCAGTAGTAAGATTAATCTCCCATAGCAGTTTGATTTTGCTTGGATCTGTAACATCCAACGCGAAAATGCCTTTCCCGCCAGCTCGGAATGTTCCGATTAGCACTGTGCGCCATTCACCATCAATTACCGTATCTGCCACTACGGGACTGCCATCAACGTAGAACTGGTGAGCACTTCCCTTATAACTATTACCTGATAATAGATTAAGTTTTCCAAAAATAGTTGATGGTATAAATGCAAACTCTTCTTTGCCGGTGGCTTCATCAAATGCATGGAGCATTCCGTCGTTTGCGCCAACGTATATAAGCCGTTTACGTCCTTGCGTTGTGCTTGTCGTGTCTACCTTATTTTTAAAGTCTTCATAAGGAATGCTGTCAAATTCTATAGGGTTAGCCAGATATGCAAGGTACTGTGCGTTGGCAACCACCGCCGGAGCGGAGTTAATAATGTCACCGAGGCGCGTTACTCGGCTTCTGAAATTTGCATTACTCTTGCCACGGATAAATTGCAGTCTGGCCTCGCCTAATGCGTCAACCGTATTGTTGCTATCAGGGTTACGATTCAGGAGTGCACGTTGTGTTGCATTTAGATTGCTCCACTGGAAATCAACCAGGTTTGTCGCGGAGTTACCAGCAATCATTATTTTCCTGCTATCAGGATCTTGAGCTTCAAGTTTTTCCTGTGCGCTCCATTCCTTGATTTTTTCGGTGATGCCGAATTTTTCTTCGAGTTTGTAGCGAATCAAGTCACCAGCCCAGTTCTTTGAACTATCGAAGCTGCTCTGGTAAGCATAACGCAGCAAGGTGTCGCCCGACGGACTCTCTTGCAGTTTTGCTGTAATTGCTGGTCGTGCGGCAGAGTTATTGCGATCACCGATGCGCGTAAGGATAGTTTGGAACGCGGACACCATATCTTCGGGAGAATCGGCGCTGAAAAACTCGCCACGAGAGTTAATTGCCGCATGCCAAAGGTCATACACGTTGTTTGCAGAATCAGTAGACGCCGCTGGCCATGCAATAGAGCCGTCTGCGAGTTTGCCATAATCCCCCTCGAAGGTTGACCCGTCCCAAGCGGGGCTTGTGAGGCTTGAGGTCAGTCCAAGGCCTAGGGTGAATGTGGTCATGTTCTGCCATGTGGACGGATTGTTGCGCGGATCCCAATACTCCTTTGTCGAATCAGTAGGATTCGCCGCGGAGATAAATGGCTTGATCTTGTTATCTATATCTGTGCGTGCATCCCGTCTCCAGTAATTGAAGGCAAGATCTGCAACTGTATTGTCTGCACCATCCTTATACGGAGCAATAGCTGTATAAGATTTACCATCAGGGAGAGAGGCGATATTTGTGTTGTCAGCATTACCCACCGAGGCGCTGTCACTGTTCCATATACCATCAGTCATTAGGATATGGTAGGTGGGGCGGCACGCATACTCTGGATTTTTTTGTTTACCCAGCGAGTATGCATAGGGGCCATTAATGTCTGTTTGGCTTAGAAAATTACCTGCGCGCTGCATGGCCCGGCGCAGTGGGGTTCCGCCAGTTACGCTTAGTTTCTCAAGCCAAGTGAAAAAGTTAGCTCGGTGTTGGCCTGAAAATTCACGCAGATAGTTAGTGTTGCAGTTGCCAGAACTGGAGCCGCTGCCCATCATGTTGCAATTGCTGTTGTTTAGTACCTGCCATGTAAGGCGGACGTTTTCCGGCAGTGAATAGAACGCCAGATTGGCTGCTGTTTGTGTTGCCAATGCACGAGTCCGATAAAATGAATACCAGATGGCAAAATTTTTCTCATCAGCAACCGTTGCAGGGATGTTTACTTTGCTATAGCAGTCAGTGTCCGTTTTTGTTTTGTTGCAATTTGCGTTGTTTGGTCGGTACTCGAAGTAATGCGCGCGCCCATCTGCTGCCGTATCCACATCTGCGCCACGCCCATACTCCACGGTGGCAGCATAGCCCGATGAAAGGTTAACGGCTGCTGCTTTAGTAAAACCGTTCTTCCATGCGGCGGTGAATGTAGGTGCATCGTATTCAGTTATCTTTAGCTCGCCAGAAACTAAGGTTATTTTTTTAGGTAGTTTGTACTCCGTTGTTGGCGAGTAGTACATTGGGTTGAAGTAATTAGATTTGAAGTAGTTTCTGTTTCGTTCGCTCACGGCCGCGTCGGGGGCGTAAGCGAATGCCATACTGCCCGAGTCATCGAGAGTTACTAAGATGTTAGGTGCAACACCTTGCGTGAGAAATAGAGGCTGTTGGCTTGGGACCATGGCAGCTGCGCTTGCTTGTTGTGCGCTGGTCATAACTGCAATACTGAGAGAGCTAGCTGTCAGTAATTTACTGCCTTTTACTAAAAGTGCGTTCATTATGCTCTCCATCAGTTGCTTGTATAGACGCGTGCTACAGTAGACTGTAACAACGCGGACCCTTGCGTACCAGTTGTGGCTCGGGCTCTGCTGTTTGTGGCATAAAAGAATGTTCCTTCCCCGCGCATTAAATTGCCGTACTCTGGGTTTAGAGCTTCATTGTTCTGCTCGCCAGTCGGGATGGGTACGCTGTTCCATGTGATGGTCCTGGTCGGATCTAGAGTCGTTGGGTTGTCAATGTCAGAGCCAATATAGGGCATCCAGGCCCGGGCACTCGATGGATCTATTTTGTCGAACTCTTTGGGGTTGGCATGTAGCACATTTATATCAAGGCCTAGTGCGGCTAGGTTGACTAGGCATGGATACTTTTTGTTTGTTAACTCACAGCCTTCACCGGGTTCTTGGGCTGTATATGTATTGTTAAATCTACGCTCTGCTTCGCGTAAACCAGAGTCGGCCAGGTTTAGTAGGCGCTTCTGTTCAATTGTGTTGGCAGTTATGCGGCTTTCAAGCGTAACTTCGCGCATGCTACCGACAGCTAGAATCGTAATTATCAAAAGCATTATTAGTGCAACTATAAGCGTCGCACCCTGTTGTTTAGTATTTGGAGGGTTGATCATGGCATCATATTCCGAAGGGTTTGTGCGCCTTGGCCGATAAGTAGTAACTGACCGTGCTCTTTAGCGTCGAGAGCAGTTTTGTTTCCACCGTAATAGGTTATCCAGTCTGCTTTGGCTTTGCTGTCGACGCCTTCTCCTACACCTTTTCGTAGATCAGCTTCGCCGCTACTAGCAAGTACAGAAAAGCGTACGCCTCTAACGACTTGATCAGCAGTTGGAGTTTCCGTGAAACTTTCAACGCTGCGTTTTCCCTTAGGGCCTACGCCGTAACTGATATTTATATCTTCAATACCCCCTACAAGCTCTTGGCCTCCGCATTGCAGCGAGCCTGCAGATTTTCCCGTGCCTGGAGTAAATGTTATTCGATAGGTTTTAGTGATATCGCTGGGGACTTTATCGAAAGACTTTCCGGGTGTCCCTGGTATTAAATTTCCCAGACAGTCACTGTCGCCCACGGTTGCTGCTTGGTAGCGGAGGCATATGCCGCGACCTCCTGTTGCGGGAGTGATTACTTGTCCCGCAATGAATGCGCTGCATCCTCCTGCAGGGTCCGCTTTAGGGAATGCGTTTTCCATTGGAGTATCTGCTAAACGCCTGTAGCCTGCTTTGACAAGTTGTTGCTCAAGAAGCAGTAGTGTGAAACGACTGTTTTCTTGATTGCTAGCTTGGCCTTGTTGGAAGAAATAATTGTAACGGCTGTCAATAAAAAGCTGTGAAACGCCGAGAAGGAGGAAGCAGCTAAGCGCCAGTGCGACTAAAAGCTCAATCATGGACAAGCCATTTTGGTGTGACAGTTTTTTATCCATTTTCCTGCTCACAGCTGTGCGCGTAGATTGAATGTGCATATCGATTTGTCCGCAGTTTGATCGTTTGCGTCGATGCAGGTGCCAGATTTGACTCTCCACGCCATGCTTATTTCAACCGCCGAGCCCGCGGCCGCGTTGCAAACACCGGGTGATGGGCTCCTACATATCTTAAAGTGGCTATTCAGCAGTTCACTGCCTCCAGGCAAATTCTCACCAGCTCGTTGGGCCCAACAACCAAGTTGATCCTTTGTAGTAAGTGCTGGCTTGGGGCAGGGCGGAAAATCACTGCCTTTTGCTTTGTAGAAATCTGATGTGTCCTTGTAGCGTTCGCGAGAGTCTAGGTATGCTTCCGGGTTGGCGCGCATGAGTTCAAGTAACTCGTTCGCCATATTGCCGGCGGTGCCGCGTTGGGCAGAGTCTTGAGTGAATTGAATGCTACGGCCTTGCATAGCAACCATGCCTAAAACGCCTGTTGTCACAATTATTAATGTCACTAAAACTTCAATCATGCTAAAGCCGGATATACCTCTGTGCCTATTCATGGAGCACACCCCCCTAAGGCTGTTGTATTATTCGCTTGTTTTCCGCGGGCATGTATTTTGCTACTTCCGCTTGCCTGTATAGTTATCAGGTATGCTGTTTCTACTTTGTTATTATTGCAAACAATTGCCCTGGCAGCACTTGCTGTGCCATTAGGGCTATAAGTGACAGTAAGTGGTGATGGATTGGTAGCAATTGAAATGTTTGTTGCGTCAAATGTCTCTTGTCGCAAATTTTTGTTTCTACTTAAGTCTCTTACAGTCCAAGTGCCGCCGTTGTTGCTTAGGTTGATTCGCGCTCTGCGTACAACGGCCTCGCTTCTTGCATACTGGAGTAAACTATTTATTTGCTGTGCTTGGCTCTCTATTTGGTCGTTTCGGATCAGACTTGCTAGATTGGGCACTGCAATTGCTATAGCAATTGCAAAAAGTGCCAGGACAACCATTAGCTCTATCAGGCTGAATCCGTGCGGGCGTGGTTGAAGCGTCATTGTGCTCTCCTAGGGGGCAGTGAGCGTATCCTCTAGAATGATTTTTGTCCTGTCATTGATTCGATGACAGCTGGCGCTATGGGGGCGATGATCGGTTGTCGCTGCTATTCCCCGTGCGCTGACGGCGTCGAGGCCTTGTGATTGAACAGGTTTCAGGCCTTCTCATCCTTGCATCGGTAGTCTTGAGAAAGATTATCGCTTTCAGTACTTGTTTTTAATCGCCCCTGACGGTTTATTACTAATTGCCATGTGATTTTACTATTTTGGCATTGATAAACCCTGCCGTTGCTTATCGGTGTTGTTCCATTTGGATAGAATCGTATGCTTTGTGTGAAGCCACTTCTTCTTATTGTGGTTGAGCCGTCTAGTTTTCTTATCTGCAGTGGTTTTTGATTTTTTAGCTCTTTAATAACCCATCCGCTTGACCAGTCACTATTGCAGGTTGACTGGTCGCCAATTCCGCATATTTCTATGATTTCCCTGTTTAGTATGGCGATGGTTCTTGCATATTCAATTGAACTTCTGGTTTCGCTGAGAAGCGCTTTGCTTTGGCTGGTTTTGAATAAGTTAATAAGTGGAGGTGTGGCTATAGATATGGCTATAGATATAAGTGATGTCGCGATGATTAATTCAGTCAGTGTCGTTCCGCTCATTTTCTGCTTTGGCATCTTATTGATGGCGGCGGCAAAAACTGAGTGCAACACCTGACCTTTCCGGTACGGTGCTGCCCCTATGTCTTATTCCGAACTCAGCGTTGAAGAACGCGCCAC
>LNFM01006391.1_pt1 | contig 19424 bp, 19 predicted proteins | sample 596031 | NCBI WGS metagenome assembly LNFM01 (sample SAMN04254537, study PRJNA301005) | activated carbon metagenome | isolation source: dual media filters at the Ann Arbor, Michigan drinking water treatment plant | place: USA: Ann Arbor | reverse complement strand
CGTGACTACTGGCGCCACCTCCGAACGACGCGCTGAACCAGGCTTCGCCACACCGTCAAGCCATCATCGCCGTGGGATCCAGACGACGGTTACGTATCACGCGGTGCCCATCCACTCGCAGGCGATCACGTCCTTCGTGCACTACGTCACCTGGCACTGGAAGCGGGCGCTCGGGCGCCGCAGCCAAAAGGGCCACGTGACCTGGACACGGATCGCGCCGATCGCAGCGCGGTGGCTGCCGCCCGCCAGGGTCTAGCCCCCGTATCCGCAGCAACGCTTCATCGTCAAACACCCGAGGTGGGAGCCGAGTGCGTTAGCAGCGCACGCTCGGATCTGTCCGGGGGGGGCGCGGGGTAACCCGCGTCCCTACCGGGATGGCGTCGCAAGAACCTGCAGACCTGAAGTCGAGCGCGGCTCTTTCTTGACCGCGAGCGCGACCTCAAAGACATGGAGAAGGCGAGACGCCGATTACGGCGGCATGCAACGCGAGTAGTGAAAGCCACAGCAGGAAACTGAGCCCAAGCCGCCACAGTTCCATCAAGCCGCCTGGTCTCCAGCGCCCATTCACCAGCGCCGCGAGCGGCCAGAAGGACGTGCGCCCGGCAAGGTGCCGCCACGTCTCCTCTCCTATCTGGCGGCGTTTGCGTCGATCGATCTCGCGCATTCCCAATAGCGCGAACCCAGTGAAGGCGCCGAACAGCAGTTGATGCGCGAGGTCCCCGTTCGCCACCGCATGGGCCGCGGCCCAGAACGTGATGGCCCATAGCAATGGGTGCCGCGCCACGCCGGCGATGCCAGGATGATCTGGATCGAAGCCGCCCTCTCGGCCTCCGAAGGACAGCGGGTTGGGCGCCCCGGCGCCGAAGCCGATCAGCAGGCAGGCCACCGGCATCACAAGGTTCGGCACCCAGCGCTGCCACGCCGCAGCGTCCCACAGCGCGACATAGGGCGCGCGGCCGGCCGCCACCACGAGCCAGCCCAGCATGGCGATCGAGACCGCGCCATAGGCGAGAAGGTAGCCGCGCTCGCCGAGCGCGGAGGCGAGCCAGCGGCGTGGCGCCGGACGCACGGGCAGGACGTGGGACAGCAGGAAGGCCAGCGCCGCCAGAAGGAATTCCAGCCAACCCGCCATACGCGCCTCAACCCTGCCTGGGCCGAAAGGCGATGCAGGCCGCCGGATCGGTCTCCAACCGGGCGCCACCAATCAGGTCGATGCAGTACGGAATCGAAGGGAACACCGCATCCAGGCACTCGGCGATGGCGGAGGGCTTTCCGGGCAGGTTGACGATCAGGCTGCGCCCGCGCGTGCCGGCCGTCTGGCGGGACAGGATCGCGGTTGGCACCACCCGCAGCGAGATCGCCCGCATCAACTCGCCGAAGCCTGGCAGCATCCGCTCGCAGACCGCCTCGGTCGCCTCCGGCGTCACGTCGCGCAAGGCGGGGCCGGTGCCGCCGGTGGTGATGATCAGCGGGCAGGATTCGGCGTCCGCGAGCGCGATCAGCGCCGCCTCGATCGCCGGCCGCTCGTCCGGCACCAGACGACGCACCGCATGCCAGGGCGTGACGAGGATGCGTGCAAGGGCCGCCTCGATGCCGGGGCCACCCTGATCCGGGTAGATGCCGCGGGAAGCGCGGTCGGAGACCGACACCACGCCGACTGGAACGGAGCCGGCCACAAGGCCCCTCACGGCCCTGATTCCGTGTCGTCCAGCCTGTCGATGGGCTTCGCACTGGCTGCCGGCCTGGTGACGATAAACGCAGCCGCTCCGCCCATGCAGGCCAAGGCAGCCGAGACGGCAAGCGGATCGCGCACCGCATAGGCCAGCCACGCCGCGCCGACAGCCATCACAGTGAGCGCCCGCCGCTTGGCGCTGGGCGCGATGGCGCCGGAATCCTGCCAGTCCCGCAGCGCCGGACCGAAGCACCGGCTGGACCGAAGCCGTGCGGTCAGGGCCGGCGAGGATCTGCCGAATGCCCAGAGCGCGACCAGCAGGAAGGGCGTGGTCGGCAGCAGCGGCAGCACCACGCCCAGGCCTGCCGCGCCGAGGCTGGCATAGCCCATGGCCAGCAGCGGAAGGTTACGCCGGTAGGATTGGCATTTGGCCATCATCCCGGTTTCCCGTCCGCGCGCGGGCGCAGTAGGATCGGGCCATAGGCCATCAGGAAAAGCCCGAAGCCCAGGATCCAGAACGTCGCAGCCAGGATCAGCGGCACCAGCGGATCACCGGTCAGGCTCGGTCCAAACACCCGGATCAGCGCCGCCGCGGCCACCAGCAGATAGGCCGCGACCGTCGCCGGCGACGCCACCAGATCCCGCCCGGTATGGCCGAGGGTCGCGCGAGTTGCTACCGCCAGGATCATCAGCGCGAGCGCGCCGGCGCCTTGCAGGTGCAGCCAATGCTGTGCCCAGGATGCTTCCGCCAGTAAGGCAACCGCCTTGGTCGCCAGTGCCAGGGGCACGAAGCCATAGGCCAGGTGCAGCACCCATAGCAGCGGCTGCCCCAGCGTCCGCAGCCCGTGCCAGCGGGACAGCCGCAGGGCCACCAGCAGCGCGGCGAGCGCCGCCACCCCACCGGCAAGCAGGCCGTCCGGTACCGCCAGATCAATCACCACGACCGCGAGCAGCGCGATGATCGCCGTGCGGTCCACTCCCGGAAGGGGCTGCGGTTCCGCCGGCCGGCCGGTCTTGCGCAGCGCGTTCAGGGTGAAGGAGGGGATGATTCGCCCGCCGATCACGCCAACCAGCATCAGCGCCATATTGGCCATCAGCAGCTGTCCGGCACGCCAGGTCTCGGCTTCCCACCAGCCCGCGGCCTCGCCGAGCATCAGCGCATCGCCGACCCAGAAGCCCAGCACCAGCAGTGGTGGACCAGCCAGGCGCAGCTTGCCGGCCTTGACCAGCGCCGGCAGCAGCAGCAGCAGCGTCGCCGGCAGCCCCGCCAGGGCAATTGGTGCCGCAATGCCAATGGGCAGCGGCGAGCCCGGCAACAGCGCCAGGCGCCCGGCAAGGAACACCACCAGCAGCGCCAGCAGCGGCGCGCCGGCATAGCCGCGACGCCCGGTCCAGTTGGGCACCGCGGTCAGCAAAAAGCCGACAACGGCGGCGCCGACGAAGCCCGCCAGCATCTCATGCCCATGCCAGCGCTGCAGCGGCAGCGGACCGTCGGGCATGGCGAGACCGGCCAGCGCCGCAATCCACAGCGCGACCCCGAGCGGCGCCCAGACCCCAGCCAGCAGGAAGAATGGCCGGAACCCGTGCGCCAGCAGGGCGAGCCCCGTGGTGGCAGGATAGGCCGGCGAAGGCATGGCTGCGCCTTCTGGCGTCACGCGAGTGACTCCGTGACGGCGGTTCCCACTGCTTCGGGAGCGCGCTCGGCGCGGCCTGCCGCGAGCATGATGGACAGCGCGGCTTCATCCAGCCCCTCCAGCGTCAGCTCCCGCGCCAGATCGCCGACGAAAGCCCGCCACTGGTCCAGGTTGCGGTAGGGCACGGCGATGAGGACCGGGACGGAGGACTCGACCGCCTGCGCGATGAGGTCACGGAACCCGCCACCCTCGGCCTCCGTCTTGCCGAACTTGTTCAGCACCAGCATGTCCGGTCGCTGCTCCAGCGCGGCCGCCACCAACTGCGTAGCCCGCAGCAATTCCCCGACATCCAGGCGGCAGCCGCGCGCGAGCGGGCCGCGGTCCTGCGAGATGGCAATGGTCTCGCCGCTCATCAGTTCCGCAAGCGACATGTCGCAGCCGACACGGCCGGCACGCGGCTCATCGCATTGCACCACGCCAGCAAGCCGCAGGCCCAAGGCTTCGAGCCGGCGCACCATCCGGCGCAGCGCCCGGTCCGCCGCGGCGCTGTCGGTATAGACCAGTGCCGTGAGCGCCGTTTGCGTCTGCATCATCGGTTCCTCAATCCAGCGTCGTAGGAAGCGCCGCAACATGGGGCCGGGGCGTGGTCGTCGATCGCGAGCGCGGCAAAGGCCAGCGCCGCATGCCGCCGCAGCGCGCTTGCCGGCTCGGTTTCGGAATGCACGCAGGTATCGACGGTGGGCAGGGCATCGCGTTCCTCGACCGAGGAGACATGCGGTCCGAGGTCGCGCAGCAGGCCGTCATGCATGCCGTAGATCCAGCCATGCAGATGCAGCTTGGCGCCACGCGACCAGGCGTTTTCCACCAGATGCGTCGCCGCAACCCGTCGCACCTGCATCTCGATATTGATCTCGCACAGCCGGTCCAGCCGGCGCGCATCGCTGCACATCGCCTCGAAGGCCGGGCGATGCTTGCGGTAGTACATGGAAAGTGGTTGCAGCCAGTGGTCCACCAGCGCGTCACGCTGCCCGACCATGGCGCGCTGCACCCCGCCGCAGCCGTAATGGCCGGCGACGATGACATGCTGCACATGCAGCACGTCGATGGCGTATTCCAGCACCGCGAGGATGTTCATGTCGCTGGTGTGGACGATATTGGCGATGTTGCGATGGACGAAGATCTCGCCCGGATCGAGCCCCAGCACGTCATTCGCGGTAATTCGGCTGTCGGAGCAGCCGATCCAGAGATAGTTCGGGGCCTGCTGCTCGGAGATACGGCGGAAGAAGCTCGGGTCCTGCTCCGTCTTGCGCTGCGCCCAGGCGACGTTGCGGTCGAACAGATGATCGAGCGTTTCCGTCATGATCCAGCGCCGCCGGCCAGCAACGGCAGGACATCGATCGGCGCGCCCTGGAGGATCTCGCCATCCTGCGCGGCCAGCAGGGCGAAGCCGCCGGCTTCCAGCAGGGGCGCCAGGCGTCCCGAGCCCTCTGCGCCGGCGCGCTCCGCCCACAGGTAGGCCTCGCGCCGGCGCAGCCTGACCGGGATGAGTTCGGTGCGGCCCGGCTTGCGGCGCAGGCTGAAGCCGGCCAGGGCGCGGAGGCCCGGTGCAGGGGCCAGGCCGGACATGCGCGCCAGCAGCGGTCGGACGAAGGCGACGGCGCCGGCCAGCGCCGCCATGGGGTTGCCAGGCAGGCCTATGAACACCGCGTCCCCCAGCCGCCCGGCGGCCAGCGGCTTGCCCGGCTTCATGGCGACAGACAGCACCGCGAGGTCGCCGCCCAGCGCCTGCACGGCCTCGCGGACATGGTCTTCGTCGCCGACCGAGATGCCGGCCGTGGTGATCACGAGATCCGCATCCTGCGCAGCGCGCCGCAGCGCGCCCCGCATGGCGGTGGCATCATCGGCCACGATCGCCATGGGCGTTACCAGCGCACCGTCCGCGCGCAGCAGCGCCAGCAGCATCGGCAAATTCGAATCATGGATCTCCCCCGGCGCAAGGGCTTGGCCATGCGCGCGAAGCTCACGCCCGCTCGACAGCAGGGTGACCCTTGGGGACCGGCGCACGGCGATGGCCGTGGTACCCTGCGCCGCGAAGACGGCAATGTGCCGCCAGTCCAGCAGGGTGCCGGCGGGGATCAGCGCCTGGCCTGCCTGGATATCCTCCCCGCGTCGCCGGATATGGGCGCCGATCACGGGGAGGCCGGCGAGTTCGATGACATCGCCACGGTCGCAAATGCTCTCCTGCGGGATGACCGCATCCGCGCCCTCCGGCAGCAGCGCGCCGGTCAGGATGCGGTGTGCCCCGCCGGCCGTGAGCATGGCAGGCGCCTCACCTGCGGCGGTGCGCCCCGTCACCGGCAGCCAGCCGCCCGGGGTCAGATCGCCGAGGCGCACCGCATAGCCATCCATGGCGGATTGGTCGAAGCGGGGCAGGTCGCTGACCGCCCGGAAGGCTTCCGAGAGGACGCGCCCAGCGCATTCGGCCATGCCGATGCTCTCGGCCGGCAGCAGGCCGGGCGCCAAGGCAAGGACGCGGTCGCGTGCGGCCTCGAAAGACAAGGCGCCGAGCGGGCAGCCGAAGCCGTGAGCGAGGGCGTTCATGACGGCCGGCGCACCGGCCTGGGCTGGCCATGGCCATGATCCCCGTGGCCGCAGCAGGCATGGGCGCTTTGCGCGGGGAAAGCGCGTGCCAGGATGGCCTGCAGCGCGGCCGCGCCCGGCTGAGGCGAATTGGCCATCTTGCCGACCAGGTCGAGCCAGACCTCTTCGTCACCGTAGTCGAGCAATTGACGAACGGTTGCCGCGACATAGGCCCCCGGCGTCACCGCGTTGTCGTCCGCGGCGCTTCTGACCCGCAGCAGCAGCGCCTCATCGCCAATCGTTGCGAGCAGGTCTTCCGCCGCGCCGGCATTGGTCAGGCCGCCCAGGAGAGTGCCAAGCATCGCCGCCTCCTACTGCACGAGGGGCGAGGTGGCGCCCGCGATATCGAAGCCGCTGATCCGCGCCTGCCCCGCGAGCAGGGTCAGGTACTGCGCGGCGGCGCGGCGGGAGGAACTGGCCTCCAGATAGGAGGCGATGCGGTCGCGTACCTGTTCGAACGGGAGTACGGCGCCATCGGATTTGCGATCCAGCCGCAGCACATGCACGCCGTAGCGCGTGCGAACCACCTCCGGACAGATCTCGCCCGCTGCCAGCGGCAACAGGGCGGCTTCGAATTCCGGCGTCGTATCGCCGCGCGCGACCTGCCCCAGGCGGCCGCCATCCGCCGAGGATGGGCAGGCCGACAAGGCTTTCGCGATGCTCTCGAAGCGATCGGGAAAGGCCAGGACTTCGGCCAGGACGATCTCGGCCTGGATGACGGCCTGGGCATAGGCGTCCTCGTCGGCGCGTGACGCCTTGAACAGGATATGCAGCGGCTCATACAGATCAGGGCTGCGGAAGCGGGCCAGGTTGGATTTGTAGTAGCGATGGCAATCCGCATCCTCGGCGGAAGGCGTCCTGACCTCCGCCTCGAGCAGCATGCGGATCAGGGCTTCCTCATCGGTTTCCCGCAATCCGTTCTCGCTGCGAGGCTCGGCAACTAGGTCGAGCGCCTGGGCGCGCTGCGACAGCAATTCGCGTATCACCAGGGCCCGGGTCGCGGCCTCCCAGGCGATGACCGGGGAGGCGCCTTTGTGGTTCTGGACCTCGCGCGCGATATCCGCATTGGCGATGGTCGTCTCGTTGACCGTCACGATCCGGGGCGCGGCGTTGCGGATGGTTTCGATGCGCATGGCTCAATCATTCCCCGCGGCTGGGTAGGGTTGCGCGACCGGCACACGAATTGGCGTGAAGACGGCCTGCGGCGCCGCCGCAGGGGCCTTGGGACGGCCCACCACGGCGCGGGTGGTGCGCACGATCTGATAGCCCTTGCGACCGAGGTACCAGATCGGCGCGCTCCAGACATGCACCAGGCGGGTGAAGGGGAACACCAGGAAGATGCTCATGCCGAGGACGAGATGCAGCTTGAAGATCGGGCTGACATCGGCGACGACCGCCGCGACGCCCGGATTCAGCGTCAGGATGCCCTGTGCCCAGGTCATGAACTTCACCATCTCATGCCCATCGAGATGGTTGGCCGAGACGAAGATGGTGGCCAATCCGATGGTGAGCTGGACCCAGAGCACGAGCAGGATCGCGATATCGGCGAAGCTGGAGGTGTTGCGGATGCGGGCATCGAAGAGGCGCCGGTGCGCCAGCATCGCGATCCCGACCCAGCAGGCGACGCCGGCGATGCCGCCGACGACGATCGCCAGCATCTGCTTGAAGCCATGGCTGATGCCAAGCATGTCGAACACCACGATCGGCGTCAGCAGCCCGATGAGGTGGCCGCCGAAGATCGCGAGGATCCCGACATGCATCAGGTTCGAGCCCCAGCTCAGCTGCCGACGCCGCAGCAACTGGCTGGACCCTGTGCGCCAGGTGTACTGCGAATGGTCGAAGCGCAGCACGCTGCCGACCACGAAGACGGTTAGCGCGATGTAGGGGAACCAGCCGAAAAGGGCGTTGTTGAGCCAGGCGTCCATGATGGATGCTCCTTACGCGGCCGACGCGCGCTGGGGCGCGGCGTGCTCGATGTTCTTGCGTGCGTCGCGCTGCCCGGCGCGGATCTGGTGGCGCAGACGATCGGTGCCACAGGCATCGACCGCCTCGCCGGGACCGAAGCGGACCGCGGCTTCCTCCCAAGACGCATCCATGGCCTCGAGGTCGTCGGGATTTTCCTCGGGGATGTCGGACACCGCGAGCATCGGCGCCTGTGCGATATCGGCGAGGGACGCCATGACGCTCATATAGCCGCTGTGGCGTGCGGCGAGCCGGTCGGCCAATGCGCGCAGGATTCCGGCCGGCTCGGCCAGCATCGTACGCGCCTCCGCCTCCGGCAGCAGGGACAGGAACTCCAGGAAAAGCGGCAGGAAATCCGGCAGCTCGTCGGCCGTCATTTCCAGCCCGTGCTCCTGGTAGAGCATGATCAGATCGGCCATCGCCTGGCCACGGTCGCGGCTTTCGCCGTGGATATGCTCGAACAGATGCAGCGACAGCGTCCTGCTGCGGTCGAACAGCGCGAAGTAGCGTTCCTGCAAGGCGTAGATGTCGCTTGTGGCGACCTCATCCAGGAACGCCCGGATCGCCACCAGCCCGGGAGCATCGACGAGCCCCTCCTCGGCAAGCACCGCGGCGATTTCCGCGGTGGAGTCCTGCATCGCGGTGGTGGGGTAGGACAGCAGCGCGGCCAGGGCGCGATAGGTGCGGGCCATCAGACCACCCCCTCCGTCGCCTTGGCGCGCGGCTTGTTGCCGGCGAAGAGGTCAAAGCCGGTCTTGCTGCTGCTGCAATTGTCGCCGAAGGAGAAGCCGCAGGAACCCCGCATCTCGAAGGCATCCTCGCCCGTCTCGCGATGCGCCGTCGGGATAACGAAGCGGTCCTCGTAATTGGCGATCGCCATCAACTGGTACATGTCCTCGATGTCTGCGCCCGAGAGCCCCACACGTTCGGCGATGCCCTCATCGAGCACCGCATCGACGGTCTTGGAGCGCATGTAGGACCGCATCGCCAGCATCCGCTCCAGCGCCAGCTGCACAGGCTCCGTGCGCCCAGCGGTGAGCAGATTGGCGAGGTACTCGACCGGAATCCGCAGGGATTTCACATCCGGCATGCCGCCGATCTCGCCCAGATCGCCCTTGGCAGCCGCGGCCTGGATCGGCGACAGCGGCGGCACATACCAGACCATCGGCAGCGTGCGGTATTCGGGATGCAGCGGGAAGGCGATCTTCCAATCCATCGCCATCTTCCACACCGGCGACTGCTTGGCCGACTCGAGCCAGGCTTCGGAGATGCCGTCGATGCGGGCCTGCGCCTGCACCTTCGGATCATGCGGGTCGAGGAAGACCTTGAGCTGTTCCTCGTACAGGTCGCCGATATCTGGCGCCGAAGCGGCGACCTGGATCTGGTCGGCATCGTACAGCACGACGCCGAGATAGCGGATGCGACCGACGCAGGTCTCGGAACAGACGGTCGGCAAGCCGGCCTCGATGCGCGGGAAGCAGAAGGTGCACTTCTCCGATTTACCGGAGGACCAGTTGTAGTAGATTTTCTTGTAGGGGCAGGCGGAGACGCACATGCGCCAGCCGCGGCACTTGTCCTGGTCGATAAGGACGATGCCATCTTCCTCACGCTTGTAGATCGCGCCCGAGGGGCAGGCAGCGACGCATGTGGGGTTCAGGCAATGCTCACACAGCCGCGGCAGGTACATCATGAAGGTGTTCTCAAACTGGCCGTAGATGTCCTTCTGGACGCCTTCGAAGTTCACGTCCTTCGAACGGCCGGAGAACTCACCGCCGAGGATCTCCTCCCAGTTCGGGCCCCACTTGATCTTCTCCATCCGCTCGCCGCTGATCAGCGAGCGCGGGCGCGCGGTCGGCATGACCTTGCCCTCGGGCGCGGTCTGCAGATGGGCGTAGTCGTAGGTGAAGGGCTCGTAGTAGTCGTCGATCTCCGGCAGGTCGGGATTGGCGAAGATATTGGCCAGCACGCGCCACTTGGCGCCGATACGCGGCTCGATCGCGCCATCGGCGCGGCGCTTCCAGCCGCCCTTCCAGCGCTTTTGGTTCTCCCAGTCCTTCGGGTAGCCGATGCCGGGCTTGGTCTCGACATTGTTGAACCAGGCGTATTCGACACCCTCGCGGCTGGTCCACACATTCTTGCAGGTGACGGAGCAGGTGTGGCACCCGATGCATTTGTCGAGGTTCAGCACCATGCCGATCTGTGCGCGGACCCTCATGCTACCGTCTCCTTCTGCATGGTGGATGTTGTGCCATCCATCCAGTCGATCTTGCTCATGCGCCGGATGACGATGAACTCGTCGCGGTTGCTGCCGACGGTGCCGTAGTAGTTGAAGCCATAGGCCTGGTGGGCATAGCCACCGATCATATGCGTAGGCTTGAGCACCACGCGGGTGACCGAGTTGTGGATGCCGCCGCGCTGCCCGGTGATCTCGCTGCCGGGCATGTTCATGATCTTCTCCTGCGCATGGTACATCATGACCATGCCGGGATTGACCCGCTGCGAGACCACTGCGCGGGCGACCAGCGCGCCGTTGCTGTTGTAGGCCTCGACCCAGTCGTTGTCGGTGATGCCGACCTTCTTGGCGTCGGTCTCGCTGATCCAGATGCAGGGGCCGCCGCGGCTCAGCGTCAGCATCAGCAGGTTGTCGGTATAGGTGCTGTGGATGCCCCACTTCTGGTGCGGCGTGACGAAATTCAGCGCGATCTCCGGATTGCCGTTGGAATGGCGGCCCTGAACCTGCAGCGTCGCCTTGGTATCCACGGGCGGCCGCCAGGTGACCAGCGCCTCGCCGAAGGCGCGCATCCAGAGGTGGTCCTGATACAGCTGCTGACGGCCGGTCAGCGTGCGCCAGGGGATGAACTCATGCACGTTGGTATAGCCGGCATTGTAGCAGACCTTGTCGCTCTCGATGCCCGACCAGGTCGGCGAGGAGATGATCTTGCGCGGCTGCGCGACGACGTCGCGGAAGCGGATCTTCTCATCTTCCTTGGCCAGCGCCAGGTGCCGGTGGTCGAGTCCGGTCATCCGGCCCAGTGCTTCCCAAGCCTTGACCGCGACCTCGCCATTCGTCTCAGGCGCCAGGCTGAGGATCGCCTCGATCGCGTGGATATCGGTCTCCAGGCGCGGCTGGCCCGCCGCCGTGCCGTGCGCGACCGTGCCGTTGAGCGCTCGCAGGAATTCGATCTCGTGGTCCGTTTTCCAGCCGATGCCCTTGCCGCCATTGCCGGCCTTTTCCAGCAGCGGGCCGATCGAGATGAAGCGGGCGTAGAGGTTCGGATAGTCACGCTCAACCACCGTGACATTCGGCATGGTGCGGCCAGGAATGGGCGCGATGCCGTCCCGCTTCCAGTCGCTGACGCCATAGGGCTGCGCCAGTTCACCGGGGGTGTCATGCAGCACCGGCGTCAGCACCACATCGGTCTCGCGGCCGAGCACCTCCGGCGCAATCTCGGAGAAGGTGCGGGCGAGATCCTTGTAGATCTGCCAATCGGTCCGCGCTTCCCAGGCCGGGTCCACCGCCGCGGTCAGCGGGTGGATGAAGGGGTGCATGTCCGAGGTATTGAGGTCGTTCTTCTCATACCAGGTGGCGGTCGGCAGGATGATGTCGGAATAGACGCAGGTGGTGGACATGCGGAAGTCCAGCGTCACCAGCAGGTCCAGCTTTCCCTCAGGCGCCTTGTCGTGCCAGGCGACGTCCTGCGGATGCTGCGAGCCTTCCGTGCCGAGGTCCTTGCCCAGCACGCCGTTGGAGGTGCCGAGCAGATGCTTCAGGAAATACTCATGCCCCTTGCCGGAGGATCCCAGCAGGTTGGAGCGCCAGACGAACATGTTGCGCGGCCAGTTCTCTGGCGCATCCGGGTCCTGACAGGACATCTCCAGCGCACCGGATGACAGGCCCTGCGCGACATAGTCGCGCGGCTCCAACCCGGCTTCCTTGGCCTTCGCCGCGAGCGTCAGTGGGTTCTGCTTGATCTGCGGCGCCGAGGGCAGCCAGCCCATGCGTTCCGCGCGCACGTTGTAGTCGATCAGGCTGCCGCTCCAATCGCCATCCGGCGCGGTGGGGGACAGGATCTCGGCGACCTTCAGCGTCTCGTAGCGCCACTGGTCGGTATGCGCGTAGAAGAAGGACGTGCCGTTCATGTGGCGCGGCGGCTTCGACCAGTCCGTCGCGAAGGCGATCGGCGCCCAGCCGGTCTGCGGGCGCAGCTTCTCCTGGCCGACATAGTGCGACCAGCCGCCGCCGGACTGGCCGATGCAGCCGCAGAACACCAGCATGTTGATGATGCCGCGATAGGCCATGTCCATGTGGTACCAATGGTTCAGCCCAGCGCCGAGGATGACCATGGAGCGGCCGTTGGTCTTCTCCGCATTGGTGGCGAATTCGCGTGCGACATGGATGATGTGGGCACGCGGCACACCCGTGATGGCCTCGGCCCAGGCCGGGGTGAAGGGCTTGTCCTCGTCGTAGTCGCGGGCGACGTTGTTGCCGCCCAGGCCACGGTCCAGGCCGTAATTGGCGCACATCAGGTCGAACACCGTCGTGACCAGCGTGTCGCCATCCCTCAGGGCAAGGTTGCGCACCGGGACGTTGCGCGTCAGCACATCGGCATGGTCGGTGGCCTTGAAGCCATTCGTCGCCAGGCCGCCGAAATAGGGGAAGTTGACTCGGGCGGTCGGCGCTTCGCCCGCCAGGGTCAGCTTGAGCGCGACGTCGCGGCCGGTGCTCTCCCGCGCTTCGAGGTTCCACTTGCCCTGCTGCCCCCAGCGGAAGCCGACGGAGCCCAGCGGCACGACGGGCTGACCGTCCTGGTCGAAGGCCATGGTCTTCCAGGCGGCGTTGTTCGCCTCGCCCAAATTGTCAGCGAAATCCTCGGCCCGCAGCAGGCGCTCGGGCACATAGGCATCGCCCTTGCGCACCAGGCGCACGAGCATGGGCAGGTCGGTGTAGCGGCGCGCGTAATCCTCGAAATACGGCACCGTACGATTGAGGTAGTATTCGCGCAGGATGACGTGGCCGATAGCCAGCGCCAGCGCAGCGTCCGTGCCCTGCTTGGGATGCAGCCACAGGTCGGCAAATTTGGTGGCTTCCGCGTAGTCGGGCGAGACGACAACGCTCTTGGTGCCCTTGTAGCGCACCTCGGTGTAGAAATGCGCATCGGGCGTGCGCGTCTGCGGGACGTTGGAGCCCCAGATCATCAGGTAGCCGGCATTGTACCAATCGGCGCTTTCCGGCACGTCGGTCTGCTCGCCCCAGGTCTGCGGGCTGGCCGGCGGCAGGTCACAGTACCAGTCGTAGAAGCTGAGGCAGACTCCGCCGAGCAGCGACAGGTAGCGGGCACCGGCGGCGTAGGAGACCATCGACATGGCGGGAATGGGCGAGAAGCCCATGATGCGGTCCGGGCCATGCGTCTTGACCGTGTAGGCATTGGCGGAGGCGATGATCTCGTTCACCTCGTCCCAACCAGCGCGGACTAGGCCGCCGAGGCCGCGCTTGCTGGTGTAGCTGGCGCGCTTCTCCGGATTTTCGACGATGGAGGCCCAGGCGGCGACCGGCGGCAGCGTCTCGCGCGCCGCGCGCCACATGCGCAGCAGATGGCCGCGCACCATCGGGTGCTTCACCCGGTTCGCGGAGTACAGGTACCAGGAATAGCTGGCGCCGCGCGCACAGCCGCGCGGTTCGTGGTTCGGCAGGTCCGGCCGAGTCCGGGGATAATCGGTCTGCTGCGTCTCCCAGGTGACGATGCCACCCTTGACGTAGATCTTCCACGAGCAGGACCCGGTGCAGTTCACCCCGTGGGTCGAACGGACGACCTTGTCGTGCTGCCAGCGCTTTCTGTAGCCGTCTTCCCATGCGCGCGGCTCGTTGGTGACGATGCCGTGGCCGTCGGCAAAGGTATCGACCTGCTTCTTGAAGAAGGTCAGCCGGTCGAGAAAGTGGCTCATTCCCTGGGTCATCCTGCGGTGTGGAAGCCTCTCCGGCAGGCATCGACCCCGGAGCGCAGGGTTTGTATCGGCTGAACATCACGCCGATGCATTGATATAGATCAAGGCAATTACGTGACCTTGAGCGCCATATCATGTGACTTGGCGGCGTCCACAGTGGGATTCCGTCCGCGGCAGGAGGATAGGCCATTTTGATGGGGATTGAATCGCAGTGCGAAGTGGCGTCCACGCCACGCGAGGCTCTCGCCCAGACGGAATGGCTGGGTTCGGTCCCAGCCGAGGCGCTGGATCGCCTGGCGAAGCAGGCGGTGCTTCACCGCATGCCCGCCGGCAGCACGCTGTTCGAACAGGCGGAGACGCCCGCATTCGCGCTGCTGTTGGTCAGCGGCAAGGTCGAGCTCCTGGCGGTGCGCGGGACGGAGGAGACGCTGGTCGAGTTGGTGCGCGCGCCCGACCTACTGCTGCCCGCCGCGGTCCTCAACAGCCAGCCTTATCTCCTCCGGGCACGAGTGCTGGACGAGGCCCGGCTGGTGATGATCCAGGCGGAGAGCTTTCGTGAGGCCATCGCCTCCAACATCGATCTGAGCCTGGCCGTCCTGGCCTGCCAGGCGGCGCAGTTCCGCCGGCAGATCAAGCACGCCAAGAACCTGCAGCTTCGCTCGGCGGAGGAGCGGGTCGGCTGCTACCTGCTGAAGCTTCTCGACGGGCCTGCGCACGGCGCGCCGGTCAAGCTGCCGCTGGAGAAGCGCCTGATCGCTTCGCAGCTTGGCATGACGCGGGAAACCTTCTCGCGAACCCTGGCGATCGTCGCCAGGCATGGGATTCGGGTTGATGGCGAGATGGTCCGCCTCGAGGACGCCGCCGCGGCCCGCGCCCGCTTCCAACTCGATCCGCTCATTGATGGGTACGAGCCGATGCGTCCCCTACGCGTCACAAGGAACTGACCATGACAAGCGCTTCGGTGCTTCCCGCCGACCAGCGGCGGGCCCTTTGGCTCTCCACCGCTGCCTTCACCGTATGCTTCGCGGTGTGGACGATCTTTGCCATCATCGGCATCCAGATCCAGCGAGACCTCGGCCTGACCGATACCCAGCTGGGTCTGCTGGTCGGCACGCCGATCCTGACCGGCTCGCTGATCCGGCTGATCCTCGGCATCTGGTCGGACCAGTATGGCGGTCGGATGGTTTTCTTCATCACTATGCTGTCTGCAGCGCTGATGACCGCCCTGCTGACCTTCGCCTACGACTACCCGACCTTCCTCCTCGCCGCCCTTGGTGTCGGCATCTCCGGCGGGTCGTTCTCCGTCGGCGTCGCCTATGTGGCAAAGTGGTTCCCAAAGGGAAAGCAGGGGACCGCGCTCGGCATCTTCGGCGCCGGCAATGTCGGTGCTGCCGTCACCAAGCTGGCCGCTCCTGTCGTCATGGTGTCGTATGGCTGGCAGGCTGTCGCACTGATCTGGGCCGCCGCGCTGGCGGTGGTCGCCGTCGTATTCCTCGTCATGACGAAGGATGACCCGGACTGTGTTGGCCGTCGCCTATCGGGCGCCAAGCCGGAGCCTTTGTCGGCCATGATGGAGCCGCTGAAGAACATTCAGGTCTGGCGGTTCTCGCTGTACTACTTCTTCGTCTTCGGCGGCTTCGTCGCGCTGGCCCTGTGGCTGCCGCACTACCTGATCGGCGTCTATGGCGTGAGCATCGGCGTAGCGGGCGTCATCGGTGCCGCCTACTCCATCCCGGCCTCGGTCTTCCGCGCCTATGGCGGAATCCTGTCCGACAAATATGGCGCCAGGCGGGTGATGTACTGGACCTTCCTGGTCTCCGCTGTCTGCACCTTCATCCTTTCCTATCCGCAGACGCACTACGTCATGCAGGGCAGCCGCGGTCCCATCGAATTCTCCACCAACCTTGGCGTCGTCGGGTTCATGATCGTGGCATCCGTGCTGGGCTTCTTCATGAGCCTCGGCAAGGCTGCGGTGTACAAGCATATCCCGGTCTATTACCCGGACCGTGTCGGGTCCGTAGGCGGTGTCGTGGGCCTGGTGGGCGGCTTGGGCGGCTTCGCCATGCCGATCGCCTTCGGGGCGCTGAACGACCTGACGGGCGTCTGGCAGAGCTGCTTCTGGCTGCTCTTCGCGCTGGTTACCGTGGCGCTGGTGTGGATGCATGTCTCGATCCGCCAGATGGAACGCGCGGCAAACTCCGCCGGGGTGCCGGTGGCCAGCCTACCGGAACTGCCCGAGATGCAACCGATCCACGGCCCCGCTCAGGAAGGCGCGCTGGCTGCCACGGGCGCCATCAAGGATTGGCGGCCGGAGGATCCGACATTCTGGAACACCACGGGGCGCCGCATCGCCAGGCGAAATCTCTGGATCTCCGTGCCGTGCCTGCTGCTGTCCTTCGCCGTCTGGATGGTGTGGTCCGTCGTGGTCGCCAAGCTTCCGTCGGTCGGCTTCGCCTTTGACAATGAGCAGCTGTTCTGGCTCGCGGCCTTGCCGGGACTGTCCGGCGCGACGTTGCGGGTGGTCTACGGGTTCATGCCCGCGGTGTTCGGTGGGCGGCTGTGGACGACGCTGACGACCTGGTCACTGCTGATCCCGGCGCTCGGCATGGGCTTCGCGGTGCAGGATCCTACAACCGCCTACTGGGTCTTCCTGCTGCTCGCCTTGTCCTGCGGCTTGGGGGGCGGCAACTTTGCCTCGTCCATGGCCAATATCTCGTTCTTCTTCCCGAAGGCGGAGAAGGGTGGCGCCTTGGCGCTGAATGCCGGCCTCGGCAACCTTGGCGTCAGCGTCGTGCAGTTCGTCGTGCCGCTGGCGATTACCTACAGTGTCTTCGGCTGGCTTGGCGGCTCGCCTGAGACGGCGACGGTCGGCGGTGTGACGACAAGCCTCTGGCTGCAGAATGCGGGGTTCGTCTTCGTCCCCTTCATCGTGGTCAGCGCCTTCGCCGCGTGGTTCGGCATGAACGACATCGCCACCATGAAGGCATCCTTCGCTGACCAGGCAATCATCTTCCGGCGCCGGCACAACTGGATCATGTGCTGGCTCTACACCGGAACCTTCGGGTCCTTCATCGGGTTCTCGGCGGCGTTCCCCCTTCTGTCGAAGATCCTGTTTCCGGAGGTTGACGCCCTTGGCTACGCGTTTCTCGGGCCGTTGGTTGGCGCACTGGCGCGGGCTGGGGCCGGCAAGCCGTCCGATCGGTTCGGCGGCGGGCGCATCACCATCTGGGTGTTTGCGGCCATGATCCTGGGCACGGTTGGCATTCTCTACGCCATCGGCATCAAGGGAGACCCGATGGCCTTCCCGGTGTTCCTCGCCAGCTTCCTGTTCCTGTTTGCCGCCAGCGGCGTGGGCAATGCTTCCACCTTCCAGATGATCCCGGCGATCATGCGCCGCGAAGTGGCCCGGCTGGAGCCCGGCCTGACCGGAGCCGAGCTGGTGAAGCAATCCGACAAAGAGTCGGCCGCCATCATCGGGTTTACGTCGGCCGTCGCAGCCTACAGCGCCTTCTTCATCCCGAAAGGATTCGGGAGTTCCATTGCCGCGACGGGCGGTGCGGAGGTGGCGCTCTATGGCTTCCTGGTCTTCTACGTGACCTGCATTGGGGTCACCTGGTGGTTCTATACGAGGCGCGGCGGGCTGCTGTTCGATGCTGAACGTTCACTCGGTAAGCCGGTCGCACTTGGGGCTGCGGCGGCAGAATAGAAGCGGCAGGAAGGGCGTGCAGCACGTGGTCATCGTCCGCATCAACGACTTCGAATTCGAGGGGCGGCCCTACCAGTCCCTGTCCGCCATCGCCCGGCACATCACCGGCACGCGCTGGAACGGCTGGACGTTCTTCGGGCTGCGCGCGCGGGGTGACGCATGACCCGCCGCGCCCGCGTCGAGCCGGCCATGCTGTCGGTGCTGCTGCTCTCAACCTTTGTGGCGCGGCAATTCTGGGGCTGGCTATCAGATCGTGTCGGCGGATTGTGGACTGTGTTCATCGGCGGCCTGGCACAGACGGTGGGGATGCTGGGCTTCCTGGCAACGCAGGACGAGGCAGGGCTGTTTTTCGCAGCCGCCGCCTATGGTCTCGGCTTCGGCGGGATCGTGCCGGCCTATGTGCTCGCGGCGCGCGAGCTGTTCCCGTCCATAGAGGCCAGCTGGCGCGTGCCGGCGCTACTGATGCGCAGCCTCGCCGGGATGGCCTTTGGCGCCTGGCTGGCCGGGGCCATCTATGACGGCATGGGCTTCTACCCCGCAGCGTGGTGGGTCGGGATCGTCTTCGGCCTGGCGCAGGTGGCGCTGAGAGGGCGATCTTGTAGGCCTGCTCCTACGAATGCCGACGATCGTTGCTTGGCGGCTGCGGATACCGGACTGGTCCGCAGGCAATTCCTGCCAGACAGCCAAAATCAACTACTTAACGAAGGCGTTAGGTGAAAAAGCCTCTATCCGACGACGCCGCCTTGGGGAGGCGTGTCTCTCCCTGGTTCAGACGCTTGAAGTCGATAAAGTCTGGCAGCCGGTCGATTAACGGCGCCAAATCATACAGCGCCGGCACCTCCCCCGGCTGTAAGCCGGGGAATAGCCGCGGACGGAACAAGCCCGGGCGGCCCCAAAGTATCGTCTGCCATGCGGCTGCCTGGTTGTCGGCGCTGCGCCAGGCCCCGGCGGCGGGCGGCTGCCCAAGCAGGAAGGTGCTTCCAGGCGCTGGGTCGGAGGCCAGCATCTCCCAGAAGCGACGCAGCTGGGGCGTGCGAAGGTCCGGCGGATTGCCAGCGAGGATTGCCGCGTTGATGGCGCCCGCCGAAGCTCCGGCCACCCACCGGACGGGCCCGCAGGCGCCCTCGAGGGCGGCGCTGGCACCGGCAGAGAAGGCGCCCAGCGCGAGGCCGCCCGATAGCACCAGAGCCAGGGCAGGCGCTTCGCGTTCCGCCATCAGTGGCGGTCTTGCCGACACGGTGCTTCCACCGTCAGTACAGCAGGACGGCACCGAGGCCGAGCGCCACCAATAACGCCACCGCCGCCATAAGCTTGATGCCAAGCCAGCGCTGTACGCGCTTGCCCGGATCGCCCGGCGGCGGCGCAGCAAGGCGCTCCGCCTCTCGCACCGCCTGCACCAGTTCCGGCGTAGGCGACGCGCCCGCCGCCTCATCATCCGTTCCGAGCGGCGACATGGCTGGATCCAACACGGCAATCTTGTCGCCGGTCGCACCGTTTTCAATGTCACGCCGCAGCTGCGCGGTCGTTGCACCCGGACCGCGCATTGGCGCAGGCGAGGGACGTGGCTCGATCTCTGTCGGATCGTCATGCCGTGGCATGCCGTCACGTGCCGTCATGTCGTGGCGCCCTTTGTTGATCTGGCGCTAACGCAACCATGCGACAGTCGCCGCAGCGCAGCCGCTCAAATGCAGGCGATTGCGACTTCGGCGCTGGCGGTTAGCTGTTATGGTATAGGCTGGGTACCACGGAATTGCCTGACGCAAGGCTAATCGCGCGTAACCGTCATCTGGCACCCACCTTGCGGCGCGGGCGTCTGATGGTGCGCTGTCGCGGCTGATGTCGCGACGGGGATTGGGATGGAGATCGA
>LNFM01006389.1_pt1 | contig 19427 bp, 11 predicted proteins | sample 596031 | NCBI WGS metagenome assembly LNFM01 (sample SAMN04254537, study PRJNA301005) | activated carbon metagenome | isolation source: dual media filters at the Ann Arbor, Michigan drinking water treatment plant | place: USA: Ann Arbor | reverse complement strand
CGGCCGGCGCGTGGTGCGGGCCGGCCGCGGCCCGTCCCAGCCCTGCCCAGGCATCCCGGCCCGGGACGCGTTCCAGCATTGCCGTATTTTAGGTTGACCATCATCCCGTGTTGCGGTGCACATAAGAGGAAGGTTGCATGAGGTTTGATGGGATGCGGGTTTCCGGCGCGGCTTTTCTCCTGGGTGGCGTGCTGCTGGCCTTTTCCGCGCAGGCGCAAATGGGCCCGGGTGGGCCACCGCCCGCCGTCGGCGTGGTCGAGGCCCGCCGCCAACCCGTAACCGAGAGCACCGAGTTCATCGGACGCGTCGAGGCGATCAATCGGGTGGACCTGCGCGCCCGCGTCACCGGCTTCCTGGAGGAGCGCCTCTTCCAGGAAGGCACCGAGGTGGATGAGGGCGCCGTGCTGTACCGCCTGGAACGTGCACCCTTCGAGGCGCAGCTGGACCAGGCGAAGGCGAATGTTGCCTCGGCCGAGGCGCAGCTGACCAATGCCCGCATCTCGCTGGCCCGCGCGCGCGAACTGCGCACCACCGGCACCGGCACGCAGGTGGCGCTGGACAATGCCCAGGCGCAGGAGCGCACCTCGGCGGCGACGCTGCTGGGCGCCCAGGCCGCCGTCCGCGTGGCGGAAATCAACCTGGCCTACACCACGATATCCGCGCCCTTCGCCGGCGCCATCGGCCGCTCCACCTTCACCCCCGGCAATGTGGTGAGCCCGGCGAGCGACCCGCTGGCCACCATCGTCAGCCAGGACCCGATGCGCATCGCCTTCACCATCCCGCAGCGTACCTCGCTGGAACTGCGCGCCCGCTATGAGGGCCGGGGCGGGGCTTCCGCCGTGGTCGTGCGAATCCGCCAGGTGGATGGCTCGCTCTATCCTCTGGCGGGACGCATCGACTTCATCGACACCCAGATCGGCCGGGACACGGATTCAATCCTGGTGCGCGCCAGCATTGCCAACCCGATCCGCACCGGCATGCAGCGCAACGACATCGGCGCCCGGCAGCTGATCGACGGCCAATTCGTCACCGTGCTGCTGGAAGGGGCGGAGCCGGTGATGGCCGTCACCGTTCCGCGCGTCGCCGTGGCACAGGACCAGGGCGGCTTCTTCGTCTTTGTCGTGGATGCCGAGGGCCGCGCCCAGCGCCGCAACATCACGCTGGGCCGCAGCACGGCCGAGACGGCGGTGGTGGAGAGCGGCGTGCAGGTGGGTGACCGGGTGATCACCGAGGGCATCCAGCGCGTCCGCCCGGGCCAGCCGGTGAATGCCGCGCCCGCGGGCGCGCGCCCCGGAGCCGCGCCCGGAGCCGCGCCGGGAGCGCCCCCCGGACCCTCTCCCGGACCCTCTCCCTCTGGCAGCCGGCCGGGCTGAGCGCGCATGTTCTCCGCCATCTTCGTCCGCCGACCGCGCTTCGCCATCGTGATCTCCATCGTGATGACGCTGGCCGGCGCGCTCTCGATGTTCAACATCCCGGTCGCGCAGTTCCCGGACATCGTGCCCCCCGTGGTGCAGGTGACGGCGCGCTATCCCGGCGCCTCGGCCGGCGTGGTGGAACAGACCGTCGCGCAGCCCATCGAGAGTGCGGTGAACGGCGCGGACCGCATGCTCTACATGCGGTCCAACTCGGGCAGCGATGGCAGCTACACGCTGGCCGTCACCTTCGCGCTCGGCACCAATCCCGACATCAACACGGTGAACGTCAACAACCGCGTGCAGGGCATCCTCGCGCGCTTGCCGCAGGAGGTGCAGCGCAGCGGCGTGACGGTGCGCAAGCAATCCTCGGCCGTGCTGCAATTCGTCGGCGTCTCCTCGACCAACCCCGAGCATCCGCCGCTGTTCCTCTCGAACTACGTCACCATCAACATGCTGGATGCGCTGCGCCGCCTGCCCGGCGTGGGCGATGTGCAGATGTTCGGTGCGCAGGACTACTCCATGCGCGTCTGGTTCGAGGTGGACCGGCTGAACAACCTCAACGTCTCGCCCACCGAGATCATCAACGCGATCCAGGCGCAGAACATCCAGGCGGCGGCCGGGCGCATCGGCGCGCGCCCGATCGGCGATGACCAGCAATTCCAGTTCAACATCCAGACCCAGGGCCGGCTGATCACGCCCGAGGAATTCGGCGCCATCGTCATCCGCGCCAACCCCGACGGCTCGACGCTGCGCGTGCGCGACGTGGCGCGGGTGGAGTTGGGCGCGGCCAACATGGATGTGGAGGCGCGGCTGAACGGGCGCGCCAGCATCACCATGGGCATCTACCTCTCGCCGGGCGCCAATGCCGTGCAGGTGGCGCAGCTCGTCACGCGCACGCTGGCCACCATGGGCCAGCGCTTCCCCGAGGGGATGTCGAGCACGGTCATCTACGACACCTCCACCTTCGTGACGGACACGATCTATGAGGTGATCAAGACGCTGATCGAGGCCTTCCTCCTCGTCGTCATCGTGGTCTACCTGTTCCTCGGCTCGCTGCGCGCCACCATCATCCCGACCATCGCGGTGCCGGTCAGCCTCATCGGCACCTTCGCGGTGCTCTTCGCGCTGGGCTATTCGGCCAACACCATCTCGCTGCTCGCCATGGTGCTCGCCATCGGCATCGTGGTCGATGACGCCATCGTGGTGGTCGAGAACGTCGAGCGCGTGATGGAGGAGGAGCCCGAACTCACGCCGGCCGAAGCCACCAACAAGGCGATGGGCGAGATCACGGCGCCCATCATCGCCATCACGCTGGTGCTGCTCTCGGTCTTCGTGCCGATCGGCCTGATCTCGGGCGTCTCGGGCGTGCTGTTCCAGCAATTCGCGGTGACCATCAGCGTCGCCATGATCATCTCCGCGATCAATGCGCTGACGCTCTCGCCGGCACTCTGCGCCATCGTGCTGCGGCATGAGGGGCCGAAGCGCGGGCCGATCAAGTATGTCCTGCGCGCCATCGACAAGGTGCGGGACGGCTATTCCTGGATCGTGGCGCGGCTGGTGCGGGTGGCCTTCCTCTCCATCATCCTGACCGGCGTCTTCGCCTACGGCATCTTCTCGCTGGGGCAGCGCACCCCCTCGGGCTTCCTGCCGAACGAGGACCAGGGCGCCTTCTTCGTCCAGTTGCAATTGCCCCAGGGCTCCTCCGTCGCCCGCACGCGCGAGGCGGCGATCCAGGTGGAGAATTTCCTCCGGCAGAACCCGGCCATCGAGAACATCCTCTCGATCATCGGCTTCTCCTTCATCGATGGCGGCGCGCAGTCCAACGCGGCCTTCCTGGTCGCGCGCATGAAGCCATTCGAGGATCGCAAGACGGTGGAGGCGAGCGTCTTCACCGGCATCCGCTCCATCTTCGGCTTCGCGGCCGGCTTCCGCACGGCCAATGTCTTCGCCTTCAACGTGCCGCCCATCCTGGGCCTCGGCACGGGCGGCGGCTTTGAATACCAGCTGATGGACTATGAGGGGCGGGACCCGGTGGAACTCGGCGGCGCCTCGATGGGGATGATGGTGGCGGCCAACCAGGATCCCCGCCTGGTCGGCGTCTTCACCACCTTCTCGCCCACCACGCCCTCGCTCTACCTCGACATGGACCGCGACAAGGCGCAGGCGCTGGGCGTGCGCATCAGCGATGTCTTCACCACGCTGCAGGCCTCGCTCGGTGGCTTCTATGTGAATGACTTCAACCTCTTCGGCCGCACCTGGCAGGTGAACATCCAGGCGGTGGCCGCTGATCGCGATGATATCCCCGATATCTGGCGCCTCCAGGTGCGCAATTCGCGCGGGCAGATGGTGCCGTTGCGCGCCTTCGCCGATGTGCGCGTGGTCCTCGGGCCGCAGACCATCCAGCGCTACAACAACACCCGCAGCCTCACGCTGAACGGGCAGGGCCGGCCGGGAATCTCCTCCGGTGATGCGATGATGGCGATGGAGCAGATCTCGAACCAGATCCTGCCCACGGGCTATGGCTTCGACTGGACGGGGACGGCCTATCAGGAAAAGCAGGCGGCGGGGCAGACCGGGGCACTGATCGCCCTCGCGCTGCTCTTCGCCTATCTGTTCCTGGTGGCCCTGTATGAAAGCTGGACCATCCCCGTGCCGGTGCTGCTCTCGGTCGCGGTGGGCGGGCTTGGCTCCTTCACCGCGCTCGTCATCGCGGGGCTGCCGCTGAACGTCTATGCGCAGATCGGCTTGGTCGTGCTCATCGCGCTCGCCGCCAAGAACGGCATCCTGATCATCGAATTCGCCAAGGAACAGCGCGAAAAGGGCCTGCCCATCCAGGAGGCCGCGGTGCTCGGCTCCAAGATGCGGTTCCGCGCGGTGATGATGACGAGCTTCGCCTTCATCCTCGGCCTCGTTCCCCTGGTGACGGCGACGGGCGCCGCGGCCCTCTCGCGGCAGGCGGTGGGTCTGCCGGTGTTTGGCGGCATGCTGGCGGCTTCGCTGCTCGGCATCTTCATGATCCCGATGCTCTATGTGGTGTTCCAGTCCCTGCGCGAGCGGCTGAAGGGCATGCTGGGAATGGGCAAGACGGAGCCTGCCCGGGCGCATTGATCCGGGCCGGGCCGCAGGGCATGAAAAAATTGCGTGGGGGCGGGCCGGCTGCTAGTCGTCTTGCCGCCTATCCCGGCCGGGTCTGCGACAAAATCTCGATGAACAGCCACCACTTCACCACCCATGGCCTGCCCCGCGGCGACCAGTTCGCGGCCTGGTGCGGCTGGTTCCATCCGGTCTTCGACGTGCCGGCTTCGGCCGAGGCTCAGGCCGGGGGGTTCCTGGCGGAGGCGCGCATCTGGCCGCTCGGCCAGGCGGCGCTGAGCCAGGTCACGGCGCCGCGCATCCGGGTGGTACGGGGGCCGCGCAACCTGCGGCGCGATCCGGTGGATCACTGGAACATCACCATCGGCCAGGCGGAGACCCGCCTGGTCTGCGCTGGGCGCGCCCGCGTCATCCCCGGCGGCACGCCCTTCGTGATCTCGCTCGGCGAGACCATCGAGAGCGGGCGCGAGGCGGATGAGCGGCTGCAGCTCTACCTCCCGCGTGACCATTTCGGCCATCTGGCGCCGCTGCTGGACCGGATTCGCGGCCTGCCGCTGGAAGGGCCGCAGGGGCGCCTGCTGGCGGATTACCTGCTGCTGCTGGGGCGCTCCGTCCCCGGCCTGGCGCCCGAGGACCTGCCCCGGCTGCAACCCGCCATCCAGGCCATGCTCCAGGCCTGCCTGGACCCCGCCGCGCTGCGCGGCGAGGCCGCCCAGGCGCAAGGCGACCTGACGCGGATGGAGCAGATCCGCGGCGCCATCCGCCGCCAGATGCACCGCGCCACGCTCAACGCCACCACCCTCTGCCGCGAAGTGGGCATGTCCCGCAGCCAGCTCTATCGGCTGCTGGAAGGCGAGGGCGGGGTGGTGCGCTACATCCAGCGCTTGCGCCTGCTGGCGGCGCATGCCGCGCTCAGCGACCTCGGCGATGGGCGCTCCGTTGCCGTGATCGCGGAGGCGACGGGGTTCTACGATCCATCCGCCTTCAGCCGGGCCTTCCGGCGTGAATTCGGGCTGACGCCGACGGAGCTGCGGCTCGCCTCGCGTGCGGGGGAGGTGCCGGCGGTCATGCCTGTGCTGCCGATGGAGGGCGCTACGCTGAGTGGGTATTTGCGGGGGCGGTAAGGTAAAATTGGCCTCCGGCGGCCGCCCATTCTTCAAAATTGGGGCCCCAGACCCCGATTTATACGTTGAAGCGGAAGAGCATCACGTCGCCGTCGCGGACGATATAGGTCTTGCCCTCGACGCTCATCTTGCCGGCTTCTTTCGCACCCTTTTCACCGCCCAGCGCGATGTAGTCGTCATAGCCGATCGTCTCGGCGGCGATGAAGCCGCGCTCGAAATCGCCATGGATCACGCCCGCCGCCTGGGGGGCCGTCATGCCGCGCGTGATGGTCCAGGCGCGCGTCTCCTTGGGGCCCACGGTGAAATAGGTGATGAGGCCCAGCAGGTCGTGGCCCGCACGGATCACGCGGTCGAGGCCGCTGTCCGAGAGGCCCAGCGTCTCCAGGAATTCGCCGCGATCGGCCTCGGCCATTTGCGCGATCTCGGCCTCGATGGCCGCCGAGACGACGACGGCGCTGGCCTTCTCGCGCGTCGCGAAATCCAGCACACGCTGGCTGTGGGCGTTGCCGGTGGCGGCGGCACCTTCCTCGACATTGCAGACATAGAGCACGGGCTTGGTCGTCATCAGGCCGAGGCGCTTGGCGGCTTCTTCCTCGCCCTTGGGCACGGCGGTGCGGGCAGCGCGGCCGGCCTGCAAGGCGGGCAGCAGCGCTTCGACGAGCGCCAGTTGCGCGCCGGCCTCCTTGTCATTCCCGCGCGCCTTCTTCTGCAGCGTGGGCACCCGCTTTTCCAGGCTGTCGAGGTCGGCCAGCATCAGCTCGGTCTCGATGGTCTCCATGTCGCGCAGCGGGTCCACGCTGCCATCCACATGGGTCACATCGCCATCCTCGAAGCAACGGAGCACATGCACGATGGCGTCCACCTCCCGGATATTGCCGAGGAACTGGTTGCCCAGCCCCTCGCCCTTGGAGGCGCCGCGCACCAGGCCCGCGATATCCACGAATTCCAGGCTGGTGGGGATGATCTTCTGGCTCTTGCCGATGGCGGCCAGCTTCTCCAGCCGCGGATCGGGCACCGCCACGCGGCCGATATTGGGCTCGATGGTGCAGAAGGGGTAGTTCGCGGCCTGGGCGGCCACGGTCTGCGTCAGCGCATTGAACAGGGTGGACTTGCCGACATTGGGCAGGCCCACGATTCCACAATTGAAGCCCATCGGGTCAGTTCCGTTCCGGTCTCTTGAGCATGATCCGCGCAGGCGGCATCGCCGAAGCGGTGAATCATTCTCACAATGAAGGGTTCAGGCGAGGAGGTTGGCCAGTTCCTGCACGCGGATCGAGGCCGCGATGCGGGCGGAGGCATCATCCGTCGGCAGGGAAAGGGCGGCGGCGCGCAGCAGCGGCACCAGCACGCCGGGCGCGAGGCCCGCGCGCCTGGTGGCATTGCCCAGCGCAGTCGCGATCTCGGCCGCCGTGCCGCCGGGGGCAAGGAGGTCGGCCGCTTCCAGCAGCAGGGCGGCGCGGCTGGCGGCCTCGGCGGCGGCCTGCCCCACGGCCTTGCCGCGGCGAATATCGCTGATCGGGCCGGGATCGCCCGCGCGGGGCAGGCAGGCTGTGAGTCCGGCGGCCGCTTGCGCTTCGGTCGCCGCGAATTGCCGCAGCGCCTGGGCGATGGCGGCGGCCGCGTTCAGCAGATCCTCGGGGCCGGGGCCGCCGAAGAATTCCTCAACCACCATGGGTTCCATCAGCCGGTCTCCTGGGTGAGCAGCGCCACCCGCGTCATGAATTCGGCCGCCTTGCCCTCGGCGAGCAAGGGGGCGGCGTCGGCCAGGGCATCGAGCAGGGGGGAGACCCAGCCCTCATCCTTGGCGAAGTTGCCCAGCACATAACCGCTCACGCGGTCCTTGTGGCCGGGATGGCCGATGCCCAGCCGCACCCGGCCGAAATCCGGCGTGCCCAGCGCGCGCTGCATGTCGCGCAGCCCATTATGCCCGGCCGTGCCGCCGCCCTGCTTCACCCGCATCTTGCCGGGCGCGAGGTCGAGCTCGTCATGCCAGGCGGTGATGGCGGCGGGCGCGATCTTGTGAAAGGCACTGGCGGGCTTCACCGCCTCGCCGCTCAAATTCATGTAGGTTTGCGGCTTGAGGAGATAGACCTTCTGGCCGGCGAGGCTGCCCTCGGCCAGTTCGCCCTTGAACTTGGACCGCCACGGGGCGAACCCGTGGCGGCGTTGAATGGCGTCCAGCGCCATGAAGCCGATATTGTGGCGCTGCTTCGAATGTTCCGGGCCGGGATTGCCCAGGCCTACCCAAAGCAGCATCGCTCAGATCCGATCCGTTTCGGGCCGCTTGGCCCGAAACGGTGAATCGGCTCGGCAAACCACCTTACTTCTTCTTGGCGGGCGCCTTGGCGGGGCCGCCCGAGGGGGCGGCAGCCTTGCCCGGGGGCAGCTTCTGCTTGGTCGCCTGCACTTCGGCCGGGGCCGCGACCACGATGTCCTCGACCACGGTGGGCGCGGCGACGGTCGCCACCACGAAATCGCGGCCGGTGATCACGGGCTTGGCGCCGAAGCTGTCCTTCACGGCGGACCAGCGCAGGCTGTCACCGATCTTGGCTTCCGCCAGATCCACCTCGAAGCGCTCGGGCACCGTGTCGACGTCGGCCATCACCTCGATCTCGCGGCGGACGACGTTGAGCACGCCGCCCGTCTTGATGCCGGGGCAGATGTCGTCGTTGAGGAAGCTGACCGGCACCTTCACGCGGATGCGGGCGCCGGGGGCCAGGCGCTGGAAGTCGATGTGCAGCGGGCGATCCGTCACCGGGTCGAACTGGACATCGCGCATCAGCGCGCGCTCCGTCGGGCCGTCCTTGACGGCCACTTCGTACAAGTGCGACTGCCAGCCGCCCTTGTGCATTTCCTTCATGATGTCGCGGGGATCGAAAGCGACCAGCGTCGCCTCCTGCTTCGCCCCATAGACAACACCGGGGACAAGCCCCTCTCGCCGGGTCGCGCGCGCCGCCCCCTTACCGGCACGCCCGCGCGCCGCGGCTTCGATCCTGATGGTTTGGACCATGCCAAAGCTCCTAAAACGGGTGTGATTCTGCGCCATGCGATGGGCGCACGGCGAGAGGCGGCCTCCAGGGGTGCCGCCGTGGGGTCGGGGTTTACGGGAATGCGGGCGCCCCGCCAAGCCCTGATGGCTGCGCCTGCGCGGATGCTGGCCCGCGCGCGGCGCGGAAGGGCTGCAATCCCGTCAGCTTTTGTCGCCCCCGCGCGCAACCTGCGGCGCCCTCGGGCGCTCCCGCTTTGCAACAGGGAGCCCGCCCATGAAAGCCCTCACCTGGCACGGCAAGAGCGACATCCGCTGCGACACCGTGCCCGACCCACGCATCGAAAACCCGCGCGATGCCATCATTCGCGTCACCGCCTGCGCCATCTGCGGCTCGGACCTGCACATCTTCAATGGCGTGATGCCGGGCATGCAGCATGGCGACGTCATGGGCCACGAGACGATGGGCGAGGTGGTGGAGACTGGCTCGGGCGTCGGCAACCTCAAGGTGGGGGACCGCGTGGTGGTGCCCTTCACCATTTCCTGCGGCGAGTGCTTCTTCTGCCAGCGCGGCTTCTATTCGGGCTGCGAGCGCAGCAACCCCGACCACAAGGCGGCGGAGAATCTCTGGGGCCATTCGCCCGCGGGCCTGTTTGGCTACACCCATCTCCTCGGCGGGTATGCCGGCGGCCAGGCGGAATATCTCCGCGTGCCCTATGCCGATGTCGGCCCCATCAAGATCCCGAGCCACATCACCGACGACCAGGCGCTCTTTCTCTCCGACATCTTCCCGACCGGCTACATGGCCGCCGAGTTCTGCGACATCCAGGAGGGCGACACCATCGCCATCTGGGGCTGCGGGCCGGTCGGGCAATTCGCCATCCGCAGCGCCTTCCTGCTGGGCGCCGGGCGCGTCATCGCGATCGACACCGTGCCCGAGCGGCTGGAGATGGCCCGCGCCGCCGGGGCCATCACCCTCGATTTCCACGCGGAGGATATCTACGAGCGCATCCAGGACCTCACCCAGGGGCGTGGCGCCGATGCCTGCATTGACGCCGTCGGCACCGAGCCCGATGCCACCTCCGGCTTCGATGCCATCGTGGATCGCGTGAAGGTCGCGACCTTCATGGGGACCGACCGGCCGCATGTGCTGCGCCAGGCGATCCATTGCTGCCGCAACTTCGGCGTCGTTTCCATCGTGGGCGTCTATGGCGGGCTGCTCGACAAGATCCCGATGGGCTCGGCCATCAACCGCGGCCTCACCTTCCGCATGGCGCAGACGCCGGTGCAGCGCTACCTGCCCGGCCTGCTGCGCCGGATCGAGGAGGGCGAGATCGACCCCTCCTTCGTCATCACCCACACCGCCTCCCTCGACGAGGGGCCCGATCTCTACAAGACCTTCAGGGACCGCAAGGAGGGTTGCATCAAGGTCGTCCTCAAACCCTAGGGAGATCCTGCCATGCCCCAGAAGACGCTCGCTTTGGTCACCGGAGCTTCCTCCGGGATCGGCTATCATCTGGCCCGCATCTGCGCGGAAGCGGGGCATGACCTGCTGGTCGCCGCCGATGACGCCGACATCCACGACGCCGCCGAGAGCTTCCGCCGCGAAGGCCAGCGGGTGGACGCCGTCGAGGTGGACCTCTCGACGATCGAGGGCGTGGACGAGCTGCTGGAGGAGCTGGAGGGAAGGCGCGTCGGCCTGCTTTTCGCCAATGCCGGGCGCGGCCTGGGCCATGGCTTCCTCGACCAGGATTTCGGGAAGATCCGGCACGTCATGGACACCAACATGCTGGGCACGCTCTACCTGCTGCACCGCGTGGTGGGCCAGATGCGGCAGGCGCGCCAGGGCCGCGTGCTGATCACCGGCTCCATCGCCGGCTTCACGCCCGGCGCCTACCAGGCGGTCTACAACGCATCCAAGGCCTTCCTCGACAATTTCTCCTTCGCGCTGCGGCATGAGGTGAAGGAGCACGGCATCACCGTCACCTGCCTGATGCCGGGGGCCACCGAGACCGAATTCTTCGATACCGCGCAGCTGCGTGACACCGCGATCGGCCAGTCGAGGAAGGATGATCCGGCGGATGTCGCCCGCGCGGGCTATGACGCCATGATGCGCGGCGATGGCGACATCGTGACGGGCTGGATGAACAAGCTGCAGTCCGCCATCGCCAATATCACCCCGGCCCAGTGGCTCGCCGCCGGCCATGCCAGGGCCGCCGCACCGGGCAGCGGCAAGAAACCCGCCTGACGCGGGAGTCCGGGCCCGCAGGCATGCGCGCGCATCGCTTGCCATCATTCATGACCAAGGGGTTAACACTAGCCCGCCCCGGAATATGGCGGGTAGCATGATATTCTTGTCATGCAACCCGCCGGAGTCGCCTTGCCTCGTCGTCTCGCAGCACTCCTGGCCACCACCGCACTGATCAATCTGGGCATGGCGGCTCCGGCCTGGGGGCAGGGCGGCGCGGGAGGTTCGGGGCTGGGCGGCGCCGGGGGGATCACCAGCAACTTCGCCGCAGGTGATCCCGGCACCGCCGATGCGTTGAATGGTGGTGGCGGCGGCGGTGCGGGTGATACGGGCGGGCCTGGCGGCACCGGCGATGGCGCGGGCGGTGCGGGCGGCGCCGCCCCGGGCGCGGCAGGCAGCGCGGGCGCCGATGGCGCGACCTCCGGCGCGGGCGGCGGGGGCGGCGCCCATGGGGTGGTGGATTCCCTCCTGCCCGCGGGCGCCGTCACGGGTGGTGCGGGTGGCGCGGGCGGCGCCGTCACCGGGGCCGGCGGCGGCGGTGGTGGCGGCGGGGCGGGCGGCATTGGCCTGGTCTTCACGCCCCCGGGCAATGCCGGGACGCTGCTGGCGCCCCTGACCGGCGGCGCGGGAGGCCTGGGCGGCGACACCGCCTCGGGCCAGGGCGGGCAGGGGGGGCAGGGCGGCACCGGCCTGCTCTTCACCTCGCCCGATGGCGTAACCCTGCGGATCGAGGCCGATGTGACCGGCGGCGCGGGCGGCGCCGGGGGGGCTGGCATGGGCGCGCCGGGCTCCGAGGGCCTCGGCGGCAGCGCCATCCGGGGCGAGAGCCTGACCATCACCCTCGGCGCCACGCTGACCGGCGGTCTCTCGGGCGATGGGACAAGCCGCGCGGCAGCGCTGGAACTGACGGGCGGAACCAACCTGTTGACCCTGGGCGCAGCGGGGCAATTGGCGGGCAGCATCGCGCTCAGCGGCTTCGCCGCGCTGGAATTCGCGCAGGCCACCGATGCGGTGATCACCAGCGCCATTGCCGGCTTCGGCTCCATCAGCAAGACCGGCGCGGGCACGCTCACCCTCAACACGGCCAACAGCCATTTGGCCGGGACCATTCTCTCCGGCGGCACGCTCGTGCTGGGGGATGCGGGGGCGCTGGGCAGCGGCAGCGTCACCATCAACACCGCCACGCTGCAATCGGCGGTCAGCGCGAGCCTCGCCAATGAATTGCGCATCGGTTTTTCGGCCAGCGCCGCCATCGCCGTCGCCACCGGCCAGACGCTGGAATTGCTGGGCGATCTGATCCCCGCCGCCGCCTCAGCCCTCACCTTCGGGGCGAGCGGCGCGGCCGGGACCATCACCGCCTCCTTCAACAGCGTGGACACGACGGACCTCGGGACCGTGGGCCTGGTGGTCGCTGCGGGGACGCTCATCGCCAACAGCTTCGCCTTCAACGACCTGACGGCCAATGCCGCCAGCACCAGCATCAGCACCGGCGCCACGCTCGACCTGAACGGCCGGCTCAGCACCATCGCCAACCTCCAGGGCGGCGGCACGCTGACCAATACGGATCTCATCCGCATCCGTGCGGGCAGCTTCGCCGGCGCCATCACCGGCACGGGCGGCAGCCTGGAGAAGGTGGGCAGCGGGACGCTGATCCTCACCGGCGCCAACAGCTACACCGGCACCACCGAGATCAACGGCGGCACGCTGCAGATCGGCGATGGCGGCACCACGGGCACGCTGGGCGCCGGCGCGGTGCTCAATGACGGCGCGCTGGTCTTCAACCGCAGCGATGCGGTGACGGTGGCGCAGGCGATCTCCGGCAGCGGCAGCGTGACCCAGGCGGGCGCCGGCACGCTGACGCTTGGCGCTGCCAATAGCTATTCCGGCGGCACGGTGATCACGGCCGGCGCGCTGGTGCTCGGCGACATCGGCGCGCTGGGCGCGGGCGCCGTCAGCATCACCAATGCCGCGCTGCTCTCCAACGTGACGGGCAGCCTGGCCAATGGCATCACCGTGACCGATGGCGCGACGGGGGTGATCGGCGCTGCGGCGGGGCAGACCCTGACGCTGACCGGCACACTCGCGCTGCGGCCCGGGTCCACGCTCACCATCGGTTCGGCGGGTGCGACGGGCGTGGTAGCGGCCAACCTGGCGTCGGTTGATCTCTTCTCGCCCGGCACGCTGGCGCTGAATGTCGCGGGCGGCACGCTCCGGGTCGAAAACCTGGCGCTGAACCAGCTCACCCAGGCGGCGACCAGCGTGACCATCGCGGCCGGCGCCACGCTGGATTTCGCCGGGGTCATCGGCACCATCGGCAATTTGCAGGGGGCGGGCACCCTGAGCGGCACGGCGGCCACGCAGATCTCGGCAGGCAGCTTCGCGGGCGTGATCGCGGGCAGCGGTGGCTTCGAGAAGGTGGGCAGCGGCACGCTGGTGCTCACCGGCGCCAACACCTATTCGGGCACGACGACGATCAGCGGCGGTACGCTGCGCATCGGCGCGGGCGGGCGATTGAGCGGCGGCAGCGTGACCAACAACGCGGCGCTGATCTTCGAACGCAATGACACGGTGACGCTCGGCAACGCCATCTCCGGCAGCGGCACGCTGACCCAGGCGGGCACGGGCACGCTGATCCTGACCGGGGCCAACACCCATGCGGGGCTGACCACGATCAATGCAAGCGGCACGGTGCAGGTGGGTGATGGCGGCACCTCCGGCCAGATCAGCGGCGGGGCCGTGCTGAACAATGGCGCGCTGGTGGTCAATCGCGGCGATGCCGTCACGCTGGCCAATGCCATCTCGGGCACCGGCAGCCTGACCCAGGCGGGGGCGGGCACGCTGACGCTGACGGGCGCGAACAGCTATTCCGGCGGCACCACCATCAACGCCGGCACGACGCTGCGCGTGGAGGGCGCGGGCAGCCTGGGCACGGGCGGCGTCGTGAATGAGGGCGCGCTGGTCTTCGCGCGGCCGGGCGATGTGACGATCGGCGGCGCGCTGTCCGGCGCGGGCAGCCTGACCCAGGCGGGCAGCGGCACGCTGACGCTGGCGGGCGCAGCGACCTACACCGGTGGCACGAGCATCCTGGCCGGCGGCACGCTGCGCGTCACGGGCAGCCTGGCGGGCAATGTCGCCAATGAAGGCGCCTTGGCCTTCGCCCGCGCCGATGCCCTGACCTATGCGGGCGTGGCCTCGGGCACGGGCACGCTGACCCAGGCTGGCACGGGGGTGCTCACCCTGACCGGCGCCAACACCCATACGGGCGGCACCATCATCAGTGCGGGCACGCTGCGCCTGGGCGATGGCGGGACCAGCGGTTCGATCACCGGGAATGTCGCCAACAGCGGCGCGCTGGTCTTCAACCGCAGCGACAACGTGACCTTCGGCGGCGTGATCTCGGGCAGCGGCAGCCTGGCGCAGGCGGGAGCCGGCACGCTGACGGTGACGGGCGTGAACACCCACACGGGCGGCACCAGCATCACCGGCGGGACGCTCAGCATCGCCGCGGGGGCCGCGCTGTCGAGCAACTCGACCGTCATGGTGGGCGATGGCGGCACGCTGATCTACGAGAGCGGCACCAACGCCGGCAACAACACGCATGTGGTTCAAGGGCCGTCGCAAACGGGCATCCCGGGCGGCGTGCTGCGCTTCCTCGGCACCGCAAATGCGGGGAGCGGCACCTACACCAACAGCGACAACCTCTACATGCACACGACGGCCTCGCTGATCAGCTTCGAGGGCAACAGCACTTCGGGCACGGCAACCTTGGTGAACCTGCCCAGCAGGGTCTCGCCGCCCGAATCGAACTTCACCGCTGCCCAGCGCATCGTCTTCCGGGACCAGGCGAGCATGGGTGCCGCCACCGTTCGGGATGGGGTGGTCCATTTGCGGGACGACGCCACCGCCGCGAACGCGAACATGACCTTTGCCACAGGCAATCTGCAGTTCGACGACCGCTCCAGTGCCGGTTCCGCGACCATCCTGCTCAGTGGCGGCGCGAGCCCCGGCCCTCATGCGACGGCCGTGTTCTTTGCCGATGACAGCACCGCGGACACGGCACGCATCACGGCCCAGGGCGGCACGGCGGGTGGCTATGGCGCCTCCGTCACCTTCTCGGGGCGCCAGGACGCCCCCCTGGCGAGCATCCGCATCGAGGGCAATGCACGTCTGGACGTGGGCTTCTTCCAGGGCGCCTCTTTCCGCCTCGGCACTCTCACCGGCGATGGCCAGGCAAGCCTGGGCGGCAAGGAACTGCGCCTCGGCGGCACCGACGCCAGCATGACCTTCGGCGGCGTGATCGGCGCTGGCGGCCAGGCGGGCGCGCTGACCAAGGAGGGCACGGGCACGCTGATCCTGACGGGGGCCAACGCCTATGCCGGGACGACGACCATCGGCGTGGGCGGCACCTTGCAGGTGGGGGCAGGTGGCACCACCGGCTCGCTCGGCACCGGCGCCGTGGTGAATGCGGGCCAGCTGGTCTTCAACCGCAGCGACACGGTGACGCTGGCCAACGACGTTTCCGGCGGTGGCGTCTTCACCCAGGCCGGCAGCGGCACCCTGACGATCACCGGCGCCTACAGCCAGGCCGCCACCAGGATCAGCGCCGGCACGCTCCGCTTCAGCGGCGCCGGCAGCAGCTTCAGTCCCGGCAACATCGTCAACAACGGGATCCTGGTGCTGAACCGGACCGATGCGGTGCACCTTGGCAGCCTTTCGGGCAGCGGGCGGCTGGAGGTCGCTTCCGGCTCGGTGAGCTTCAGCCCCACCGGCACCACGGTCCAGTCCGGCGGCTACCTGATCGCCGCGGGCGCGAGCCTGCAGATAGACGTGTTGAGGGGCGTTCCCGTCCCGGGCTTCGCGAATCTGGGCGGGCCGAGCATCGCCGTGGACGGGACCCTGCGCGTCGGCCGCGCGGGCGACGGCATGCTGACCGTGGGCCAGGCCATCACCGGCACGGGCGTGCTGCGCATCGAGGCGAGCGACGTATTCCTGTCGGGCCAGAACAGCTTCAGCGGAACCACCGTGATCGCGGGGGGGCTGACCGGCGATGCGCGGGCCCTCGGCACCAGCGCGGTCGTGCTGGAAGGCGGTCTGCTGCGCTTCAACACCGCCGCCACGGAAACCTTGCCCAACACCATCAGCGGCGACGGCACGCTGCGGAAGTCGGGCAGCGGGACCATGATCCTGACGGGTGCCAATCTTTACAGCGGCCGCACCGAGATCAACCAGGGCCGGCTGCAGATCGGCGATGGCGGCAGCCTCGGCAGCTCGGCCGTCTCCATCGCGGCCGGGGCCGGGCTGGTCATCCATCGCGCGGATGCCTTCACACTCGCCAATGTGATCTCGGGCGCGGGCGAGCTGCGCCAGGCCGGCCCCGGCACCACCACGCTCACCGGTGCCAACACCTATTTCGGGACGACGACCATCAGCGCCGGCACGCTGGAAATCGGCGCGGGGGGGCATTTGGGCAGCGGCGCCGTGGTGAATGACGCGAACCTCGCCTTCAACCGCGCGGATGCGATCACCGTGGCGAATGCGATCTCGGGCAGCGGCGTGCTGCGGCAGATCGGCACGGGCACCACCACCCTCACCGGCAGCAACAGCTACAGCGGGGGCACAGGGCTGGCGGCGGGCACGCTCTCCGTCTCGGCCGATGCCAATCTGGGCGCGTCCTCGGGCGGGCTGGTCTTCCAGGGCGGCCGGCTGGCCAGCAGCCAGAGCTTCATCTCGGCGCGCGCGGTGCGGCTGGAGGCGGCGGGGGGCGACTTCGCCCCGGATTCCGGCACGGTGCTGACCCTGGCGGGCCTGGTCAGCGGCCCCGGCGGGCTGAGCGTGAGCGGCGCGGGCACGCTGCGCCTGGGCGGCGCCAACACCTATGCCGGCCCCACCACCGTGCAATCCGGCACGCTGCTGGTAGAAGGCACGGGCCGGCTGGGGGCGGGCGCCGTCACCGTGGCGGCGGGGGCGCGGCTGGATCTCGGGCGCCTCGTCGGGCCCGCCCTCTCCATCGCCTCGCTGGCGGGTGGGGGTGAGGTGGCGCTGGGGGCGCGCGGCCTGACCATCACCACCGGCGGCACGGTGTTTTCCGGCAGCCTCACCGATGGCGGGCTGGGCGGGGCGCTCACCATCGCGGGCGGCACCACGGTGCTGACCGGCGCCAGCCTCTATGCCGGGCCGACCACCTTGCAGGGCGGGATGCTGGTGTTGAATGGCAGCATGGCCGGCGGCACGGAGATCATCGTGAACGGCGGCACGCTGGGCGGCACGGGGCAGGTGCCGGGGCTGGTGGTCGCGGCCGGCGGCAGCCTGGCGCCGGGCAATTCCATCGGGACCATCACCCTGGGGCGGCTGACGCTCGCCGCCGGTTCCAGCACCGAGATCGAGGTGCAGGGCACGCGCAGCGACCGCATCCTCGTCACCGGCAGCGCCACGCTGGGCGGCACGCTGCGGCTGCTGCCGCTGGGCGGGCCCTACAGCTTCAACACGCCCTATCTCCTCCTCCAGGCCGGCAGCGTCAGCGGCAATTTCGCGGCGGTGACCACCACGGGCAGCTTCGGCGCGGGCGTGCGCCCCATCGTGAGCGTGACCGAGACCCAGGTGCTGCTGGGCCTCACCCCCGCGCTGCTGGAGGTTCCGGGCGCCGGCGGCAATGCGCGCGCCACGGCGGCCGCGTTGAACGCGGCCAACCGCGCGGGCGGCGATCTCACGCCCTTCTTCAACGTGTACAACCAGCCGGCCAGCAGCATCGGCCTCGCGGTGAACCAGCTCTCGGGCGAGGTCGCGACCACCACGGCGCCCATGGGCTTCGCCGCCGGTGACCAATTCCTGGCGACCGTGCTCGACCCGCTGGGCCAGGGCCGCGAGAGCCTGATGGGCGGCCGGCTGCGGCCGGAGGGCGGCGCTGCGGCGAACCGCAAAAACTACGCGGTCTGGGGCAGCGCGACCGGCGGCTATGGGCGCACCGCGGGGGACGCCCAGGATGGCTCGGCGAGCCGCACCACGCGGACGGCCGGCTTCGTGCTGGGCCTGGACCACCGGGTGGGCGCGCAAGGCCTGGTGGGCCTGGCCATCGCGGCGGGCGAGAGCAGCGCGGCGCTGGCCAGCGGCCAGGGCAGCGGCACCGCCAATTTCGGCCAGCTGGGCGTCTATGGCGCGGCGCGGCTGGGCAGCTTCACCCTCTCCGGCGCGGGCGCCTTCACGGTCCTGGATGTGGACACCAAGCGGACACTCTACTTCCTTGGCCGGGACCAGCAGCGGGCGGGCTTCGGGGCGCAGGTGGCCTCGCTGCGGGCCGAGGCGCGGCAGGATGGCCCGGCGCTGGGCGGTTTCCGCCTCCAGCCGGTGGCGGCGATGCAGTGGCAGCAGGTGAACAACCAGGGCTACACCGAAACCAGCCTGGTGACGGGCACGGCGCTCGGCCTCCAGGTGGCGGGCCAGAGCCAGGCCCTGTTGCGGACGGAGCTGGGCCTGCAGCTGGGTGGCGCGGCGCGGCTCGGCCCCGTGCCGGTACAGGGCTTCCTGCGGGCCTCCTGGGCCTATGCGCTGATGCGGGATTCGGCGATGGGCGTGGGCGTCGCCACCCTGCCCGATGCCGGCTTCACGCTGCGCGGCGCGCGTGGCGATGCGAGCGCCGCGCTGGTGATCGCCGGGCTTGAGATGCCGCTCGGCGCGGGCTTGGCGCTGGGGGCGCGGCTGGATGGGGCCTTTTCGGGGAATGCGAGCCAGATCGCGGGGACGGCCAGGCTGCGCTACGCGTTTTGAGGCTCAGCCCGCCGCCTTGGGCTCGAGGCGCATCATCATCGCGTTGCGCCATGCGGGCGGCAGCGCGCCGGTGATGCGGCTCATCGCGTAGAGCGACCACGGATAGGCCACGCGCAGCCGGCCCGCGCGAATGCCGGCCAGCGTGCGGCGCGCCGCGACCTCCGGCTCCATCAGCCCGGGCATGGGGAAGGCGTTGCGGTCGGTGATGGCGGTGCGGATGAAGCCCGGGCAGATGGCGTGCAGCCGGATGCCGCGCTTGCGCTCCGTCGCGTCCCGCGCCTCGGCCCAGCGCTGCACGGCGGATTTGCTGGCGCAATAGGCCGGCGCCGTCGGCCCCGCCACGAAGGCGGCGAGCGAGGCGATGACGGCCACGCGCCCGCGCAAGCCATCTGCACCCGGCGCCTGTTCCGCCATGGCGGTGATGGCCGGAAGTGCGGTGTTCAGCACGCCCGTCACATTGGTCTCGAAGACGTCGCGCGCCGTCGCGGGATCCTCGAAGCCATCGCCCGTGCCGGCGCCGATGCCGGCATTGGCGATGACGAGGTCAAGCCGGCCCGCGCCCGCGATCCAGGCGGCCATGCCTGCCGCATCGCGAACATCCACGCCCACGGGATGCACCACGGCGCCCTTGGCTTCGCAGGCGGCGATTGTGCCGGCGAGGCGTGACGCGTCGCGCGCCGAGAGATGCAGCACCACGCCCGGCGCGGCAGACTCCACCGCCAGCGCCGCGCCCAGCCCGGCGGAGGCGCCGGTGATCAGAACAGCCATGTGAATCCCTCTCCGGTTCAGGGCGATGTGGC
>LNFM01006388.1_pt1 | contig 19428 bp, 13 predicted proteins | sample 596031 | NCBI WGS metagenome assembly LNFM01 (sample SAMN04254537, study PRJNA301005) | activated carbon metagenome | isolation source: dual media filters at the Ann Arbor, Michigan drinking water treatment plant | place: USA: Ann Arbor | reverse complement strand
GAACGCCATCGCCCATGGGCGAATGGCGCAACGGGTCACCCAATTGGAGCGAGAGGTGGAGGGGCGCGGGTATCCGGGAATTGCGGGGAACTCGCCGGCGATGAAGGCAGTTTTCCGGCAGTTGGACCGGCTGGCGGTGACGGATGTGTCGGTGGTGATTCACGGCGAGAGCGGGACGGGGAAAGAACTGATTGCAAGAGCCCTGCACCAGTCGAGCAGCCGGAGCAAAGGACCATTTATCGCGGTGAATTCGGCGGCGATTCCGGAGAACCTGTTGGAGAGCGAACTGTTCGGTCACGAGAAGGGTGCCTTCACAGGAGCGGCCACGCGACGGGCAGGGCGCTTTGAAGAGGCCAATCACGGCACGATTTTCCTGGACGAGATTGGCGAACTGTCCGCCAATGTGCAGGCGAAGCTGTTGCGGGTTTTACAGGAAAGAAGCTTTCAGCGGCTGGGCGGGTCGGCCATGATCCGTTCGGATTTCCGGCTAATTACGGCGACGCACCGGAATCTGGCCGACGACGTCCGAGCCGGCCGGTTCCGGGAAGATTTGTTCTTCCGTCTGGCGGTGTTTGAGCTGGAACTGCCGCCCCTGCGGCGACGCAAGGAAGACATCCCAGTGCTAGCGCAAGTGTTCATCCGGCATCACCGGGACACGATCAACCCACGGGTGACGGGGCTGACACCGGCGGCGCTCGGCGTGTTGCTGGCGCATGACTGGCCGGGCAACGTACGGGAGCTGCAGAACGTGATCCAGCGGGCGATGGTTGTGGCCAATGGCGAAGAGATTGACGCGGTGGACCTGCCGGACCGGTTGCGATCCACGCCAGCTGCTGCAGCGGCAATTCAGACCGAAGCGGTGGCCGATGGCGGCACGCTGGAGGACGCGTCGAAACGGCTGCTGGTGGCCGCGCTGCAAAAGCATGAGGGAAACGCATCGGCCGCGATGCGGGAGTTGAATATCGGGCGCACGCGGTTTTATCGGATGCTACGGAAGTTCGACCTGGAAGGTCAGATTGATGAGCTGCGCAAGTCGGGTGGCGCATAGGAGGATAAGGGCATGTACGGAATGGTGAATCGGGCGATTGAAGAGATGGTCATTTCCGGGCACGGCGAGGCGGTGTGGGAACGGATCAAGGAACGCGCGGGCGTGGACGTGGAGGTGTTTGTCAGCAACGAGGGGTACGACGACTCGTTGACCTACGGGCTGGTGGGGGCGGCGAGCGCGGAGTTGGGCGTCCCGGCGGAGAAGATCTTGGAGGCGTTTGGGGTGCACTGGGTGGTGCAGACGGCGCAGAAGGGGTATGGCGATCTGATGGCGTCGGGCGGGGACACCTTTCGGGAGTTCGTGCTGAATCTCCCGAATTTTCATGCGCGGCTGAGCATGATTTTTCCGCACCTCCGGCCACCGGAGTTTGCCTGTAGTGAAGTGGAGGAACACTCGCTGCGTTTGCATTACCGCTCGCAGCGGGCCGGGCTTGCTCCCTTTGTGCGCGGTTTGATCGTTGGCCTCGGCCAGCTTTTTAATACCGCTGTCGAGGTGACACAAGCTACCGACAAGTCGTCAGGTGCCGATCATGACGAATTCATCGTCCGTTGGTAAAAAGGGTCGTTCGGGGCCGGGCGTACGACTGACGCCCGATCAGATCGCGGAGTTGTTTCCATTCTATTTCGCTTTCGACGCCCGGTTGCGGTTGGTGTACGTGGGGCGGTCCTTGGCAAAGATCTATCCGGAGGCAATACCGGGTGAGGATGCCGGTGGGCTGTTCGAGATAGAGCGGCCGTCGTCGAATAGGGAGTGGAATGGTCTGTCCGAGGCGCATGGCCAGTTGTTCATTCTGCGGCACCGGAACAATCCACAGTTGCGTCTGCGCGGACAGATGATGGACTTGCCGGAGCAGGGGTACACGGTGTTTCTTTGTTCCCCATGGCTGCCGGAAGTGGGCGCGATGCGGGCGCTGGGACTCAAGATCGGCGACTTCCCTGTCCACGATTCGATGCCCGAGTTTCTGCAGGTTGTCCAAACGCAAGCCCACGCTCTGGATGATCTGCGCCGGCTAACGGATCGGCTGAAGTCGCAGCGGGAAGAGTTGCGAGCCGCCCATGTCCAACCTCCAGCCCAGGACAAGGAGAAGACGCGACTATCGATAATAGCGGCCCGCACGATTAACGCCGTGATCATATCCGACGCCGAAGACCGCATCGAATGGGTCAATGAGAGTTTCGAGCGCATTACGGGGTACACACTGCCGGAGGTGAAAGGGCGAACAGCCGCGTCAGTTCTGCGCGGGCCTGAGACCGACGGGCAAGCTTCCGAATACGCCCACCAGCAGGTGGCGAAGCGGCAAGCCTTTCATGTCGAACTGCTGAATTACACCAAGAGCGGGAAGAAGGTGTGGATCAACGTAGAGGCGCACCCGTTGGCGGGCGTCGATGGCCGGCATGAAGGGTACATGGCGATTGTCACCGACATCACAGCGCGGAAGGAGTGGGAGCGGCGGAGCCACCTGGCGTATTCGGTGACGAAGATCCTGGCGGAGTCGACGAACGTGGATGTCGCGCTACCGCAGATTCTCGAGAAGATCTGCGATGGGCTGGGATATGAATGCGGGGCAATGTGGCGGGTGGATCCGGCGGCGAAAGAGCTGACTTGCTGGCACCAGTGGTGCGTGGACGGGCTGCAGCGATCGGAGTTTGACACGGTCAACGGGCAGATGCGATTTAAGATCGGCCAAGGGTTGCCGGGCGAGGTGTGGTTGAGCCGGAGGCCGCAATGGATGCGTGTACTGGAGGATGGGCATTTCCTGCGTCGGGGCCAGGCAATGGCGGTAGGTCTGCGGAGCGGGCTCGCGGTTCCGGTGGAGATCGGCGGAGAAGTCTATGGGGTGATGGAGTTCTATTCGCGGCAGGAAGAGGAGCCGTCGGCGGTCTTGATGGAGAAGGTCCTCGGACTGGGCAATCAGGTAGGGCAGTTCGTGGAGGGACGGGAGGCGGAGGCGCAGCGAGCAAGCGCCTTGGCGCTGCTGCACTCAACGATTGAATCGACGCACGAGGGGATTCTGGTGACGGATATTGAAGGCAACGAACTGCTCTTCAATGATCGATGGGTGGAGATGTGGAAGATTCCGGCAGAGTTGCGGGAGCGACCGAACCGGCAAGCGCTTTATGAGTGGGTGCGCCCCCAATTGGTCGACGAGCCGGACAGGCGGAGACGCCGAGAAGAGCTACTGGCCAACCCGGAGCAGACAAGCGACGATTTCCTGCGACTGGTCGATGGGCGGGTAATTCAGGTGACATCCAACCCGCACTGGATGGAGCAGCGGATTGTGGGGCGGGTGTGGATTTACCGGGATGTGACCCAGTCGCTGGCCGAGCAAGACGAGCGGGACAAGCTGTTAGCGACGTTGAACGCGACGTTAGAGGCGACCAAGGACGGGATTCTGGTATCGGATCTGGCGCAACGGTCGCTGGTTGTCAACAAGCAATTCCTGGAGATCTGGAAGTTTCCGGAAGAAACCGCATCGGACCGCGCACCCGGAGTATTGCGCGCGCTGGCAAGGAAGCAGATCTCGCGGCCAGACGTGTTCGAGGCGCGAGTGGAATGGTTTTATCAGCACCCGGAGGAGTCCGGTTCCGATGTGGTTCATCTGCTGGACGGCCGTGTGCTCGAACGGGATACGCAACCGCAGCGGGTGGGACAGCGGGTGGTGGGCAGGCTGTGGTCTTACCGGGATGTGACAGAGAAGTGGCGGGCGGAAGCAGTACTGCGGGACAGCGAAGAGCGGTACCGGGTGGTGGCGGAAACGGCATCGGACGGCATTATGACGCTGGACGAGGAGTACCGGATCGAGTACGCCAACGCCGCAGCGCACCGGATCTTCGGCTGCGAGGACGGTGCGTTAACCGGGACATCGGTCTTTGACTGGTCGCCGGAGGAGCTGCGGTCAACCTATAGCCGTATCCTGGCCCGGATGATTGCGAGGGTCGAAGGCGAGGTGAGGTCGCTGGGGATCGAACTGATTGGCCAGAGAGTAGACGGCTCACGGGTACCGATGGAGGTGTCTTACGGAGAATCGCGGAAGGCGGGGCGGCGGGTTTACACGGCGATTTTGCGGGACATTTCGGCACGGAAAGCGGCCGAGGCACAATTAAAGGCGGCCATCCGGGAGGCGGAGAACGCCAACCAAGCCAAGGGCGCTTTCCTGGCGAACATGAGTCACGAAATCCGGACGCCGTTAAACGCAGTACTGGGTTTAACGGAGCTGTTGAAAACAACCCGGCTGGACGTCAATCAGAGGGAAATGCTGGATTCGGTGGCAGTAGGGGCGGAGTCGCTACTGCACCTGATCAACGACTTATTGGATTTTTCAAAGATCGAGGCCGGACAGGTGGATATCGAATCGGCGCCTTTCGACCCGATGGAGGTGGTGGAGCAGGAGGTGGAGATCCTGCGGGTGCGGACCGAGGCAAAAGGACTCCAGTTGTACTTTATCCCGAGCGGAGACGCAGTTCGGTTGTGTGGGGATGCGAATCGGATTCGTCAGATTCTGATCAACCTCCTCAGCAACGCAACCAAGTTCACGGATCGCGGTTCGATTGTGGTTCGACTGGCGATAGAGCAGATTGGCGGAGGGAGGGTGATGGCACGGTTTTGCGTGGAAGACACGGGTATTGGGATTCCTGCCCACGCCGTGGGCCAGGTGTTTCAGAAGTTCTTCCGCGTGGACGCCCCAGAGGTGCGGCGGGCCGGCGGTGCCGGACTCGGGTTGAGTATCTCGCGGTTGTTGTCGGAGGCGATGGGAGGCGCCCTAACGCTCGAATCGGTGGAGGGGAAGGGTTCGCGGTTTTCGCTGTGCCTTGAGCTGCCGTTGACGGAGGTATTCAAGGAACCGCATCCGATCTTCGACATCGTGCTGCTGGCGGCGCCGGAAAGGAAGGTCTTGTCGCACGAGGCGTTGACGGCGGCGTGCTATACGGTCCACACATTCACGGACGCGGCGGCGGCACTGGAGTTCGCGGACCAGATAGAGCATGGGACGTTGTTCGTGTTCGATGAAGGGTGCCAAGGGAGCGCGGAGCAGTTGCGCCAATTGGCGCGGCTGACTTCGCTGGGAAACGAGGTGCGATTCCTGCGGATTTCCGGCCCGGGGATCGTTGGGCGCCCGATCGACGGAATGCCTGGGCGAAGCGGCGAACTGGCGTTTCCCCTGACGCCGGGACGGATCGGCCGCGCGATTTTGCGGCTGTATGTGGACGAAGATACTATGCCGGAGGCCATCCACAGGGGTCACCGGGGCGTAGTTGCCCATGGGCGTCCGTTGCGGGTACTGCTGGTAGAGGACAATCTGGCCGGGCAGGACTATGCGAACCGGGTGTTGGCGAAAGAGGGTCATTCGGTGGTGCTGGCGGCCACGGTGAGCGCGGCAGTGCGTGCGGGGACACACGAGCGATTCGATCTGATCCTGATGGATCTGATGTTGCCGGACGGCAGCGGCTTTGACGCAACCAGCCGGATTCGGGCGCATGAGGCGCAGGCCGGTTGGAAGCGGACGCCGATCATCGCGCTAACGGCGCACGCGATGCAGGCTTACCGGGAGCGGGCGTTTTCAGCCGATATGGATGACTACGTGACGAAGCCGTTCCGGCCACAGACGCTGGTGGATGTTGTGGAGCGATGGGGCCGGGTGTCACCGCCGAGCGACGTTGCCGGGGAACTGATTCTGGTGGATATGGACCTGGCGGATCTGATTCCCGGATTCTTGAGCACGGTGCAGCAGCAGGTCGCAACGGTCCGGAAAGCGGCAGGGAGCGGGGAATTGGCGCAGGCGGCGCGGTTGGGGCACAACTTGAAGGGAACGGGATTGTCGTACGGGTTCGATGAAATTACGCGAGTGGGAGCAGCAATTGAGGAGCGGGCGAACGCAGGCTCAGCCAAAGAGGTGGACGAACTGGCGGCGGGGTTAGAGACCTGGCTCGCCAACCTCCGTTGGGAGCCCGAAGAACGGTAGGCGGTTGCTGAGTTGGCGGATGGTTTGCCGTTCGGCGCCGTTGGCGCAGACGCCGTAGAGGCCCGCAGCGGCGAGGAGGACGAAGACAGGGCCGATAATGGCGAGGACGACGAGCGATTCCCAGCGGCCGGTGGCGGCGGGGGTTAGCAGCAGCAGAATTGTGCCGGCGGCGTAGGGAACCAAGCCGGGGAGCAGGACATCCATGGCATAGCGGCGGAGAGAGACGCCCATTTCTGCATTGGCGCGGGCAATGAACCAAGTAGCGGACAGGATGGTAGCGGCGACGCAGGCGGCTGCGATACCGGTGACCGTGCGGGGGACGAACGGGACGATGACGGCCAGGGCTGCGACGTTGGCGATGCTGTAGTGAAACTCCATCTTCGGTTTGCCGATGGCCTTCAGAATGGACGTGCCCGGGCCGGTGAGCAGGTGGACCTGCGAACTGAGCGCGAAGAGCACGACGAGCTCTGCCGCGCCCTCGGGCAGTTTGCCGAGCCAGACGGAAAGGCAGAACGTCGCGAAGCAGGCGAGGAAGGCAAAGAGCAGGCCGGAGACCGCGTTCATGAGGCGGGAGGTGTGCAGGTAGAGATCGGCGGTGGATTCCTTGTTGGCGCCGTTGGCATGCAACTCGGCGGCGGCGGGAAGGACGGAGGAGGCGAAGGAGCTGGGGATGGAAGTGGCCATGGCGGGGAAACGCTTGCCGAGATCGAGCAGTCCGGAGGCAGTGAGGCCGAGGAGGGGAGTGGCGATGACGCGTTCGACGGAGTTCAGAAAGATGGACAGCATGGCGTTGAGCTGGACGATGCCGCCGAAGTTAAGGAGGAGACGGAGAGAGTCGCGGTCCGGGCGGACCCAGCGGATGCGGAGCCAGGGGATGCGTTCGGTGGCGAGGCGGTAGTGGGCGACGAGTTCGATCGCGGTGCGGACGGAAAAGCTGATGCCCAGCCCGAGCAGGCCCCAGCCGTTGCCAACCAGAACGAAGATCAGCGCAGTTTCGACAAGGAAAGAGAGAATCCAGACCCGCTGGATGACGGCGATCTGCTGGAGGCCGGTGAGGGTGTCGCGGAAGACGGAGAGGGCGAGATAGGCGAAGAAGGTACCGATGATGAGGAAGGCGAGGGAGCGGGCGTCGGAGCGGAGACTGTCGGGGACCTTCATCCACGCTTCGACGCGCGGCCAGCAGGCGAGAAACGCGCCGAAGCCAAGGATGCCGATGGCGCTCATGAGGGTGAAGCCGGAGGAGAGCAGGCGGTTGGCGCGGGCGGTTTCGCCGTTGGCCTGGCACTCGGCGACGTACTTGATGTAGGCGCTCGAGAAGCCGATAGCGGACATGCCGAAGTAGGCAACCAGGACGAAGAGGGTGCCGTAGAGGCCGTAGGCCTCCATGCCTACGCGGGCGAGAACGAAAGGTGGGATGAAGAAGCGGGTGGCGAGATAGAAGACGCGGGCGCCGGCTTCGGCGGAGACGTTCTGGAGCAGGCGGCGATTATGCGGCATGGGAGCTTTCGTTGAGGAGCGAGAGGGTCCAGTTGGCGCGGATGCGGAACCATTCCGAGCGAGTGTTTTCGAGAGCGCGGCGGCGGGCGGCGCGGGAGGCGGCGGCGAGGGTGGCGCGTTCGGTGTGGAGCCAGGAGATTCGCTCGGCCAGGCCCTGAACGTCATCGAGCGGGGCGAGGAAGCCGTCCTGGCCATCGTAAACGGTGGTGGCGCTGGCGGGGGTGCGGAAGGCGAGGACGGGGAGACCAGCGGCCATGGCGTCGAAGAAGGCGCGGCCGAAATCGGTGGTGCGGTGGGGCATGACAAAGAGGTCCGAGGCGCGGAGGGCAGAGTCGAGCTCTTCGCCGGCGCGGAGGCTGCCTGGCATTCGGACCTGACCGCCAACACCGGCGGTGGCGGCGATGGACTGCAGGTGCAGCGTTTCCGGGCCTTGGCCGTAGAGGGTGAGTTCTACTTTCACGCCGCGATCGTTGAGCAGGCCAATGGCGCGGATGAGCAGATCGAGTCCTTTCAATTCGGCGTGGCGGCAGGCGGCGGTGAGGCGGAGGGGCGCGCCGTCGGCGAGGGCCTGCAGGCGGGCGTCGAGCGTGGGTTCGGCGATGACCTGCGTGAGTTCGTGACCGGGTTGGCGGATCATCATGGAGTGGCGAGCGGCGAGGCGGTAGCGTTCGACGGCGGCCGGGGTGTGGAGGAGGGTGAGCGCGGCGGAAGCGGCGCTTTTGCGGGCGCGCTGATCGATGCGGTCGAGCGCGCGTTCCCGGCGCCAGCGGGAGAGGCCCTGCGACGGGCGGACCCATTCCCAGGCGAGCATATCGTGGAAATCTTCGGCGATGACGAAGACCGTCTTCTTGCCGAGCTTGACGGCGAGATCGTGGGCGTACGAGAGACACGTGTAGGGCGGAAAGAAGTTCGAGGTGTGGACGATATCGGCGGCGGCGACCTCCTGCTTCAGGATGGCGCGGATCTTCAGCATGGCGCCGAAGGAGCGAGCGGACTTCATTTCCGGGAAGCCGCGGAAGGAGATGTTGGACGAGGCGGGCAGGGCTTCGCTGTTGGGGCCCCAAGTGGTGAGGCCTTTGCCGGGGTCGACCTCGGGAGCGGTGACGCGGATGGGGCCGAGAGCTTTGGTGAGGCCGATCAGATCGCGGGCCCAGAGGCTGTCGACGACGGGCTGGCCGTGTTCGTCTCGGGTGAAGGGGATGTGGGTGACGAGTAGGTAGTTCATGCGGCTTTCTGGCAATAGAGGGCGAGACCGCGCTGGACGCGCTGATCCCAGGTGTGATTGAGCAGGACGTGTTGGCGGCCGGCGAGGCCGCGTTGGCGCCATTCGTTGGGGTTGGCAATAACGTCGCTGAGCGCGGCGGCGATCCCGCCGGCGACCGATTCGGAGCAGTCCGCCGGGACGAGCCGACCGACGGATTCGTTGACCAGTTCGGCAGGGCCGCCGTAGTTGACGGCGATGGCGGGGCGGGCCGCGCTCATGGCTTCGAGCAACACAGCGCCGCCGGATTCGCGAATGCTGGGCAGGCAGAAGACGTGGCTGGCGGCGAAGGCGGCGCTGACTTCATCGGCACTGCGGGAGCCGAGGAAATGAACGGGATAGGGGAGAGTTTTCGATTCGGCTTCCCAAGCCTGGCGCATGGGGCCATCACCGATGACGGTAACTTCGATGGGGCCGTTGGCGAGTGCCCGGCGGGCGCCTTCGAACAGCAGCGGGAGCGCTTTGGCTGGGATGAGCCGGCCAACGAAGAGAACCTTCAGCGGATTGATGCTGCTGGGGCGGGCGGGCCAGGGAGCGGCGGGGAAGCAGGCGGGGTCCACCGCAATCTCCGGGAGGCGCTCGGCCTGTTTGCGTTCGCCGGGAGAGAGGGCGTTCCAGGTGGACTGGTTGGCGTAGAAGGTGGCCGACGGTGGGTTCTTGCGCAGGGCCTGGATGGGCTTGGCAAGATCGCGGAGGGAGTAGAGCCAGGCGCTATCGGCGCGCATGAATTCGGGGAAGTTGGGCGGGGTGCGGAGGCCGCCATTGAGCGGGCCGCGCAGGACCGGAAGACCGAGGCGGCCGAGGACGGAGTGCGCGGAGGGAGAGACAGGGGTAACGATATGGACGAGGTCCCATTCGCTCTTGCGGGATGCGAGGGCCCGGAGGGCGGCGCGGTCATAGACGAAGAAATCGAGGGAGGAGAGGAGAAAGACGGAGTGTTCGCTGCCGGGGAAGAAGAAGCGGGCGGCGCCGTACAGGCGGCGGGCGAACCATTCGGTATCGATGTAGATGATTTCCGAGCCGTTGAGCGGGGCGCCGGCGGCTTCGAGAAAGGGCTGGTTGCGGATGTGGGTGACGAGGGTGACGGAGGTGCGGCGGGCCATGCGGGAGTACCACTCCCAACCGATCTGCGAGACGCTGCCCTGGCCGGGGGCGCATTGATAGGCGCTCAGAAGAATGCGGGGCGTCATGCGGCTCTCCGGGAGATGATGGGGCGCGCCGGGACGCCGGCGACGATAGCGCCGGGGGCGACGTCGCGGGTGACGACGGCGTTGGCGCCGATGACGGCACGGTCCCCGATGCGGGCGCCGGCGAGGATGGTGACGCCGCGGCCGATCCAGACGTTGTCTCCGATCCAGATGGACTGGGCGGTGTGGCCGGCGTCGCGGAGGGGGCCATCGGCGAGGAAGGCGTGGTTGGCGTCGCGGATGCTGGAGTATTCGCCGACGAGAGTGCCTTCGCCGATGTGGATGGAGCCGAAGGAAACGACGTGGACGCCGCGGGAGAGAACGGCTCCGTGCCCGATTTCGATGCGACCGCGCTCCTGGGTTTCGAGGTAGAGATCGCGGTAGAGGTAGAGTTCTTCGCCGAGCACGATGTTGGCGGTGCCGTGGATTTCCGGGGCGCCGAGGACGACGACGGTATCGGGAACGCGGGTGGGGAGGGCGGCGCGGAGCCGGGCGAAGGCCCAAAGGCGGGCGAGGCCGGCGAAGGGACGGGCAGCGCGAGCCAGGGCGACGGCGGGGGCGAGGAGGAGGGATTTGATCGTCATTTGTACTCAATCAGGCCGCGGCGGCGGTTCTGGGCAAGGTCCCACCAAAAAGCGATCTGGCCGGCGAAGATGGGGAGCTGTTGCAGGTGCGAGTGGGCGCCGTAGCAGAGGAGGGAGAAGTTGTCGTCGCTCTTCCAGCGGGAGCGCCAGGCGCTGCGGACGATGAGGGTGGCGAGGATGACGAGGGCCGGGAGCGGGGCGAAGGGGATGGCAGCGACGAGGGCGAGGAGGACGAGCGCGCGGAGGACGTTGGCTCGAGCTTCGGTGCTCCAGAGTGGGAGCTGTTCTCCGCGGGTGCGCCAGGCCATCTGCGCGTAGGCGTAGCCGGCGCGGGCGGCGCGGCGCCAGTATTGGCTCCAGCGGGTGATGGCGAGATCGTGGCCGGTCATGGGCGCGTCGATGTGGAGAATCTGAAAGCCACGCGCGCGGAGACGGGTGCAGAGTTCAGGCTCTTCGCCAGCGATGAGGGTTTCGTCAAAACCGTCGACCTGTTCGAGCGCATCGCGGCGAAAAAGCGCATCGCCACCGCAGAACGGCGTGAGCCCCGGGGCGTAGACCCAGTCCAGATCGAGGACACGATGGAAGAAATTGGCGGAGGGAGAGATCTCCCTCCGATGGCCCCACACTGCTGCGACGGAGGCTTCGCGGGCATGGTGAAGGGCCAAACGGGGGAAGGCCGGGTGGAGGATCGTATCACCATCGAGGAAGAGGATCCACGGAGCGGCGGCGGCGCGCCAGCCGGCGTTGCGGGCCAGGGCGGCGCTGGGACGGGAGGCGCCCACCTCGATGACCGTGGCGCCGCAGGTGGCGGCGAGGGCGGGGCTGCCATCCGTGGAATTGGAATCGACGTAGATGACTTCGACGAGACCACCGATGGGATTGCAGTCGCGGATCGACTCGAGGCAGCGGCGGAGGCGTTGGCCTTCGTTGCGCCCGATGACGACGACGGACAGGGTTGGGTTCAGGCTAGACATTCGCGGATAAGTTTTCGGTACTGAGCGGTGCCGCAGTCGGCTGAGAATCGGGTGCGGAGGGAGCGGGTGGCTGCTTCGACCGTTTTCGTCAGGGTTTCCTTGGGTATGTGCTGTAGGTATTGCAGTTGGAATGCCAAATTGGAGGCGTCGTTGGCGCGGAAGTGAAAACCGGTCTTACCGGGTTCGACGATGGCGCCGGCGCCACCGGAATTGGGAACCAGAACGGGGACGTGGGCAGCCATGGCTTCGAGGATGGCGAGGCCAAAGGGCTCTTCGGGGCAGAGGTGGAGGAGGAGGTCGGACTGGCTGACGCGGAGGGGAATATCGGGGTGGTAGCCCAGGAAGCGGACGTTGGGATTCCGCGCGAGTGCTCGGGAACGCAGTAGTTGTTCGTCTTCACCGGTGCCGTAGATTTCGAACTGGAGGTCCTTCAGCGCGGGGGCGAGATCGAGAGCGTCGAGCAGAACGTCGATGCGTTTGATGGGGTCGAGCCGGGAGACGATGGCGATTTTGCGGATGCCGACTTTTTGAAACGGTTCGCGGCGGGGACTTGCGTTGACGCGTTCGGGGGTAAGGAAATTCTCGATGACGGAGATGGTGGCGGGATCGGCGCCGTGGAACAGCATGCGTTCCTTGACGTAGTTCGAAACAGCCACCTGTTTCGTTCCGAGACGGTTCAGCCAACGTTTGCGGCCGTAACTGAGCCGTTCGTCGGCGCCTCCGTGAACGACCTGGATGTTGGCACAGGGCCGACGGTAGATACGGGACCAGAGGGCTGCGGTGAGCGTATGCAGGACGCGGGTGCCGACGGCGGCGGCGCGCGGGTTGTTCGCGAAAAACTGCCGAATGTCGGCGGCGAAGCGGAGCGGCGTTTCGAAGAGGATGGTGCGGAAGCCGAGACGGCGGGCTTCGGCATGGAAGGGGCCCTCGGGGGCCACGAAGGTGGTTTCGAACTCATCGCGGAGGCCGAGGGCGGTGGCGAGCGCCATCCGTTCGGTGCCGTAGAGATTGCCGCTATGCAGCGAGTACAGTAGGGGTGTCATTTGCTTGTTTCTTCCGGGGAACTTTGTTGAGGATGGCGCCGAAGGCGCTGGGAGCGAGGATGTCGAGTTTGTCGAGGGCGGCGGAGACAGTGGATTTGCTGTCCTTTTCGGCATCGACGATTAACAGCGACGCGCCAAAGACGCGGACCAACTCCTCGGTCGCGAGGCTGGAGGGGAGCGGGGCGGCGTCGATGAGGACGAGGTCCCAGGCGTCGGATTGGGACTCAATGAGATGGATCAGGCGTTCGACGGGGAGCAGGTCGTCACAACGGCCGGGGCCAGTGGCAACGCGAGGCGGGAGAACGGCGGTGGCCGTGGAGATGGGCGCCTCCTGCCCGGTGCGGCCGGCCAGCCAATCGGTGAGTCCGGCGCCGGAGGGGTGGCCTTCGTAGCGGACGTCGCGGGTGAGGGCGTTGGCTTCGATGACGAGGGTGCGGATGCCGAGGCGCTCGAGCGCGATGGCTAAGGCGAGCGCGATGGTAGTGGAGCCGCCGCCGTGCGCGAGGGCGGACACGACGATGGCCCGATGCCTGAGCATGTGGAGCTGGCGGCGAATGGAGACGGCGGCGCGGAGGACGTGGCCCGGGTCGGCGTCGCGGCCGACGGGCACCCAGCCGGTGATGGGCAAGCCTAGGTGAACCTGGAGCTCATCGGGGGCGCGGAGGCGGGGATCCATGTAGTCGATTCCGAGCGGGACCATGAGGGCAAGGACGAGGGCGGCGAAGAGAACGAAGGCGCCGAGTTTGGTGCGGCCGCCGCTGATGGGAAGCTCCGGTGTCATGGCGGGGGAGAAGACACGGACGAAGCCGGGGGCCTTGTTCTCCAGGCGCAGGTAGCTGACGCGAGTCTCGATCGCATCGAGGCGTTTGCGGAGGCGGTCGAGCTCTTCGCCGACTTCGAGGCTGCGCTGGTAGCCCCGGTAGTAGGTCTCGGTTTGCTTGCGGACGGATTGTGACTCGCGGGTGAGCTGTTGTTCGACCGTGGTGGCCTGGGCCCGGCGGGCGCGCTGGATGGTGTCCAGATTGTCGGCGAGTTTGTTCTGGAGCAGCGCGGTGACCGCTTCGAGCTCCTGATCGATCGCACGGATCTCCTTCTCGGCGGCGATCCTCCCGGCGTGCTGGGGCCCGAGGCCGCGGATGCTGGTAAGGAGTTCCGCCTTGCGGGTGTTGAGCGCGCTCTTGAAGCTGTTGAGCCCGTTATCACTCATTGCGGTTTGGAGTGCCGTCGCTTTCGTGGCGTCCGCTGAAGCGGCGGCGGCTTCGGCGATGAAGCGCTGGCGCCGGGCGTCGGCAAGCGCGTCGACGGTGCCGGCGAGTTGCTTGTCGAAGCTGTTGACGATGGCGCCGCTGAAGACAGTGGTACCGAGAGCCTGGGCGAGCGAGGCCCGTTCGTCGATCAAGCGGTCGATACCGGCCTGCACTTCCTGCTTTTCCTCCTCGAGGTTGCGGAGGCGGGAATCGCTATCGTAGAGCAGTTCGTGGCGGGCGGTGCGGACGTAGCTTTCCATGACTTTGTTGACGATTTCGGCCAGACCGGCCGCCTTTTCGCCTTCGAGGGCGACGGTGATCTGGTAGGTGTCGGGAACGGGGGCGACGTGGAGTGCGCCGCGAAGGCGGTCGGTGGCGCGGCGCCGCGTCTCCTTGCCCACCGTCCAGACGGCGGCTTCGGGAGAACCGGGAGGAACGGCGTTGGCGATGATGTCGTAGCGGTTGATAGTGCGTACCTGCTGCTGGACGAATTCGCGGTATTGGGAGTTGGACTGGAGCTCGTGTTCCGGATCCGAATCCAGGTTGCGCAGGAAGCGGGGCGAGACGAACAGCACTCCTTCGGTGCGGAAGGTGGGCCGGCCTTTCCACCACGCGACGGGGAGGCCGAGGACGAGGACGGCGAGGGCGATGCCGAGGGCGAGGCGGTAGTGCTGGCGAAGGCTTTCGACAGGATTGACGGAACGGGCTGAGGACTTGGGCTCGGCATCGGCGGTGGCGACGGCGGGCACGGGGCGGTGGGTGGTCAAGGTTACCTGCCTCCTGCAAACGCGGTGCCGAAGAGCATCCAGCCGGTGAGCGGGCTGAGCTTTTGCATGACGTAGCCGAGCTTGGCCATGCCGGATCTGGAGACGTAGATGATGTCGCCGTCCTGGACGCGGACGTCCTGGTTCTTCGGGAGGCGGTAGAAGTCGTTGAGGTTGAAGTCGCGGTCGATGCCGGCGTTGGGGCGGATGAGGCGGATTTTGCCGGTTTTGGCGTCTTCGGTGGGGCCGCCGGCTTGCGCGAGGGCGCTGAGGAACGTCATTTCCGGGGTAACGCGGACGACGCCGGGGCGGTTGACTTCGCCCATGACGTAAACGAGCTGGTCGTCGGAATCGGGGATGTAGAGGGTGTCGTTGCGCTGGAGGCGGATGTTGAGGGCGAGATTGGTGCCGTTGAGCAGGTTGCGGAGTTCGATCCAGACGAGTTTGTCGCGGCCGCGGAAGACCATACAGCGGGCGAGGGCGGCCTTTTCGGCGCCGATGCCGCCGATGGGCAGGCCGCCGGCGCGGGTGACAGCTTCGAGTAGCGTGGGCTGGCCTTCGAAGCGGAGGAGACCGGGGTTGGCGACGCGGCCGAGGACGAAAATTTTGTTGGCTTCGTAGCGTTGGACCTGGACGGTGACGTTGGGGGCGTCGTAGAACTTGCTCCAGGCCTCTTGCGCAGCCTTGGCGGCCTGGGTGCGGGTGAGATTGGCTATGGGGAAGAGGCCGACGTAGGGGAGGGTGATATTGCCGTCGGGCCCGATGACGTGTTTGCCGCTGAGTTCGGCGCGGCCCCAGGCGGCGATTTGGATCTCGTCGCCTTCGCCGAGTAGGTAATCCTTTTCTTCGGGCGCTTCGAACTCGCGGAGAAGATCGAGAGAGGTGACGCGATTTTCCTTCGTGGGCGTTTCGAAGCCGGACTTTTCTTCCGCGGGCAGCAGCGTGGCGAGGGTGAGGAGAGCGGCCACGAACTTGAAGGTTTGCATACGAGTATAGAAATGCACACCACCTGCCAAAGCCGCTTCCCTTTTTTTTCAATAACTTTGGGGAGGCTCCGGTGTTTTCGGGCGGGGCGTTGTCTTGATTCGAAACAGCATGGAACGAGCGCGTTAGGGGAAGACGGCGAGGAAGAAGGCGGTGGGGAAGGATTCGACCATGTTTAGTTCGATGCCCCAGCTGACCGGTTGTTGAGCCCGACGGGTAACAGCTTGGCAATTCCGATCCTCGTATTCGGCTGGGCGGCGACTAACGAAGCGTGGGGGCTGGGGGGCCAATGCAGCGGGGAGGCGAGAGTCGCGATTGGGCGAACCGGACCGGGAGAGACGTTCGCTGGGACACTCCAGCGGGGGGTGATGTTCTTGCGCGGCGATGGATGGTATCCCAGACAGGCTGCGTGGACGAGCCGAGAAGTTGGTTACTGGCCAGCGAGAGCAACTACTTCTTCCGGTTCAGATTGGGCGACGAACCGGCGGGGAACTTCCTTATCCCGGGATTTGCGGGGCAGGATGCGGGCGGGGACCCCGACGGCGATAGAGTTGGCCGGGACGTCGGTGATGACGACGGCGTTGGCGCCGATCAAGACGTCGTCGCCGATGCGGATTTTTCCGAGGAGTTTGGCGCCGGCGCCGATGTCGACGCGGTTGCCGATGACGGGGGAGCCGGGATCATCGCGGTGTTTGAGGCCGATGGTGACGCCGTTGCGGAGGACAACGTCGTCACCAATGACGGCATCGCCACTGATGATGATGCCGCCGAAGTGTTCAATGCGAAAGCGTCGGCCGGTCGAGACTTCGCAGGGGAGATCGATGCCCGTAAGGATCTGGGAGAGGGTCTTCATGACGCGGTAGATCATCGACATGGGTTTGCGGAGGAGGGCGGGGCGGAGTTGGTAGCGCCAGCGGCCGAAGCGGTAGGGGATCATGACCCAGAAGCCTTGGCTGCTGACGTGGCCTTCGTGCATGCGGTAGTCTTCGCGGAGATTATCAAACATGGTGATTACCAGGGCCGCTGGGGGCAGACCCTTCCTCCGTTGGTTTCCTGCCAGGCGGCGGCGAAGAGCGCGACGACGGCTTGCGATTCTTCGGCCTTGGCGGCGGCGTCGGGCGAGTTCCGGTACGAGTTCCGGAGCAGGCGAACGCGGTGCCAGAGGGTTTCGGCGAACATGACCAGCCAGACCTGGGCGGCGTGGTGTTTGCGGTAGTAGAGCAGGGCGCTGCGCATGCGCCAGAGTGTGAGCTGGGAACCGGTAGCGGAGAGGGTAAGGCGGCGGATGGTTTTGGACGATTCGCCGCCGATGTGGACGACTTCGATGTCGGGCCAGTAGGCGACGCGGTAGCCAGCGGCCTTGATGCGGCGGCAGAGATCGACTTCCTCGTAGTAGAGGAAGAAACGGGGGTCGAAGTGGCCGATGGTGGCGAGCACGTCGCCGCGGATGATGGAGAAGGCACCGGGAACCCAGTCGGTATCGGCGGCTTGTTTTGGGTCGGCCCAGGTACGGTCCGCCCGGCCGAAGAGGCGGGAAGAGCGGAAACGGGCGGAGAGGCCGGTGAGGCTGAGGCAATCGTTGAAGAGCGAGGGGAAGAGGCGGGCGGAGGGTTGCCAGTGGCCATCGCGGCCGACGAGGAGACCGCCGGCGAGGCCGACGTTGGGTTCGGCGTCCATGTGGGCAACGGCGTGGGCGAGGGTGCCAGGGCCGAGGAAGGCATCGGAGTTGAGCAGGACGACGTAGCGGCCGGTGGCTTGGGCGAAGGCGAGGTTGTTGGCGCCGGCGAAGCCGAGGTTGTCGGTGCTGGCGATGAGGCGGACATCGGGGAATTCGGCGCGGACCATGGCGGCGGAGCCATCGCGGGAGGCGTTATCGACCACGATGATTTCCGTCGTGACGCCCTGGTTGCGGGTGGTTTCGAGACATTCGCGCAGCATGTCGCGGGTGTTGAAGGAGACGACGACGATGGAGACGTCGGGGGGTTGATTACGCACTGGCGGCCTCCGCCTGACTGCGAGCGGTACGGACCCAGGCGGCGCGACTGCTGGAGGCGCGGAGGGTGGCGGGGATCTGGCGGAGCTTCCAGAGCAGGTAGAGCGGGACGGAGAGGATGGTGGCGAAGTCCCGGCGGAGGCTGCTGCCGTGACCGATGGCGGTGAGGAGATGCGCGAAGAGGACGGCGGCGCCGGCGACGGCAAGGCCGCGGCCGATGGCGGACGGGATGAGCAGGGCGGCGAGGAGGAGGAGGGAGTGGTAGGCCAAGGGGAGCGTCAACAGTTCCAGCAGCACCTCCTTCAGCGCGCGATTGCCGAAGAGCCAGCCGGCGGCGATTTCGGCGCCGCGTTCGCGGACCATGCGGAGGCGGCCGCCTTCCCAGCGGGCGCGCTGGGTGGCGCGGCCGGTTTGCGTGCCGGGCATGGCCCCACGGACGGTTGTGGATTCCAGGAACTGGACGCGAATTCCCTGCTCCACCAGGCGAAGATGGTATTCGAGATCCTCGACGACTGAATCCGCCGTGTAGGGGACGCGGGCGAGGGTTTGGGCCGAGACAGCGAATCCGTTGCCGAGGATCCCCGCGGAGAAGCCGAGGCGGGAGCGGCCCTTGGGGCGAACCAGATTGAAGGCCCGGAGAGCGAGATCGAACCGGGCGAAGCGTTCGGGTTCGGCGACGAGGTAGGCGCACTGGACGGCGTCGGCCCCGTTGTGGAAGGCGGTGGCGACTTCTTCGATGAGATTGGGGGCGGCTTCGGTATCGGCATCGACGACGAGGAAGGCGTCGAAGTACGACCGCTGGCCGAGGAGGGTGAAGGCGAAGTGCAGGGCGTGGCCTTTGCCGCGGAGAGTGTCATTGTTGCGGACGATGACGTTGGCGCCGGCGGAGTGGGCGATTGCGGCGGTATCGTCGGTGCAGTTGTCGGCGACGACGAAGAGGGTGGCGAGTTCTTCGAAGCGGCGGCAGGCGCGGACGCTTTGGAGGCAGGCGCGGATGGACTGGCCTTCGTTGTGGGCGGGGATGACGACGGCGAGGCGAGGGAGCCGGGCGGCCGAGGGGCGGGGCGCGGGGCGGGCTGGCAGCCAGCTGCCGAAGGTGACCAGAGCGAGTTCGATGGTCCCCGGGAGGGTGGCGGCCGCGGCGGCGATGCCGGTGACGGAGGTGATGAGTTCAGCGGTCATTTGTACTTCCTTCTGGTTGTGCAAGCTGAATGCCAAACGCGGGGAGGTAGAGTTCGACGGTTCGGCTGCGAGGGCGGAGGCTGGGGGTGTTGGGGAAAACAAGGCGGACGCGCTGCGGGGAGGCGGAGCGGGAGACGAGTAGGACGCGCCAGCCTTCTTCGGTGGCGAAGGCGGCGGCGCGGACGTCGGGGGAGGTGGTTTCGACGGCGTGATAGTTCCCGGCGATGGCCTGATTGAACAGGGCCAGCGCATCGCCTTCGGGGCGGAAACGGTTGGGGGCGGCGAGATCCCGGGTGACGCCGAAGAGATTGATAAGACGGCCTTTGCCTTCGCCGAGCGTGTCGAAACCGGCGAGCGTATAGATGCAGATGCGCTCGACACCGGCTTGCAGGGCGCCGATGGTATTCCAGGCCAAGGCGGCGGCGGTGGCGGGGGCGGCGAGGATCTCATTGACGGTTTCGGCCGGTGCGGAACCGTTGAGCGAGTGGGCGTTCATTTCGTAGATGGCAGTTTCGTGACGGTTGGATAGAGTCCGGAGGCGGCGGCTGTGATCGTCGGGAAAGAAGGCGCGGGGGGCTTCGGGATCGTAGGCCCAATAGGGAGCGAAGGCGAGGATGGTGGACGGGGGTGTTCGCTCCCAAAGTGTTTCGTGTTGTGACAGGTTGGAGAACGACCCGCTTAAAACAGGACGGATGCGAGGGTCT
>LNFM01006387.1_pt1 | contig 19428 bp, 18 predicted proteins | sample 596031 | NCBI WGS metagenome assembly LNFM01 (sample SAMN04254537, study PRJNA301005) | activated carbon metagenome | isolation source: dual media filters at the Ann Arbor, Michigan drinking water treatment plant | place: USA: Ann Arbor | reverse complement strand
GGTAGTCTGCACTATGCGGTCGAGGACGCTGCGATTCTCGCCCCCTCGAATTGAGTTGGTTGCCACCAAGCCGGCCATTTGTGCGTTTCCCGCCTCGATTTGGGCACGCGCTTTTTCAAACCAATAGCACACCAAGTCAGCGAACCCGGGAACCCGGGTCCCATACACGGACCGCATCCTCTCGGTGTACTCGCGCCCCAGTTCGCTCCATTGCTTCTTGGTGCCAAGAAAAGGTGGGTTTCCCACAATGACGTCGGCCTTCGGCCATTGCGACTCGGTTCCGTCCTTGTTCAACAGCGCATCCCGGTTCTGGATGCCATCCAACGGCTTCAGGATAGGGTTGATGCTGTGCTGCCAGACGTTCTGTCGGCACCACTGGATATCGCCAATCCAGACGGTGACCCGCGCCAGCTCTGCCGCAAACTCATTGATTTCTAACCCCAGGATATTGTGAGGACCAGTCTGCATCGTGACTTCGCCATGCAGGCCCAGTTCCTGGGCCTGCACGTGGGCGAGCTTCTCCACGTCCCGCAATGCTTTCAAAGCGAGGTACAAGAAGTTGCCGGATCCGCAGGCCGGGTCAAGCACGCGGAACTGGCTCAGGCGCAATAGGAAGCTTTGATACAGCGCCTCGCCTTGGAGCTTGGCATCATTCGAACGATAGGACTTGCCGCGCCCCTTTGTCATCCCGAACTTCGGCGCGAGCTTGGCAATCTTTGCGTGCACGGCCTCCCATTCGGCCAGCAAAGGCTCGCTTACCAATGGGGCAACCAACTTAGCGATGGTCCCAGTGTCTGTGTAGTGGGCGCCCAGCGGCGCTCGGCGGTCGCCCAGACCGCGCTCGAATAAGGTGCCGAAGATGGTCGGATCAATGGCACGCCAGTCCATGTTGGCGGCAGCGGCACGGAGGGTTGCCAAGTCGGACTCGATGAGCTTGGGCGGGGCGATGGCCTTGAACAGCCCGCCGTTGAACCAAGCTATGGCGTCGTCGCCATAGTCACCGCCTTGCTCGCCCATTGCCGTGAACAACTTAGTGATGCGGTCGGCTGCCCTATCCGCGTCGGCACCCGCCTTGGTCAGCAAACTGGTGAAGATGCCTTCCGGCAGCAGTTCCTCGTCTTCGGCGAACATGCAGAACAAGCATTGCACGAGAAAGTGCGCCACCTTGTCGGGGTCTTGGCCACGCTGACGCATGGCTTCGGCCAAGTCCGCGAATCGCTTAGCCGCTTCGGCCGTGATAGCCGCGGATGACTTTTCCGGCCGCAGCTTGTTCGGTTCAGTGAACACCCAGCGCAGCAACTGGCGCTTGGATTCATCGACCAGCTCCTCGATGCGAATTTCCTTCGGCTCATCGGGATAGCCGGTAAACGCCGTATGGATGATGATGCGTTCGCGGTCGCAGACCACCAGCAGCGGCGGGCTTTCAAGCTGCAGCGCATAGTCGGTGAGCTGCTTTAGCGCATCCTTCAGGTTGCGGCCCGGCTTCTTGTTCTCCCATGCGAAGTGACCACGCTTCCATACGTCGGCCCAGCCGTTACCGCCGCTGGACTTCTCAGCACCGCGCTCGAACTGGTACTCGCCCTTCTTGAGTGGTTCTTCCACTCCCAGCAGGCGGCAAAGGTGCGAAAAGTGCAACTGCGCGCCTTCCCGTTCATTGAATTCGTGGCCCTTCCATCGAGTAATGAATTCTTCCGGTGTCATTTCGACAGATTCCCTGTACCTGATCGCCTGATTATGCCCGGCCGCGAGCCGCCGGTACGGGTACCGGCTCACTTGATGGTCGATGCCGGTGGAGGCTGACCAGGTCTCTGGCGCTGAACGCGGTCCAGGGTGGGCAGCTGCCTACTGCCGCCTCACGCCGGAGGCGGACGCGCTCGGGTATTGGAATAGGAGACGCTTTCCGGGGAGGGGAGGGGAGGGGAGGGGAGGGCTACGCCCAGAACGGACACTAGAACCTCCCGCCATTTTCGATCGTGTTGGAGTCGGGCACATTTGTCTCACGTTCGGACGTAGATTCCCGGCCTGCCGCGCAGGGCCCGCAGCACACGCTCCCCCGCCAGGCGCGCCAGCAGCCCGGCCACCGCCCCTTCAGGATCCGGGATGGAAGCGTTCTCCTCGTCCGTGAGGAACCATGCGTGCGGTCGCCAGCCCTGTGCCGCGGCTAGGGCGTTGCTTCTTTTCTGAGCCTCATAAAGCCGCCACAGGGGTGCGGGCACTCCAAACGTCTCGCGTACCCATCTCGCCAATTCCGGGCGGCTGACGGTGCTGCCTCGGTGCATGGGAAGGATGCGCTCGACGACCACGCTGGCCTTCCAGAGCTCCGGGAGCGTCGAGTACGCCCAGTCGCCCCCGTGGGGGCAGAGCACCGCGCTGTGCAAGGCCGCAGGAAGTTGCGACAGGGCCTCCTCGAGCACGGGCGCATCACGAGCTGCGAACTCCGCGAGACGGGCAGCCTGGGCTTCAGGGGCAGCCAGGGAAGCAAGCCGCTCCAGGTCATGGGCGTGCATGGCCCTCAGGCGTGCTCGGACCGGGGCATCGCGCTGCTGTTGCTCCCGTTGACCAGCCGCGATACCGCGATCCATCGCAGCGACCATCGACTGTAGGTCTGTCCAGCTAGCTCGCCAAGCCTCCGTGGCAGCTGGATACGAGATCCAGTGCCGGTTGTTCTGGCCGTACAGCACGGCGCGCTCGACCCCAGCCAGATCCAGCCCCTCCACCGGCAGGGCGGACAGGTCGATCTCCAGCATGCGCCGGCCGTCGGCCTGCACGCGCCGCTGTTTGAGCGGATCCACGCGGTGCGAGACCCGGATTTCGACGAGCAGCTCGCCTTCCTGATCCCGCACCAGCACATCCGGCCGGTAGTCGGCCGCGACGCCACGATCCTCGATGGACACCACAGCCAGCTCGACCACCCGCGCGGGGAAGCCCACGGGCACGCCGACGACCGTCTCCCCCATTTGGTTCACCCGCGTGGGCGGGTTAGGCATCTCGGGCGATCCATTCCACGCCGGCAGCAGCAGCTCCCGGCGGTCGGCGATCACCTGCTTGGCCATCCGATGCAGCGCCGACTCGACGCCGCCAGAGCATGCGGTACGCCCGTGGTGCGAGAAGTGCGCCCGCCGGTCCTTGCTGTCAAGCGCCTTGGCCATGACCGGCGCGCCGCAGCAGGCGCAAACGCACCCGCAGGCCAGACCGGTCACTACCTGGTGAGGGGCAACCATTCGGCCGTCCCGCAGCGCGAAAGGCATCAGCAGGGTGGTACGCGGCTCAATACGCTTGGGACAAGGCCGCCGGGCAGGCGAGGGCATGTAGGATTTCCTGGTGATGGACACAACCTCAGGAAACAGCATGCTCGATGACCAAAACAGGCCAGAAGCGGCTCAAACCCTCCCGGCGGGTTCGCTGCAGGCGGCGCAATGGCTCCGCGGCTGGCTCGCACGCAATGCCGACAACTCCAAGGCGGCCAGGCTCCTCGAGCTTCTCGCCCAGCGCGCTCTCGCCGCGGCAGAGCGGGGCGACCAGCCGGCGCTGATCGACGTGGGCACGCTGGCCCGCGAATACAGCCTCGAGGTCGAGCAGGCCAACGAGCACGATCCGGGGAAGTGGGTCCGCTCGGCCCGGATGGCGGAATGGTGGGATTCTCGTGAGTCCGGCCGTGCCGCGGACGCTCGCCACGCCGGTATCACGGCGCAGGTGACGCTGTCCCGGCGCACAGGGGGAGGGAAGGGGAACCAGACGGTCTGGGGATTCCGCTTTGAACCGCTCGCCCGGGCGCTACCCGCGGCAGACGACGCCGAGCTGCGGCATGACGGCGCCATCCACTACACCGCGGAACCGGCCCGCCTCGCGCTGCCGCTTCGCTGGCTCTCGCCGCCCGGCGGGTTCCCGTTGTTGTCCCGCCGCGGGCTGGCCCTCTTCCTGATGGTTCTGTCCAACGTAATCCTCGACCTCGGCATCGTCTGGCTCGCCCTCGTAGTCATGCTCTCCCCCGGGGCAGACAGCTCCGCAGGTATCGCCATCGGTGGCTTCATGCTCGCTGTGGCGTGGAGCTGTTGGCGGTTCGGCACGCGGCCCTGGCTGCGCCTTCCCAGCGACCGCCTCGTGATCCTCCCGATGGGGCAGCTAGCGTTCACGCAGGACTTTGCACAGCTGCACCTCGTCCGCCGGCGGCAAGGCGCCACGCCCTCCGGCTGGCTGTCGGTGGTGCGCCACTGGGCTCCGTGCCCGGTTTGCGGCTCCGACGTGGACCTCCAAGACGGAGGCACGGCGTTCCCCGATCGCATTGTCGGTCGGTGCGCGGCCGCGCCGCACGAGCACGTCTTCAGCTTCGATCCGGTGCTGCTACGGGGGAGCGCCCTCTTGCCGCTCCCGCGCGGAACCTGACTGGTCAGCGCTGCGAATCTTGGCCACCAGCGCTTTGCCTACCCCCTGAACCGCGAGTAGGTCGGCATCCGTGGCCGCGTGCACGTCTTCAATCGACCTGATTCCACTCTCGAACAGGCGCTTGGCAGTCGTCGGGCCGACGCCCTCGAGCTCGGTCAGCCGCCGGTAGAAGAAGCTCTCGGGGAAGTCCGGGTAGTAGGACGTGAGCTTGCTCCAGAACCGCTTGAACACCGGCGATTCCTTGGGCAGCAGGCGCAGAAGGCGGATCTTCTCCATCACGTCCCCGGGGCCTTCCACGATGGCGCGGAACGCCTTCAGGAACGGAAGGTAGTCTGCGGGCGCCACGGGGCCTGCGTCGCTGGCATGTTTGGCGCCTTGCTGAAGGAAATCACCCAGCTCGCCCTTCGTCTTTGGCAGCCAGATCCCGTGCTCCTGGCCGCCGTAATCGGGAGCTTGCGAAGGCGGGCCACGGAATACCTCGCCATGGTGTTCGAGGATCCTTAGGGGCGTGCGCGCCTGAAGCGTCGCGCTGAACTGAACTCCATCCAGGATGTCGCTGTTCGCACCATAGAACTCGTCGCCGGTGAAGCTCACCGATCGCGCGGCATCACCCACGGCCGCGGCGGGTGGCCGGGAAGCTGGGGCGCCGATTAGCTTGCGGATCCAGCCCAACATAGTGGTCTCACTCTCCTGAAGCCCAACCCGGGTGTTTCGATCGTGCCGCACGGCACGATGCTCAGTCAGCTTGACCTGCCCACCCATTTTCCGGTCCAGGTACTTTGAGTTGGAAACGTACGCGGAATCACCGTCAGTGACCACCTGGTCGGGCTGCTGCAGGCGGGACCGGGAGTTGCGAGCGAGGCGGGGCGACCGCCGCCCCATCGCCCAGAACAAGCCTGAAAGTCCCACAAGCTCATCAGTCGCGCGGTCCCGCTGCTAGCAAAAGGTGAAGTCGGCAGGCGGATCCGCCGCAACTCGGGTGCGAAAAATTCTCTCCCTTTTCGGGGGACACCGGGACTAGCTTCAAGTCGGCCTGTCTCATGCGGCGAGACGCACGCGGCCGCTAATGGCCGTCAGGAGGTCTCCCCGGCGTTAGCACTCAGGGGGCTCGGTTAGGGACCATGATCGGGGGTAAGGCGGTACAACGATCTGGGAATGGGCGAGTCAGAACGTACCAGCTTATTGAGCCGTCGCGCGCATACCAATCTTCGGCTTTTCAGAAGGCGAACGGCAGTCCGAGGTTCAACCCACTTGGGAGCTTGATTCTGCTGGCGCCCTCCCCAACAGTTGATTGGAACCATGCCGGAAGCCCGCCGGCCTACAGGAGTTGAGTCTTGGCAAGTTCCCAGAAGGACGAGAACCGGATCGGCCTGTACGCGGCCGTAGTACTCAATGCCGTCGTTCTCTATAGCCTAGTGACCACAGACCGCCTCGAACTCAATGAGTGGGTTCGTGCTTTGACCAATTGGCACTTGGCCATACCAGCTGTGATCGGGCTTGCTTTCATCACTATCGTCAACTCTCAGATATCGACGGCCAATAAGGAGAGGATAGTGTTCTGGAAGCGCGAGAACCCTTTGCCCGGTAGTCGCGCCTTCACTGAATTTCTTGTGCAGGACCCTCGCATTGACGCGGCCGCTCTACTGAAACGATTCGGCCCTTTTCCGACCGATCCGTTCTTTCAAAACAAGCTTTGGTACCAAATCTACTCAACGGTTCGAGATGAGCCTGCAATTTCTACCCAGCGGCGAACATACCTTTTCTGTCGGGACTACGCTGTTCTCGCTGTGTTGATGATGCTTGTATTCGGCGGCATCGCTCTCACGCAGATTAAATCGCCTAGCCTAATCGCGATTTATTTTGGCGTTTTAGTCTTGCAATTCATTCTTAACGTCAACGCTGCGCGAGTCACGGCAGAGCGATGGGTAACCACCGCAATGGCAATTGCATCTACCAGAGAGGGAAGGTAATGGCAGACTTCTTCGAACTCGACTTCTTCGACGTCGAAACGGACAAGAGCGGCGATGCAATTTCTGTTCGCTATGAAGTTGCCGGTCAAACGCTTGTGCACCTGGTCGACGGGGGATACAAAGTGACTGGCCCCACAATCGTAGCCAATATCAAGAAATACTACGGCACGAGTCGGATAGATCACGTTGTTGTGACGCATTGTGACGGTGATCATACGGGTGGGCTTTCCCATGTCGTTGAGAACATGGAGGTCGGCGAGTTGTGGATGCTGCGTCCATGGCTCTACGCGGAAGAACTTCTGCCTCGTTTCGCGACATACACAAATGTTGATCGCCTGCGGTCACGATTGCGTGGAATCTATTCGAGCCTTGCTGATATCGAGGAAATAGCGCAGCGAAAAGGCGTTAGAATTCGGGATCCTTTTCAAGGCGAATACATTGGCCACTTTCTTGTGCTTGCGCCGAGTCGTGCCCGATACTTGGATCTAATCGTCGATTCCGAAAAAACGCCGGAAAGCGTAGCCGAAGCAGAGGCCACAGCGATGGATAGAATTCGGTGGATCCTGGGAGCTGGTGCCAGAAAGGCGGCATCTCTGATTGCAGGCGCATGGAACCACGAGTCCTTTCCGGCAGACGGCACCAGCTGCGAAAACGAGATGAGCGTGGTTCAGATGGCGGTTCTATCCGAGAAGACCATTGTTCTTACGGGCGATGGCGGCAGAGGCGCATTGACTGAAGCCGCCGACTATTGCGACCGATTCGGGTTGGGATTGCCCGGAGTTGATCGCATCCAGATCCCTCACCATGGGTCACGCAGAAATGTTTCTACTGCGCTTCTAGACCGCTGGCTTGGGCCCCGTTTGCCTGCGCAGCCGCCGTCGGGATCAGAAACATTCACTGCTATTTGCAGTTCCGCGAAAACCGATCCTGATCACCCTCGAAACGCTGTCGTTCGAGCTTTCATGCACCGAGGCGCGAAGGTTATTGCAACGGAAAGTCAACATATTAGGACTTCCGGCGGCGATGCTCCCGCTAGGGATGGGTGGAGTGCCGTAACGGCGGTTCCGTACCCGACGACGCTAGAGGAATAGGCATTGGAGGGGGGCGATCCGAACCAACTTGAGGCGTAGGTCCACATACGACAATGTTCGGCGAACTCATATCATTCATTGACGTTCTTAAGTCTACTGCCATTGATCTACGGGGCAGGAAGCTTGGAGCCGAGCGAGAAGCCACAATCTCCGCGTTGTTGGAAACGTACTTCAATTTGAAGGACGCGGCCGATGAAGGAGAACTTCTCCTCGAGGACGCACAGCCAAATCCGGTTGCCGTGATTGGCTCGCTTAACCCTGTTGAAGCAAAAGAACGCCTAGCTAGTTGGGACTACGCTTTGCGCCGCCAGACAGTTCGCCTTATGCGCGTTTCTGACACGATATTCGGGCAGGAGTTTATGTCGGTTATTGCTCCGGAGCTTGAAGAGAAACTTCACGACGTTCTTGGTACAAAGTTTAATCGCGCCACGTCGTTACATGGAATTGGTGCGGCGCTGTTCTTTCGTGGCTGGACAGATGGGACGAATGAAGAGAAAGCTAGGTACGTCAGCATAATGGCTGGAGAAGAAAATGATCTTTTGCACATGGACAAGATTCGTGCCGAGATCGTCGCTCTCCGCGAGGCCATGGAGGGCTACAGAATAGTTGTGAACGATCTTGCAACGGCTGACGAAATTATTCGCCTTTCGAGGTCCGCGAGGAAGGCCACTCAACTAGATGATGCATTTCGTAGTCAGAGCACACAGTGATGTCTGATGGTCAGAATGAGAATTCGTGCGGCTATCGAAGTGGGCTCTTTTTAGACGAGGCCAAGCGAGCAACCTTGGCGCCCGGCGCTCCTGGCAGTTGACTTATGCGAGACACAACAAGCCTGAACTGGGTCTATGTTTCTTCTGACCTCAAGGATCTTCCAGCAGGCGTGCAGCTGGGTTGCTCACGGACCCTCCACTTTGGAAGTATCCGATAACGCTCGACACCGCTCGATGCTCAGTCATCTGCATAACAGCGGCCAGCGGCACTCCTTGGCGGCCAGCTTCCGTTACGAAGCCAGATCTGAGGCTGTGCCCGCCAAAATCCCCCTCGAGCCCGGCCCGCCTGGCCCTGCGCTGGACGATTTCACCCACGGCGGCGGGGGAGAGTGGGGCGCCCAGCTTCGAGTGGCGGACGCGGCGGAAGATGGCGCCCTCGGTGATGCCGGTCGTTTCAAGCCAGTCCGTCATGGCTTGGCCTGCACGATCAAGGACAGGCTTGTCGGGCGTTGAGGTGGCTGTCACGCCGGCCTGCTGTGTCTTGCTGTGCTCCAGCCGGTACACGTAGGCGTCCGTCCCGACCGCACGCAGGTCCTGCATGTTGGCGGCGGCGATTTCGCTGCGCCGACGCCCCCCGCTGGCAAAACCAAAGCAGAGTAGGGCGCGGTCCCGCAGGCCTTCCAGGCTGCCATCGCAGGTGGCCAGCATGGCCTCGAGCTCGGCCTTGGCGATCGCGGTCTTCTTCCGGGGCCGCTCGCCGCGTTTCACAGCGGCGCGGCCAGCCCGGCTCAGGACGGTCCGAACGGCCGGCTGCTCGCAGGGGTTGGTGACGTGCTTGAGTCGGTGGGCCGTGGACAGTACGGCGATCCGATGGCGAACCGTCGCCAGCTTCCAGGGGCCGAGCTGAGCCTTGAGCCCGGCGCTGACCAGGGCCTGGTCGACGGCCGCCGGCAACTCCCATCCCAGGTCGCCATCCGCCGTTCGGCGCGTGACGTGATCCACCACGAACTGCAGGACCGTGGCCTCGGGCGTCGGGAAGGGCAGCTCGATGCCGAATCGGGCGACATGCCAGCCCGCCCAATAGCGCAGGGCGCTGGCGTAGCTGCGCGTAGTGTTGGCGGCCGCCGCCTCGGCTAGCAGCTCGCGCACCGCATCCGCGGCCTGTTGTGCGAGCTGCTCGGGCAACACGAGTCCGGCCGCGGGCGAGGCGAGGGCGGGCAGGGTGTCTTTATGCTTCATAATATGTAGTCTGTACTACAATAAATGACCATTACCCACGATAATCATCACTTATCGTTGGTAGGTCAAGCGTGGGGTAGGGCGGCGCAATAGAGGACTTTCAATGGCACGGGGTGTCACCCAGGAACAGGTCAATACCGCGATTGAGCACCTGCTCAAGGGAGGCGAGCGGCCCACCATCGAACGAGTCCGCGCCAAGCTCGGCACCGGGTCTCCAAACACCCTGACGCGCATGCTGGACGTCTGGTGGCAGGGTCTGGGGAAGCGACTTGCAGAGCAGCGCCAATCCGCGGCTGTACCGGAAGCGCCGGCGGCTGTTGTGGATGCGGCGTCCGCGCTTTGGGAGGCAGCGCTGGCAGCAGGGCAGGCGCATGCCGAGGCAGCTGTAGCGCCGGAACGAGCGGCGTTGGCGGACGCCCTCACTGCAATGGAGACCACCATCGCCCGAGAGCGCGCCGCTGCCGAGGCCGCTGATCGCACCCGCCAGGCCGCCGTGGCAGTGGCCGATGGGGCGCAGGCGGCGCTGGTTATCAGTGACCAGCGGGTCAGCGATCTGCTCCGGCAAGTGGCTAAGCTCGAGGTGCGGGTGCAGGACCTGACTGAGCGAGGCGATGCGCTCGACGCCCGCCTCCGCAATTCGCTATCCGATGCGGAATCCGCCCGCGCTGCGGCAGCGGCCGAGCGTGCGGAGCTGCAAGCCCACGTTCGTCGGATTGAAGACCGCGCCCATGCCGAGGTCGACCGCCTGCGCCAAGAGCTCAAGGTCGCCAAGAGTGAGCGAGTCACACGGGACCGGGAACACGCCGCAGCCCTGCGGACGGCGGACCAAGCACGGCAGGCCGCGGATACCGCCCGAAACCAAGCCGAGCGGGAGGCCGCTGCAGCACAGGCCCGGGTTCAGGTGCTGGAGCGCCAGATCTCGCGAACGGCCTCTCGCGCGAGTAAGGCCGTGGCTTCTCCGCGTCGCCGCTCACCGAAGAGCTGATGACCCATCAGTCGGTGATCATTCCCAGGGTGTGCTACCCGGAAGCCGAACTTAACCTCTCTGCGCGTCAAGGTACTGCCTGACTGCATGCAGGTCCGCGACGTCGCCGGCCAACATGCGTTCCAGCGCACTACGGCCGCCGAACATCAGGGCTGCATTGGGCCGCCTCACCCAGCCGTCGGCCTGCGCACGGTCTGCGAATAGCAAATGCAAGGCCTTGTATATGCCCAAAATGTAGCTTATGCGCTCAAGGACATCGGCGGGCACAGGCCCCATCTGGTCGCGCTTCCAACGAGCGAATGTGGCCCGACCCGGAGCGCCGAGGAGGCAGCGCGCCTCGGCGGTCGTTAGCTTCCACTTCTCAGCAATGTTGAAGAAGGCACGCAGCCCAGGGCCGGCGAGATCTGGGCTGGCAAGCGTGGTTGCCGCAGCAGTGTTCATCGTGCGCCGGCTACTGGTACGCGCCACTGAGCAAGGCGCCCAAGGTTCTGCGGACGGACTCCAGACACTCCGCAGAATCCAACAATTGGACGGGACGGGCACCACCCAGCGCTGGTTGAGGACGATCTAGCCAGTCCTGCAACCACTGGTCAAGATCAAACTCAGGTGGCGATTCGCCGTCGGCGTCGAGGGCCGCTCGAAGCCGTTCTTTGACATCCTGCAGCGCGCTGGGCAGGCTGCTCGCGGCGGACATGGCGAACCCCCTATATGCTTTATTGACATCCTATACCGCGTTCGCGAGCGAAGCATGGGATGTAGCCTCCTCTGGAAGGCCGGTTGGCATAGCCCCTCAACCCCTTCCCCGGGATCGCTCGGGCGGCAGGTCCTCAAGCCCTGGAAAGAGAGGCCCTTCTTGACCGGCGGCATTAGCTTGCATGTGACCTAAAAGAGCGTATAAGGGCTCACATATGAGCCAGCGCGCCCGCCCGTTGCCAATGTCGCCGGAGACCGTCGAGGGCCTGACGGACCTTGGCCGCGCCATTCGCGACGCACGCCTTGCCCGGAAACTCCGTCATGAGGATCTAGCCTCGCGCGCCGGCATCAGCGTGGCGACCCTCAAGCGCCTTGAGCGGGGGGACCCGACCTTGGCCCTCGGTCGGTTCCTTGAGGTCCTGACCGCTCTCTCGCCCTCGCTGCTTGCTGAGCTGGTGGGGACTGTTCGCGCGGATCCCACGGGCGATGCGCTGCGGCGCAAGGCTATGGGCGAGCGGTCGAGAAGGGAGGACTTCTGATGCGGCTCTACCTGTGGGTTCCCTTGGGTGGGCGTTGGCAGGTTGCCGCGCGGCTCGACTGGGCGCGTAATGTCGGCTCCTTCCGGTATGCACCGACCTGGCTGGAGACAAAGGGCGCCTACCCGCTGGACCCCCTGAACCTTCCGCTGGAGGATGCGGAGCGCGTCATCGAGGACAACAAAGGTGTCCCGGGCGTGGTCTCCGACGCAGGCCCCGACCGCTGGGGGCGCCGACTGATCGAACGACTGGCCCAGCGCCCGCCGCGGGACGAGGCGGAATGGGTGCTGGCCACCGCCGGCAGTGGCAGTGGCGCGGTCCGCGCGTCCCTGTCGCGCACCTCCCTTGCCCCGGTGCGGACGCCTTACGCCCCGGTGACGCTGGAGCAGCTCGAGGAAGCCTCGCGGACCCTGGCCGAGGGCGGGTTCCCGCCGCCGCCGTTGTACGAAATCCTTTGCGTCCAGAGTGGCGCCTTGGGTGGCGCCCGCCCGAAGGCGGCGATGACCCTCGATAGCCGCGAGGTCATTGCCAAGTTCCAGCAGCCGCAGCACGACACGGTCGACGTGCCCAGGGTGGAAGCCGCCTGCCTGGCGCTTGCGCGTCGAGCGGGCATCGACGCTATCAACGCCACCCTGGCCACCGTCCACGGTCGGAGCGTCTTGCTCGTGGACCGGTTCGATCGTCAGGGCGGCGAGCCTGTGCACTACCTGAGCGCCAGGAGTCTGCTGAACGTCTATCGCGCCTCCGAGCAGGACACCTTGGCGCCGGCGGGCCGGGTCACCTATGCCGCCATGGCCGCGGCGGCCCGGCGGATCGGCGTGGAACGCGCTGGCCCGGAGCTATTCCGTCGACTGGCCTTCAACTACGCCATCGGAAACACCGACGATCACCTGCAGAACCACGGCTTCCTTTTCGACGGGAACTGGCGACTGGCGCCGGCGTTCGATCTGGTGGCCCAGGGGGGCGAGAGCCTCGCCATCGGCGCGGGCCGACAGGGCAGGTCCCGGACCAGGGAAAACGTGCTGTCCGGCGCAGGCGACTTCGGCCTCAGACCACACGAGGCCGAGGAGCTGTTGGAGCAGGCGATCCAAGCGGCACGTGGCCTGGGCGACGAGCTCGATCGGCACGGGATGCCCGCTGGTGAGCAGGTGCAGGTGCTGCAGAAGCTATGCGCCGAGGCGCGGCTTAACATCGCCCCGAGGTAGGGGGGCACTTTCGCCTGTTGATACGCCTTGTGTTCTGTCCACCTTGCTTTCGGAAACGAAGAGGCGCTCGCGTGGTCAGTAAAAGTGTGAGTTTCTCGAAACCAGACCAACTCACATCATTGCTGGCCAAAAACTCACATTTATAGTGATCCCGCCTGTCAAGTACGACGCAATCTGGAACTGGGCGACGGTCTACTAGGTTTGAGCGGACAAGGCCGATCTCAGGCGCTCAATTTCATCGGAGGGCAATTCGATATGCGGAGCTCATGCGCTCCGGGTTCCGGATTCGTTGCCAGTTGGTGCCGTTCGACTGTGCTGGAATCGCGGTACTTCGCGTGGCGGGGATGCCTGGTAACTGGATCAGATGCAGGGAAGTCCCAGAATAGGTTCGGAGCGCTGTTACCTTGGCGCGCGCGTGACCAAGCCCCAGGCTGCTCAGCGGGTTAGGTGGTAGCAGAGCCAATTGAAGTGCGCATAATGTATATTATGTCAAGTTACAGATAACCCCATCCCGATCCCCGGATGGTGTCCGCGACTGCCTAAGCATGTCGCCTGCTCATTAACCCTGACGTGATCAGTTACTGCGTCTCAGGATTTCGCGCTTTCCGTGACTTTCCAGCCAGTTAACCCTCCATGGCAAATCGGTCATGGAAATCGAAAGCTTCCCAGTTGATCTCTAACCCTGACATGTCGCGTAACCGTGTCATGGGTGAATGGACGTCGAGCGACGATGCCAGCCCCCGTCTATCTATGGTCGCGCGTTGCCGGCAAAGTCAGTCGCCGCGTCACCTGAGGAGTCCGTGCAAGACTGGCCCATCACTGACATGAGCCTACGGATTCACGGGCGTCCAGCATGGAGCCTCAGCTGAAATGGTCCTGACAGGATCGCGGCCCCAAACGCCCGCCACACGTGCCTTCGGTCTTCTCCCGTGAACATTTTTGCCAACTTTGCTCACGCCGTCGCTGTGCTCTCTTTGGGGTTCCACCACCCATTGAGGACGCCGCGATGCCCCGCCTATCTAGCCTGCCTGATCGAGTCTCACGTGCCTTCGAGCGAGCCTGTCGGCATTGCCTGGGGGATGTACCTGAGCTGACGAGGGTCACGTCAGACGCGATTGCGTCCGTGACCGCAGGTCGCAGGGCGCGATCCGTGCGAAGCATTCACTACAAGATCGATAAGTGGATGGATTGGTGGGAGGCTACAGGCCGACCAGAACGGCCAGGCTCCATAGGCTCAGTGAGCGTTTATTTGGCGTATCTTGAGCATTCCAAGCGTGCCTCAAGCACGATTGCGGATTGTGTCAGCACGATAACCCGATTCCTGGCAGCGATTAGTTGGCCAGATCCTCAGGCAGCGGGAATCTTGCGGCAAGTCCATAGGCGGCACCACGTGGTGCGCCGAAGGGTTCAAAAACCGGCATCGACTCGACCGATAGGCTGGGATCAGATCCAAGACTGTTTGCCTTTGGTTGACTTGACGAAGAAACATCAGGTCCGTGCGATCGCGGTTCTGCTTGTGCTCTACGACAGCCTGGCGCGCGAGGACGCGGTTCTCGGCCATAGTGAGGGCCGAGTATGGCAAGTGAATCCGCCGCGGCGATCTGACTTGCGTCGTATGCCCGATGGAAGCGGGCTACTTCGACTTAGAACACCTACCCGCGCTGTCGGCTACTTCGATGCTGTCCTCACGCCAACCACGATGACGTGGCTGGATCGTGCACTTGCGCAACGACGAGATGCGGATGGTCCATTGTTCCTGTCTGGGCGCGGGTGTGCTTGGAGCATGGGAGCGTGGCGAGTCACGGTAAGCAAGCTGCTGAGACGCGCGGGCGCTGCGGATCGGGTCATCACCGGCCGGGCAGTGCGCGTGGGTAAGGCAAGGGATCTTGCGCGCGCTGGTAGTTCTCTGAATGCCATTCAACGGGCCGGATTTTGGGCTTCGATCGAGTCCGTTCGTCACGTGGTCGGCTCGGCGATGCCCCCGGAACCCCAGACCGGTGACCTCTTCCGTGATGCATGCCTTACGGAAGCGGGGTCTGCCTACCCGGCGATCGCCCCGCCCCATGATTCACGCCCCGCCGCTAGGTCCAGGAGATTTGCCCTTTCTAGTCCGGGCGCGACCAGCCCGCCTGGGAAGCGGGCACCCGCCTTGCCCCACCCTGCCCATGCTGGGTGTAGCATAGAGTCCTAAGGTGGAGGAACGTGTCATGGCCGCCGATAGCCGCCTGCCTGGCGCGCTGCAGGATGTCAGAGATCGGCTTCAAGCCGCGCTTGAGGCTGACGGCGAGTCGCCACCGGGCTTCGATCTGGACCAGTGGCTGCAGGACTGGCTCGAACGGCCGCAACCGGCACTGGGCGGTGCCCGCCCCATCCAGCTATTGGATTCGCCGGAGGGGCGGGAGTCCGTCCGCAGGGCCTTGGGTGCCCTGCTCAGCGGCGCCTACCAGTAGTCGGCGCGCGATGAGTACGACCAATTCCATCCCCCAGGCCCGTCCGGAACTCGCTGGCGCCGGCCTGCGCACCTTCTTCAATATCGCGCAAAAGTGGGGATTATCGGATGAGGAAGCGCGCGGCTTGCTGGGCTCACCGGCTGTCGCCGTCTACTCGCGGTGGAAGCGCGACCGAGAAGGGCCGGTGCCCGCCGATACCTTGGAGCGCATCAGCTATATCCTGGGCGTCTACAAGGCTTTGCACCTGCTGTTCACGGAGCCAGGCCAAGCCAACAGCTGGGTGCGGCGCTCCAACGCCGCCCCGATGTTTGGCGGGCGCAGCGCGCTTGATCGGATGGTATCTGGGCGCCTCACCGACTTGTCCGCAGTCCGGCATTACCTCGACGCTCAGCGGGGTTAGTGCCGCTGTCTGCAGAAGCTAAGCCCGCACCGCAAATGCCGTATCCGTGCGACGTAGGCTCTGAAACCGATGCAGCAAGACAGCACGCCGCAGAAAACCGTGCAGCAACCTGAGCAGATCCGTGTCTGAAAGGGAATTCGGGGGGGGGTGGGTTCGGCGTTTGCCCCATTACTTCGGCAGGGCTAGCACGGAGTCGATATCGACGGCTAAAGGCGTCGACGTAGCAATCCCAGTCAGTCGCAATCCGTCGAAACGGGTGGCGATGAGTTCACGGGCGATCGCCTCCCTACGTTCATTTTCGTGAGCTAGAAGTTCGTCTCGAACCCACGCGACGTGGGGTTCGAGCTGGCGGGCGAGATCGGTCCCCAGGGAAATAACTCGGCGCGCGGGGCCATACATCCCAATCTCGAGAATCGAGCGTGGGGGTGACGGCGGCAAGTAGATTGCGACGGTCTTGTCCTCGCCGAGCCCGTCATCGTGTGCCGCCCAGCGATGCCGCAAGCGGCGAAGGTACTCGTGAAGCCGACGTCCCTCGTCACTCAAGCGCGCATTGAGAAAGGCATTGGCGTCGAAGGCGCCTCGGGCGTCGTTGCGACCAAACGGTTTCGCGTAGAAGACGACGGCGGCGACCCACAAGCTTTCCTCGCACTCGCCCGGGCGCTCGCCGTCGTTTTCGTCGAGGCAGCAGGCAAGGAAGTCGTAGGCCTTGGCGACATCACGCCGGGCATACCCGATCTCGGCCAACTCGCGTACCCGTGAATCCTCAACACAGTAGCTGGCCCCAGTCCGCACGGTGTACGTCCCATGAGCGTCAAAGACGGCCCGTGGATAGCTGTCGTTCGGCCCGCTCATGGTGTCCGACGCCCCGTGGTCCGTCGGGCCGGCCGCCGCGCCGGCGACGGGGCTTTTGGGGGCGGGTCGCGACGACTTCGCGGGGCGGCGCTGCTGGGTTTCGCCGGCGGCGTTTCGAGCAACGCGTCGAGGCGGCCGCGAAATGTTGCCGCTTCACGCTGGGCACGCTGTGCGTCCGTTTCGGCCGTTCGCCGGGCTTGTTCCGCGGCGCGTAGGGCGGTGGCATGCTCGCGGGCCAGCCTCTCGGAGTGGGGTTCAGCCGACATACGTGTAAAAATGACTCACAGAATCTGATTTATTTTTGTAAATCATAGGGTTGGCGGATAAAAACGGTGCTTCGATTTGACCTATCTACGGCCACGGCCCTTTCCACCTGATGCCATATCGACCACCGCAGCCTGATCGGGTTTCAGCTGCGCCAATAGCTGCTCCAATGTTTCCAGGCGCACGCCGGCGCGCAAGGCATCGGCTTCGGCCTGCTCGCGACGTTCCCGTTCCTTGATCGCTTCGGCGCAAGCGCTGGTCAGTTCGGTCCGCGCTTTCTCCAGCGCTTGTGCGTCTTCAGCCCACCGCCCCTGCAACGCTTGATGCTCGGCGGCCGTCAGCCGCAAGGCATCCAGCTCCTTTTGCTGGGCCTCGATGCCGCGACGGGCTTCGGCGAGTTCCCGCTCTAGGCGCCCGTGGCGCTCTAGCCACTGGCTGTTGTCGCGATTGAGCTGCAGCAGTTCGTGGTTCTTGGCCGTCAGGGCCTCATTGGCCTGGCGTAGCGCCACCTGCAGCTCCTGTACCTGGTGCTCGTGGCGGCGCTGTTCCTGCTCGCGCTGCTCTTTCACCGAGGTCCGGTAATGCTCCAGCGCTTCCCGGGCGTGGGCATGCTTCTCTTCCAGCGATTTCGCATGGGCTTCATGCTCGGCCACACGGGCGGCCAGGCCGGCGATGCGCTCGCTGAGCTGGGCGATTTCCGTCACCCGCTCCGCCAGGGACTGCTGCGCCGAAGCGTGGGCGGTCCGTTCCTCATGCAACGCGGCCTCGGTTCGCTGCAACTGGTTGCTCAAGGCGAGCGCTTCCTGTCGAGCTTGTTCCAGCGCATCGCTGCGCTCCTGCAACTGCGCGGCAAAGCGCTGCTTTGCTTCGGCAACGATCGCCTCGGCCTCCTCGTGCAGTCGGGCCGCGAGCCGGCCGACCAAGTCCTGCAGGGCTTCGCTGACCGCGACCTTGGCGCCCAATCCTTGCCCTTCTTCCTCCTCCAGTTCCTTCAGGTAGCGGTGGATGGTGGTCTTGGAGCCGGTGTTGCCCAGCGCCACCCGCACTGCATCCACCGACGGGTGCTTGCCCTGCGCCCGCAGGGCGTCGCGGGCCTTCTGCACATCACTCTTGTACAACCCGCCACGGGCCATGGCTGCCTCCTCGGACGATTTCGTAATGTATTACGTACCACGTAATTACATAACAATCAAGCCATGGATAAATCCATATTTTGGTCTAAAGAACACACGGGATAATGTTGAATTATCCCGCCTGATCATTTTATTCGAGTGGGACGGAGGGAAATTCGGTACGAAATACCGATTTCGAGGTGCGGCTGCACATGGCGCGAGAGCGTGGGACCTCAAGCGGCCCGAGAGAACGCACACGCGTTTCCCCTCGCCTGCAGTTGGACGGCATTGCGGCTTTAGGAGACGGCGGGTTCGCATGGAAGGCGCCCTACTTCTCCGGCGCGGTTATCGTCTCGTGGGCCCCGCACAGGGGCTACCAGGGTTGGCTCGGACTAAGCGGAATGGCGATGACCCCGCGGATAGGCCATGGCTTTTGCGCCGATTGCGGCATTGCTCGAACCCGAAACCGTCACGGGTGGTATCTTCGCTATGTCGCGCGCCAGTTGCGTTCAGTGCATGAACTTCCTGCAGTCGAACCCTCTTGAAGTCGCCACGCGGCCATCCTCTTTCGCGCCTGTTGATCTTCACAGTGGGGAACGAATGCGTGTCACAGTGCCCGAAAAGATTTCAATGCCGTTCTGGAACATCCGGACTTCGTTGCCTCGTCGCTTGACTCCGAAGCACTCGTTCTGGCCGGCGGGACGTACCCATGCGTAGCACAGGCAAGGGCCCTTGACCTTCCATGTGCCATTGAACCTTTCGCCCATATCCACGCCGATGACCGATCCGTCGCGACGGAACTGATTGGTGTAATGCACGCCGTCGCTAAGCTCATGATCGGAGAAAAGTGACTGCAGATCCTTGCCTTGGACAGTACGCCAACCTGCGTCCTCGGCAAGGACGATGCCGGGAAGCATGGAGGCCATGAGCCATCCAGACGCGACGATCACCTTCATTCACCGCCTCCTTTGGAGTGAAGCGACTGCCTCTTCCCACATTTGCGGAGTTCGGCGTGCATGGATGTCCCGGCTCATCATGCAACATGCGGGATGATGGTCACCGCGCCCGGCCGGAAGGATCGACAGCTTGACGCGCGATCCCAAGTTCGATGGGCCTTTTCGTTGCGACATGGCGATCTCGACGTTAGCGTACGTACTTGATTGTGACAGCGGTCTTCGCGTCCGAAGCAACCTGCGCCGGCGCTGATTCCAGATCACCGACATGCGCGTTCGCAACGCCAATTCGCGACGCCGCGGCTCCGTGCGTTACTTCACGTGAGAGCTTTTCACGAAGGGGCGTCCACCGCTTACAGCACCGCACTCACTCGACTGGATTCGTCTCTGCGTCGTGCTCCGCGACTTCCGCCAGCGAGAGCCGCTCGTCACCATTGAAATCCACGCCTGCGAAGTGCTGGCTCAGCGAGTGTTCCATAGGCAATTCCTCCGGCCTGAGGTACCCATCGCGGTTGGAGTCCAAGTCGGCGAACTTAGCTCGGATATCTTCCAGGTCGCAACGTTGCTTCAGCATGCCGACTCCGC
>LNFM01012509.1_pt1 | contig 19429 bp, 14 predicted proteins | sample 596031 | NCBI WGS metagenome assembly LNFM01 (sample SAMN04254537, study PRJNA301005) | activated carbon metagenome | isolation source: dual media filters at the Ann Arbor, Michigan drinking water treatment plant | place: USA: Ann Arbor | reverse complement strand
CGTCGCAGCTCCCGGATTACGACCGCGCGATCGAGGTGCGCGTCGCGCAGCTCAGCGGCACCTGCGACGTGTGGCGGGTGTTTCTCACGCCGCGAGGCGTCAGTGCTGGGGATCACGCCGCGGGATGGCTCGCGCTGGCGTACACAGACGTCGCCATCGCGCTGCGCCGCGCGATGTTGGCGCACAAAAAATCGAGCGTGTTCGCGGCGCTCTATCTGGCGACCATCGCGAAGCGCGTCCTCGGGTTGCCGAGCAACGATGACACGCGAAGCGCGCGCGCCGCGCGGCTCGCATACGTGGGAGGTGTGTATCGTGACCGTTGAACTCGCGATCGGACCGGCACTGCAGTTCTGGCTCGAAGAGTGGGAGGACCTCGAAGCGATTCGCTTCGTCGAGGAGCGGCCGAAGGACGTGACCACTGCCGAGTGGGAGCGGCTCGATCGGGTTCTGGTGGCCGCGGGCAACAACGCCGTGAAGTTGCTCGTGTCGCTGATGGACCGAGACGTGGCCCAGGTGTTCGCCGCGAGCAACTACGTGCTGGAGCCCCTCAAGGTCGACCGCACGTTGAACGAGTTCTGGTGGTGCATCTCGCGGATTCGTCGCAAGCGCGCGCGCGCCGAACTCGCGCGGATTGCCGTCGCGCTAACGATCGACGAGAAGCACAAGACGCCCATCGTGTTGCTCTCGTTCTGGTTCGTTCGCGACGGAAAGCGACGCGCGCAGCGACTGCTCGCGACCAACGCGTCCACGTTGGAGAAGGCTCGCTTCATCAGCGACGTTCTCGATCGACTCACGCTCGGGCCGTGGCTCGTCGAGCTCGCGCGCTGGCCCGTCGGCGACGCGGATTCACTCGACGCGCTGAGAGAGCCACTGCAAAGCGCGACGCGAGCGTTCGCCAACGCGCTCAGCGCGTTCGCTGAGGACGACGAGTAGCTCATCCGCGGAGCGCGCGCGGAGTCGAAGCTACGATTCCAACAACAGCGGCAACAACAGCCGGGGGCGTCGCGTCGAGACACAAGTGCGAGAGGTAGCCCGGGGTGATCGCTGTGACGAAGCCAGCGGCGAAATCGCGCAGGAGCATCGCGATTCCGTTCGCGAGCGCGGCCAACGTTCGAAACGTGAGCGCGCGACTAGCACCGAGGGAAAAGTGTGTTCCGTGAACAAGGTGGTTGCGAGCGCCGCTCGTCTGCTCTGAATCAGAGCCAACGCAGTATCGCTAGTGAAAACAGAGGCGAACGCACGGTGTGGCTCGGTGGGACGAGCGCCCCACAAGCAGCATCGGACTGAGGACGCGGGCGAGGCAACGGGCGATCGCGCCGTCGTCGGCTCGAGCGTGCACCGACTGACCATCGGTTGGCTGTCCTCTCCGCGGTCAGCGCTCGGCCCAGGCGCGGGTGAAGCACCGGTCCGCGCCGTCGGTCACGAAGCGCCCGGCGCGCAGCCAATAGCGCTCGGATGACCCAGTCGCGAGCGCGCGCACCACGAGCGAGAGCCCCGCGCGACGCACGTCGAAGCGCACAGTGAACCGAGGCGCGCCGTCGACCACGTGGCAGCCAAAGGCCCTGCGCAGGCCGGACTCGCTCAGCGTGAAGAGCTCGAACGAGCGCGATGATTGCGGGACGGGTTGAAAATTGGTGCGCAGTCGCTCGACGCGCAAGAGCTCTCGACACCCGTGGCCCGCGGGGACGCCGCGGAGCACCACGGTTCCGCGTCGGCCCGAGGCGTCGACGTTGCCGCTCTCGCGGTTGACCACGGACGAGCTCGCTCCCCGGAGGGTCCAACCCGACGCGCTTCGAGAGAACACCCAGAGGAGGTCTTCTGGTCCATAGCCTTCGCTGTCGCGCGAGGCCGCGAGGACCGCTTCGGAGGGCGGGCTGTCGTCGAGCTGGACCATCGCGACCCGCACGTCCGAGAGGGGCCGGGCGTGCGCGCCGTAGTCCGCGGGCGACAGCGCAGCGAGCAGCGTGTGCGCAGAGGGCGCAGGGTCGTGCGCGCAGCGGGCGGGCTGAGCGCTCGCCGCGAGAGAGCGCGCGAGCACGGCGAAGAGCGCGAGGGACGAGAGCGCGAAGGGCTTCACGTGGGCGCGTGGACTGTCGTGACGCGAGCGCGATCCCGCAAGAATTCTGCAGCGAATCACGCGCTCACGCGCAGATGCACACGACGTTTGCGCCCTCGACGGACACGCACGAGCCGCCGCTCGGGCACGCGGCCGCGCCGAGGCACGCGCACGTCGGGTGTCGAACGGAACCTGACTGTGCTCGCAAGACCCACGGGACGAGAATCCCGAGCCCTGCGCGCTCGACGTGATCGACGCCGCGTGTGTCGAGCACGATGTCGAACGTGCGCTCCACGTGCCTGTCGTACTGATCGAAGGTGTAAAGCCCCTTGCGGGTCTCGTCTTCGCCGGGCGCGCCGCAGAGCGAGGGAGCGTCGCACCAGACGATGATCGTTTCGACGACGGTGTCGCGACCCGCTGGTGTGTCGCAGAGCGAGTCGTCCACCGCCGAGACGATCGTCGAGCGCGGATGTCGATCGCATCACACCCGCGGACGCGCGGGCTGTATCGTTGTGGCCCTCTCGTGAGCACTCGCCGTGTCGTTCGCTCCTTCGCGTTCGTTGCGTTGACAGGTTTCCTGGTGCTCCCGCTCGCCGCGCGATCGCAGGACGCGGGGCCGGATGCACAGGTCGCTGTTGCGGACGGATCGGTCGCCGCGAGCACCGACGCGTCCGCGACCCCGTTGTCGTCGCCGGCGTCCGCGGCTCGGTCTGGGCTCACGGTGCTCGAGGGGCTCGCGCCCGATGAGCTCGCGGCGCTCACGCCTCTGGCTCGGGGCGGGCTCGCGCTGCTCGTGAGGGATCCTGACGCTGGGGTCGGCGCGAGGATCACGGTGCTCGTTCGGGCGAGGGCGCCGATGGACGTGGTCCATCGCGTGATCACTCGCGTCGAAGAGTACGGAGAGATCATGGACGGCGTGCGCGGCATGACCGTCACCTCGAGGACTCGCAATCGAATCGGGTTCAACTTCGCTGTGGGCCTCGGGGTGTTCGACGTGGTCACGACCGCGACGCTCCACATCGTGTCCCCGCGGAGAGTGAACGGGCTCTTGCTGCAGAGCACGCTGGGCCCTGGTGGGCTGCGATGGGACCTCTACCCCGACGGCGACGGAACGCTCATCGCTTACACGACCTGGGGTGACCCCGCGCAGGGAAACTGGTTTCTTCGCACAGTCGCCCGCGTCGCCTCGTCGTCGATCGCCGCGATGCAAGTGAGCGCAGACACCGTCCTCGCGCTCTCGGCCGCGCGACGCTCGGAGATGCTCGCGGGCCGCCCGGTCCCGAGGCGACCGACGGAGCGCTCGGCGCCCACGGGCCCCATCGCTCCTCCGGCGGGCGATTGGTATCGCCTCGCGCAGCGGGGCGTGGTGGGGGCGGTCACGATGGACGACCGCGGCGTGATGCTGCAGAGCTCGGTCGCCGTGCGCCTCGCGAGCGACTCGACGCGGGTGTTGCAGCGGTTGACCGACGTGCCCGGATACACGACCGCGTGGGCCGGCGCGATGAGCGAGGTCCAGGTGCTCGGCGCGCAGGACGGCACGGTGCGGTTTCGCTCCGTTGCCGAGACGCCGATTTTTCGAACCGCGGGCGAGCAAGAGCGCGTCGTCGAACGCGACGGAGATCGCGCGGTGGTTTGGTGGCGCGGGCTGTCGGGAGACTACGCGCGGGACGTGCAGCGCTTCGACGTGCGCCCGGCGCCCGAAGGGGCAACGATCGTGCTCTTCACGGGGGGCGCGGACACCCAACGCGCGGGCTTTCTCGCGCGGCAGATCATGGCGCGGGACGTGTGGATGACCCCTGGCTACTCGCTCGGGTGGAAGATGGTCTGGCTCCGCTTGGGCGTGCGCGGACTCTGAGCGGTTCGACGCGAAGGCGTTGCGATTCGACCCGAAGCTGCTGCACGTCGCGGTCGACGACGCGAAGGCGCCGCGCGAGCGCTTCTTCGAGCGAGGATTTGGTCGCGTCGAACAGCCGCTCATCGGCACAGGCGAAAGCGGGTGATCGACACCGGTGACGACTCGCCTCCAGGACCGGCGCCGGACGGCGGAAACGGCGACGCGACCAGCGCGAACGTCCCGCTCGGCGACGCGGCGAGGTCGAACACCGTGTGGTAGGGCACAGGCTGATTCTGACTGTTGCGACCGAGGGTGTGTCGCATCGGGAGAACGCCGTCGGACACCGCTCGCAGCGCGCTGTCGAAGGCCACCAATCGAACGCCGCTCGCGACCATGAACGCGACGACGCTCCTCGCGCCGTCCGGCGTCTGCGCGATGCTCAACGGGCCGCTGAGACTCGCGTGATTGGCATCGCCGCTTCGCATCACGCGATCGCTCGACGAGCGAACTCCACGACGATCGAAGCGGACCAGCTCGAACCATCGAGCGGACGAACATCCGACGAGCGTGCTCCCCGAGGGTTCGAGCAAGGCGTCACACGAGAGATACTCCCGCGCTGCATCCGCAGGAAACACCGGCGTGGCGAAGCCGTCCGTGGCGATCCCGGGCGGCGTGAACAAGTGCGTCGTCGTCAGCAAGAACGCGTTGTCCCGACGCGCGAGCGTAGCGTTGATGAAGTAGTCTCCCCGCGTCGAATCGAGCTCGCGAATCGTCGAGGCGCCTCCAGCGCGCCCAAACGTCTCGATGCGCGGCGACACAGGAAAGTCCGACCCTTCGCCGATCGTCGCCTCCGGTCGCCACCCATGCGTGAGCACCGACAGCTCGTCGGACGCAAACGCGACGGTCATCGCCCCGCGCGACAGATCGAGCGCGATCTCCGTGGGCGCAAAGGAGGGCGCGCTGCCCCAATGGACGCGACGCGCGCTGAATCCCTGCGGATTCGAGGCTCCGCTGCGCTCGTAAACCATCGCCGCGTAGTGACCCTCTCCGCGCTCGTCGGTTTCCGCGAAGACGCGCACGCCCTGCTCGGCGCGCGACAAAGAGACGTTCGCGACCGGAGTCGCGTCGCCGGCTTCGGTCAGCGTCTCGACGAGCAAACACGCGTTGGCCGCGCACCCTGCGGCCGGTGAGCGGACAGCGGTTGCAAAGACAAACCCATCGCGGTGCCGAGCGATCGAGGGGTAGCTGTATCGATCACGGGTCCGCGCGAGCGGCATCTCGAAGAAGAAGCTGCCGCTCGCGCAGCGCGACGGCTCGCCGTCCGACGAACCCCCGTCGGCGAGCGGGCTCACGGCTTCGCCGCAGGCGAGCAGCGCGCTCGCGGCAGACATCAACAGGCACCATCGATTCAGGCTCGCGATCATGCCGCTGACACTTGCTCCGTTCGGCGCGCAGCGCACCTTATTCGGGCCTCCGTAGGACGGGCGCGCGCTTTCGCGAACGAGCAGTCAATTTGCAGTGAATCCGCGGGTGAGCGCGGTTCGTGGGCGAGCCGCGCTCACCTTAATGGGAGCCTTAATCCTGCACCCGATGCACGAGCACGGCGCGCGAGATGGCATAGCCGCCCGAGCCGCTGGCGAGCAGGTCCTTGAGCCCACGCTTTCGGAGCGTCGCGAGCGCGACGTACAGGCGGTTGAGCGCTGCGTCCGCGCGGATCCGCTCGCCGGGCCAGCCCGCGCGAATCAGCGCTTCGACCGACACCGGTTCGCCGGGGGTTTCTTCGCGGCTCTTCACCAGTCGTTCGAGGATGCGACGCAGCGGTGAGGCCGCGGGGAGTTCGACGCGCGCCCCGTCGTGCACGGCGAAGGCCGCTCCCTCTCCCCACACGCGCAGCGCGGCGCTGGGCTCGCGTGCGGCACCGCTCGAGCGACTCGCGGCGCGCTCGTACTGACGCAACGCAAAGCGCGTGTCGTCCGTCGGGTGCGATCGGACCGCGAGCCTCGCGTCGTCGATCGTGAGCGCTGGCGCCTGGCCGCGCAGGATCGCGATCGTCCCGCGATGAATCGTGAGAAAGTCGCCGAGCGCGGGCTCGCGCGTCGCGATCTCGAGGGCGCGTTCGGCGCGGGTCATTTCCGCGTCGCAGTCGGCCCATCGACCGCAGGACGCCATCGCGAGCGCGGTCGTTCCGTGCATCAACACGTCGTATCGCGCAGCGCCGACCCCCGCGATGCGCGCCTTGGCGTCGACGAGGAGCCGCGCTGCTTCGTCGATCTCCGCACGCTCGAGGTACGACGTGGCGAGGTAGTAGAGCGCGCTCGCCTCTCGGTATCGACTCCCCAACGAGCGAAAGATGCTCGCTGCTTCAGCGTGGTGAGAGAGCGCCTCGGTCACTCGCGCGAGGTCCTGCAAGAGGCACCCTCGCGCGGTGAGGCACGCGGCTTCCATTAGAAGAATTCCAGCGGATCGCGCGACCTCGAGGCCTTGATCGAAGCACTCGAACGCGCCCCGGTCGTCGCCGCGAAACATCTCGATCACGCCGGACTCGTAGAGCGAAGCGCAGAGCCCCTCGGCGTCATCCAACGCGCGGCATCGATCGCGGGCGGCGTCGGTCTTCGAGCGAGCTTCTTCGAGAGCGCCTTCTCTTCGCAGCGCGTGCGCGAGCTGCAACAGCGCCTCTGCCTCGCTGGCGGTGCGCAGGTCGCCAGGCTCGGCGCGCTCGAGCAAGGAGAGCGCCCGCTCGAGCCGGGCGCGAGCTGCCCCTGTCGCGCCGCGAACGTCGTCGACCCAGGCGAGGCGCATCGAAGCCACGGCTTCGAGCGCCGCGAGCGATCGCGCCGTCGCGAGGGACAATGCGGCGTTGAAATCATGGGCTGCACCGTCGCTGTCGCCACGATCTCGGCGGGCGGCGCCGCGCGCGAGCAGCGCTTCGGTCACGAGCGCAGCCCGTGTGTCGTCTCGTTCGAGCGCGGTGAGCGCAGAGGACAAGAGCTGCTCGCGGAGCGTCGCGAGCCCGCGTCTCGAGAGCACGGGATCGACAGCGAGCGCGATCTCGGCGAGGGGCTCGGCAGCGTCGCGCTCGTCCAGCGCGCGAACGAGTGACTCGAAGGTCGTCGCGGCGGCGAGCATGTTGTCGAGCTCTCTGGCGATCAACGCGAGACCGCTGCGCCTCGCGGCGCGCGCGGCTCGAGCGACGGCCGCGTAGTGCGACGCGTGCGCGCGCCGAACGCGATCTGCCGCAGGATCCTTGCTCCTGAGCTCGTCGGCCGCCTCGCGGATCGTCGCGAAGAACGAGTACCGCGCCTCACCTTCACCGAAGTCCACGCGCAAGAGCGACGCGCGTACGAGCGACTCGATGGCCGTCAGCGCGTCGAGGTCTCCGAGCGCGTCGTGGATCGAGGCCTCCGCTGCCTCGAGCGAGAATCCGTTGCGCAGCGTCGAGAGCAGCGCGAACAGGCGCGAGGCGCCGTCCTCGAGCAGCGCGACCGAATCGAGCACCGCGCGTCGCACCGACGAGTGACGAGCGTCGCCCGATGCGCGCTGAAGGACCTCGAGCGGCCGCTCGAGGCGGCGCGCCAGCTCTTCGGTCGAGAGCACCCTCGTTCGCGACGCAGCGAGCTCGATCGCGAGGGGCATCCGGTCGATGGATCCGACGATCGACCGTAGAATCCCTGGCGAAAGCTCGCGTTCGGCCGGCGCGCGAACGGCCTTGATCCGATCCACCAAGAGCGTGATCGCGTGCTCGACGTCGAGCGGCTCGAGCGCGAGCTCGGACTCTCCTGCGACTCCGAGCACGACCCTCGAGGTGACGAGCAGCCGAGCGCTCGGCGCAGCGGCCAACAGTCGACTGACCACCCATTCGATCGAGCGCAACACGTGTTCGGCGTTGTCGAGCACGACGAGGCACGGCCCGAGGTTGGCGACGTGTCGCGCGAGCACCGAGAGCAGCTCGTCTTCGTTGGTGCGCGGATCGACGATGAGCCCGACGCCCGCGCAAAGGGCCGCGAGCGCCTCGGTCGAGCTGGCGGCGTCCGTGAGGTCGACGAAGTACACACCGCCCGCGTCGGGGCGCTCGAACATCGCAGACTGCGCGAGCGCGAACTCGAGCGCGACCCGCGTCTTGCCGACGCCGCCGGGACCGATGATCGTGACGAGCCGGGCGTCGTCGAAGCGCGCTTCGAGCGCGGCGATGGCTCGTTCGCGACCGACGAAGGTCCCCGCGAGACGCGCTCGCCACGGGGCGGCTCGCGGATCCAACGCGTCCGCGCGGCTTCGAGGACGCGACACCATCGCCTACCGAGGGCAACGTAGCACTCGCGTCGCGGGGCCGTCGCGCTCGATCGCAAGGACTGCGCGCCGCGCGGCGACGCTCAAGAAGAGGGCGGTGGATCGCGCATTCCCATGCGCAAGACCGCTCCGGCCTCGCCGGTCGCGGGACCGTCGAGAGACAGCTGCGGCGCGTCGGTGTCGAGACCGCGGACGTGAAGCGTTTGTGTGCGTGTTCCCGAGCCGACGACGCGGAGCGCGCGCGAAGGGCCGGACGGATCGACGGCCTCGAGGTAGCCGCGCACGTCGACGGCGAGGCGGGTCATCACTCGACCATCGGACTTTCTGAGCACCGAAACGAACGATGGTTCGCTGGTAAACGAGTAGCCGACGACGAGGTAGCGCTCGCCGACGACCGTGATGAAGCCGCGCGCCACGAGCGGGGGCGTCGTCCAGCGAACGCGTCCGGACGCGACGTCGAGCGCGACGACGTACCCGCATCGGCCTCGATCTTCGCGCGCGTAGCCGTGGCACGAGCGCACGAAGTAGATCGACGCGGCGTCGAGGCGCGCGTCGGTGACCTCGAGCGTCGGGCCTGCGACGGCAGCGGCCAGATCCACGCGAAAGAGTCGTCGACCCAGGCTCGTGTAGCCGACGGCGACCGCTGCGTCCGCGACGGGGCGCGCCGCGTTGGCGGGGCCGCGGTAGAGCGCGAACCATCCGTCTTCGGCCGGGTCGAGCGTCGAGAGCAGTGCAGGGCCGTCGGCGAGCGCCATCCAACGCGGGACCTCGGGGCCCTCCCACGCGTACGAATAGCGCGGGAGGGTCTCGATTCGCGTGTGCGTGCGAAAGCGCAACGACGGATCGGGCTCGCGTCCCGCTGGTCGATCCGCAACGAAGAGCAGCCCTTCGGTGCGACCCGCGGGCCGCCCCGTCACGGGGGGTTGCGCGTCGGGCTGGGCTGCGTCCTCGGGCTCACCCGCGAGCGAAGCGTCGAGCGGTCCGCTCGATGGCTCGGCGGGCGCGAGTGGATTCATCACGTCGAGCTCGTCGCTCGGCAGGCGGCGGTGGCGACAGGCGTCGGCGGCGAGCGAGAGCGCGACGAGCGCGACGAGCGCGGGGGCAGGGCCCTTGGGAGCGATGCGTTTCGTGGTCGACCTCTCGATCGATCGTAGCGCGGGAGTCTCTCTCGGCGTCGATCGGCGTTCTCGGATCGTTGACCGCATCGCTCGCCCGTCACGAGCCGTCGACGTTCTCGCTGCGACGGGCGCTTGCGTCGGCCTGCTCCGCTCGCAGCGCGAGGCGAGCTCGCCAGAGGGCGACGAGCGCGAGCAACGCCGAGACGACAGCGAACGCGATCATCCGGCCCAAGAGCGACGCGTCGCCGGAGGGCAGGTCCGACTGGTTGGCTGCCGCTCCAAAAGCCATGGCGCCAAACACGAGCGATCCCGCCATCGAAGCGGCGAGCGCGGCGTCGAGCTCGTAGAGATCCCACGCCGCTCGGAGGACGAGGACCACGGCGAGCAGCACGAGCGCCTTCCAGAGCCCGCTGCCGCCGAAGAGAAATGCGGCTCCGAGCGCGAAGAGTCCGCACGCGAGCGCGACCATCGCCGCCGAGCGCAAGATCGTCGAGCGAACATCGGACTCGAGCACTGACGCGATGACCCGCACCAGCCAAGAAGGAGCGTCGGGATCTCGCCGCATCGATCGCGATCGTACACCAGCGCGTCGTTCGCCGGTCGAACGCGGCGACCTTCGCGCCGCGCAGCGCCGCGCGAGCGTCACGCCCCGCAGGTGAAGTCGTCGCGGCAGCGCTGGCCCTCGGGGCACTCTTGCGGGAGGCGACACGAGCGAAGTCCGGGAATCCCCACGTAGAGATCCCTTTCGCTCTTGACCTCGAAGGTGAGCCGATGCCCGTTGACCTCGCGCGTTCGAACGACCGAGCGGGTGACGAACAGCGCGGGAAAGCCCGCCATCCCCAGGGCGTGAAGCCCGGTGATCAACGGCGCCGGGATCGTGGTGGCGCCGTCGTCCGCCGTGACACACGAAATCATTCCGCGCAGCCCGGCGTGGTGCGTGAAGTCCAAGCTCACCGGCGCGCGCTGCCCGTCGGGGACCGCGCCCACGGGCGGCACCCAGCGGACCTCGAGCGGTTGGCCAGGCCGCGACTCGGGCGCGAGCGACAGCACCTGCATCTCGTCGATCGTCGGCATCTCGAAGGTGAGCGCGGGGACCGTTCCGGCCCCGGCGATCGACCACTGAATCGTCTGGCCCTGCGGTGAACGGCGGATCGACGAGCTGGCCGTTGTCGAAAACGGACAGCCCATCGCCGCGGCGGTGAACTGCGAGAGCGGGGCCATGTCCGCGCGACGTAGCCCAGAGACCGTGATCGCGCCGACGTCCACGGGGCCGGGCCGCGGCTGACACCTCTCGTCCGCCACGCACACCGCGTTGCTCGGGCACCGCTGCGCGCAGAAGGAAATGCGCGGGACGAGCAGCTCGCACTCTCCGTCGCGCAAGGTGGTCGTGAAGCGAAACAACGGCGGGGGCTCTGCGTCGAACACGTTCGCGGTGACGAGGCTCACCTGCGGACGCACGAGCTCGAAGCGCACCAGCTCGACGGCAAACGTCCCGTGAATCGTCAGGGGCGCCGCGTCGACGACGCCTGCGTCCGAGCTCGTCGCGCGCGCTGCACGCGGACTGTCGCGGAGCCGGTCAAGACGAGCGCGGCGGATCGAAGCGTGGGCAAGAGCATGAGCGATCGATTGTTGTTGGCAAAGGGAGACACCCAAAACAACGGGCCAACCGGGCCAACCGGGGACGGTCCTCAATAACTCAACTATTTACGAAGCAATCCACGTGCCCGGCCGGCCGGGTACGGTCAGGCGGGTACGGTCAGGCGGGTACCGATCACTCAATATCGCAGGCACGCCGTTTGCTGCCTGAATACTTGAGTTATTGAGGACCGTCCCCGGCGCTTCCAGTCGACGCATTCGTTCGGATCAGGCAGCGACGGCGCCGAGCGGTCGATCGAGGACGAAAAGCCACTCCTGTCCGTCTTCGGCGGCGATCATCAGCATCGCTCGACGATGCATCAGCGCCTGGTTCGCGGTGCTTGCCGTCGAGGCGATGCGCACGTCGAACGTGCGCGAGTCGCCATCGCTACGCACATCGCGCAGCAAAGCGCGGATCGGCTCCGGCGATCGCTCGAAGGGCTGATCGTCGAGCCACAGCGGAAGCAGAGTAAACGCCGCCGATAGCGGCCTGTCGACGGGTTTGTCCGAGAAGTACATCGTGCAACGGAGCGCTCGGGGCTCGGGCGCTTCCTGCTCGATCGAGAGCGCCACGTCCATGACGCGCCTGTGGTTGGCACATGACCTGTAGTGAAAGAAGAGGTTGACCATCGTCACCATCAGCGCGACCGCCGTGAGCACCACCACTGGCGCTGCTACGAGCGGAGACTGCGTCGACCAGAGGCGCCCCGCGCTCGACAGCAGCACGAACACCACCAACGACATCGAAGCGCGGTGGGGAAGCGCCATCGGGCTTCGCGGCGCCATACACGCAAAGAACACCTTGTCGGCGCGAGCTTCGAGACGGGCGACGCGCTTGTGTTCGATTCGCCAGCGCCACCCGAAGGTCGACCACCACAGCGCTCCGACCACCGCAACGATCGCCGTGGGCAGATAGTGAAGATGCCCGGCGCGGACATCGAGCGTAGAGATCAGCGCGAACCACGCGCAGACCGCCGCCGCTAGCGTGCTCGCGATCGCTTCTCCGCGCGCGTGCTCCGAGCGCGACATCGGGATCCACAAGAAGAGATCGGTCCAATGGAGCGTGGACGGTTTGGGCTTCAATGCTCTGGTGACAACCACCCTAGCGCACGAATCGACGACGGTCGCGAAGCGCCATCGGGCTTCGCTTCATTGGGCCGAGGACGCGCTTGTACTGTTGCCTACCGCGCTCGAGTCGAGCGCTACGAGCAACGCGCCAGTGTGAGTCATGTGCGGATTGCTCGCGATTCGTGAGTGAATATTCAGGGGAACCGCGAATGGCGGGATCGACTCCCTCGGCGCCGCTGGCCTCGCGGCCGCGCCGCTGGCCTCGCTGCCGCGCCGAGGAGGTCGAACTCGCCACTCTCACTTCTCCTGAAGATTCACTGACGAATCGAGACAAATCACACGCCTGTGAGACAGCGGCGCTGGGTATAGTCGACCGAGCGATGTTCAAGCCTCGTGTTGTGTTCAAGATGCAGGCTCCGCCGCTCGTCCTCGGTGAAGAGGCGATGATCGAACTCGAGTGCACGAGCGACGAGAGCATCGACGTCGATGGGTTGACCGCCGAGCTCGTGTGCGTCGAACAATCGCTCCGCGATCCTGGCATTTTGCAGCGTAGTCACGGGCCGAAGCACGAGACGCACACGTTCGAAAGGCCCATGTGGGTCAAAGAAATCCATCGCGGAATCACGCGATTCTCGGTGCCGGTCACGCTCCCGCTCGACGTCACGACGACCTTCGAGCACCCGTCCGCGCGGTGCGACTGGTTCGTGCGGGTGCACCTCGCGATTCGCTGGGCGCTCGACGTGCACGAGAGCTTCCCCATCACCGTCCTCGCGCCCGTGAAGAAGTCTGCGGGCGACGATTCACGCGACGTCTTTCGTTGGTTCGTCACGGAAGCTTCTCCGCTCATCGAGTGCGCGTTGTCTTCCTCGACGCTCGCGCCGGGGGAGCCCTTCGAAGTCTGTGTCGCGCTGTCGCAGATCGCCCAGCACAAGATTCTGCAGATCGATCTTCAAGTCCTGTCGCTCGAGGAGAGATTCGGAGCCGACGAGCGACCGACGACCGAGGACGTTCACGGCTGGTTGCTGCACCGCGGGGCTCTCGCGGAGGGGGAGCTCGTGCGTCGCACGCTGCGAGTTCCCGGTTATGTTCAGCCGACGCTCGAATCGAAGGTGTTGTCGCTGCGCTACGAGCTCGCGGTGCAGGTCGTGACCGAAGCGCCCCAGCCCGTCACGAGGCGCTTTCCCGTCACCGTCGTCGACCCGTCGAATCTGCCGGCACCCGCGACGACTCACGGGCTCGTCGGACGAGAGCGCGTCGATCGCGTGTGGGCCGAGATCGTTCGTCTCCTGTCACATACGTTCGAATCGATCACTGCGAACGGCGACGAGCGGCGCGTCGAGATCAACATCGGGAGCGCGCGCGTCGTGCTCGGCGACGGACTGCACCCCGTGTTCGGCCCGTGCCTGACCGTTCGGATCGGGTCCGCTCCGCGCGCGCTCGACCTGCGAATTCAACGAAACATCGGAGAGGCGCAGTCCGCGCAGCTCGAGGTTCACCTTCGAGAGCCGGCGCAGATTCAACGTGCGTTCTCTGGCACGCTTCTGTCGCTCGCTCAGCGCGTCGACGCCTTCTTGCTCGATGATCAGCAGGCCATGCTGTGGTTTGCGCAGCCCCAGCTGTTGGCGAGCAACGCGCCTTCGATCGTGGACGCGATCCAGACCTTTGCCGAGCAGATGGTCCTCTTCGAAGAGCGCACCTCGCCGCCCGCGGCGCTGAAGCACTTGCTCGAGTCTGCGCGGGCGTTTTGCGAGCGCAATCGATGCGAGCTGCGCGTCGGCGACCTGAGCGTGTCTGGCTGGACCGTGCACGGGCGTGGCCTTCGGTTCTTCTATCGCTTTCACGGTCCGCGGCCGACAGAGACGGTCGTTCAGATGACCGAGAGTCATGCTGAAAAAAGCCTACCAACGGACGAAGACATCGAATACGTCGCCGAGGGGTGTCGGCGCAGCGTCAGCCTCGAAGACGGGCGCTGGACCATGACCGTTCCGAAGGTTCAGTCGATCGCGGAGTGCGACGATGCGGCGGGCGCGTTCGTCCGCGCGATATCGATGTTGTGGCGCCGCGAGCGAGGCCCCTTTCGGTGATCGACGAGGTTCGTTCGCGACGACGTCGATCGCGTCGTCTCGCTCTCGCGCGCGTCCGAGCTTCTCTTGGTTGGAGTGGCGTAGCCGAGATTCCCGGTCACATTTGCGCTGCTCGTCGCGACACGTCACCGCCTGTCGCCACCTCGGTCCGTGTCGCGCAGGAGTCTCTCGATGACGCATCATCGCTCGTTTGCTCGGTGCTCTGCTGCGCTGGCCGTGGCCAACGTCGCGGACGCTCGTTGGATGCCTCACTTCGATCTCGCGGGGCTCGTTTTGTCGAGCGAGGCCGTCGTGCACGCGACGCGCGTGTCCACGCGGAGCCGTGCAACGTATCAGCGGCTCGAGACCTTTCGCGTGACGCGGTCCGTCGCGGGATCTCTTCGCGTTGGCGACACGGGTGAGGGCGCTCGAGGCGCGGGGAGCGAGCGCGCCGCGGGCGGAGCTCCTGTCGCTGCTCGGCCCGGCGCCGGACATGGTCGAGCTGATGCTCGGATCGACTCGGGCAGGGTTCTTTCGTGACGTGATCGGCGACCGCGTCGCGCAGCTCTTTGCCGCGCGGTTGAACGGGCGATCGGCGCGCATCGGCGTGGCCAACCGTCGCCGCGGCGGAGCGTTGCCTGCGGTGTCCGCGGTCGACCGTCAGCTCACGGCCGCGCAGGGCGGGGGCGTGCTTTCGTGCGGCGCTCAGACGGTGACGATTCAGTGGTGAAATTCGAAGGCGATCGCGGTACGACAGCGCCGAGCCGTTCGCGAAACCGCCGTGGACCACGGCAGATCGCGGACGCTCGTTGACAGTCGCGCCGCGGCCGGTATAGTCCGCGCCCGTTTTTCGTTCACCCGCCCGGTCTGCGCCGGGGACAGTGATCACAGAGAGAGATACGCCACATGTCGCTGCACACGACGACGAAGTCGAACTTGATCCAGAAGCACCGCCGCCACGACAATGACACCGGCTCGCCCGAGGTGCAGATCGCCCTCTTGACCGAGCGGATCAACGGATTGCAGGGGCACTTCTCGACGCACGTGAAGGACCACCACTCGCGTCGTGGCCTTCTCAAGCTCGTCGGGCAGCGCCGTCGTCTGCTCGACTACCTGAAGTCGACCGACGTCGAGCGTTACCGCAAGGTGCTCGAGGTTCTGTCGCTTCGTAAGTGACCTCCGCGGCGCAGGACGAGCGTTCTGCGCGGTGAAGCTACGGCGTCGGGGACATCCGGTGGGGGGACTCGGGACGATTCGTTCTGTGGGGTGTCGCCAAGGCATGGGGAATGTGGTCAAGTCCCGGCCCGCCGAGGAAGGGTCCTCGGCGCACAAGTCTTCGCCTTCTCGCCATTCGCGACCGACCCGTTGACCCCCTCGTTTCGTGAGCATCGACCGACGCCCCAGACCCCTCGCGCCCGAGCGCGCGAGGCGCGGGGTTTCGTCGCTCTGGGTGCGCACCAAACGCGGACGCCACGGCTCGACGCAACCGAGGACGCGGGGATCATTTCATCAACGTGCGTCCCTGCGGAGACACGCGGGCAGGCGCGCGTCGGAGCGTCGTTGCAATGTCGTTCGTACGTGAATCCATCAAGGTCGGCGATACGCTGATCACGCTCGAGACCGGAAGGCTCGCCAAACAAGCGCACGGATCAGTGCTCGTCACCTGCGGCGAAGCCATGGTGCTCGTCACGGTGTGCGGGTCCGACGCGCCGAGGCCCGGGATCGACTTCTTTCCCCTCAGCGTCGAGTACATCGAGAAGACGTACGCGGCCGGCAAGATCCCTGGGGGATTCTTCAAGCGCGAGGGCAAGCTCAAGGACGACGAGGTGCTGACCTCGCGTCTCATCGATCGCCCTTGCAGGCCGTTGTTTCCCGAGGGCTATCGCAACGACGTGCAGATCGTCGCGACCGTCATCAGCGCGGACAAGGTCAACGACCTCGACGTGCTCGCGATGACCGGCGCGTCCGCGGCGCTCACGATCTCGGACATCCCGTGGGCCGGCCCCATCGCGGGCGTTCGCGTCGCGCGCGTCCACGGAAAGCTCATCGCCAACCCCACCTTCGAGCAGCGCGCCCAGAGCGACCTCGACGTGGTGGTGGCCGCGAGCAAAGACGCGATCGTGATGGTCGAGGGCGGCGCGGACGAGGTGCCCGAGGACGAGTTTCTCGACGCGCTCATGTTCGCGCACCGCGCGGCGCAGCCGATCCTCGGTCTGCAAGAGCAGCTTCGTCGCGAAGTGGGCAAGGTGAAGCGGGCGTTCGTGCCGGTGCTCCCGTCCAAGCAGCTCGTCGACAAGGTCAAAGAGCTCGCGCTCGAGGATTTTCGCAAGGCCTCGACGATCCGCGCGAAGGGCGATCGTTACGCGAAGAACCGAGAGATCTCGCGGAAGGTCGCTGAAGCGTTCGCGTCGGAGCCGCCCGAGGTTCTGAGCCTCGTGAAGACCGCGACGCACGACGTGCAGGCCCACGCGGTGCGCACGATGATCACCGATCGCGGCGTGCGCATCGACGGGCGCAACACGCGCACGGTCCGGCCCATCACGTGTGAAGTGGGGCTCTTGCCGCGCGCGCACGGCTCGGCGCTCTTCACCCGCGGCGAGACGCAGGGACTCGTGACCGTGACGCTCGGCACGCGCCCCGACGAGCAGAAGATCGACGGGCTCAACGGCGAGCGTTGGAAGCGCTTCTATCTTCACTACAATTTCCCGCCTTTCTCCGTGGGCGAGACCAAGCCCATGCGCGGGCCGGGTCGTCGCGAAGTCGGCCACGGCAACCTCGCCGAGCGCGCGCTCGCGCGGGTGATGCCGAACAAAGAGCAGTTTCCCTACGTCGTTCGCATCGTGAGCGAGATCCTCGAGTCCAACGGCTCGAGCTCGATGGCCTCGGTGTGCGGCGGCTGCCTCGCGTTGATGGACGCGGGTGTTCCCATCAAGGCGCCCGTCGCGGGCGTGGCGATGGGGCTCATCAAAGAGGGTGATCGCTTCGCGGTGCTGACGGACATCCTCGGCGACGAGGATCACCTCGGCGACATGGACTTCAAGGTCTGCGGAACGGCCAAGGGCATCACCGCGATCCAGATGGACATCAAGATCGACGGTCTCTCTCGGGAGATTCTCGAGAAGGCCCTCGAGCAAGCGCGCGAGGGACGCCTGCACATCCTCGGCAAGATGCTCGAGACGCTGTCGGTCTCGCGTCCGGACCTGAGCCTGTACGCCCCGCGCCTGACGACCCTGAAGGTCAAGCCCGACCAGATCCGACTCATCATCGGCTCCGGTGGAAAGACCATCAAGGGCATCGTCGAGGCGACGGGCGTGCAGATCGAGGTCGAGGACGACGGCTCGGTCAACATCGCGTCGCACGACGCCAGGGCCGTACAGCGCGCGATCGACATCGTGCGCGGACTGACAGCAGAGGCCGAAATCGGCGTCGTCTACCGCGGGACCGTGAAGCGCATCATGGATTTCGGCGCGTTCGTCGAGATCTTTCCGGGCACCGAGGGGCTGCTGCACGTCAGCGAGCTCGACCACAAGCGCGTCGCCGACGTCCGCGACGTGGTGAAAGAGGGCGACGCCGTCGACGTGAAGGTGCTGTCCGTCGAAGACGGAACGGGCAAGATTCGACTCTCGCGCAAGGCGACGCTGCCGTTGCCAGAGGGCTTCGTCGCAGAAGAGCCGAGGCCGCGCTTCGACCGTGGTGACCGCGGAGATCGCGGAGACCGCGGTGGTGACCGTGGTGGTGACCGTGGTGGTCGCGGGGATCGCGGCGGTCGCGATCGTGGGGATCGCTTCTCGCGCGGCGACCGGCCCGAGCGCGCCGATCGCGACTATCGCAGCGCGCGCGAGGACGTGGTCGAAGAGGCCGAGGTGCCGACGAGCGCGGCGGTCGAGGTTCCTGCGCCGATCGTGCCTGCGCCGGTCGTGAACGAGGTCGTCGTCGCGGTGGCCGAGGTCGAAGAAGAGCGCCCGCGTCGCGAGCGTCGCGAGCGATCCGAGCGCGGAGACCGTGCGCCGCGTGACGAGGCTGTCGCGCGCGCGCCCCGCGAAGAGCGCGTCGAGCGGGCGCCGCGTGAAGAGCGTGCGCCGCGTGAAGAGCGCGCGCCGCGTGAAGAGCGCGTCGAGACCGAAGAGCGTCCGCGCCGCGAGCGTTCGGAGCGCGCCGAGCGCGCGCCGCGCGAAGAGCCGGTCGTCCGTGAAGAGCGTGTCGAACGCGCACCACGCGAAGAGCCAGTCGCGCGCGCGCCGCGTGAAGAGCGTGCGCCGCGCGAAGACCGCGTCGCCCGTGACGATCGTGGCCCGCGTCCCGAGCGAAGCGACCGCGGTGATCGTGCGCCTCGTGAAGAGGTGCGTGCTCCTCGCGAAGAGGTGCGTGCGCCTCGCGAAGAGCGCGTCGCCAGAGACGACCGCGGCCCGCGTGATGACCGTGGTCCGCGCGAAGAGCGTGCGCCGCGTGAAGAGCGTGCGCCGCGTGAAGAGCGAGCTCCGCGTGAAGAGCGCGTCGCCCGTGACGATCGTGGCCCGCGTCCCGAGCGAAGCGACCGCGGTGACCGTGCGCCTCGCGAAGAGGTGCGCGCGCCGCGTGAAGAGCGCGTCGCGAGAGACGATCGTGGCCCGCGTGATGACCGCGGTCCGCGTGACGATCGTGGCGAACGCAGCGCCCGCGACGATCGCGGCGATCGAGCGCCCCGCGACGATCGTGGCGATCGCGGCGATCGCGCAGAGCGTCCGCGTCGCGCTGACGTGGAGGATCCCGAGGAAGCGCGCCTCAGGGCCGAGCGCCTGGCCGCCGAAGGTGGCGAGCGCCGTCCGCGCGCCCAGCGAAGCATGCGCGAGCGCCTCGAAGCGGGAATGCGCTCGAGGGACGAGGGCGTAGCGCCGACACGCGACGATCGTGCGCCCCGTGACGACCGCGGCGATCGCGGTGATCGCGGTGATCGCGGCGATCGTGCCCCCCGTGGTGTGGGTGGTCCGGTGAGCGAAGATCTGCCGCCGCGCCGCCGCGAGCGCCGCGACGAACCGACGGAGTGACCGTCGCATGGGGGGACGCAGCCTGTCCGCGCTTGCTCGTGACCACGACGCAGCGGGCGGCTGTGGCGTGTCCGCCGGCTACGTAGCCGAACTTTCGGCTACGTAGCCGAGCGCGCGTTCTTCTGCGAAGGGTGGAGCGCCGAGCGTCGCGAGTGAGCAGAACGACGTTTGCCACAGAGCCGCGAGGCGGCCCCCGAGTGAGCAGAACGACGTTTTGCATCGAGCCGCGCGGCGGCCCCCACCCGCGCTGCCGCGCGCGAGCGAGTGAAACGGCAGTGGGCGCAGTGCTAAAGCCCCCACCCGCGCTGCCGCGCGCCCCGCCCCCGCCTGGAACGGCAGGGGCGGCG
>LNFM01006386.1_pt1 | contig 19432 bp, 14 predicted proteins | sample 596031 | NCBI WGS metagenome assembly LNFM01 (sample SAMN04254537, study PRJNA301005) | activated carbon metagenome | isolation source: dual media filters at the Ann Arbor, Michigan drinking water treatment plant | place: USA: Ann Arbor | reverse complement strand
ACGCAGCACCTCGAGCCAACGCAGGACTTCGGATGGCCCGGACATGCGCACGCTGGCATCACTCCCGACGCGTGAGCCCACACCGATGCTCGTTCCGCCGACCGAATCGACGAATCGGAAGGCAGCAATATCCGTGGTGTCGTCGCCGAAGTAGAAAGCCTTTCGCCCGTGGAATGGGGCTGCAGCGAGGAGGTGTCGGCAAGCCACGCCCTTGTCGATCGCGCGCGGCTTGATCTCCAGCACGCGTCGGCCTTCGATCAAGTCCAGATCCGGCGCGTGCTCGGCGATCGTCGCCAGGAGTTCGGTCGTGATCGCCTTCAATGTGTCCGGAGTGAAGCGATGATGGATGGCCAGACACGCGCCTTTGTCTTCGAGGAGCACACCGTGTGCGCCCGCCATCAGGGAGGGGAGTCGTTCGATCACGGCGTGAGGCGATGTGGCGAGCACCGTACTGACGATCTGTGATGACGAACTCAGCCGCATCTGAGCGCCGTGCAGGCCCGCCGCCGGGCTTCGAAAAGGCGCGAGGAGGGCGTCGATGGAATCGATCGGACGCCCGCTCACGATTGCAAGGGCGCCCTGCAGGCGTGTGGCCAATTCTTCGAGCAATTCGGGGAGGCCTGGGGGCACAACGACTTCGTCAGGCCGCGGGGCGAGTTCCAGTAGCGTGCCATCGAGATCCAGAAAAACAGCGGGCAATGCCGACTGAACCAATTCGAAATCCCACGCAATCCTGGCGTGTCGGGTTTTTCTGCCGGAAGTCATTCGATGTTCGTCCATCCTTGAGCGTCTCGGTTGAGTCTGCGATGTCTGGTGCCAGGACAATGGGCCGGCGAGCGGCTTCCATCCGTAGAGCGCCCTTCAAAGGCTCTGAGGCATCGATGCTCCGTTCCAGCCTACGTTATCGAACCGCTTTGTGCAAACATGCGAGTCGGCTTCTGTCGCCTCGCGGCGTACGGGCAAGCTGCTTGCTGACGAGAGAGGCGACGCGCGCCGTGCGACGCTACGTCGATTGAATTCATGAAGATCTTCCACTGCGATCATTGCGACAACCTGGTGTTCTTTGAAAACACCCAATGCGTCGCGTGCGGACACCGTTTGGCGTTCATTCCCGAACTTATCGATGTCGGATCGCTGGATTCCGTCGACGATACGCTGTGGGCATTGCCTCTGCCGCATGCGCAGGGACGGCGATATCGACTCTGCCGGAACTACACCGAAGCGTCAGTGTGCAATTGGGCGATCGACGCGGACGACGATCATCCGCTCTGTTCGTCATGCCGGCTGACGACGGTCATACCCGACTTGAGCCTGCCGGGCAATGCAGAGGCGTGGTATCGGCTCGAGGTTGCCAAGCGGCGAGTGTTGTACACCTTGCTCCAACTCGGACTGTCGACCGAACGGGCGGCGGGTAACGACGCAAGCGCCTTGCGTTTCGCTTTCATGGCCGATGCACCGGATGGATCCACGAGGGTATTTACGGGCCATTCGAATGGCATCGTGACGCTGAACGTTGCCGAAGCCGACGACGTCGAGCGCGAGCGACGGCGCAAGGCGATGGGCGAGCCGTACCGGACGCTGCTGGGGCACTTCCGGCACGAAGTCGGCCACTATTTTTGGTCTGTGCTGATCGAATCGTCGGACGCCGCACTCGTGGCCTTTCGTGAGCGCTTCGGCGATGAGCGCGAGGATTACGCAGTGGCACTTCAGCGACACTACCAGCAAGGACCCGCGCCGGATTGGCAATCACGCTACGTCAGCGCGTACGCCGGCGCGCACCCGTGGGAGGACTGGGCGGAGACCTGGGCGCACTACCTGCATCTCGTCGACTCGCTCGAGACCGCTGCGGAATGCGGCTTGTCGCTGCGTCCTTCCAGGATCGGCGAGCCCCGGCTGATTCGAGTCAATGCGAGCGATCTGTTCGGCTCAGGGTCGTTCGATCGCATGGTCGAGAGCTGGCACGCCGTCACCTACTTGCTGAACAGCCTCAATCGCGGCATGGGGCTCGCAGACGCGTATCCGTTCGTGTTGGCGGCGGCGGCGGTGGAGAAGCTGCGGTTCGTGCATGAGGTGGTGGGAATGCAACGGACCAAGACGGCCGGCGATGTGGTGCGGGCCAACAACGCCGTGGGCAAGTCGCTCGCCACGTGAGCGCCGCCCGGGGGTGATCCACATCTGGCCAAAAAGAAGAGGGCCACCCTTGGGTGGCCCCTGGTATTGGTGGAGGCGGCGAGAATCGAACTCGCGTCCGCAAGCCCTCTACAGACAGATCTACATACTTAGCCTGGCCATTTGGGTCTCGCTTCGCGTCCGCCGGCCGGCAGGCTGACGCTAGGCCAGTCACTTCGACGGATCCGCTCGGCCAAGTGACCAGGCCGGGCAGAGAGGCTGATGAAAATGACGCTGCACCTTCCGGTCTTGCGACCTTCGGGCCTAGCCCATCAGCAGACTAGTGCAGCGTCTAGCCGGTGTTAGGCGGCTAGAGCGTAACGCTCGTCGTTGGCGTTTATAGCTGTTCCAGTGGATTTACGAGGGAACTGGTCCTCGGTATGCCCTGCGCTGCTTTGTAACCCACGTCGAAACCAGGTCGCCCCCGGTGATCGAAACCGTACGCCGTCGAAGACGTACCGCCCGATTGTCTCAGATATCGTGCCCGATGCGGGTAATTCAAGGGGCAGGCAGTACGGGTGCAGCGGCGACACTCGGAGGTGCCGGCGCGGCATCGGTGGTGGGGCTGGGGGGGGCCGCTGCGGGCGGGGATTCTTCGGGGGCACTGAGCTTGCCGGCCTCGTCGCTCTCCATTTCCTTCCAGTCGCAAATCACGCCACGCTTCGTGGGGACGGTGAGCACGCCATTGATCTGGCCGAAGGTGCCGCAGTAAGGCATGCGGTCGACCTCGCGCGCATGAATCAGAAACTTGTCCTTCGTTTTTTCGATCAGCATGGTGCCGCTGATGAGACTGATCACCGTGCCGGCACTGGAATCCAGCCATTTCGCGCGGCCGTCGCCTGGCCACGATTCGAAGGAACAATGATAAGGACCGTTGCTGCTCCAATACGCCAGGTAAATAGGCTTGTCGCGTATCGTCTCCATCACGAGCCGTGTCTGCTTTTCGTAGGGTCCGACCTTGCATTGATGTCTGATCTTCGGACCTGTTGGGGCCGCGGCCTTCTTCGCTTGCGCCTGCTTGGGCGGTGGCTTCTGCTGCTGCGCCATGGCCGGTGCGACGGCGAGCGCGGCGACAGCAGTCAAGAGCGTGAGCGTCGAACGCATTGAATTCCCCCTGAGAGCATCGAGCATGAATCCCGCTATTCTGGCCGCTTCGGCGGAAAGGCGTCAACGGAACAAGCCGTGCTCACGGCGCGTTCAATTCGATTTGATCTCGGACGAACGCAGCGCTACGCGTGGTCACGTAAGCGTTCCCAACAGATCCAGAGGGTGCGACAGCCAGTAATCTGCGGCCCATTCGCGAGCCGGCGTGCCGGTGCCGAGATAGCCGTACTCCGCGACGGCGACCGGCATGCCGGCAGCGCGGCCCGCGATCATGTCGCGCTCGTCGTCGCCGAGGTAGATGCATGCTTGCGGGGCGACGCCGATGCGCTCGGCCGCAACGAGCAGCGGCAGAGGATGAGGTTTGCGCTGCGGCGTCGAATCGCCGCAGACGATGCATCCGGCTCGTTCGTCGAGCCCGAGCTGACTCATCAGGGGAAATGTGAATCGCTCGGCCTTGTTCGTCACGATGCCCCAGGGCAGGCCGCGCGCTTCCAGGGTTTGCAGCAGTTCTGCAATGCCCGGGAACAGTCGCGTCTCACGGCAAAGATTGCGCTCGTAGATATCCAGAAATTCCGTGGCGAGTGCATCGTACTCGGCGGACCCGGGGGCAAGGCCGAAGCCCATCCCCACGAGACCGCGAGCACCGCTCGACGCAACGGTGCGCAAGCGTTCGATCGGAAGGCTTGGTTTTCCTCGAGCGCCCAGCAATACGTTGAGGGCGTAGCCCAGGTCGGGGGCGGTATCGGCGAAGGTGCCATCGAGGTCGAAAAGCACGGCGCGCACGGGCACATGGGAAGGGTGATTCGGCGTATTCATTCAGCGGCGGCTCGGCAGTGCAGGATGTAGTTGACGTCGGTGTTGCGTTCCAGGGCGTAGTGCCTGGTGACGGGGTTGTAGGTCATCCCGATCAGATCGGACACCTCGATACCCGCGTGTCGACACATCGATGCCAGTTCCGAGGGCTTGATGAACTTCGCATAGTCGTGCGTGCCCCGTGGGAGGAGCTTCAACACATACTCCGCGCCGATGATCGCGAAGAGATACGACTTGGGATTGCGGTTGATGGTCGAGAAGAACGCATGGCCGCCGGGGCGCAGCAGCTTCGCGCATGCAGCGATGGTGCTGGCGGGATCGGGAACGTGCTCGAGCAACTCCATGCAAGTCACCACGTCGAAGCTTGCCGGGCGTTCGGCCGCGAGGTCTTCGACGGTGATCAACCGGTAATCGATACTCAGGCCGCTCTCGTACAAATGCAGTTGGGCAACCTTCAGCGGCCGCTCGGCGGCATCGATGCCGCAGACATGGGCGCCCCGCGCCGCCATGGCTTCGGCGAGTATGCCGCCGCCGCAGCCGACATCCAGCACGGCTTTACCGGCGAGGTCGACGGCGCGGTCGATGTAGTCGAGTCGCAGCGGATTGATTTCGTGCAGCGGACGAAATTCACTGGTGGGGTCCCACCAGCGGTGCGCGATCTCGCTGAACTTGGCGATCTCGGCGGGATCGATGTTGATCGACATGAAAGCCCCGATTCAGGATTCGGCTGAATTATCGCGGCGAAGGCGCCGCCGGGGTATCCCCGGCAGAAATCTTTTGCTGCCATACATGGGCACGTGCGGCAGCCGTTCGCGCTTCGACCCGAGTCAAGACACCTTCCTCGACGAGCAGTTCACCCGCCACCCACACGTGACTCACGTCATGGCGTCCGACGGCGTAAACGAGATGGGAGATGGGGTCGTAGCAGGGGGAGAGTTCCGGGCTCCCGAAATCCACGGCGATGATGTCTGCCGATTTGCCTGCAAGCAGTGAACCGATCTCCTGACCCAGTGATAGCGCGCGGGCGCCTCCAAGGGTTGCCATGTGCAGCACCTGGGATGCAGGCAATACCGTTGGATCGTTTGTGGCGACCTTGGCGAGCAGTGCGGCCTGACGCATCTCCTGGAAGAGATCGAGGCGATTGTTGCTGGCTGCGCCATCCGTGCCCAGCGCGACATTGACGCCGGCTGCCAGGAGTTCGCAGATCGGCGCAATCCCGCTGGCGAGCTTCATGTTCGATGAGGGGCAATGCACGACGTGACAGCCGTTGCGCGCAAGTGCTTCGATCTCGGAAGTATCCAGATGCACGGCATGCACGGCGATCAGGTTGGGCGTCAGCAAGCCGAGGGATTCGAGGCGCGACAAGGGGCGGCGCCCGGCCTGCGCCGTGGCTTGCGCAATCTCGTCTAGCGTTTCGTGCACGTGGATGTGGACGGGAACATCCAGTTCGTTCGCATAGGTGGCAACGTGCGCGAGTGTCTTGTCGCCCACGGAGTAGGGCGCGTGCGGCGCGAAGCAAAAAGACAGCAGCGGTTGGTCGCGCATGGTATCGCGCAGGGCCATGCCCTTGGCCAGGTAATCGAGCGGATCCGCAGCGTAGGGGGAAGGGAAGTCGACGACGATCATTCCGAGCGCGGCACGCATGCCGGCAGTCAGGGCGGCCTGCGCTGCAGCTTCCGGGAAGAAGTACATGTCGTTGAACGTGGTCACACCGCCGCGGAGCATTTCCGCGCAGGCGAGCAGCGTGCCGTCATGGACGAAGGCCGACGAGACTTCTCGCATCTCGACGGGCCAGATGTGTTCCTTCAGCCAGGTCATGAGCGGCAGGTCGTCGGCTAACCCGCGCATCAGCGTCATCGCGCCATGGGTGTGGACGTTGACCAGCCCCGGCAGCACCGCGTGGTGCTCCAGGGTCAGCCGCTGCCTCGCCGTGTACTGTTCACGTGCCACCGAGATCGGGAGCATGGCGACAACGCGCCCGCCATCGATTACGACGGCGTGGTGTTCGAGTACGGCATTCGGCTCGATCGGGACGACCCATCGAGCCTCGATGATGGTTTGAACGAGTGTCGTCATTGAGCGTTTCGTGCAGTACGCCGCATTGGCACGTCGAGCCGGACTGGGCCGAAGTATCGCAAGGGCGCAATGTGATCGAGTTCAGATGATAGTCGTCGTCGCTTGCGAGATCGCCTCGATCGCAAAAAAAAGAGCCCTGCAGGGCAGGGCTCTTTCGTCCGGCAGTCAGCCGTTTGGCGCTACGGCTTGGCCTTCGGCTTTGCTTCGGGCTTGGCTTCCGGCTTCGCCTTCGGTGCGGGCTTCGGCTTCTGGCCGACGGCTTCGATGTCGACGCGTCGGTTCGGGGCCAGGCACTCGATGAGCTGCTTGCGGCTCATCTTGTTGTCGCAGAACTTGGTGACCGGCACCGGGTTCGCGAAACCCTTGCCTTCCCAGAAAATCAGCTTCTGGTTGACGCCCTTGCCGACCACGTAATCCTTGACCGTGACAGCACGGGCTTCGGACAGCTTCTTGTTGTAGGCGGCGGAACCGAGACGATCGGTGTGGCCGGTGATGATCAGGGCACCGAGGGTGACACCCTTCCAGGCCTTGGTCATCCACTCGTCGATCTCTGCCTTCTGATCGTCGCGCAACGTCGACTTGTCGAAGTCGAAGTTCTGGACGGAGAGCTTGAGCTCGACGTTCAGCATTTCCGGCTTCTTGGGCTTCGGCTTGGCTTCGGGCTTGGCTTCGGGCTTGGCCTTCGGCTTGGCTTCAGGCTTCGCTGCAGGCTTGGCAGGCGGGGCCTTCTTCACGAGATCCGGGTCACATTGAGCCACGGCTCGGGCAGGCGTCCAATCGGAGGTGCGCACGCACAGACCGGTGGTTGAACTGGTGACGATGTTTCCGGTGATGGCGTCGACCAGGTAGCCTTGATTCTTGCTGTCCGCTGCGAGGACCGACGCCGGCAACATTACTGCTGCGACGGCGAGTCCCGTGAGCGCCCTTCGATTCATGGATTGCATGCTTTCATTCCTCCTTGATTAACGGAAGCTCCCCGAGGCCGGGTCAGATCATTGATCAGCATCCGGCAACACCCAAATAATTCACGGATCATAACCAGCTTTAACGCCTTCGTAAATAGCGCAGAGGAAAGAAAATTTCAGTTTTCATCCACCTGTGCTCGACTACGTTTGCCACTCGTTCCGACCCGAAAACCGACCCAACTCGAAACCCACCCGCGTCGCGCTCGAGTGCTGTTGCGACTTGCGTCCGTCATTGCCGTCGTGCGCCTCGTTCCGCGTTAACGACAGTACGGCGTTCGACTGAACGGTTGTCATTCGAACGCCATCCGCGAACTGCATGCGGCGGGCCCGCTGCTTCCAACTTTCGTGTGTTCGTGTTCCGGACCGGGCTGATGCGGCACAACGACCACGCTCGGACAAATCGTCAAAAACACAAACGCGAGTCGATGCTAGCACGAAGCCCACGTCGGACCGCATTGTGCAACGAGCGCCTGAGGGTGCAGCCGCGGGAGGCGTTGCATCATTGCCACACTTTGCGCCGATGTTCCGGGGTAAGAGCGGGATTGGGGCTCGTGTTACACTCGACCGGTTTTAGCCGTCCCTTCCCGAATCGCCCCCGCCCATGGATCAAATCGCCCGCGAAACCCTCCCCGTCAGCCTCGAAGAGGAGATGCGCCGCTCCTATCTCGATTACGCGATGAGCGTGATTGTCGGGCGGGCACTCCCCGACGTGCGCGACGGCCTGAAGCCCGTGCATCGGCGCATTCTCTTCGCCATGCACGAGGCCAACAATGTCTGGAACAGGCCCTACGTCAAGTGCGCGCGGGTCGTGGGTGACGTGCTCGGTAAGTATCACCCGCACGGCGATTCGGCGACCTACGAGGCACTCGTGCGGATGGCGCAGGATTTTTCGATGCGCTACCCCCTGGTGGACGGCCAGGGCAATTTCGGCTCCGTCGACGGGGATTCCGCAGCAGCCTATCGGTATACGGAGTGTCGCCTGGAGCGAATCGCCGTCGAGACGCTGGAAGACATCGACAAGGAAACCGTCGATTTCATGCCGAACTACGACGGCAAGGAACTCGAGCCGGTCGTCCTGCCTTCGAAGCTGCCGAATCTGCTGATCAACGGGTCCTCGGGCATCGCCGTCGGGATGGCTACGAACATCCCGCCGCACAATCTCGCCGAAGTGGTCGACGGCTGCCTGGCGCTGCTCGCCCGGCCCGAGATGGAAGTCGAGGATCTCATCGAGATCATCAAGGGGCCGGACTTCCCCACCCGCGGCATCATTTATGGTGCGGGCGGCATCCTCGATGCCTATCGCACCGGCCGTGGGCGCGTCATCATGCGGGCGCGGACCCATTTCGAGGATCTCGACAAGGGCTCGCGTCAGGCCATCATCATCGACGAGCTGCCTTATCAGGTGAACAAGGCCTCCCTGCTGTCGCGCATAGGCGAGATGGTGCGCGAGAAGCGGCTGGAGGGTATCTCGGAGATCCGCGACGAGTCCGACAAATCGGGCATGCGCGGCGTGATCGAATTGAAGCGCGGCGAAATCGCCGAGGTGATCCTGAACAATCTGTTCAAGGACACCCAGATGCAGGACAGCTTCGGCGTGAACATGGTGGCGCTCGTCGACGGCCAGCCGCGGCTGCTGAACCTGAAGCAGATGCTCGAGGAGTTCCTGCGGCATCGGCGCGAAGTCGTCACGCGGCGCACGGTGTTCGAACTGCGCAAGGCACGCGAACGCGGCCATATCCTGGAAGGTCTGGCAGTCGCGCTGTCGAATGTCGACGAGATCATTGCCCTCATCAAGGCATCGCCTTCTCCGGCCGAGGCGCGGCAGGCGCTCATGGCCCGCATCTGGTCTTCCGCGCTCGTGAACGAAATGTTGGTGCGGGTAAACATCACCGCAGCGAGACCCGACGGACTCGACCCGATGTACGGCATGGGCCCGCAGGGTTACCGACTCTCGGAAGCCCAGGCCCAGCGCATTCTTGAAATGCAACTGCAGCGGCTGACCGGGCTCGAACGCGACAAGATCGTCGACGAGTACAAGGAGGTCATGGATCGCATCGCCGATCTGCTGGACATCCTGGCGAACCCCGAGCGGATCACTCAGATCATCAGCGAAGAGCTGACAGCACTGCGAACCCAGTTCGGCGACGAGCGGCGCAGCGAGATCGTCCTCAATGCCGAAGACCTCACCCTGGAAGACCTCATCGCGCCGGCCGAACTGGTCGTGACGCTATCCCACTCGGGCTACATGAAATCCCAGCCGGTGGCGGATTACCGGGCACAGCGGCGCGGCGGCCGCGGCAAGCAGGCCGCGCCGACGAAGGAAGACGATTTCATCGACACCCTGTTCGTTGCGAATACGCACGACACCATACTGTGCTTCTCGAATCGTGGCCGGGTCTACTGGCTCAAGGTCTATCAGGTGCCCCAGGGCAGTCGCACGAGCCGCGGCAAGCCCATCAACAATCTGGTCCCCCTCGAAGAGGGCGAGAAGATCACGGCCGTGCTGTCGGTGAAGCAGTTCGACGACGATCACTACGTCTTCATGGCGACGGCCCAGGGCACGGTCAAGAAGACCACGCTTTCGGCATTTTCGCGCCCGATGCAAAAGGGCATCATCGCCGTGGACCTCGGTCCGGGCGACTACCTGATCGGCGTTGCCCTCACCGACGGTACGCACGACATCATGCTGTTCTCGGATTCCGGCAAGGCCGTGAGGTTCTCCGAAGACGAAGTGCGGCCGATGGGGCGCAATGCCGCCGGCGTGCGCGGGATGCGACTGGTCGAAGGGCAGCGCGTCATCGCATTGATTGCAGCAGCAGACGAGGCCCTTGCTGTCCTGACCGCGACCGAGAACGGGTTCGGCAAGCGTACGCCGGTCGGGGATTACCCGCGGCACGGGCGCGGTACGCAGGGCGTCATCGCAATCGAAACGAGCTCGCGCAACGGCACCCTGGTGGCTGCGCGACTGGTGGCCGAACGCGACGACATCGTCCTCATCACCAACGGCGGTATCCTCATACGGACGCGCGTCAGCGAGATTCGCGAGATGGGCAGAAATACCCAGGGCGTCACCCTCATTCAGCTCGACGAGGGCGAGAAGCTGGCCGGTTTGGAAAAGCTGCTGGAGAGCGAGGACGACGAGCCGGAGGGCGATGTCGAAGGCGCAGACGACGATTCAGCGACGCCTCCGGATGGCGACGCACCGGCTGTCGAGTGAGCGTGCGCAGGCGGCAGTTCGGCAATTTGCGGTGGCAGGAGGTCGATGCCTCCCTGAATCGAATTGTAATCCGCTGCCCGCAGCTGTTGTCTATAGCGTTCGACCTTGTTCCAATGCGATTTCCGAACTCCACGCGCCGATGGGGGTGGCGTCGATGCGCATAGGGTCAACTTAATTTTTTCGTAGGCGGATACGTCATGGCACGCATATTCAATTTCAGCGCCGGTCCTGCGGTGATGCCCGAGGAGGTTCTTGCCCAGGCGAGGGATGAGCTCCTCGACTGGCACGGCTCGGGAATGTCCGTGATGGAGATGAGTCATCGGGGCAAGGAGTTCATCGGCATTGCCGCCGAAGCAGAGGCCGATCTGCGTACGCTCCTCGCCATTCCGGCGAACTACAAGGTGCTCTTCATGCAAGGCGGGGCGCAGGCTCAGTTCGCGCTCGTTCCCATGAATCTGCTCGGCACGGCGACGACGGCGGATTACGTCGATACCGGCCAGTGGTCGAAGAAGGCGGTGCAGGAGGCGAAGCGCTACTGCAAGCCGTCGGTGGCCGCGAGTTCCGAGGCCGATCGTTATACGTGCATCCCGCAGCGGGCGACCTGGAAGCTCGATCCTTCGGCGGCTTACGTGCACTACACCAGCAACGAAACGATCGGCGGGGTCGAGTTTCACTGGATACCGGATACCGCCTCGGTGCCGCTGGTGTGCGACATGTCGTCGAACATCATGTCGCGTCCGGTCGACGTGTCGAAGTTCGGGCTCATCTACGCCGGCGCGCAGAAGAACATCGGGCCGGCAGGGTTGACGCTCGTCATCGTCCGCGATGATCTGCTCGGACGCGCATCGCCCATCACGCCTGGGGTCTTCGATTACAAGGCACAGGCCGAGGCGGAGTCGATGTTGAACACCCCGGCCACCTTCGCGATCTACCTGGCGGGTCTCACCTTCAAGTGGCTCTTGTCGAACGGCGGGCTTGCCGAGGTCGAAAAGCGCAATGTGGCGAAGTCCTCGCTGCTCTACGATCTGCTCGATCAGACCGAGTTCTATCGCTGTCCCGTGCGCAAGGAGGACCGTTCCCGGATGAATGTCGCCTTCACGCTGCGCGATGCGAAGCTCGACGAAGTGTTCCTCAAGGAAGCCAGGGCCCAGCAGTTGTCGGAACTGAAGGGGCACCGTTCCGTAGGGGGCATGCGGGCATCGATCTACAACGCCATGCCGATCGAAGGCGTACGCACGCTGGTGGATTTCATGCGCGATTTCGAGAAGCGCCATGGCTGAGAAGACAATGCGTATCCTGACCCTGAACAACATCGCAGCGGTCGGCCTGAAGCGCTTTCCGAGCGCAGGCTTCGAGATCGGCGGGCAGGTGAGTGACCCGGTAGCCATCCTCGTGCGATCACACGACATGCACGCGATGGACATTCCTGCCAGCGTGAAAGCGATCGGGCGGGCCGGTGCCGGCACGAACAACATTCCCGTCAAGAAGATGAGCGAGCGGGGCGTCCCGGTATTCAACGCGCCGGGCGCCAATGCCAATGCAGTGAAGGAACTGGTGCTCGCCGGTCTGCTGTTGTCGGCGCGAAATCTGGTGCCCGCGGTACGCTTCGTCGATGGCCTCGCGGGCGACGACAAGCGCATCGACGAGCAGGTCGAGAACGGGAAGAAGCATTTCGCCGGCCTCGAACTCACGGGGCGCACGCTGGGCATCCTCGGGCTGGGCAAGATCGGCAGTCTCGTCGCGGATGCCGCCATCCGCCTCGGCATGAACGTGATGGGCTTCGATCCGGAGATTACGGTCGATGCGGCCTGGAGTCTGCCGTCGCAGGTACGCAAGGCGCACTCCGTGGAGGAAGTGCTCAAGGGGGCGGAGTTCGTTACCGTCCACGTGCCGCTGCTGCCGGCGACGCGCAACCTGATCAACGCGGATCGGCTCGCGCTGATGAAGCACGGAAGCGTGCTGTTGAACTTCGCTCGCGACGGCATCTGCGACACGAGCGCCGTCGTGGCGGCGCTCGAAGCAAAGCGATTGCGCTGGTACATCTGCGATTTTCCGTCCGCCGCATTGCAGGGCCATGCGAACGTGGTGGCCCTGCCGCACCTAGGCGCGTCCACCCGCGAGGCCGAGGACAACTGCGCCGTGATGGTCGCCGACCAGGTGCGCGACTATCTCGTCAACGGCAACGTGGTCAATGCGGTGAACTTCCCGGATGTGGCGATGGGGCGCGAATCTCCCTATCGTGTGGGGATCGCCAACACGAACGTGCCGAACATGCTCGGACAGATCTCGACCGCGATGGCCAAGGCGGGGTTGAACATCCACAACATGCTCAATAAGTCGCGCGGCGAAATGGCGTATACCCTGGTGGATGTCGACAGCGCGGTTCCCGAGAACGTCATTCGCAGCCTGGAGCGTATTGAGGGCGTGCTCATGGTACGCTATCTGCCGGCGTCATCCTGACGTCGCGGCGCGCCCGATCAGCCAGTGCAGCCAATGATGACCACGGATCCGCTCAAGCAACTCAGGGACAAGATCGACGGCGTGGACGAACGCATCGTCGCGCTGCTCAACGAGCGCGCAAAGCTCTGCCAGGAGGTCGGCCACGTCAAGCAGGGGGCGGCCGTGTATCGCCCCGAACGTGAAGCGCAGGTGCTGCGCCGCGTGCGTGACCTCAATCAGGGGCCGTTGCCCCACGATGCACTGAACCGGTTCTACGTCGAACTCATGTCGGCATGCCGTGGCCTGGAGGCTGCCGTATCGGTCGCATATCTCGGCCCGCCCGGAACGTTCAGCGAGGAGGCCGTCGTCAAGCATTTCGGCGGCGCCATCGTGGGCGTGCCGTGCAATTCGATCGACGAGACCTTCCAGAGTGTGGAGTCGGGCGAATCCACCTTCGGGGTGGTACCGATCGAGAACTCCACCGAGGGTGCGGTCGGGCGAACCAACGACCTGCTGTTCCTCAAGCCGCTGACGATCTGCGGCGAAGTGATGCTGCCGGTGCATCAGTGCCTCATGCACAAGTCCGGGCGCAGCGAGGGGTTCACCAAGATCTACTCGCATTCCCAGAGTCTCGCCCAGTGCCGGGGATGGCTGAACGCCCACTACCAGAAGATCGAGCGGATCCCGGTCGTAAGCAACGCCGAGGCCGCGCGGTTGGCCTCCCTCGACGAGTCCGCGGCCGCGGTTGCCGGGCGGATCGCCGCCCAGCGCTACGAGCTTCAAATCGTGGCGGCGAACATCGAGGACGAGCAGCGCAACGTGACCCGATTCGTCGTCATCGGCACCAAGGCCGCCGGGCCGTCGGGACGCGATCGAACCTCATTGGTGATGGCGACGCGCAATCGGCCCGGTGCCGTTCACGAGCTGCTGGTGCCGCTCGCGCAGAATCAGGTCAGCATGACGCGCTTCGAATCCCGCCCGGCACGCTCGGGTCTGTGGGAGTACCTCTTCTTCGTCGACATCGAAGGGCACGAGAGCGATGCAAACGTGGTCAGGGCGCTCGACGCGATGCGCGACAAGGCGACCTTCGTCAAGGTGCTCGGCTCTTATCCGATCGGCAGCGAATAGCGCGAACCACGGCAGTCGATAGCACCCAAGTTTCGATTTTCACGCCGCGGGCAATCGGCCCGCCTTCGATTTCGGTGAGTCTCATGGATCTTTGCGATTTCGCACCTGGCTATATCCGTTCCATCGCGCCGTATCAGCCCGGCAAGCCCATTTCCGAGGTGGCCCGGGAACTCGGTTTGAACGAGGCCGATATCGTCAAGCTGGCCTCGAACGAGAATCCTCTGGGGATCAGTCCCAAGGCGGCCGAGGCGATCCCGAAGGCCATCGCGGAATTGGCCCGGTATCCGGATGGCAGCGGCTACGAGCTGAAGCAGGCACTGGCATCGAAGCTGGGCGTCGCCGCCGACTGTATCGTGTTGGGGAACGGCTCGAACGACGTCCTCGAGATGGCCGCTCGGGCGTTCCTCTCGCCTGGGACGAAGGCCGTGTATGCGCAGCATGCATTCGCGGTGTATCCGCTGGCGACGCAGGCGACCGGTGCAACGGGTGTCGAGGTTCCGGCGCGGGAGTTCGGTCACGATCTGAGTGCGATGCTGAAGGCGGTCGATCACGACACACGCGTGGTCTTCATTGCTAACCCCAACAACCCCACGGGGACTTTCATCGAGCCTGGGGCGATGCACGCCTTCCTTAAACAGGTGCCGGCGGCAGTGCTCGTCATCCTGGACGAGGCCTATCAGGAATACCTGCCGGCGCACTTGCAGGCCGATACGGTTGCCTGGCTGCGTGAATTTCCGAATCTGGTCATCACCCGGACGTTCTCGAAGATCTATGGCCTCGCCGGACTGCGTTTGGGCTATGCGCTCGCTCATGAGCGGGTGGCCGATCTGATGAACCGGGTGCGTCAGCCCTTCAACGCCAACAGCATCGCCTTGGCAGCGGCGATCCCGGCGCTGTCGGACGATGACTTCATCCGGCGCAGCCGCGAAGTCAATTTCGCGGGGATGGTGCTGCTGACGGAAGGCTTCAAGCGCCTCGAACTGCAATACATCCCGTCTCAGGGCAACTTCGTCTCGGTGCGCGTCGGCGACGGTGCAGAAGTCTTCCGGCGATTGCTCAGGCGCGGCGTCATCGTGCGTCCGGTGGCAGGCTACGGCATGCCTCAGCATCTGCGTGTGACCATCGGCGCGGAAGCCGAGAACCGTCGCCTGCTGGAGGCGCTGAAGGCGGCGCTCGATGAGTAGTCCTGGCGCAAAGCCCCTGGTTGGCAAACTTGCGGTCTACGGCGTGGGCCTCATCGGCGGTTCGTTTGCGCTCGGATTGAAGGCGGTCGGCGCGGTGAACCAGGTGGTCGGCGTCGGCCGCAGTCGGGCGAATCTCGATGCAGCGATTACCGCCGGCGTCATCGATATCATCGCCGAGGACGACCGCAGCGCGTGCATCGATGCCGATCTCGTGCTGCTTGCCATGCCGGTCGGACAGATGGGCGCTGTCATGGCCCGTATCGCCGGGCATCTGGGTAGCCAAACCGTAGTCACTGACGCCGGCAGTACCAAGCGTGACGTGGTCGCACTTGCGCGTACCCATCTACCCGAGGCGGTTTCGCGGTTCGTGCCCGCCCACCCGATTGCCGGCGCTGAGAAGAGCGGGGCGACCGCTGCCCGTGCAGATCTGTTTCGGGGTCGGCATTTGCTGCTTACGCCGCAGGCCGAGACCGAGGAGCGTGCTGTTGCGCTGGTGCGCACTGCGTGGGAGATCTGCGGGATGCGCGTGAGTACCATGGATTGCGAGACGCACGATCAGGTGCTTGCGTCGGTGAGTCACCTGCCGCACGTGTTGTCGTATGCGCTCGTGCACGAACTCGCTTCGCGAATCAACGCGCAGCAGATGTTCGATCTGGCGGCGGGCGGGTTCCGCGATTTCACTCGCATCGCGGGCAGTTCGCCCGAGATGTGGCGTGACATCTGCCTGTCGAACCGCGATGTGATCCTGAAGGAGCTCGATCGCTATCGGGCAGAACTCGGCCGCATCGAAGCGCTGCTGCGGGCGGCAGACGGCGACGGACTCGAGCGGCTGTTCGCGACGGCGCGGGACGCCCGTTCGCGCTGGCTCACCGTTCGCTGACCCGAGGCGAGGTCTTCATGGACGTGCTTGATCTCCAGCCTGTCACCCGCGTCGGCGGTACGGTACGGCTGCCGGGCTCGAAGAGCATTTCGAATCGGACGCTGCTGCTCGCGGCTTTGGCGCAGGGGCGTACGGAAATCGAGGAGATGCTCGATTCCGACGACACGCGCGTCATGATCAGTGCGCTGCGCAAGCTCGGCATCGGCTGCACGCACGATATGGCGACGCGTCGCGCCGTTGTGGACGGCGGCGGCGGGCGTTTTCCGGTCGGCGACGCAGAGCTCTTCATGGGCAACGCCGGGACGGCCATACGGCCCTTGACGGCAGCCCTCGCATTGATCGGCGGCGAGTATCGACTTTCGGGCGTGCCGCGCATGCATGAGCGGCCCATTCGCGATCTCGTCGATGCCTTGCGGCAGGTCGGTGCACGCATCGATTACTCGCAGGTCGAAGGATATCCGCCACTTGCAATCCATCGGCCTGAACGCATCGCGCTTCCGCCGGCAGTCCGGATTCGGGGAGATGTCTCGAGTCAGTTCCTGACCGCGATGCTGATGGCGTTGCCGCTGGTCGGGGAGGCCGCCCGCATCGAAGTGGTCGGAGAACTCATCTCCAAGCCGTACGTCGAGATCACGCTCAACATGCTCGGGCAATTCGGTATTCGGGTGCAGCGCGAGGACTGGTCGGCGTTCACGATTGCGCAGGGCAGCCGCTACTCGAGCCCCGGTCGAATATTCGTGGAAGGCGACGCTTCGTCGGCTTCCTATTTTCTGGCAGCCGGCGCCATCGGCGGGATGGCGGGTGGCGATGTCGTCCGCGTGCAGGGCATTGGCCGGGCCAGCATCCAGGGTGACATTCGCTTCGTGGAGGTGCTCGAGCGAATGGGGGCGGACGTGCGCATGGGCGATGGTTTTGTCGAGGTGGGGCGCCCCGGGCGCACCGCCCGGGGGCGCCTCAAGGCCATCGACGCCGATTTCAACCACATTCCGGATGCGGCCATGACGGTGGCGATCCTTGCATGTTTTGCCGATGGGCCGAGCGTGCTGCGCAACATCGGCAGCTGGCGCGTCAAGGAGACCGACCGCATCGCGGCCATGGCGGCAGAATTGTCGAAAATCGGCGCGAAGGTCGAGGCAGGGAACGACTTTCTCGCAGTCACTCCTCCGGAGGCTTTCCGCAGCGCCTCGATCGCGACCTATGACGATCACCGAATGGCGATGTGCTTTTCGCTGATCGCCCTGGCGGGCGTGCCCGTCCGAATCGAGGACCCAGGCTGCGTCGCCAAGACGTTTCCTGATTATTTTCAAACGCTCGATTCGATCTGCGCGCGCTGAACGCTCAGGATGAACATGCCAACCTCCATCGATTCGGCGAGCGATGTTCCAGTCGTTGCGATCGACGGTCCGGCCGCTTCGGGAAAGGGCACCGTCGCTGCGCGGGTGGCGGCAGCGCTGGGGTTCGCCTATCTCGACAGCGGGGCGCTCTATCGCCTGGTGGCGCTGAAGGCAGCGCTCGATTCGATCGAAGTAGGCGACGTGCCGGCGCTTTCTATCGTTGCATCCCAGCTCGATGTGCGGTTCGACGCCGGCGAGGTGTGGCTCGACGGCGATCTGGTGACCGACGCCATTCGGGCCGAGCAGATTTCTTCGGATGCATCCAGGGTGGCCGCGCATGGACCTGTGCGCCAGGCCCTTTTGGCGCGCCAGCGCGCATTTCGTCGTCCCCCCGGCCTGGTCGCGGAGGGCAGGGACATGGGAACGGTCGTTTTTCCGGATGCCAGCCTGAAGGTATTCCTGACTGCGAGTGCCGAGGTGCGGGCCGAACGTCGTCATAAACAGTTGATCGAGAAAGGGTTGAATGCTAGCATTCAGACCCTTTTGCAGGAGATCCGGGAGCGTGACGAACGCGATTCGTCGCGCAGCGCGGCTCCTCTCAAGCCGGCGGTCGATGCAGAAATGCTCGATACGACATCGCTCGATGTCGAGCAGGCGGTCGATTTCGTGTTGAGGCTTTGGCGTAGTCGGCAGCAGTTCGGTAACAGGTAGTTGTGTCAGCGTAGAGGCGTCGTCGGCCGCCCGGCCCGGCGACATTTTGCAATCAGCCCCGTCGCAACCCGACGGGTTATATCGATCAGGTCCAATCCATTTATGAGCACGGTTTCCAGTCCCGCGGATGTCAACGAGAGTTTCGCTGCGCTGTTCGAAGAGAGCTTGTCGCGCAAGGAAATGCGCATAGGCGAAGTGATTACGGCCGAGGTGGTGCGGGTCGACAACAACTTCGTCGTCGTGAACGCAGGGCTAAAATCCGAGAGCCTGATCCCGTTCGACGAATTCCGCAACGACCGCGGCGAAGTCGACGTGAAACCGGGTGATTTCGTCAGCGTCGCGATCGACGCACTCGAAGACGGTTACGGCGAAACACGCCTCTCCCGCGATAAGGCGAAGCGTCTCGCGGCATGGCTCGACTTGGAAGCAGCCCTCGAGCAGGCCTCGCTGGTGCAGGGCGTGATCAGCGGCAAGGTCAAGGGCGGCCTGACGGTCATGATCAACGGCATCCGCGCATTCTTACCGGGCTCGCTCGTCGACATCCGCCCGGTCAAGGACACCACGCCGTACGAGAACAAGGCGTTCGATTTCAAGGTCATCAAGCTCGACCGAAAGCGCAACAACGTCGTCGTGTCCCGCCGTGCCGTGCTCGAAGCGAACCTGGGTGCCGAGCGTCAGGCGCTACTCTCCAGTCTTCAGGAAGGCGTAGTGGTCAAGGGGATCGTCAAGAACATCACCGACTACGGTGCGTTCGTCGATCTCGGCGGCATCGACGGCCTGCTGCACGTCACCGATATCGCATGGCGCCGGGTCAACCACCCGACCGAGGTGCTCGCCATCGGCCAGACCGTCAAGGTCAAGATCATCAAGATCAACCACGAGACCCACCGCATTTCGCTCGGCATGAAGCAGTTGCTGGACGATCCGTGGCAGGGCATCGAGGCGAAGTACCCGCTGAACGCGCGCTTCACCGGCCGCGTCACCAACATCACCGACTACGGCGCGTTCGTCGAACTGGAGCCGGGCATCGAAGGTCTGATCCACGTCTCGGAAATGTCGTGGACCAAGAAGAACATGCATCCCGGCAAGATCGTCTCCACCTCGCAGGAAGTCGAGGTGCAGGTTCTCGAAGTCGATTCGGTCAAGCGCCGCATCTCGCTCGGCCTCAAGCAGACCATGCGCAACCCCTGGGAAGTCTTCGTCGAGAAGTTCCCGGTCGGCTCGACGGTCGAAGGCGAGGTCAAGAACAAGACCGAGTTCGGCCTGTTCCTCGGCCTCGAAGGCGACGTCGACGGCATGGTTCATCTGTCCGATCTCGACTGGAAGCTTCCGGGCGAGCAGGTCATCGACAACTTCAAGAAGGGCGACATGGTCAAGGCCGTGGTGCTCGACGTCGATGTCGAAAAGGAGCG
>LNFM01006385.1_pt1 | contig 19436 bp, 20 predicted proteins | sample 596031 | NCBI WGS metagenome assembly LNFM01 (sample SAMN04254537, study PRJNA301005) | activated carbon metagenome | isolation source: dual media filters at the Ann Arbor, Michigan drinking water treatment plant | place: USA: Ann Arbor | reverse complement strand
GCCTCCGCCATCCGGCAGCAGCGTTCCAGATCCTCCTGCGTCGCATCGGGGCGGCCGATCAGCAGGTTGGCGCGGATGGTGCGGTTGAACAGCAGGCTTTCCTGGAACACCACGCCGATGTTGCGCCGCAGGCTGTCCAGCGTCAGGTCGCGCAGATCATGGCCATCCAGCGTGATGCGCCCTTCGGAGGGATCCCACATGCGTTGCAGCAGCGCCATGGCGGTGGATTTGCCCGCGCCGGTCTGGCCGACCAGGGCAATGGTGCGGCCGGGCGGCGCATCCATGTCCACATCGCGCAGGATGGCCGGCCCGCCGGGATAGGCGAAGCCCACCGCTTCGAACCGCACGGCGCCACTGGCGCGCTGCAGGCCCAGCGCATCCGGCTTCTCCGGCACCGAGGACCGGGCATCCAGCACCGCGAAGAACTCCTCCAGCGACGGCATCTGGAACACCATGCGGGAGACGAAGCCCACCGCGCCTTCCAGCCGCCCGATCAGCAGCGTGGCGAAGCCCATGAAGGACACGATCTCCCCGACCGTCGCCTGGCCCTGCACATGCAGCACGGTGCCGAGCACGAAGATGGCGATGACCGTGATGGTGGAGGCCGCCCGCGTCAGCACGGACACCACAGCCCACCAGTTCAGCACCGGGAACTGATGGTCCAGCACCTGGCGCACGATGTCGCCGAACAGCCGCGCCTCCGACGCCAGGCGGGAGAAGGATTGCACCACCACGACATTGGACAGCGCATCCTGCGCATTGCCCGCCAGGCGCGATTGCAGCGTCTCGACCCGCCCTTGCGCGGCTTCCGTCTTCTGGATCACCCAGGCGGAGACCAGCGCGAACAGCACAACCAGCGCGATCAGCAGCAGGCCCAGCCGCCAGTTCATCGCCAGCGTCAGCGGCAGCAGCACCAGGGCGGCGATGAAGGTGGTCAGGTGTTCGCGGAAGAAGGACAGCCAAAGGCCGAACAGATTATCGGCGCCGACCAGCATCACCTTCATCAGCCGGCCGGACTGGGTATCGCCGTGGAAGGACACGGGCAGCGACATCACATGCTCGAAATACCGCGCCATGATGGTCAGGCGGTTGCGATGCGCCATGCGGTCCGCGAGCAGGGAGGTCGCCACATTGGCGCCAATGGCCGAAAGCCCCACCGCCGCCCACAGCACCAGCAGCGCCAGCGCCTCGGCCCACAGGGCGGAGGGCGCCATGCGCTCGGATCGCGCCAGCAGGTCCACCACCCGGCCGAACAGCACCGGCTCCAGGAATTGCAGCCCGGCCAGCGCCAGGGCGGCGAAGCCCAGCCCATAGGCAACCCAGCGATCCGGCCCGAGGAGCTGGAGCACCCGAAGATAGAGACGCAGGAAGCGCATTCGCCGGGACCCCTCCCTCCCCCATCTCCGGCGCCCCGACTCCGGGTTGCCGCCTTGGGGGAGGCCGCCCAGCAGTCGCGAAAAACCGACAATCTTGCAAGTTGCAGCGCGCCGATGGCGAGGACAGGATGCAAGCGGCAGAGCGGGGCAGAAGTTTCCGCGGCCGCAACTCGGAGGATGCTTTCCATGTCGATCGCCCGCCGCGCCCTGTTGGGCGCAGGCCTTGCCGCCCCTGCCCTGCTGCCGGGGCGTGCCCATGCCCAGGGGGCCAGCCAGGGCTGGAGCCCGACCCGGCCAATCCGCCTGGTGGTCGGCTTCCCGCCCGCCGGCACCACGGATATCGCCGCCCGGCTGCTGTCCGAGCCGCTCGGCCGGCGCCTGGGCACCCAGGTGGTGGTGGAAAACCGGCCCGGCGCCGGCGGCAACCTGGGCAATGACGTCGTCGCCAAGTCGGAGCCGGACGGCCACACGCTGCTGATGCAGACCATCAGCGGCGGGGCCATCAACTACGCCCTGTATGGCGCCCGCATGCCGGTGAAGCCGGAAGATCTGGCGGCGGTCGGGCTGATGCTGCGGGTGCCCAACGCCATCTTCGTCTCGACCCAGCTTCCGGTCCGCACGCTGCGGGAATTGGTGGACTACGCCAAGGCGCGGCCGGGCGTGCTGAACATCGGCTCCTCCGGCGCCGGCACCTCGCTGCACATGACCGGGGAATTGCTGAAGCTGGAGGCCGGGATCGACATGACCCATGTGCCCTTCCGCGGCGCCGGCCCGATGCTGCAGGAAAACATTGCCGGCCGGGTGGAAGTCGGCGTGGACAACCTGCCCTCCGTCATCGGCCATCTGCGCGATGGCCGCCTGCGGCCGCTGGCCGTCACCACCAGGGAACGCTCCCCCGCCATGCCGGAGGTGCCGACGACGGCAGAGGCCGGCTTCCCGGGCGTGGAGGCGACCGCCTGGTTCGGCGTGCAGGCGCCCGGCCGCACCCCGGCCGCGGTGCTGAAGCGCATCTCCGATGAGCTGAACGAGGTGATCCGCCAGCCGGACATGCAGCGCCGGCTGGCCGATCTCGGCGGCATGCCGCCCAACCTGACGCCCGATGGCGGCACCAGCCCGGAGACCTTCGACGCCTTCGTGAAGGCCGAGATCACGAAATGGGCCGAGGTGGTGCGCCGGTCCGGCGCCCAGGTGGAGTAGCCCCGGCCGTTCATTCCGGTTGGCGGGTGGGCCTTGTGCCTGCCCGCCACGACGAATACCTGGAATGGCGAAACGGGAGATTTCGACCAGCATGACCTTCAGCCGCCGTGGCGCGCTTGGCGCCGCCCTTGCCCTGCCCTTCATCGGCACTGCCGGTTCAAAACCAGCCAGCGCCCAGCCCGCCCCCTGGGCGCCGACCCGGCCGGTGCGGATCGTGGTACCCTTCCAGGGTGGCGGCGCCACGGATCTGACGGCGCGGCTGCTGGCGGAACGGCTGACGCCGATGCTCGGCCAGCCGGTGGTGGTGGACAACCGCCCGGGCGCCGGCGGCAATCTCGGCGCCGACATGGTGGCGAAGTCGGACCCGGACGGGCACACGCTGCTGATGTGCACGATCGGCACCGCCAGCATCAACCAGTTCCTCTACAGCCGCATGCCCTACCGGCCGGAGGATCTGACCGCCGTGGCGCTGGCCAATCTGGTGGCCAATGGCATCATGGTGAATGCCAACCTGCCGGTGCGGACCTTCACCGAGTTCCTGGCCTATGCGAAGGCCAATCCGGGCAAGCTGAATTACGGCACGCCGGGCAATGGCACCTCCGGCCATCTTTCCGGCGAATACCTGAAGGTGCGCGCCGGGATCGACATGACGCATGTGCCCTATCGCGGCACCGGCGGCGTGGTGCCGGACCTGATCGCGGGCAATATCGACGTGGCGGTGGACAACCTGCCGGCCTACCTGCCGCATGCCCAGGAAGGCCGCATGAAGATCCTGGCGGTGACGAGCAAGGAGCGCTGGTTCGCGGTGCCGGAGGTTCCGACCGTGCAGGAATCCGGCATTGCCGGCTTCGAGGCCGTGGCCTGGTTCGGCGTGCAGGCGCCGGCCCGCATGCCGCGCCCGATCCTGATGCGCTACGCCACCGCCATCGCCGAAATCTCCCGCAACCCGGAGGTGGTGGCCCGCCAGCGCAGCATCGGCGCGGAGCCCTTCCCGCTCGGCCCCGATGAATTCGCCGCCTTCATCCAGGCGGAGAACGTCAAGTGGCAGGAAGTGGTCCGCCTGGCCGGCGCGCGGCTGGACTGAGGCCTCAGCTTCGCCAGGCGGCCGGGACGTGGCGGAAGGGTAGCGCCGCCAGGTCCAGGGCTGCCGGGCCGGGGCAGTCACATTCCACGATGGCGGCGCAGCGCCCTGCGAAGGCCGCGCGGAAGTGGTTCTTCGCCTTGTTCGCCAGGATGCGCGTGGCGTCCAGCTCGATGCCATGCAGCGCGAAGAAGCCAGGGTCCACCGCCGCCTCCTTCCGGCTGGTGACGATGATGCGGAGCCAGCCCTGCACAAGCAGCACCGCGGTGGCGCCGAGATCGACCGGCGCCCCGCGCTCCATCGGGCCTTCATTGGTGAAGCGCCCCTCCGTCAGCCGTTCCACCGTGGCGGTGAGGGCAAGGGGCGGGCCGAAATCCGCCGTGGTGCGGCCACCCAGCGTGAAGGCCGCCGCCGCGCCCAGCCCCGACGCCTGGGCCGCGGCGACACTTTCCGGGTCGTGCAGGAAGGCGAAGACGGTGGGCACGCCCGGCGCGGCCTCCACCAACGCGCGCAACAGGCCCGGGCTGTCGGCGACGCCGCCCGAAAGCGGGTTATCCGCCGGGTCCAGCAACGCCACCAGGCCGGGCGGCGCGGCAAGCGCGCTGGCCAGTGCCGCCCGCGGGCCGGGCAGGGTCACCGCGAAGCGCGGCAGGCGGTGTGCGATGGCGCCGATCACGGCCTGCGCGGCGCGGGATGCGGCCTCCGCCGTGGTGGCCCAGGCCATGCCGGAGGGGCCGGCAAAGGGCGTGTCGCCCCAGGAAAAGCCGCCGAAGGGCGCGGCCTCCAGCACCACGCCATCCTCCAGCGCCGCCGCCTCGGCCCAGACTTCCGCCATCGGCCCGGCCTCGGACCGCATATGGAAGGAATGCAGCACGCGCGGGAGTTTCGCGATGGCGCCATGCAGCGTCTCGCCGGCCATGCGCCGTTTCAGCAAGGCGAGTGCCCGCAGCGCCGTCGCATCCATGTCGAGATGCGGATAGGTCCGGTAGACGCTGGCGCCATCCAGCAGCGTGGCGAGCTCCGGCGCCATGTTGCCGTGGAAATCGAAGCTCGCGGTCAGCGGCGTCGCGCCGATCGCCGCCCGCACCTGCCGGATGATGTGCAGATCCGCCGCCGGCACATCCTCCGCCACGCAGGCGCCGTGCAGCGACAGGTACACACCGTCCCAGGGCGCGCCCGCGCGCAGCCCGGCCAGGACTTCGTCCAGCCAGCCCTCGAAGGCCGCCCGCGTCAGCGGCCCGCCGGGCTGGGCGGAGGTGCAGCGCAGCACCGTCGCCTGCCAATCCGGCCGCGCCGCCAGGAAGCGCGCCAGCCCGCCAAGCTCCGTCGCGGTGCCGGCATAGCGTGCCAGTGCCTCCGGCCCGCAGACCCATTCGCGGGACCGCAGGGCATCGGCCTCCGTGCGGGTGGGGGAGAAGGAATTCCCCTCGAACCAGAGGCGGGCGACGGCGATATGCGGCATGTGTGCGTTGGCCCGAGACGGTTCACGCCCAGTTGGGCGCATGTTCGCGGCGTTTTCAATGCGGCCACACCGGCCGCGAGGATCTAGACCCGGCCGGTGCGCGTCCAAAGCGCGACGTTGGGTTTGCCATGCGCCTCGGCCTGCTGTGCCGCGCGCTCCCAATCATAGGTGATGGCACGCAGATCGACCGACCAGTCACCACGCGGCCCCCGCGTGGCGATGGCGTAGCGGGCATGGGGCGATCCGGTTTCGATGGCGTGCAGCACCGGGTTGTTATCGGCATAGGCCGGCATGCCAATGCTGCCGGGGTTCACGATGGTCACGCCCCCGTGCTGGACAATGCGCGGCGTGTGCGTGTGGCCGCACAGCACCAGCCGCGCAGCGCCGATGCCCGCCAGCCGCGGGGCGATATGCGCGCCCGAGGCCAACACCGCGCGGCCGCTGCCGACATCCTCGAGAAAATAATCCATGTCGCCGCCGGCCGGGCTGCCATGGCAGGCGAAGATATCGCCATCCGCCAACAGCAAGGTCTTCGGCAGGCTCGCAATCCACGCCAGATGCGTCGCCGACAGGCGGGGGCGCGCAAAGGCCACGGAGCCGCTGGAATCATCCCCCTCGACGAGGTTTCGCTCGTGATTTCCCGCCAGCGTCGGGCAGCCGAGTGCGATCTGCGCATCGGCGCTGCCGACCGGATCGTAGGGGCCGGTCACCAGGTCGCCCAGGTTGACGATCAGGTCGGGCGCCTGCCTGCGCAGATCCGCCAGCACGGCTTCGAGGGCAAGGGCATTGCCGTGGGTATCGGCGATGATCGCGACGCGCATGGTTCGGAGCCTCCACGGGCAAGCAAGTCATCGAACCATGCAAAGTCCGGCCGCCCCCCGCAACCCCGGTTGCAGCCCGCCTTCCGAAGCGTGCCCAGCTAAAGCTGGCGCGCCCCGAAGGTGTCGCAGGCCTGCAGCGTGCCCGCCTGCAAGCCGGTGCGGAACCAGCGCACGCGCTGGGCGGAGCTGCCATGGGTGAAGCTCTCCGGGACCACCTGGCCTCCGCCGCGCCGTTGCAGCCGGTCATCGCCCACGGCGGCGGCCGCGGCGAGGCCTTCCTCGATGTCGCCATCCTCCAGGATCTGCCGGGCATCCTGCGCGCGGCGCGCCCAAAGCCCCGCCAGGCAATCCGCCTGCAACTCCACCTGCACCTGCCGCGCATTGGATTGCCGGCCGCTGCCCAGCAGGCCGAGCTGGTTCTGCACATGGTGGCCGACCTCATGCGCGATCACATAGGCGGCGGCGAAATCACCGGGCGCACCGAGCCGGCGCTGCAGATCCGCCAGGAAGTCGAGGTCGATGTACACTTGGCTGTCGCCCGGGCAGTAGAACGGCCCGACGGTGGCCTGCGCCACGCCGCAGGCGGATTGCACGGCGCCGCTGAACAGCACCAGCGTCGGCGCGGCATAGCGGCGGCCATTCTCGGCGAATAACGGCGTCCAGACATCCTCGGTCTCGGCCAGCACCCGGCGCACGAAGCGCGCGCCATCATCCTGCGCCGGCGCAGCCTCGCGCGTCTGGCTTTGCGGCGCCGGGTCCAGGCCGGAGAGGATCACGCCGGGATCGACGCCGAGCAGCAGCGCCAGCACCACCAGCACCACGCCGCCCAACCCGCCGCCAATCGCGATGCCGCCGCGCCCGACGCCACGGCCGCGGCGATCCTCGACATTGCCGCTTTCGCGCCCACCGCCCAACCGCATCGCTGCATTCTCCGTGTCGGAGCGGCAACGTCCGGGATGGGCCGAAGTTTCAGCCGCGCAGAAGCGCCGGGAGGCCAAATTTCAGCCGCGCAAAAGCGCGGCCAGGGCCGGGCTCAGCCCGATCGCCTCCCGCCCCTGCGGCGCGGCGTAGCTGCCGGTGCGGGGCTTGGGCAGGCGCATCCGCACCATCGCCTCCGCCAGCGTCACGGCACAGGCGATGCCATCCAGCAGCGGCACCGGCGCGCGTGCCTGCAACCCGGCCGCCAGCCCGGCCAGCGCGGCGCCACCCAGCACCACCGAATCGCAGCGCGCCGCCATCGCCTCCGCCGCCGCCAGCACCTGCGCCGCCGCGTCGGCGGGATCGGCGATGGCCTGCTGCGGCGTCAGCGGCAGCCCGACCACCTCGGCGCAGCGCGCCGTCAGACCGTGCCGCGCCACCAGCTCCTCATAGGGTCGCGCCTGGCCCAGCGTCAGCACGCCGAAGCTGCCGCCCAGCAGGCAGGCGGTCAGGCAGGCGGCCTCCGTCATGCCCACCACCGGGCAGGGCATCATCTGCCGCGCTGCCTCCAGCGCCGTGTCGTGGCTGACCGCCAGCACCACCGCCTCCACCGCCCCGGCATGCTCCGCCAGCGTGGCCAGCAGGGCGTGGGCGGCGATGGCGTTCTCCGCCCGGGTCGAGATCACCGCCGGGCCGAAGCCGGGCGTCGCGCCGATGATCTCGGTGCCCGGCGCGGCGGCGGCGCGGGCGGCGGCGACGCAGGCCTGCGTGATCGCCTCGGTCGTATTGGCATTCGCAACCAGGATCCGCATGGCTCAGCCCCCCACCATGGTGGCGTCCGGCTCCTCCGGCGCGCCGACCAGGGCCAGCAGGCCCTCCGGCAGGGCGCGGGAGGATTCGGTCAGCAGCAGCAGGCGCAGCGCCTCCCGCTTCCCGGCGGCCGGGGGGGCGGAGGCCACCGGATCATCGGGCGCGCCCGGCAGGCTCTCGGCGCGGCGCTTCCAGACCTGGAGCGGGTTGAACAGCAGCACGTCGCCCGGCCGCACATCCATCCGCAGCGCCAGCCCCGGCTCGGCGCACAGGCTGTCGAGCAGGTCCAGCGCCTGCATCTGCGGCCCGGTCAGGCGCGGCGTTTCCGGCATGCGTTGCGCGGCATCGATCGAATCGCGGGCATAGCGGCCGACAAAGGCGCCGGAGGCGGTGCTGAACACCGGCAGGTCGATCACGCTGCCGGTCGGCGTCGCATGCGGCAGGGGGCGATACAGCAATTCCAGCGCCGCGCGGTCGCGCTTCATCATCTCATTGTGTACGGAGGCGGCGGCCACCAGCATGGCCGGGTCCACATCCGGCGGCTGGCGCAGCACTAGCAGCGCCACGATATCCGCCGCATCCGCATGAAAGCGCCAGCGCAGCGCACCACCCGCCGGGCTGACCAGGCGCTGCACCGCGCCGCCCGCCCCCGGCAAGGGCCGGCCCAGATGCGCGCCGAGTGCGGCCAGCAGCGGTTCCGCCAGCGCCTCCCCCAGCCGTTCCAGGGTCAGGCCGCGCAGCAGCACGAAGCCGCGCCCGGTATCCAGCCGCGTCGCCGCGCCTCGCAGCACGGCACCCAGCCGCGGCAGCGGCGCCTCCGCGGCGGATTGCGGGGCGCGGCCATCGAGTGCGGTCAGCGCCTGTTCCAGCTCCGCCAGATCCTCCGCCCCCACCGGGATCATCCAGTCGGAGGTCCGAAGATCCGCGGCCCGCCAGGCGGCCTGGCCGGCCTGCGGCACGATGCGCGGGCGCGACGCAACCAGCGGGGATGGGGCCGGGGTGGCAAGGGGGGCAGCCGGGGATGTGTCAGTCATTCCCGCCACACTACCAGCCCCGCGCCGCGCCGCCACATCTTGCCTCGCAGCCCGTCCTGCCCCCAGGCTGCCCGCTTGCCGGGAGAGACCCATGGACGCCGCCGCCACCCACCTGCCGATCGACCTGCCTTTCGACATGGATGCGATGCTGGACGGGCTGCGGCCCTGGGTGGAATGCGAAAGCCCCACCTTCGATGCCGCGGCGGTGGGCCGCATGATGGACCTGGCCGGGCGGGACCTGGCGCTGGCCGGCGCGCGGGTGGAGCGTATTCCCGGCCGCCTGGGATTCGGCGACTGCATCCGCGCCCGCTTCCCCCACCCGGCCGGCGATACGGCGCCGGGCATCCTGGTGCTGGCCCATCTGGATACGGTGCATCCGATCGGCACGCTCGCGAAACTGCCCTGGAAGCGGGAGGGTGGCACCTGCCGCGGACCGGGGATCTTCGACATGAAGGGCGGCACCTTCCTGGCGCTGGAGGCGATTCGCCAGGTGCTGCGCGCCGGCCTGGCCACCCCCCTGCCCGTCACCTTTCTGCTGACCTCGGATGAGGAGGTGGGCAGCCCCTCCACCCGCGACCTGATCGAGGCCGAGGCGCGCCGCGCGCGCTATGTGCTGGTGCCGGAGCCGGCCCGGCCGGATGGCGGCGTGGTGACCGGCCGCTACGCCATCGCCCGCTTCAACCTGCGCACCACCGGCCGGCCCAGCCATGCCGGCGCCACGCTGGGCGAGGGCCGGTCCGCGATCCGCGAGATGTGCCGCCAGGTGCTGGCGATCGAGGCGATGACGACGGAGGATTGCACCTTCTCCGCCGGCGTGATCCAGGGCGGGCAATGGGTGAATTGCGTGGCGACGCATTGCGACGCCGAGGTGCTGTCGATGGCCAAGCGGCAGGCGGACCTCGAGGCGGGCGTGGCCCGCATGCTGGCGCTCCAGGCCGCCGCGCAGGATGTGACCCTGGCCGTCACGCGCGGCGTCACCCGGCCGGTGTGGGAGCCGGATTCGGGCACCATGGCGCTGTATGAGGTGGCACGCGGCATCGCCGGGCGGCTCGGCTTCGCCATCCCGCCGCAATCCTCCGGCGGCGGATCGGATGGCAATTTCACCGGGGCGATGGGCATCCCCACGCTGGACGGCCTGGGCGTGGCCGGCGGCGGGGCGCATACGCTGGATGAGCATATCGCCATCGGCAGCCTGGTGCCGCGCGCACGCCTGTTCGCGGGGCTGCTCATGCAGCTTTCTTGAGATTCGTGCGACGTTGCGAAACCGGGCTATAATCCCGCCGCGTGAGCGGAGGGAAACAAGATGCTGCGTCCACTGGTTTTCGCGATGATCCTGGCGCTGCCGATCGCCCCCGGCGCGGCCCTGGCGCAAAGCGCGCCGCTCAGCGGGCCGACAGCCGGGGCGGTGCATGGCCAGAACTGGGACATGCGGCAGGACCTGTCCTCCGCCACCCATCCGGACGGCCTGCCGCTGACCCGGACGGAACGCCTGCGCCGCCAGGCCGCCGAAGCCGAGGCGCGACGCCGGGCGCAGCAGCGCAGCCCGACGCGGTAGGCTACTCCGCGGCCTGGGCCGCCGTTTGGGCCTGGGGCTCCATTTGCGCTGGCCGGGCGGCGATCACCGCCTGCAAGGCCAGCGCCACGGCCGCCTGGCAGGGCTCGATCACCGGGATGCCGCAGGCCTCCTCCACCGCCGCGCGGTGGAAGGCCATGCCGGCGCAGCCCAGGATCAGCGCCTCCGCCCCCATTTCCGCAATGCGACGGCCGGCGGCGATCAGCGCGGCACGGGGGGCGGCCGGGTCGGTCAGCACCTCCATCGGCAGGTTGAGCGGGATATGGCCCAGCAGCCGGCTTTCCACCCCCATGGCCTGCAAGGATCGCCGCTGCCGTGGCAGGGACGGGTCGCCGAAGGCGATGATGCCGAACCGGTCGGCGCGGGCCAGCGCCGCGGCCACCGCGCTGCGCAGCGGGCCGAAGACCGGCGCGCGCGTGACGGTGCGCACCGCATCCACCCCGGGGTCCGACACGCAGGCCACCACATAGGCATCCGCCGAGTCCTGCTCCACCAGCCGGCACAGCGGCTCCGCCACCCCGAACCAGTCGCGCCAGGTGATGATGGCGGGCGGGCCGGAATCGAGCTGCGTCACCTCGATCCGCGGCAGGCCGGGGGCGCGGAAGCCCGCCAGCGCCAGGTCGATGCCCTGGGTGCAGCTTCGGCTGCTGTTGGGGTTGATCACCAGGATCCGGCCGGCCATCGCACATCTCCCACAGCGCCGCCCGAACCGATCCGGCATGGGGCGCGTTGCAGCAGGATCGGCGGCCGCCACCCCCCGCGCAAGGGGATGCTTGATCGGACGGCGCCGGCACGACATATTGCACCGCACAACGGCCGAGCGAGCCCGGGGCTTTTCTCCCCCAGCCGCGACAAGGCCGAAAGGAACGCCACATGACGCGCTGGGAGCCCGCCCGTTCGGCACCCGCCCATGCCATCACGCCCGCCACCTCCGCCTGGACGGTGATCGGGCGGGGTATGCGCAACCGTTGCCCCGTCTGCGGGGAAGGCAAGGTGTTCAACGGCTACCTGCGGGTGGTCGATGAATGCGAGGTGTGCCACGCGCCGCTCGGCTCGCTGCGCGCCGACGACCTGCCGCCCTACATCACGATCTTCGTCGCCGGCCACATCCTTTTCCCACCCGTGCTGTGGGTGGAGAAGGCCTGGATGCCGCCGATGTGGCTGCACATGGCGGTCTGGCTTCCAGCCTTCACCATTGCCTGCATCCTGCTGCTGCGCCCGATCAAGGGCGCCGTCGTGGGTTGGATGACGCGGCTGGGCTTCGACCCGCCGCCCGAGGTCAAGGCCCCACCCGGACCGCCCCGTTCCGACCATGCCTGACAGGACCACCGCGGCGCCGGAGCGTGACCTGGTACGTGTGGAGCTGCCGGATGGCCACACGCTGCTGCCCAGCCCCTATGCCGAGGCGGATCGCCGCCAGGCGGTGGAGGATCTGCTGGCCGGCAACCGCTTCCGGCCCGCAGGCCTCGGCCCCGGCCCCTTCGGCCTGGCGATCGCGGTGCGCGACGGCCGGCTGATGCTGGAGATCCGCGACGCCGCGGATGCGCCGCTGCATGCGCTGGTGCTGGCCCTCGGCCCGTTCCGGCGGCTGATCAAGGACTACCACATGGTGGTCGAAAGCCATGAGAAGGCGGTGGCCGAAGGCGGCTCCGAGGCCCGCATCCAGGCGATCGACATGGGCCGCCGCGGCCTGCACAACGAGGGCGCGACCCTGCTGGCCGAACGCCTGGCCGGCAAGGTCGAGATCAACTTCGAAACCGCGCGGCGGCTGTTCACCCTGGTCTGCGCGCTGCACCAGCGCATCTGATGCGCCCTGCACCGGCGCATTTGATGCGCGCTGTACCGTCGCATCTGATGCGCGTTGCACCGGCGCATCCGGACCTCAGCACATGGTGCAGGTCAGCAGCGGCTGGTTGTGGTTCTCGCACATCTCCACGCCGCCATTATCCGGCAGAGGCCGGTTGTTGCTCGGCAGCGTGTTCATCGAGGCGTTGAGATCGACCTTGGTATCGCCCAGCTTGCGGTTCATATCTTTCAGATAGGCGGTGATGTCCGTGGGCTCCCAGCCCTTCCGCTTCGAGAAGAAGTCGGTGCCCTGAACGCCGCTGGTGTGCCGGTCCGACCCACCGGCACGCAAGGCGCGGATCACGGTGGTGGAGCAGTTCTTCTTGATGACGTGGTAGGAGGCGGCTTCGTAGGCATAGCCGGCCCACCAGCGCTGCATCGCCTCCGTATCCAGCACGCCATCGGCGATCCGCACCACGGTATCCGCGCCGCGCCCGCCCTCGTCATTCACATCGTGCTGGTAGCTCGGGTTGCAGCGATGCTTGACCTTGTAGACATTGGTGGTGCCGAGAACCTTGCCGAGGAAGGCCGCCATGCGCGGGCTCTTGTCCTTGTCGACCAGATAGCGCCGCCCCTCCGCCTCCGGCCACCAGGAGATATAGGCCCCGCCCTCGATCCAGAGGGAGGAATGGCCCCAGGCGGCGCCTTCGCCGCCGCGGGTGTGCTTCCAGTTGTAGACCCAGACGCTGGCCATGTCTTTTTCCCGGGATTTGGCACGGAATTGAGCGGCAACCTTGCGATGCTACGGCGCTGCCGGCAAGTCCCGAAGGCCCTGGCGGGCGGGGGTCCGCCTCGCTACATCGCGCCCTGGCACCGCGGGGTGAAGCATGAAGATCGACGGCGTTCCCTATCGCAGCGTCTGGGTCGAGCCTTCCGATGGCTGGTCCATCCGCATCTTCGACCAGACCCGGCTGCCCTGGTCGCTCGAAATCCTGCGGCTGACGGAGCCGAGCCAGGTGGCGCAGGCCATCCGCAGCATGCAGGTGCGCGGCGCCCCGCTGATCGGCGCCGTTGCCGCCTATGGCGTGGCGCTGGCGCTGCGGCAGGATGCCTCGACCGAGACGCTGGACCGCGTGGTGGCGGAATTGGGCGAAACCCGGCCCACCGCCATCAACCTGCGCTGGGCGCTGGCCCGCATGCGCGCCGCGCTGCACAACCTGCCGACGCGGAACCGCGTGGCGGCCGCCTATGCCGAGGCCGCGGCGATCTGCGACGATGATGCCGAGACCTGCCGCCGCATCGGCGAACACGGCCTGCCGCTGATCGAATCCGCCGCCCGCGGTCGCAACCGGGTGAATGTGCTGACCCATTGCAACGCCGGCTGGATCGCGACGGTGGATTGGGGCACGGCGCTGGCACCGATCTACATGGCGCATGATGCCGGCCTGCCGGTGCATGTCTGGGTGGACGAAACCAGGCCGCGCAACCAGGGCGCGGCGCTGACGGCCTGGGAACTCGGCAAGCATGGCGTGCCGCATACGATCATCACGGATAATGCCGGCGGCCATCTGATGCAGCATGGCCAGGTGGATCTGGTGATCGTCGGCACGGACCGCGTGACCCGCCGTGGCGACGTCGCCAACAAGATCGGCACCTATCTGAAGGCGCTGGCGGCGCGGGACAATGGCGTGCCCTTCTGGGTGGCCCTGCCGCATTCAACGCTGGATATGAGCGTGGGCGACGGCGTCGCCGAAATCCCGATCGAGGAGCGCAGCGCCGCCGAAGTGACGGAACTGACCGGCCGCACCGCGGATGGGCGAATCGAAACCATCCGGGTGGCCGCCGAAGGCAGCACCGCCGCCAACCCGGCCTTCGACGTGACACCGGCGCGGCTGGTCACCGGCTTGCTCACGGAACGCGGCCGCTGCGCCGCCTCCGAGGCCGGGTTGCGCGCGCTCTATCCCGAAAAGGGCTGATTGCGGGACGCAGGCTCCAGCAGCCACAGCCCGACCACCAGCGACAACCCGCCAAAGCCGGCCAGGCAGGCCGCCGCCATCACCGGCACGCGCCCCGGCAAGGTCGCATCCCCCAGCACGAGGGCGACGGTCGCCAGAATGGCAACCAGGCCAAGACCAACCAGCAGAAGTGCGAAACGGGGCATGCGGTGGGTTCCGGATAAGCGGGCCGATAGGCTGCGTTCTACGCAGCGGGCTGGGCGGCGACACGACGCGGAGGCGGCAAGAATGAGGCATTCCCCGCTGACCGCATGACAATACCTCCACAATTGCCGTTAATTGCGGCATCGGCCGGCAGGTGGCGTTGCACGGAATTCCGCACGATGGGATCGTGCCGCACGGGAGACACCTCACAACCTGGGAGCTTCACCATGCGCCGCCTGCTCGCCGCATGCCTTTTCGGCATGGCCTTCACCACCTCCGCCGCATTCGCCCAGGGGGCGACCCCGAGCCAGCCGCCGCTGCGTTGCGCCGTGGACGGCACCTTTGCGCCGCATGCCTTCCCGACGCTGCAGGGTGGCGTGCAGGGCTTCAACATCGACCTGTTCCGCGAAGCGGCGAAGCGCATGGGGCGTGAGCTGACGGTCGACAGCGCCAGCTTCTCCGGCCTGATCCCGGCGATGAATGCCGGGCGCTATGATTTCCTCTGCGCGCCGACCACGGCGACGGCGGAACGCGCGGCCAACATGCTGTTCACCGAAGGCTACCTCTACACCGCCTTCCAGTTCGGCATCCGTCGCGGCTCCGCCCCCATCACCAGCATGGATGACCTGCGCGGCAAGGCGATCAGCGTGAACAAGGGCAGCGCCTATGACGCCTGGGCCGCGGCCAATGCGGCACGCTTGGGCTTCACCGTGCAGACCTACGACACGCAGACGGATGCAGTGCAGGCGGTGATCTCCGGCCGCGCCTACGCCAATCTCGGCGGCAACACCGTGGTGCGCTACGCGGCCACCCGCACGCCGCAATTCGTGGCGGATTTCGTGATGACGGATACGCGCGCGCATTGGTCCGCGCCGCTGCCGGCCGGCGCGACGGCGATGCGCGTGCAGCTTGAGAATGCGCTGGAATGCATGAAGCGGGACGGCACCATCGCGCGCCTGTCGCAGCAATGGTTCGGCGTGGCGCCGGCGGCGGATGATGCGGAGAACACCGTGTTCCCGGGTACCGGCGTGCCGGGCCTGGCCGGCTACGACGCGACGCCGCGCGAGCCGCGCTGCTGAGCCTGGCTGCATGACAGGCTGGGAGGCCTTTGCCTTCAACTTCCTCAACCCCGAGGTTGCGGCGCAATACGCGCCGCAGATCCTGGCGGGGTTGGGGGTGACGATCCTGCTGGCGATGCTGGTCATCGCCAGCGGGCTCATCCTTGGCCTCGCGCTCGCTGTTCTGCGCGCCTTTGGCGTGCGGCCGCTGAACTGGGGCATCATTTTCGTCGTCGATGTGTTCCGCGCGTTGCCACCGCTGGTCATCATCGTGCTGATCTATTTCGGCCTGCCCGCCGCGGGACTTTCCTTCTCCGGCTTCTGGGCCACCTGGCTGGCGCTGACGCTGGTGCTGATGGCCTTTGCCGAGGAGATCTTCTGGGCCGGCATTTCCGCCGTGCCGCCGGGGCAATGGGAAGCCGGCCGCGCCATGGGCCTGCATTTCCTGCCGACGCTGCGGCTGATCGTGCTGCCGCAGGCGGTGCGCATCGCCATTCCACCGCTGGTCAACCGCACCATCGCCATCACCAAGGGCACGGCGCTGGGCAGCGTTGTCGCAGTGTCTGAAATCCTGGGCGCGGCGCAATCCGGCATGGCCTTCTCCGGCAACCCCACGCCGCTGACGCTGGGCGCGCTGGCCTACATCATCCTGTTCATTCCCGTGGTCATCGCCGGACGCTGGATCGAGACGAAATTCGCGTGGCGCCGATGAGTGATTTTATCGAGGCCTTCCTCAACGCGGAGATCGCGCTCGCCTCCTCCCACCTGCTGTGGATCGGGCTGGTGCAGACCATGCTGCTGGCGCTGATGACGGTGCCGCTCGGCATGCTTGCAGGGCTGCTGATGGCCGTGCTGGCCACGCGGAAATCGCGCTGGGTGCGCTGGCCGCTGATGGCCTTCACGGATTTCTTCCGCGCCATCCCGCCGCTGGTGCTGCTGATCTTCCTGTATGCCGCCCTGCCCTTCGCCGGCATCGACCTCGGCGCCTGGGGCTCCGTCGCACTCGCCTTCCTGCTGAACACCGGCGCCTACTATGCCGAGATCCTGCGCGCCGGCATTGAGAGCGTGCCGCGCGGCCAGCCGGAAGCGGCGCGCGCGCTGGGGCTGAAGCGCTGGCAGGTGTGGATCTTCGTGGTGCTGCCCCAGGCGGTGCGGAACGTGCTGCCGGACCTGATCAGCAACACGCTGGAGGTGGTGAAGCTGACCTCCATCGCCAGCGTCGTCGCGGTGCCGGAGCTGCTGTACCAGGCGCGCCAGGCGCAGAGCATCACCTACAACGCCACGCCCATCATGGTGGCGGCGGTGATCTACTTCCTGCTGCTATGGCCCTGCGTGCGGCTGCTGTCGCGGCTGGAGAACCGGCAATTGGCGGGGCGGCGATAGAGCCGACTGCGCCTCGCCTTCACTCCGGCGAGGCCAGCCGCTGCCGCAGCCGCGCCACCTGATCCGGCGCCAATTGCGCGCAGAGCCGGCTGACCACCTCCGGCAGGTCCTGCGCACCCTCCGCCGCCTTGTGCAGGATGAGGCGCGCATTCGGCCCGACCAGCAGGCCCAGCTCCGCCGTCAGCCGCGCCGCGACGGGTGCGGGAATCTGGAAGACCGGCAGGGGCGCGGCCTGGGTGGCGGGCGATGTCTGCAAGGCCAGGCGCAGGGCTGCGGCGAATTCGGTGGCGGAGGCGAAACGCTGTGCCGCATCCTTGGCAAGACCGCGTCGCAGCACCTCGCCCATCGCAGTGCCGTCCAACCGGCCCAGCGCGGCCGGCTCCGGCCCGGCCAGGCGCACCAGCGTTTCCGTCACATTGGCGCCGCCGAAGGGCGGGGTGCCGAGCAGGATCTGGTACAGCATCGCGGCGGTGGAGAAGAGATCGGCGCGATGATCCACCCCCCGGCCCAGCGCCTGTTCCGGCGCCATGTAGCTGGGTGAGCCGACCAGCCCGCCGACCAGCGTCATCGTGGAATCGCCGAGGCGGGCAATGCCGAAATCGGTGATCTTCACCGCCCCGCGCGGCGTGACCATGATGTTGCCGGGCTTGATGTCCCGATGGATCACGCCCACCGCATGGGCGGCCGCCAGGCCTTCCAGCACCTGCAGCACGACCGGGATGAGTTCCGGCACCGCCGCCGTGTCGCGGTCCGCCTGCGGCCGGCGGATCAGGCTGGCCAGGGTTTCGCCGGGGACGAATTCCATGACGATATAGGGCATCGGCCCGTCATCGGCGAAGTCATAGACGTTGACGATCGTCGGATGGGAGCATTGCGCGGCGGCGCGGACTTCGGTGCGGAACCGTTCCAGGAATTCCGCGCGTTCATCCGCGGCCGCGAGGTCCATGTTGATGACCTTCACCGCCACCATGCGGTCGATCAGCGGGTCCACCGCCAGATAGACCCGCCCCATAGCGCCGGCGCCGAGTTGTTCGATCGGCTCGTAGCGTCCGAAGGATGCGGGCAGCGGCGGGTCTTCCAGCATCGCGCTCACCCGCCGGGCATCCGTATGGCGTTCCTGTGGCCGGGCCGCCTTGCCGGGATGGCGCGGCCGCATTCGCCGTATTTGGTGCGGCCCGTCTTCACAACCTCTCCTCCACAGGCTTGCCCGATGCGGTCGCAGCAGCTTAGCGGAACATGCGGTGGAGCGGGTTAAGGATCACGAAAAACGGCATCGCGGGCCGTCAGAAGCGAAGCCCCATGGCGCGCACCATCACGCTGTCCTCCTCGTAGAATTCCCGCGCATAGCGGGCATAGGCTGCGCCGTCCGCATACATCATCGGCATGTTGTAGCGCTCCAGGATCGCCAGATGGGCAGGGTCCTGCAGCGCGTCCCGGAAGGCATCGTGAATCACCAGCGCCACTTCCGGATCCAGCCCCCGCGGCGCCGCCAGGCCATAGGGCGAGCTGTTGACGATGTTGACCCCCGCCTCCCGCAGCGTGGGTGCCATGGCGAAGCGCGGTGGCCGGGCCTCGCCCCAGGTGGCCAGCAGGCGCAGCCGCCCATCCAGCACCAATTCCCCCCAGGCGCTGCTCTCGGCGGAGACGTCGATCTGCCCGCCGAGCAGGGCCTGGAGGTTGTCCGCACTGCCACGGAACGGCACATGCACCATCTGCACCCCGCCCGACATCTGCGCGATCCGCTCCACCGTCACATCCAGCGTCGCGACGCCTGGCGTGCCATAGGTGATGCGGCCGGGATTGGCGCGGGCATGGTCCAGCAGCTGCGCCAGGGTCTGGAAGGGGCTGTCGGCGCGCACGACGATGCCGAAGGTGTAGCCCACCAGCCGGATCACCCAGGTGAAATCCACCATCGGGTCGTAGCTCGGCCGCGCCATCATCACCGGGATGCGGAAGATGGAATTGGGCATCACGGACAGGGTGTAGCCATCCGGCCGGGTGTTCTGCGCCAGCGCCGTGGCGCCCATGCTGCCGCCGGCGCCGGGCCGGTTCTCGATCACCACCGGCTGCCCCAGGCGGCGGGAGGCGCCTTCCGCCAGCACGCGCATCTGCACATCCGTGGTGCCGCCCGGCGGGAAGGGCACGATGATGCGGATGGGCCGGTCGGGAAACCCGCCCCGCCCGGGACTGCCCCCCTGCGCCAGCGCGGTCCCCGATACCAAGGCAGCCCCAAGCCCCAGCGCGCTGCGCCGGCCGATTGCCGTATTCGGCATGTTGTTTCCTCCCCGCATTTCAGGCGGCGTCTGGCAGGCCCCCCGCGGCAACGACCACCCGAAGATGATGGTCCACATCGCCAAAGAGTCCGGCCAGCATCGTCAGCCTCTTGAAATAGTGCCCTGCCTTGTACTCATCCGTCACGGCGATTCCGCCATGCAGCTGAATGGCATCCTTGCCGAGCTGGTCGGCATTCTTGGCCACCAGCGCCTTGGCGGCGGAAAGTGCCACGCGGCGAGCGGCGGGGTCGGCTTCCTGCACCATCATGGCCGCATACATGGCCATGCTGCGCGCCTGTTCGGTGGCCACCAGCATGTCGGCCGCGCGGTGCTGCAGCGCCTGGAAATTGCCGATGGCCTGGCCGAACTGGGTGCGCTGCTTCAGGTAGTCCACCGTCAGGTCGCGCAGCATCTCCATGGCGCCCAGCGCCTCGGCGCAGATCGCGGCCTGCGCCTCGTCCACCACCTGCTCGATCAAGGGCAGCGCGGCGCCTTCCGGGCCGAGC
>LNFM01015775.1_pt1 | contig 19438 bp, 24 predicted proteins | sample 596031 | NCBI WGS metagenome assembly LNFM01 (sample SAMN04254537, study PRJNA301005) | activated carbon metagenome | isolation source: dual media filters at the Ann Arbor, Michigan drinking water treatment plant | place: USA: Ann Arbor | reverse complement strand
AGCGCGAAAACCGCGCCCAGCATCAACCACCCAACATCTCAGCAAGGGGGTCCCTTTTGCGCGCCGATAGGGGGTCCCGATTGAACGCCGATTGACATGTCGCACTCCCGGCCGTTGCAGCCTCAGTCGTCGGCGCATTCGCTGCGTCGATGTGGCAAGGCAATATGCGCCTTCAAACCCCTTCCACCCGTGACCTCTTTCGGACCTTTGGCGGCGGCCTCCTCATGGGGGTCGGGATCGCACTCATCCCCGGCGGAAACGACGGTTTGATCCTGTCGGCGATACCCGCGCTGTCACCAGCCGGCTTCGCGGCTGTCCTTACGATGATCGCTACTATTCTGCTTGGTCTGATCGGACGCCGCCGACTGACCCGCGACGGGCGCATCGATCCTCACCGAACATAGCTGCTGATCAAACTATAGGCCTTGGCCGGACCCGTCACGTCGATGATGGTCTCGAATGCGCTCGGCAGCGCAAGAGCGTAACGAACCTCGTACAGGTCGTCACCACAGTGGTGGACGTCGTCAGCTACCAGGCGTTCGCCGTCGGAGACATCGAAAGTCAGGCGCACGAAGTCATTGCCTATCGTCGGTCCATCCGCAAACGCGACCGTGAAGCCTCTTTCGGAGGGCCGATAGGTGTAGCGCCGGTGAGACGACAACTCGCGGCCGTCTCGCAATCTAAGCGTACCGCATTCCCGGTATGCGAAAATGCCGCCGGGTCCAGGCTCGAAGGTCGCCTTGCCGTGGAGCTGAGCGCCGGCACCTCTAATCTCTCGATCGAGCTGCCAGGCGCCGCTGAGGCTTCGAAGGAGGTTAGCCCCTTCAAGCACGGCGAACCGTCATCCTGCGTCCTGTACACGCGCTGACGCGCCGCAGGAATATCTCCTGAAGCGCGAGCACGCGTCCGTTAAGCCAGATGCGCCGGTCGCCGCTCGACCGAATTGAAGAACAGAACGAGCGACGCTGCGAGGAGGACGGCGTCTTTCAGCAGGAACTGACCCGGCGCCGCCGAAATCGCGGGGAATCCTCCCGCGCTGGCTTCCGCGACGCCCGGCGTGGTCACGAAGAATGTCAGCGTGATCAGGTAGGTGGCAACGGACATCAGCGCACCCAGCGCCGAGAAGACCGGCCGAAACGCGCCGATGGCGAGAGCCGCAGCCGTCGAGAGCTCGATGACCCCGATGAAGTAGCTCTGCCCTTGCGTTCCGAACATGCCGAGCCAGCTCATCAGCGGGCTATGCCCGATGAACGGAGCGATCCCGTCAGCTTCGTACATCGTGAACTTCATGGCACCGAACCATAGAAAGACCAGGACGAGCGCCCATCTCAGCAGCGCCAAGTCCTTTCTGTCTTGCTCGGCGACATGAAAGCGGTAGCGGTTCAGATACGGCATCTGGAACTCCTCAATGAAGATGATGTCGGTTGATTAGGGTCGAGTGGCTCAATGGCGCCGCGCGCCCATCGGGCAGCCAAGACATTTTGCCTGATCGCAGAAGCGGCACGTCGACAGCGCGCTCTGCGGATCATCGAGCAGCGAACTGAGAATGGTGTCGGCGATCCGCTCCAAGACCGCGCGGTCGTTGTCAGGAACCCGAACCAACAAACCGGCGACCGCAGCATTTCTCAGACCGAGAAGTTTGGTTCGTTCGGCCTGACCCCGCCGTGTGAGCGTGATATGGGCGACGCGGCGGTCGGATGGCGACTGTGACTTTCCCACAAGGCCTTGATCATCCAGCCGCTCGACCACACGCACCGTTCCGGCATGCGAGAGGCGAAGGATTCGGCTGATCTGATCGATCGACATCCCCGGCTCGTGACCAATTGCGATCAGCGCGGCCGCAGTTTCCCCGCCCGCAGTGAACGCTTCGGCGATAGCGATCCGTACCCGATCGGACACGGCCTGAGAAAGCGCGCCGAAAACGTTGATCAGTCGATCTGAGGGCTCGTCCATCATCAGCATGACTCGATGGAATATATGCGTCACGCATACACCTTCAATCGGCTTATGTCGAGTTGGAACCGGGAATCATTGCGCCGGTCGTCCGGATCACCTCTTGTCGATGAGACTTTGAGGATCGCGAGCCCGGCGCAGACAAGCCGCTCGCACTGATATATTCCGAGCGCCGGCGTCTCGCCGTCCGGTCAGCTGTCCAATTTGCCCATCTCGAGTGCTGTATCGGCCATGCGGGTCGCAAAGCTCCACTCGTTGTCATACCAAGCGAGCACGCGAACCAATCGCCGGTCGACAACATCGGTCTGAGGAAGTGCGACGATCGACGACTCGGTCCGATGACTCAAATCGATCGATACCAGCGGCTCGGCGGTGACTGCCAGCACGCCCTGCATAGATCCATCGGCAGCTTGCCGGATGGCTTCGTTTACTTCGTCAACGGTGACGTCGCGCATGGCGGACACAGCCAGGTCGATGACCGACACGTTGGGAGTGGGAACCCTGATCGACGATCCGTGCAGCTTGCCTTTCAACTCCGGCAATACGCGGCCGATGGCGCTCGCCGCGCCCGTCGACGTCGGGATCATCGAGAGGGCGGCCGCGCGGCCTCGATATGGGTCCGAGTGGACGGCATCGAGCGTCGGTTGGTCCCCGGTGTAGGCGTGAACAGTCGTCATGTAACCGCGCTCGATACCGAACAGATCGTTCAGCACCTTTGCCACGGGTGCTAGCACGTTGGTCGTGCAGGAGCCGTTCGAAACGATCACATCTTCGCGCGTCAGCGTATCGTGATTGACCTTGAAGACGATCGTCTTGTCGGCGCCCTCGCTGGGCGCGGAGACGAGGACGCGCTTTGCGCCGGCGCGAAGGTGCGCGCTCGCCTTGTCCTTCGAGGTGAAGAACCCAGAGCACTCCAGCGCTATGTCGACCCCGCACCGCTGATGAGGCAGGTCCGCAGGGTCGCGCTCCGTAGTGACTTCGATTTTTCCGGAGCCGACGTCGATCCAGTCGGTACCGATATCGATTTCACCCGGGAAGGGACCGTGAATCGAATCGTATTTGAGAAGGTGGGCCAGGGTAGCGACTGACGCGAGGTCGTTGATCGCCACCACCTGGATATCCCGACGGCCGAGCTCGACCATCGAGCGCAACGTCAGACGACCGATGCGCCCGAAACCGTTGATCGCGACCCTGACCGTCATGCGCATTTCCTTCAGTTGCTGAGAAATGGTCGCTGGCAGCGAGGCATCTGCTTGCTACCGTCTGGAAGAGGTTTGAGACTCAAGCCGACGCAATGTATATGCGTGGCGCATAGACCTAATCGTCGGTGCCTGGCAGGTCAACATGGTGAGGCGATCGAGCGTAGCAGGCGGGTGCCCGTCAGGTCATTCGCTACCGTCGAGGCTAGAGGTATCCCGCTGAGTGAGGGCCCGAGGGCAAGACGGGAGACGTGAGTGGTGTCTGACATTGAAGCAGAAAAGGTTCTCGCGGCCAGACGAGCGGTCGATGAAGTCCAGGATGGCATGCTTGTTGGATTAGGGACTGGCAGCACGGCTAACTACGCAGTTAGATGCCTGGCCGAGCGGATTGCCAGCGGTCTCCGCATCACAGCGGTGGCAACGTCGCGAATGACCGAAGTCTTGGCCCGCGAACTGGCCATACCGCTGACATCCATGGAAGGTCTCAGCTCAATCGACCTCACGATCGACGGCGCTGACGAGATCGATCACCGCTTGCAGGCGATCAAGGGCGGTGGGGGGGCCTTGCTGCGGGAAAAGGTCATTGCTGCCGCGTCGGCTCGCGTCATAGCCGTGGTCGATTCCAGCAAGTTCGTGACGCGGCTGGGCCGCTTCCCGTTACCGGTCGAGGCCTTTCCATTCGCCACCGCTTTCGTCGGCGGGCGCCTCGCTGATCTTGGAGGCCCGGTGTCTCTGCGAATGGAGGACGGCCGTCCGTTCGTGACCGATCAGGGCAACCACATTCTGGACGTTGCGCTTGGATCTGTTGCGGATAGTCAGCAGACCGCGCTCGCGATTTCAGGCATTCCGGGCGTCGCCGGGCACGGCCTCTTCCTCTCTGAGATCGACACCGTCGTTATTGCCCACGGCGGCACGGTCGAGCTCCGGCACGCGGAGCGGTCGTGATGTCCATCCAATCGCTTGCGTCGATCGATTGCACCGTCACGTCGGCGATGAGGTGGAGGGAAACCACACGAGATCTAGCGTTCACCTAGCTGTCATAGCCGCCGCGTATCATGCTATTCGACAGCCCGTCGCAAATTCTGATGAGCCAGACGGTTGCCCACAGGGCGTAAAATGCTGATAATACGGCACTTTCTTGCATTCGAGCCGTCCGTGTCAAACCACGCCGAAGCTTGCTGTCTATGCGCCACGCACATATAACGGCGCGAATGGATGGACCTCGAGACCGTAACGTGTTCGGGGCGTTCGCACTCATGATCGGCGAGGACATCGTTCGCGCTAGTTCATCGCGGGCGCCTGAAGAAGGACCTGCCGCTTCGGCGTTGGCGCTGATTGCGCACAAGCCCGGGCTTTCGGTGAGAATGCTCGCGATTGGCGTAGGCTTGTCGCACGCGGCGGGGGTTCGCCTTGCAGATCGCCTTACTATCCAAGGGCTGATCGAGAGCCGGGCGAGTTCGTCCGACGGGCGGGTCCGCTCCCTGTATCTGACATCGGCCGGTCAGACGGCCAGCGCCGCGGTTTTAGCCGCTAGAGATGAGGTGATCGCGGAAGGGTTGTCGATCCTCAACAAGGGCGAAATGAAGTTCCTGGCCGACATTGCCGAGCGCGTATTACGCGACCGTTTGGAGAACCTCGAGCATTCTTACCGCATCTGCCGCCTGTGCTGCTACGAAGGCTGTACCGATTGTCCTATCGACGCCGAGCTGCACGAGCGGGGGCAGGACCGCGAGTGAGGGCCACATCAGTCCGGGTATGAGCCGGATTAGTGTTGCGCGATCAGGTAAGTGGCGAGGAAGCCAAGAACCGTGATCAGGCCTATGAAGGGAGGCGCATTCTCGAATGCTTCTGGGATCATGGCCTCCGCCAGCATGGCTAGTACGGCCCCCGCCGCGAACAGGAGGATCGCCGGCTCCTGCGCCGATGCTGAACCGAGCAGAAAATTCCCGGCGGAGGCAGCGATCCCTATGAGCAGCGGTATCCCGATCCAAATCGTGTAGACGTACCGACGCGACCGGCCGGCCTGCTTCATCCCCGAGGTGCTCGACAGTCCCTGTGGCACGTTAGCTAGAAAGAAGCCCGCGATCACCGCCAAGCTGATCGCGCCGCCGCCGGCGACTGACATCCCGATAACCAGGGCCTCCGGTATGCCGTCAAGCACACTGCCGACCGCGATCGCAGACCCACTGCCGTGATGCTCTGCCTCGTTCGGCTGCTCGACGCATTCGCCGCAGCGCTTCCGGTTCTTCGCGCCGCGGCGGGCCAGATACCAGTTTATGCTGCTGAAAACCGCCGCCCCTGCTGGCAAGGCGACGGTTGGCCATATATCCGCCCCCGCCGCGTCCGGTCGGACGACGAGTTCAGTGGCTATCACGGCAAACAGGACGCCACCGCCAAAGCCCATGACGGCTGCAACCATGCGGTGGCTGAGCTTGCCGAAGAACGCGTCCGCAACGATCGCGCCTAGAAGCAACCCGCTACCGGACACCAGACCCCACAGACCGGCAACAAGGAACTCAGGAATCGGGGAAACAGGAGAGCCCATCGCCACTCAGCCTCTTTCAGATGATGTCGAAACGCAGGATCGCTCGGTAGCGCATTCACAAGCGACCGGACGCGCGGGCGACTGGCGGCATCGCCACATCCTCACCGCTCCCGATCCAGGCGCCAATTAGGGCGCGCGAAGTGGCAGCTATAACCCCGTGGGTGGCGAACGAGGTACTTCTGATGCTCCGGCTCCGCTTCCCAGAAAGGCTCTTCGGGATTGATTTCGGATAAGACTGGCCCTGGCCATAGACCTGACGCTTCGATCTCCTCGATCGTCGCCAGGGCAACTTCCATCTGACGCTTGTCTGTATAGAAAATAGCGGAGCGGTAGCTCGGACCGACGTCGCTACCCTGTTGCTCGTAGGTTGTGGGATCGTGGATCTGAAAGAAGAGCTCCAGTAAAGAGCGATAGCTTAGAAGGGCCGTGTCGAAGACCACTTCTACCGCCTCCGCGTGCCCATGATGATCATCGTAGGTCGGCGCCGCCATCTCACCGCCGATATATCCGACGCGCGTCGAGATGACCCCCCGCTTGCGGTGCAGCAGATCCTCCAAACCCCAGAAGCAGCCGCCGGCGAGTATCGCTCGCTCCGTACGGCTCGCCCCATCTCCGGCAACCCTGTCGCTTTCAGACCGCTCACTTACTGATCGATCCTGATCGTGCCTACCGGATGCCATGCTCACGCGGCCGACCGGGGGTCGGCTTCGCGGCTGGGCGAACCAACGAGATCGGTCTGAACATCGGATCCGCGAATGAGCGTCAGATCGACGGGACAGCGATCGGCGATCTCAAGGATCCGTGCGCGCTGTTCCTCATCGAGAGGCCCCTCGAGGACGATCGTGCGCGTGAACCTGTCTGGCGGAACCATGTCCGCCACCTTCTTGTGCTCGACCCTCGTGCTCGCCCGTTCGAGCGGAAGGCCCTTCCGGTTCGCATAGAGGCGCATCGTCATTACCGTGCAGGCAGCAAGGCCCGCCGAGACCAGTTCATACGGCGACAGACCGCAGAAGATCGTGTGCTTGCCGCTGCGGACCTGAAGCTGAAACTTGCCTGCCAGCGTCTCGATGGCCTCGACCCCATCCGCTGCCTCAACCTGGGGCAGATCGGCTACAAGGGGCGGCAGGTAGCGATTTGCCCAGGTTGCCACCATCGCTGATGCGAAGTTCGCGTCGGCAGCATCGGCGAGAAGGTGATCGGCCGCGTCGAGCGACACGAAGCTTTTCGGGTGACGAGCAGCGACGAAGATGCGCGACGCATGCTCAATCCCGACCACCTGATCGATAGGGGAGTGCAGGACGAGCAAGGGGCGACGTAGCGCCGCGACCGCCTTCTCCACGTCCACCTGCTCAACGGCGTCGATGAAGCTGCGACGAACGAGAAAGGGCCGCCCGGCGATTTCGACCGACGCTTCTCCGTCGCGCCTGACCTTATCGAGATCGCTGGCATTGACGACCTTCAGGATATGCTGGAGCTCCGCCGGAGCGCCGATGGTCGCCACGGCGACGATATCCGGCAGATCGCCCGCAGCCACCAATGCGGCGGTTCCACCGAGGCTATGCCCGATGAGGAGGGAAGGGGTCATTCCCGCGGCCGTCATCGCCTTTGCCGCTGATTTGAGATCCGTGACGTCCGAGGCGAAACTGACTGCCTCGCCCTGGGCGCTGCCTATCCCAGTGCCAGCAAAGTCGAATCGCAGGACGCCGATGCCCGCCCGCGACAGCGCACGGGATACGTGGACAGCCGCTCGGCTGTCTTTTCCGCACGTGAAGCAATGGGCGAAGATCGCCCATCCACGGGGAGTGCCTTCCGGAGACTCCAGGAGGCCGGCAAGAGGTCTGCCTTCTTCGTTTTGAAACGTGAACGATTTGTCCGACACGTTGATACCTCCCAGCATCCATGGGCACCGATCGACGATCTCTGCCAGTCCGGGAGGGGGCGATCGTCACCACCTCGCGTTTTACTGAGCCGCACAGGATCGGGCATCGGCACCTGTCTCCATAGGAATGCTTTTTATATGCGCCACGCATATAGACAAGCCCCCAACGCCAAACTATATGCGTCACGCATACTTCTCCGTAAGACAGACACATGGGCCGAAGGGTGATGGAACTCAATCAGGTCAGCTATTTCATAAACTTGGCTGCGACGCTGAACTTTACCGAGGCAGCTCGGCTGAGCGGCGTGTCGCAGCCAAGCCTGACCCGCGCTATCCGTCGATTAGAAGAGGAACTCGGCGGTGCGCTGATCTATCGGGATGGAAAGAACAGCCGTCTCACCGGACTGGGCCAGGACGTCGAAGCGGAGTTTCGGCGGATGCTCTTAGCCCTGAAGAGCGTGCGCGATCATTCTGAGAACTGGACGATGGGGCGGCACCGGGTGCTGGACATCGCCGTGGCGCCAACCGTCAGTCCAAAAGCGTTTGGGACCTTTTTCGAAGGTGCCTTGGATAAGGTGCCCTCAATCGAGATCAGACTGCACTCGCTTCAGTCGAGCGAGGACACATCGGAAGTATTATCGGGGAAGTATCACGCTTGTATTTTGCCGCGGGAAACCCGCCCGGATCGGAAGCTCGATATCCGTCCCCTTTTTCGAGAGCGCTTTGTACTCGCCTGCGCGGCTGAGCACCCATTGGCGACTGCAGATATTGTGCGTGGTGAGGACCTGTCGAGATATCCGGTCGTCGATCGACTCAAATGCGAGTTTCGTGACCAGATAGTGGAACACTTTGCGCGGCGCGACGTGGTCATGCGCCCACGCTTCCGTTCTGAGCGAGAAGACTGGGTGCATCGAATCGTCGCCGAAGGTCGTGCGATATGCATCTTGCCGGAGCGATCGGCGGCAGACACCGGTCTCGTAACTCGACCGATCGAAGGTTTTGCCTTGGAACGAGAAGTGGTGATCGCGACTGTTTCCGGTTCGACGGCTCCGGTCGAGATCCGGAAGGTAGCGCAACTCGCAGCCCGACACGGATGGCAGTGAGTCAGACAAAGCGTCAGAGCTATGGAAACTATGCTCACAGCGTATTGGATAAGCGACGTCGCCACTGCGATAGTCGACCTGACGACAGATCAGTCAAGCTGAACGTAGTGCGCCCGGCCCTCTAAACCTAGTATTGGAGATCGAATCATGAAGTTCGAGAAGACACAGGCGGCTATTGACCGCCTCACCCCGGAACAACGTCGCATTACCCAGGAACACGGCACCGAGCGTGCGTTCACGGGTGAATATAACGACAACAAGGAGCCGGGCATTTACGTCGATGTCGTCTCGGGCGAACCGCTTTTCGCGTCGACCGACAAGTTCGACTCGCGTTCCGGCTGGCCGAGTTTCACCAAGCCGATCGTCCCGGCGCATATCAACGAGGTGCGAGACAGCTCGCACGGGATGGTCCGGACGGAAGTTCGGTCGGTGCACGGCGACAGCCATCTAGGCCACGTGTTTCCGGACGGTCCGTCCGACCGCGGCGGCCTGCGCTACTGCATCAACTCGGCAGCCCTCCGCTTCATCCCGCGCGATGAGATGGAGGCGGAAGGCTACGGCGAATATCTCGACCAAGTAGAGGAGGCTTAACATGGAACAGCGCGCTGTTCTCGCTGGCGGCTGCTTTTGGGGCATGCAGGATCTGATCCGCAAGAAACCCGGCATCATCTCAACCCGTGTGGGCTACACCGGCGGCGACGTCCCCAACGCCACCTATCGCAATCATGGCACCCACGCCGAGGGCATCGAAATCATCTTCGACCCCGAGGTGACGAGCTATCGAAACATCCTGGAATACTTCTTCCAGATCCACGATCCGACCACGAAGGACCGTCAGGGCAACGATCGCGGTCTCTCCTACCGGTCAGGTATCTACTACGTCGACGAGGAGCAGAAGCGCATCGCCGAAGATACGATCGCCGACGTGGATGCGTCGGGGTTGTGGAACGGCAAGGTCGTCACCGAGGTCAAGCCCGTGGGCGACTTCTGGGAGGCCGAGCCGGAGCATCAGGACTATCTCGAGAAGCGTCCGGGTGGCTACACCTGTCACTTCGAGCGAAAGGACTGGGTGCTTCCGAAGCGCCAGGATGCCAGCGGTTCGCAAGCTGCGGTCGCTGCGCGAGCTGAATAGGACGGCACTCTTACACGCCGCCGCCGACTGTGGTCGCTCACCTCGAGGACCGCATCGCGATGCGATGCGGTCCTCGAATTGGAGACTGACAAGGCACCCATTCGGACCAAGCCTGCCCGAGGATCGCAGCCGTATGCCAGACCTCTCCTCATTCCCCATCGCGCAACGATGGCCAGCGGCACATCCGGAGCGGGTGCAGCTTTACGCCGCACCGACGCCGAACGGCGTGAAGGTCTCGATCATGCTCGAAGAGACCGGGCTCGCCTACGAGCCGCATTTCGTTGATATCTCGAAGAACGAGTCAAAGGACCCGGCTTTCGTATCGCTTAATCCGAACGGCCGCATACCGGCGATCATCGACCCCATTGGTCCGGGCGGCACGCCGATCGGCATCTGGGAATCCGGAGCTATCCTGGTCTATCTAGCGGAGAAGACCGGCCAATTCATGCCGATCGCTCCGGCTGCGCGCTACGAGACGCTGAGTTGGGTATTCTTTCAGATGTCGGCGATCGGGCCCATGTTCGGTCAGTTGGGCTTCTTCCTGCGATGGGGCGGCAGGGACTTCGAGGATAAGCGCCCTCAGCAGCGCTTCGCCGATGAGTCCAAGCGACTGCTCGGGATTCTCGATCGCCAGCTGGATGGACGCGGCTGGATCGTGGGCGAATACTCAGTCGCCGATATCGCTACTCTCGGCTGGGTGAACGCGCTCGTTACCTCATATGACGCCGGCGACCTTCTCGGACTGAAGGGTTTCTCGAACATTGCGGCCTGGCTTGAACGCGGTCTCGCGCGGCCGGCGGTAAGGCGTGGCCTGCGCGTTCCGGCCAGAACTGCATGAGCGTTATCGCCAGCTATTATTACAACGAGGGGAAGCGCGTTCGAGAGGTCGCGATCGACGAGAGTGTCGCGCCCGACAAAAGCCGATCAGGCTTCTGCTGGATCGGTTTGAGTGAGCCGACCACGGAGGAGCTGCGCTCGCTCCAGGAAACCTACGGCCTGCATCCTTTGGCCATCGACAACGCGATGCACCCGCAATGTCCTCCGAAGCTCGAGGTCTACAACGACGAGCTGTACGTGGTCGCCAAAACCGCCGAGTTGGACGGAGACCGTATCCGTTACGGCAAGACGGCCATCTTCATGGGTCACAATCATCTTATCACTGTGCGACACGGCACGCCGGGCGCCCTGGGAAATCTCCGGGAGCAGCTTGAGGCATCACCGACGCTGTTCGGCAAGGGCGTCGACTACGTCCTCCATGCGATCCTTCACCGCATCGTCGATCAGTATCTCCCGATCTTCGAGATGATCGAGGACGATGTTCTGGCGATGGAGCGCCGATCACTGGACGACTTCCTCGGTCGCAAGGAGGTCGCTCGCATTTTCGGCCTGAGGTGCGAGCTGACGAGGTTCCAGCGGACACTGGGAGCGATGGCCGAGCTGGTGCGCAAGCTCGTCCGGGGGCACTTCCCTTGCATCAGCACAGAGGTTCGGCCGTACTTCAACGACGTCGCGGATCATGTCTCGCGCGTGCAGGCAATGGTCGACGGCCTCCTGCAGGTCCTTTCGTCTGTTTTCGAGTTCAGCAGCCTACTGGAAGCGCAGCGGACCGGCGTCATCACCCGGCAACTCGCCGCCTGGGCCGCGATCCTCGCCGTGCCCACCGCGATCGCCGGAATATACGGCATGAACTTCAGGCACATGCCCGAGCTGGACACCGCCTATGGCTATTTCGTCGTGCTCGGGGTGATGACGTTGTTCTGCGTCTTCCTGTTCCTGCGCTTCAAAAAGGCAAAATGGCTGTGAGCGCCGCTCCTCGAATATTGGTCGCCGGCGTGGCCTGCCACAGCGCAGCCGCAAGTGCGGCGGCTCGGATCATACAAGAGGCAAAGGTGCAGACATGACTAACCAGGTGTCCGACGTTCTAGAGGCCGTGCAGTCCTTCGTCTCAAAGGGCTATGATCGCGAGTATCGCGTCAAAGAAGGGCGCCTGGTCGATCTAGAGCTAGGATCGACGCTGGACGCCTGTGCGATCCAGGTGGATGCTGCCCTGCGCCTGGAAAGCGGCGACGACGCCGAAGACGCCTCGAACATTTACGCGATCACCGATCCCACAACCCAGCACAAGGGGCTGCTGATCGATGCGTTCGATGTCTTCGATGAGATCTGCCACCGGGACTTGGCCGAACGTCTCTCAGAGCAGCGAGAGACGATGCCGGCCGGCGATGAAGACGTCCCCAGCAAGCACGGCCTACGCAAGGTTTACAAAGCCGAGTTCGACAGTGATCCCGAGCGCTACGTTCTGCGCGAAGGCTTTCCGGATTTTCCAGCCTGTCCGTTTGGCGGCGCCTTCAACATCCTTGGTTTCGACACCGCAGAGCAAACCTACGTTTGGCTGGTCACGAGCATCATTCGCGACCCGCGGCTGATCCGCATCCCATACCAGGGCGAGGGTGTCGTCTCAGACGAATAGCGCGGTCCGGCGAGTAGCAGCCGTCGTTTGGTCGCTGCGCTCACAATTGCATGTACGCAGAATCCAAAGAGGGTGAGATGGATTGGAATAAGGATCACGTTCGGGAAACGATGCTCTCGCTTGAAACGGCTGCCTTACAAAGCGCCCGCGAGAAATATCTGGACTATGTTTCCACCGCTCGGCTCGATCGAAGCGAACCGATCGAGAACGACGAACAGGCTCAGGCCGAGGTCGCGAGCGACTTCGCGGAAGCGCTCGATGACACGCTCGATGATTACGCCGACAAGCTCGACAAGCTCAGGATGATCGACTTCGGACCGAAAACCGCAGTCGCGGAAGGCGCGCTCGTAAAGCTGTCGGGCCGCTATTTCGTGATTGCTGTCTCGACGAGCAAGTTCATGTGCCACGGGCAAGAGCTCATGGGGATCTCAACGATGGCACCGATCTATGAAGCCATCGAAGGCGCGCAACCTGGAGAGACTGTGCAGTTCAATGGCCGCGACCTTCTGGTGGAAGAGGTCGCGTAGGACCTGACGTGATCGGCCCTTAGCGTGTGGTGTGTCGACGTCGGTCTTGCTTCTGAATCATCGCGTCGAGCGCTCCCGTGATCATCGGCGCGCTCGGGCAGCGGGTGGCCCTCACCGCCAAAGAGTGCTCCGGACACCGGTAGACGATGGCAAGCGCTGAAAGGACTGTCAGCAGCGCCGCGGCGTACAGAAAGAGGCCGCCGGGACCAGCGAGGCTCATCGCCGCCCCGCCTACCAGCGGTCCCACGGCCGTCCCAATGCCGTTTAGCAGCAAAAGACCGCGCGCGGTTCCCAGAAGACGCGCGGCTGGGAGATCGTCGTTCGCGACCGCGACGCACAGCGAGTAAATCGGAATACCGAACCCGCCGAAAAGCGCTCCTACGGCGAGTAGCAGGGGCAGGGGTGCTTCGGTCGTTAGCGCAACCCCAACGGCGGCCGCCGCGGATGCGAGGGCGGCGCCGGCGATGATCAGATTGCGGGGTACCCGGTCAGACAGCCAGCCAAGCGGCCATTGCAATGCCAGCGTGCCCCCTAGGACCGCAGCCATGAAGGCAGAGATCCCGGCTACATCGAGACCGATTTTTTGGGCGAAGCTTGGACCCATCCCCCAGAATCCGCCGATGGCCAGGCCCGTCAGGAGGGCCCCGACCGTCGCGAGAGGGGAGATCGATAGAAGGTCCCGAAACGCGACCGGCTCCTGTTCAACTTCGGCCGGGGGATGACTGGGCAGCAGGGTGATCGGCACCACCGCCGCCGATATCAGCATCGATACGATAAGGAATAGCGTCACACCGGCGGGGGGCGCGATGTTGAGGAGCGCTTGCCCGACGGCCCAGGACCCCATCGAAACAACGCCGAAGATCGACAGGAGCTGCCCGCGCGTCGAAGGCAATGCGTGCGCGTTGAGCCAGCTTTCGGTCGCGAGGATCATGCCGGCGTAAGCAAGGCCGGTGACTAGGCGAAGCGGTATCCACGCCAACGGCTCCACCAGCGTTGCATGAAGAATGGCGGTGATCGATGCGATGGCTGCGAAGCCGGCGAACGTCCTTACATGACCGACGGATATAATGACGCGCGGCAGCAATAGGGCGCCGATGGTAAACCCCGAGAAGTAGGCCGACATCATCGCGCCGATACTGCCGCTGGAGAACTCTTCCTGTCCGGCCCGGACGATCAGCAGGGTGCCCAGCAATCCATTGCCCAGCAAAAGGAAGGCAACACTCAGCAACAGCGCGGCCACGGGCGCGAGTGCGAGACCACGCGTGGCAGCCACCTTGATCGACCCCATCGGAGGGGTCATCTCTGGTTCCGCCGGACTACCCAGCTCCCGCGTAATCGGCTTGCAATCGGCCAACGCGAGCGTTCGTTGCTGAACCAGCTCACGATCACTGCGGCATCTCGACATGTCCGCCGAAGCCGAAGCGCATCGCCGAAAGCAGCTTATCACCAAAGGTATGTTCGACGCGGCTCCTGTAACGCGCATACAGCGCGGCAGAGAGGACGTTGACCGGCACCGCTTCCTCCATCGCCGCCTCGATCGTCCATCGGCCCTCGCCTGAGTCGGAGACATGGCCCGAGAACTGCTCGAGCATCTGATCCCGCGCGAGCGCAGCGGCCGACAGGTCTAGCAGCCAGGACGAGATCACGCTGCCGCGACGCCACACCTCGGCGACATCGGTGAGGTTGATGTCGAACCGCTCGTCTTCGGGCAGTTTGGCCGACGACCGACCCTTGAGGATGTCGAAGCCTTCGGCATAGGCCTGCATGAGCCCGTACTCGATGCCGTTATGGACCATCTTGACGAAATGGCCCGCCCCGGCCGGCCCTGCGTGGATGTAGCCCTTCTCCGCACGCGGGTCGTGGCCGTCGCGGCGATCGACTGTGCGCGGTATCGTTCCCAGACCCGGCGCGAGAGCAGAGAAAATGGGATCGAGATGATCGATCACCGGTTTTTCGCCGCCGATCATCATGCAGTAGCCGCGATCAAGCCCCCACACCCCGCCCGACGTCCCGACATCGACAAAGTGGACGCCGCGCTCCGCGAGATCCTTGGCGCGATGGATATCGTCCTTGTAGAAGCCGTTGCCGCCATCGATGATGATATCGCCCGGCGCAGCGAGGTCGGCGATCGCGGCGATCATCGCCTCGGTCGGCTTGCCGGCCGGCAGCATCACCCAGTAGATCGCCGGCTTGTCGAGCTTGCTGCGCATGTCGGCCAGCCCCGAGGCACCTACCGCTCCTTCTCGCACGAGCTCGGCAACAGGCTCGGGCGAGCGGTTGTAGACTATGGTGTCATGGCCGTGCCGGATCAGCCGCCGGGCTATGTTTGCACCCATGCGGCCGAGCCCGATGATGCCGATCTTCATTTTCTTCTCCGCCTTGCAACTCACTGTGGTGAAGGTGGCCGCATCGAACTTGCGATATCGGCGCGCCCTTCCGGTTTCATGATGCTCGAGAAGGGTGTCGATACTCGGCCGCGCTGATGAAGCGGTCGAACGCCTCGCACCAGATCACCACCGTGTTGAATGCGGCAACGTCGACGTCGGCCGGGACGGCTATGATGAAGCCATTGAAGGTCTTCACGTCGCCAATACGGCGCGACTTGTTCTTGATTGCGAGGAAGGCGTCCTTCGTGCCCGCAAATCGCGGAGCGAGGTAAAGCTTGTAATCCGGACCGGGGGAGAGGCGGCCGATGTGCGCTATCCGTTCGCGCGACACTTTCACGTCTCCTTCGCCCCAGTGGACGAAATCGCTGCCCTCAAGACGGCGCTCGAATCGCCCGGTGTAGAGCGCTTCCGCTTCGGTCGAAGCAAACGCCGCCGCATCGGGCAGAGGCGGCGCCGTGAGGATCGGCAGGGCGTAGACGCCGGCGGCAAACCCCAGTGACAGTGTCGCGAAATGGGTCGTGGCAAGGATGAGCCAACGGCGCATCGATCAAGCCCGTTCCAGGTGCGCCACCAGCTTGTCCGCATCGAGGTGGAAGTCCGAGAATATCACCGCCCCGCTAGAGTCTATGACGCTGAACCAAGGCGTGCCACGTGTCCGGTAATCCTCCATGAATGTGGGAAGGCGCGCGCCATGCGGAGCAGGATCATGGCCGAAGACGACTGGAAGCTCGTACTTCAACTGGTTCGTCCGCAGCTTCTCGAAGGTGTTTTCGTGCTCTCCCTCGAACACCGTCTGGATCACCGCAAAGCCGACAGCCTTGGTCGCCAGGGCGGCGTGGAGCCGCTGCAACGTGGGGAAGCCGTGCAGGTGGCAACCACGACACCAGTGCTGAAACGCAAAGAGGATCTTCGGTCCTGATCCCAGCTGCGAGAGCGTAACTGGAACGTCCAGCTCCTTGCCGTCCCCGCCGATCCATTGCATCACCCGAAGTTCAGGGGCTGATTGCTCGGGAGCGGCCACTGTGTCTCTCCTCCTCAGAGATGCCGTTCGACATCCAAAATCACTTTCTCCAGCCCACAGCGGGCGAGCCTGCCGGGCCTTCGCTGATGTTCTGCCTGCTCTCCGGGATCATGACCGCACCTTAAGCAGCCTTCGATGTCGATCCGGGCGTCGACACTATGAAGTTTGCGCTTTCTGTTTTCCAATAGCTGTAGGCTATAGTTTCGATAGCTGCGCTGTAAGTTCACAGGCTCGCGGGACTTTAAGCGAGCTTAAATATTCGATGTCGCAGACATCGATCAGGTGAAATCCGGTTGCGCTTCACTAAATAGATTGCATGGCAAACACTCGAGTTTCACATCGCGAGCATCGTGAGCTCGGCGACGTCGCATGGCTGCGCGACTACGATTACGCGACGGCGCTCGCTGCCGCTCACGGCAAGCCCGTGTACTTCGGGCAGGACGTTTTGACGCATCCTTTGATGGTGGAGCTGATCGCCGAGCGGTTCGTGCCGGTGGCGATCTTCAACAATCATCCCGGTGCCGATGCCAGGATAATGCGGCTCTATGACGAGCGCTCCTGGAACAACCCGGTCATGCGCTTCCTTCGATCAGATGGAACCGAGCTTTTGCCCCGTCTGGCGGATCGCTACGATTCGCTCGCCCTTCATGAGAAGCTCAGCGCCGCTCTTGAAGCGCTCGGCGGCGACGTGCCGGCCTATTTCCGCCTGCTGGGGCGTGATCTGCTCATCGAGCAGGGCCTTAGCGAGGGGGGCGTCTACACGACACCGTGCTTTTGGTCGGGGGAGACGAGCCTCGCTCAACATCCCGCCGTGATCACAACCGATGCGGGTTGGGTGGATGGCGAAGAAGCGGTGCAGGTGCAGTTCGACCCGCGCGCCGTCACCCGGGCTGACTTGAACGCCTACGCCCACACAGAGGGCTTCACATTGGTGGCGCATGGCAGCTTCCGCCTAGACCGCGAGCCGCAATTCTACTTGCGCAAGAACGCCGTCCGCCATCTGCCGCTGTCGGCGGCGCAGCGAACTCGGATCAACCTGGCCGTACCGTATCGCAATCCGATCCCTGACTTACTCAGCCCGCAGCAGTCCGCTTGGCTTGCAGATCCGCTACTGCAGCGCGTGAGCGACGGAGAGACCTACCGCCAAGACATTCGTGATAGCTGGCCGGTGCTAAAGACGCAGCTCGGTTCCGCTCATGAAGTGGATTGATCGTTTCGCGATTCGACTGGATCAGATCGCGGTCGACTGCGCTGAGATACGACGATCGGGGTGTCGCCGCTCGCGTTTTCGGACCACTTCCTAGCCTTTTCGTGTGCTCGCCCGTGCCTTTGTCCCGGCGATTGCGCCGCATCCGATGCCCTAACGGCTATTGAAACTATAGTCACAGGGCATTGGGAAAGGGCGCTGTACCGAAGTTATAGTCAACACGTGGTCGCCACGAATCGTGACGAACGAAGTCATGTCTATACCGACAGAGCATCAGGCACCTAGGTTTCACAAAGTTTATCTTCGTTTCGATCCACATGCGTAAGTCTTGTGACGCAGGGGAGTAAGCTGAAGACTAGGCCGGGGGCGTCGCGACGAACGAGGGGAGTCCGGCATGGTCACCAGAGGTTTTACCGGTCGCGGATCGGGCAGCGACCAGTCCGGCCGGATCCCGCCTGGCCAGCATCTCGTTGAGAATTTTCCGGTTCTGACCGCCGGACCGACGCCGGACCTCGACACCGCAAAATGGAACTTCACGGTCAAGATCGGGCCGAAGCCCGTCAAGGTCTGGAACTGGAGCCAGTTTAACGCCCTGCCTCAGACCAGGGTGAAGAAGGACATTCACTGCGTCACGTCTTGGTCCAAGCTGGATACCGCATGGGAGGGCGTACTCATCGAGGACATCCTCGCAGACGCCGGGCTCGAGCACCCCACCGATTTTGTCCTCGTGCATTCGTACGACGGTTACTTTCGGACAAGGCGATGGTCGCGCTCAAATATGCCGGGCAGCCGCTTCCGCGCGATCATGGCGGCCCAGCGCGCCTGCTCGTGCCGCACCTGTATTTCTGGAAGTCGGCGAAGTGGGTAAAGGCGCTTCAGTTCACGACGCGCGACGAAGCCGGCTTCTGGGAACTTCGCGGCTATCACATCTATGGCGACCCCTGGCGCGAGCAGCGCTACTCCAATGACTGATGCTGGCGATCAGACTGTGCTGTGGCAATCGTGCGTCATCGACGGGATCGTGCAGCAGACGCCGGGGATCAAGAGCTTCTTCTTCCGACTAAGCGCGCCCTTCGCTCATGTTGCAGGTCAGCATGTTGACGTGCGGCTGACCGCTTCCGACGGCTACCAAGCGATGCGCAGCTACTCGATCGCGTCTTCGGCGGACGGTTCCTCGATCATCGAACTTGCCATTGAGCGGCTGCCCGACGGCGAGGTGTCGTCGTTCTTCTACGACGTGGCGATCGCCGGTGACGAGATCGAACTGCGCGGTCCGCTCGGCGGGCATTTCCTTTGGCCGGAACCCGCCCTCCACCCGGTGCTGCTGATCGGTGCCGGCTCCGGCTTGGTGCCTTTGATGGCCATGATCCGGCAGCGCCGCGCGATGGCGCAGACCGTGCCGACCGCGCTGCTCCTGTCGGCCCGTACCGCGCAGGACGTACTGTTCTCCGAAGAGCTTCATTCGACCGAGACGACCGATCCCGCCTTTATCCTAGCGCTGGCCATCACTCGTGAAGCGCCGAGGCGTTCCTCCGACTTCGCGCGGAGAATTGATGGCGAGATGGTCGAAGACGTCGTCGGGCGGCTGCACCGGCCGCCTGCCCACGTCTTCGTCTGCGGGTCGAACGGCTTCGTGAACATAGCGACCGATGGCGCACTGCTCGCCGGTCTGGACGCCGCGGCAATCAAGACCGAGCGCTACGGTGGATAGCGGCGCAGGTATCGGCGCGTCCTCTCGGCCAGGGGCGCTAAACCTCAGCGATCGGCGGGGAGGGCTGATGCGATGACGATCGTCGCGCGGCAATTTCATCTCAAGGCGCGTCCGGAAGGGCTGCCCGTACTAGACAACTTCGAGCTCGTCGAACGATCGCTTGCGGCTCCGCACAGCGGGCAGGTTCTCGTCCGCAATCGGTGGCTTTCCGTCGACCCCTACATGCGCGGAAGGATGACCGGCCGCGAAAGCTACATGCCGCCGTTTGAGATAGGCGAGCCCCTGGATGGGGCCGCGATCGGCG
>LNFM01006689.1_pt1 | contig 19439 bp, 18 predicted proteins | sample 596031 | NCBI WGS metagenome assembly LNFM01 (sample SAMN04254537, study PRJNA301005) | activated carbon metagenome | isolation source: dual media filters at the Ann Arbor, Michigan drinking water treatment plant | place: USA: Ann Arbor | reverse complement strand
TGGCGGTCATCTGGCCGGCGCGCGGATCGAACGGCGCTGTCAGGCGCCACCGGATGACGTGCGCATAGTCGGGCAGCCGCGCGTTAATCTGGATTACGGCGTCCCTGATTTGCGCCTCGGTCCGGCCGGGCAGCGGAACGATCAGGGCGCCGAGGCCGGCCTGGGCCTCACCGAACACCATGGCCTGCAGAATGTCGGGATGGGCCAACAGCTCGCTTTCGACCCATTCCGGCGAGATGTTCCGACCAAAGGCGGTGATGATCAGGTTCGACTTGCGCCCCTCGATCCGTAGCCGGCCTGCTTCGTCGAAGGATCCGAGGTCTCCGGTCCTCACCGGGCCGTCATTCGAGCGGCCGCCGACGTAGCCGAGGAACGGGGATGGCCCGACAATGATCTCGCCGTCCTCCGCCACGCTGACCTGCAGATGCGGCAGCGGCAGGCCGACGGTTCCGGGGGTCGCATCGCCCGGCCGGTTCATGGCCACGACCGATGCACATTCGCTGAGGCCATAGCCCTCGATGACGGGAATTCCGGCGGCTGCCGCGGCGGACAGCAAGGCCGGTGAAACACGCGCCCCGCCGACGGCCACCAGTTCAAGGGCGGGCGTGGCAGAACCAGAGGCCATCTTCGCCGCGATCAGGCCACGCAGCAGCTCGGGCACCAGAATGAGGCTGCCGATATCCGGCATGAAGGGGTTGGCGAAGCCGATCTCCGCCAGACCGGGCGCGTGATAGCGGCCTCCGGCCAGCAGGATCGGGTACAGGCCGGCGACATTTTCCAGCAGTACCGCCAGCGGCAGGACAGCCATGTGTACGCCCGCCCGCTCGCGTCCCAGCACCTCGACGAGGGCCTGGGCGACGGCCTCCATCTGGTGCAGCGACAGACACACGCCTTTGGGCTGGCCGGTCGAGCCCGAGGTGTAGGTGATCTTGGCGGTGCCGGGATGCAGCGGTCGTCGCGGCAGACCCGTCGGGTCGAGCCGCACTCCGGCCTCGCCGGCCGAGATCAGCAGGCCGGCACCGGCGTCGGCGAGCGCGTGCTGCCGCTGTTCCGCGGTGAAGAAGGGCGGGATGGGCACGGAGACGCGGCCGGACGCGATCAGGGCCAGATCGGCGACCACCCAGTCCGGGCCGTTGTCGAGCGCAACACCGACGGGGCTGTCATCATCGCTCAGCCGCGACGCCAGCAGATCGATCTGGGCCTCAAGGTCTGCCCAGCTCAGGGCGGCCCTGACGGAGGTCACGACAATCCGTTGCGGCGTCTCGCGGGCCGCCCGCCGGACGGCGGCGAGCACCGCGCTCACGGACGACCCCGAAAATGAAGCCGGGTCCGGACCGCGCGCGCGACCTCGGTTTCGTCGGCGAACCGTTCGAGGGGATCGCAGGCGGCGCGGATCGAACCCGCCAGGACCTCTGGATTGGCCCGGTAGTAGGCGCCCCAGCTGAGACCGTGATCGATCAGCCGGTCCGGATTGGCTGTGGCCAGCTTGAGTGATCCCAGCCCCGCGCGATGAAAGATCCCGCGCAACGCGTCGGTTGCCGTAGCGACTGCAAACTCTGCCCCGGACGCGAGGAGGTGACGGGCGAGGGCCGCGAACAGGAAGATGGTGGCGCCGCGTCCATTGGAGGCGAGGTTGCCGATCTCGACGACCGCGCCGCGACCGACAGCGGCACCGAGCAGGGTCGTCAGGGCGCTCTCAACCGGGGCGTCGAGATATTGCTCCAGAAAGAGGGGCTCCTCCGCGGCGCTGCGGAAGCCGACGACGGCGTAGATTTCGCCGCTCTCGTCCTGGACGCTCATCAGCGTGGGATAGTGGACGGTGATCCGGCTGCCGTAAGCGCTCGCGTAGCTGTCCTCGATGAACGCCTCTACCCGCCGCCGTTCCGCCTGGTGGGGATCGTCGAAACGGATCACGCAGGGCAGCAGGGCTCGTGGACGACGCCTCCCGCCTTCGGGCCGGGACATGGGATTCACAACAGGCGCAGAGGACACGGCGACGCTTCCCGACAGAGGTTCGACATTGAGACGTCGCCGAAGCCGTCCCCCCTCAACCGAAGCCGCACTTTTTTTCGTCGCCCCTCTCCGCGCCGGTTGCCGCGAAACGCGACGCGGCCGACAACCGGAACAGGCCCGCCCGGCGGCCGGTCAGGTGAGAGGTTCGTCCGCGATGCAGCCGGACGCGAAAGCGGCGCTGTTGGAAATCTATCTCGAGCGGCGCGACGCCCTCGTGCGCTTCTTCGCACTCAGAACCGGGTCGGACGCCCAGGGCGAGGATGTGGTCCAGGACATCTGGTTGCGGCTTGAAGCGATGGCCCCCGAGGCCGCGGCGGAGGTCAGGAGTCCGGCCGCCTTCCTCTACCGACTCGGCTCGAACCTGATGCTCGACCGGGTCCGGAGCCGCCGGCGGGGCAGCCAGCGCGACGACGCCTGGGCGCAGTCGGAGGTGGGGATGGTGGGCGGCGACGTTGTGACGGAACAGCCGTCCGCCGAGGACGCCGTATGGGCCCGGCTCAAGCTGGGCCGCGTCATCGCCGCCCTGGAGAGTCTGCCGGCCAAGACGCGTGAGGCCTTCCGCCTGCACAAGCTGGAGGGGCTGAGCCACGCCGAGACGGCCGAGGCCATGGGCGTATCCCGCAGCGCCGTCGAAAAATACGTCAGCGCCACCCTGAAGCACCTGCTGCGGGAGGTCGGTTGGCCATGATGCCCGGATTTCGCCATTTTCTCTTGAGGGGCTGCGCCGCCGGCGACGTCTCTCCCTCGAAGCGGCTCCTGCGCCGCCGCCACGAACCGTCATGACCCAGAACCCGCCACACCCCGACGAACCGATGATCGAACAGGCCGCCGCCTGGGTCGCGCGTCTGCACGCCGATGACGTGTCGGAGGCAGACTGGCTTCGACTGGAAGCCTGGCTGGCCGCGGATGCGCGGCATCTCGAGGCCTATGAGGAGGCCGAGGGGCTTTGGGCGGCGTTGGGCAACCAGCGCGAGGCGATCCGGCTTCGCCTCGACGCCGGGCCGGTCGACAATCTGGTGGAACTCGGAGCCCGCCGTGGGCCGCGTCGCACCTGGCGGCCATGGGCGCTGGCGGCGGCGCCGATGGCGGCGGCTGTCGCGGCGGGCCTTCTGCTGATCGGGCCGGCGCTGGACCGGCGCGTGGTCACCTACGAGACGGCGCCGGGTGAAACGCAGGACATCGTGCTGAAGGACGGCACCCGCATCGCGATGAACGGCGGCTCAAGCCTGACGGTCCAGCTGACCGGCGATGTGCGTCGGGTGAAGATGGATCAGGCGCAGGCGGCCTTCGACGTCGCCCACGACAGCGACCGTCCGTTCCTCATCGATGTCGGCGAGAGCCAGGTCCGGGTGATCGGCACGGCGTTCGACATCCGCCGGGACGAAACCACGACACGCGTCAGCGTCAGCCGAGGCCTGGTTCAGGTCTCCGACCTGCAAGCCCCTTCGCGGGCCGTGCGGCTGACCGTGGGCCAGAGCCTGGCGCGCGATGATGCGACGGACACCGCCGTGGTCTCTTCGGTCGATCCCGCGACGGCGGATGGATGGCGGCAGGGCCGCCTGACCTATCAGGACCGCCCGCTGGCGGAGGTCGCCACGGATCTGGGCCGTGCGTTCGGAACCCCTGTCGTTGTCTCCGCCGGCGCCGCTGACCTGCGGTTCACGGGCGTTCTGGAACTGGATGACGAACGGCGGGTCTTCACCCGGCTGGAAGCCTTCCTTCCCGTCACCGCCACTCGTGCGAACGGTCAGGTTAGGCTAGACCGGCGTCCGGATTGATCGGATCGGAACAGACGCGTGTATCGAGGAGTGGTGTGCGCCGGCCTGATATGGAGCCTGTGCGGACCCGCCGCGGCTGAGCCCACGACCTTTTCGATTCCGTCCCGGCCCCTGCCCCAGGCGGTCGTCGCCTTCGGCCTCCAGTCCGGCGTCTCTATCGGTTCCGGCGCGGCTGCCTCCTGCGGACGTTCACGGGCGCTGCGCGGCCGTTTCGAGATCGAGGTCGGCCTGACGCGGCTCCTCTCCGGAACGGGCTGCACCTGGCGCCGTATCGACAGCCGGGCCTATGTGATCGAGCGTCTGGTCCGGCCCGCGCGGCCCGTGGTCACCCGCCCCCGCCCTGCCGCCCCGCCGACGGCCGCGGACGACCAGGCACTCGCGGTGCTGGACGAGGTCATCGTCACGGCGACCCGGCGCGACATCACCCTGGCCGACGCGCCCTATGCCCTGACCGCGATCGACGGGGCTGTCTTCGATCAGGCGACACGGCGAGACACCGCGGACCTCGCATCCCGCGTCGCCGGCCTGACGGTCACCAACCTCGGGCCCGGCCGCAACAAGCTGTTCGTGCGCGGCCTGGCCGACAGCCCCCTGACGGGACAGACCCAGGCCGTGGTCGGCCAGTATCTCGACGACACCCGCCTGACCTATGACGCCCCGGACCCCGACCTTCGGCTGGTGGACATCGCCCATGCGGAGCTGCTGCGCGGGCCGCAGGGCACCTTGTATGGCGCAGGGTCAATCGGCGGAATTCTCAAGCTGGTGACCACGCCGCCCGACCTGACGACCTGGGGCGCCGAGGTCTTCGCCGCCGTCAACGCCACCGAAGGTGCCGGCACCGGCCGCTCGGTCGATCTGGTGCTCAATACGCCCATCCTTCGCGATCGCCTCGGTGTCAGGCTGGTCGCCTACAGCGAGGTCGTCGCGGGGTCGATCGACGACCCTGCGCTGGGGATCGTCAACACCGGCGACACCGTGCGCGAGGGCGCGCGGCTGGGTCTGGCCTGGAACATCCGGCCCGGCTGGGACCTCCGGCTGGGCTATATCGCCCAGACCCTGCACTCGGATGACAGCCAGTACGGCTTCTCCCGGCTCGGCGGAAACCGGCGCGCCCTTTCGCTGCGCGAACCGAGCCGCAACGATTTCGACGGCCTGTCGGCGACGCTTTCGGGCGACCTGGGCTGGGGGCGGCTGAGGCTGACCACCGCCATGCAAAGCCACGGACTGGACCGGCGGTATGACGCGACGGTCGCATCAGGTCGTTTCGGCGGCCTCGGGCCGACGGCCTATGACGAAAGCGACCGGATCGACGGCCTGATCACCGAGGCGACCCTGACCTCGCCCTCCGGGGGGCGGCTCAACTGGCTGATCGGCGCCTTTGCCACCGAGTACAGCCACGACCGCACCGGCCTGATCACCCAGCTGGGTCCGCAGGACATCCTCTACGCCGCCAGCCGGCGTGACCACACGGACGAGACCGCCCTCTACGGCGAAGCCGCCTGGGCCTTCACTGACCGGCTGCGCGTGACGGCCGGCGCCCGGCTTTTCCGGCTGGGCGTTGAAACAGAAGCGACCGCCCGATCGCAGGGCGTGATCTCGGACGTGTTCGAGGGGGATCGCAGCGACAGCGGTTTCGCGCCCAAGCTGGTCGTCGAATTCGACCTGACCGACACCATCCTGCTCTATGCCCAGGCGAGCGAAGGCTATCGGGCGGGCGGCTTCAATGCCGGCGCGCGACCCGGCCAGACCTACGGTGTGGCGGCGGGCGACGCCCAGCCGCGGCGCGGCTTCCGCTCCGATGAGCTCTTGAGCTATGAGACCGGCGCCCGCATTCGCGGCTGGGACGGCCGGCTGAGCCTTCGGCTCGCCGCCTTCGCCATCGACTGGCGCAACATCCAGTCCGACCGCGTCGCGGACGACGGTCTGCCGTTCACCGCCAATATCGGAGACGGGACGAACTTCGGGCTGGAGGCTGAAGGCGTCTGGGCCGACGGTCCGTGGCGGGTCGACGCCAATCTGCTGTTGAACGACCCCGAAATCGCGGACCCGGACCCCGGCTTCCCCCTGCCCGACGACCGCCATCTGCCGGGCGTGCCGGACGCCATCGCCAATCTGTCCGTCCACCGCGACCTTAGGCTCTGGCGGGAGGCGGGCTGGATCAGCGCCAGCGTCGGCTATGTCGGTCGCTCCGACCTCACGCCGAGGGTCGGCGTATCCGCGGCCATGGGCGGCTATGTCACCTCGGACCTCGCGGCCGGCGTCGCCTTCGGCGACTGGAGTGCGACGGTACGGCTCGACAATATCCTCGGGCGGCACGGCGACACCTTCGCCTACGGCAATCCGTTCCTGGTCGGCATCGAGGATGTCGAAACGCCCCAGCGTCCGCTCTCACTGTCGTTCGCGGTCAGCCGGGCGTTCTGAGCGTCTTCCGGACGGACGGGGCGGCACGGTCGCGCCCTGCCCGCCATCTGCGCCCGGGCAGCCCATCCTGGTGATGCACCGGGCGTGGCCGGCGCCGCTGCTCAGGATTCCCGGCCGGGACCGTCGCCGTCGCCCGGCCCGTCGAGGTCCTCATCGTCGATCAGGATGCGCTCGGCCGCGCCCTTGATGTCCTCGTACTGACCCGCACGCAGGGTCCAGAAGAAGGCACCGACGGCCAGCAGGCCCAGCGCGACCGAGAAGGGTGCCAGCAGGAGGATGACATTCATCGCCGGTTCCTCACTCGAAGCGCATTGAGGGTCACGACCAGCGAAGAACCGGACATCGCAAGGGCGGCGACGAAGGGGTTCACCAGACCGAGCATCGCGGCCGGCGCGGCGACAAGATTGTAGAGCGCCGCAAAGCTGAAATTCTCGAGTGCGCGACGGCGGGCGGAGCGCGCCACGTCAATGGCCTCGACGACCGCCATCAGGGCGTCGCCGGTGAGCACCAGGTCGGCGGCGTTCTGGCTGGCCGCCAGCGCCGTGCCGGGCGCGATCGCCGCATGAGCCCGCGCCAGGGCCGCGGCGTCGTTCAGACCATCGCCGATCATCAGGACCTTGCGCCCGGCGGCGGCGAGGCTGTCGATCGCCTCGGACTTCTCCTCGGGCAACAGGCCCGCGCGCCAGTCTTCGACGCCGACCGCTCCGGCCACACCCTCGACCGCGCCGAGCTGGTCACCGGACAGAATACTGACCGTCATGCCCCGCGCCTTGAGCGCCGCGATCGTTTCGCCGGCGTCTGGCCGCAGGACGTCCGAGAACTGGAGACGCACCTTGGACTCGCCCTCAAATCCGAACCACAATTCCGTTTCACCGGTGCGCAGGGTCGGCACGCCCACGAACGCCGCCCGGCCCAGTCGCGCGCGGCGACCGTCAATCAGACCCTCTACGCCCAGCCCGGGGTGTTCGATCACCTCGGTGGCGAGAGGCCCCTCCCCTGCCGCGCGGGCGACGGCGCGCGCCATCGGATGACTGGACGCGCGGGCCAGCGGCGCCGCGAGGGCGATAATCGTCGGAGACGCTCCAACCAGGGCGGGCCGTCCTTCGGTCAGGACGCCGGTCTTGTCGAAGACGACATGATCGATCTCGGCCAGCCGTTCGAGCGCCGCGCCTGATTTGACGAGGACGCCGCGCTTGAAGAGCCGGGCCGAGGCCACGACCTGCACGGCGGGCACGGCCAGCCCCAGGGCGCAGGGGCAGGTCACGATCAGCAGAGCGACCGCGCGGATCAGCGCCTCGCGCGGGTCCAGACCGAGAGCCCAGCCGCCGGCGAAGGTCGCCAGGGCGGCCGCATGGACCACGGGGACGTAGAGCGCCGCCGCGCGATCGGCGAGGCGGACATAGCGCGACCGGGACTGGGTCCCGGCGTCCACAAGGCGGGCGATGGCCGCGAGGGTCGAGTCCTCGGATCGCGCGCGCGCCCTGAGCGTCAGCAGCCCGGAGGTGTTGACGGCGCCCGCCCGGCACAGCTGTCCGGGACCGACCCGTTCGGGCACGCTCTCTCCGGTCAGCAGACTGTTGTCGAGCAGGGCCTCGCCGGCCTCGAGGGTGGCGTCGACCGGGATGCGGTCGCCCGGCCGGACGCGCAGGACATCACCGGGCTGGATGTCCGCGAGCGGGATCGAGCGCTCGCGGCCGGCGGCATCGATGACGCAGGCCGCCGGGGCCTGAAGCGCCAGTAGGTCGCCGGCGGCGCTGCGCGCCTTGGCCCGCAGGACATGATCCAGCCAGCGCCCGATCAGCAGCAGGAACAGCAGCGACACGGCGGCATCGAAATAGGCGTCGCGACCGTTCAGGATGGTCTCCGAGAAGCTGATCGCCAGCGTCAGGATCACCCCGATCGAGATCGGAACATCCATGTTCGCCCGCCCTGCCCTCAGCGACCGCCAGGCCGACTTGAAGAAGGTCATTCCCGCGAAGATGGCGCACGGGGCACCGACGGCCGCCGACATCCACATCATCATCGAGCGGGTCGCGGGGCCAAGCTCCTGATCGAACAGTCCTGCCCAGATCGGGACCGAGAACATCATGGCATTCATCGCGCCGAAACCGGCGACCGCCAGGGCGAGGATCAGCTGGCGGCCCTCGCGGTCGCGCTGCACGAGAGCGGCGCCCGGGTCATAGGGCGTGGCCGGATAGCCGAGCCGTGCGAGAGCGGCGATGATGCGTCCGGGATCAACGCCGGCATTCTCAAGGCCGAGCGACAGGCGACCGGTGGACAGGTTCAGGCGCGCCGACTCCACACCCGGGAGTGCCCCCATCTCGCGCTCGATCTTGACGATACAGCCGGCGCAACGGGCACCGGTCACCAGCAGGTCGAGCCGCGCCTGACCGTCTTCCGTCCTGCGCAGGAAGGCGGACATGTCGGGCTGACTGGCCGCCTCAAAGGTTACGGCCACGTCAGCCTCCGCTCGGCGACGAACGTCGGGCCGTCGCCGACGGCCTCGACCCGCGTATCCCAGGCCCCGGACAGACCGGGCCGGGCACCGACGTACTGGCCCGGCCCGGCTTCCCTCAGGGTCACGACGGTGCGCCCCTGTTCGGTAGCCGGCCGCAACAGCGTGGCCGTGACCCTCAGGCCGCTCAACGGTTTGCCGTCCCGATCCTGAAGCAGCACCGCCACGCCATCCGCACGGGCCTCAACGGCGGCGCGCCAGCCCAGCGCCGCCTGCGCCCGCTGGCGCTCAAGCTCGGCGTTGTAGATCAGGCCCGCCTCATACGGGCGGGGCGCGACCTGACCCGGGTGGGTGCGATAGGCCAGGGTGAGGAAGGCTGCGTCGACGGTGATCACGACGGCGAAGAAGGCCACCACGCCGGCCGCGACATGCCAGCCCTTGACCGTGAACGGAACGCGCGGGGGCGAGGGGGACGCGGGCATCAGCGGAGCTCTCCATACTCGAAGGCCGTCCTGACGGACTGCCGTTCATCGCCCGAACGGACTTCGAACGACGCGGGGCGACTGCCTTCAGCGACCTCGGCCGCAGGGGCCGTGACGAACACCCGGACGGACGTCACCCGGTTGGGATCGACCTGCAGGGTCAGCGGATCAGACACCGGCCGTCCGGGACTCCTCAGGGTCGCGCCGGGCACGCCGCCGTAACGGATTTCCACCGTCGCGGTCTCGAAGCCGTGGTTGGCGATCTTCAGGGTGTAGCCGTTGCGAACAGCGCCGTCGTGCAGCCGCACGGAAGCCGGATTCCGGTCGCGCAGAGCGTGGACGTCCAGGGTCTTGCGGGTGCTGAATCCCCAGATCATCAGCCCGCTGACGATGAGCAGCGCCACCCCGTAGTACAGGGTCCGCGGACGGATCAGACGGTGTTGCGGCTTCTGACCACAGCTCCGCGCCGCCACCGCCGCGTCGGTGTCATAGGCGATCAGCCCGCGCGGGCGGCCGACCTTTTCCATGACCTCGTTGCAGGCGTCGATGCACAGTCCGCAGTTGATGCATTCCAGCTGGGCGCCGTTGCGAATGTCGATCCCCATGGGGCAGACCACGACGCACTGGTTGCAGTCGATGCAGTCGCCGCGCCCGTCCCAGGACTCCGCCTTCTTGTGCGGCCCGCGCGGCTCTCCCCGGTCAGAGCGATAGGTGACCTGGAAGGACTGATCGTCCAGCATGGCGCCCTGGATGCGCGGCCACGGGCACATATAGGTGCAGACCTGCTCGCGCATGTGGCCCGCGAAGACATAGGTGGTGAAGGTCAGGATGGCGCAGGACACATAGGCCGTCATCGGCGCCGTCCCGACCCAGAAGGTGCGGATCAGTTGCGGCGCGTCGTGGAAGTAGAAGATCCAGGCACCGCCCGTACCGAAGGCGACACCGATCCAGACCGCGTGCTTGCCCGCCTTGCGCCACAGCTTGTTCAACGACATCGGCGCCGCATCGAGACGCATCCGTGCGTTCCGGTCGCCTTCGAACATCCGCTCGACGTAGATGTAGAGGTCGGTCCACACCGTCTGGGGACAGGCGTAGCCGCACCAGAGCCGCCCGAACAGCGAAGTCACCAGGAACAGGGCCAGCGCGGAAAGCACCAGCAGGCCGGTGATGAAATACACCTCCTGCGGCCACAGCTGGATCATGAAGAAGTAGAATCGGCCGCCGTCGAAATCGACGAGAACCGCCTGGTCCGGCAGCGCGCCCGGCCGATCCCAGCGGATCCAGGGCGTGATGTAGTAGATCGCCAGCATGACGATCAGCAGCGCCCATTTGATCCACCGCCACTGGCCGTGAACCAGCTTGGGATAGATCGGCACACGCGCCTGGTAGAGCCCCTTGGGGCGCTCCTTTTCCCGCTGTCTTTCGGCGATCGAGACCGGTCCGGTCGCTTTGGAGCGATCGCGGGTGCGGTCGATGATGATGGTCATGGCGTGGCTGCAGCGGCTCCGGACGCCTCGCCGCCCCCGGCGTTGACGTGGATGTAGACGGCGAGCGCCTTGATGACGCCGGGCGAGAAGCGGCCCTCCCAGGCTGGCATGACCCCGTTGCGGCCGTTGTGAATCTGGCCGCGGATGGAGGCGCGGTCGGACCCGTAGAGCCATTCACGATCAGTCAGATTGGGAGCACCGACCGCACGATCGCCCACGCCGGTCGGCGCATGACAGGCCGCGCAGTTGTCAGCATAGAGCTGCTGCGCCCGGCCCACCGCCGCGGCGTCCGCGGGACGGCCCGAAAGCCTCACGACGTATTCCGTCAGGTCGGACACCTGGGCAGCGGTCAGCATGTTTTCACGACCGAAGGCCGGCATCTGCGAGGTGCGGGTCTCCGGGTGGGCCGAGCGGACGCCGACCCGCAGGGTGTGCTCGATCTCCTCGAGCGATCCGCCCCACAGCCAGACGTCGTCGCGCAGGTTGGGATAGCCGCGATTCCCGCCGCCTCCGGCACCATGGCAGGTGGCGCAGTTATCGCCGAAGACGGATTGCCCGACCGACAGCGCATGCGCCTGGAGCGCGGGGTCCGCCTCGATCTGCTGCAGGCTGGCCGTGGCCAGCATCGCCTCGCCGCGGCCGCGCTGGACCTGCAGCGCCTGCAGGTCCTGAGCCACGGCGGCGCGGTCCGACTGTTTGAGAATGCCGGGCGTATAGCCGTTCAGCCCCGGCCAGGCCGGCATCAGGACCCAGTAGACGACGGCAACTGCGATACACCCGTAGAACACCCACAGCCACCAGCGCGGCAGGGGGTTGTCCAGCTCGCGAATGCCGTCCCATTCATGGCCCGTCGTCTCGACGCCGGAGTGTTCGTCGCGCTCGCGTTCAGACATGCTCGTCCTCGTCTTTTTCGAGCGGAAGATGGGAGAGGCGTTTGAAGGCCTCGCGATTTTTCGGCCACAGCGCGTAGACAACACCGGCGATAAAGACGGCGCCGAAGTAGAGGGTGCCGCCCTGCTGGGCGAACTTCGCCACGGTTTCGTAGTCGAGGCCGCTCATCGCAGGTTCTCCGGATCTTCGGCCTGATAGGTGCTGAAATCGACCTGGGTGCCGAGTTGCTGCAGATAGGCGATCAGGGCGTCCATCTTGGTCAGCCGGTCGGGATTGCCGTCGAAGTCGCCCTGGGCGATCCGCGGGCCGTACCGGCTGCGAAGGTCCGAGGTCGCGCTGGCGAAGGGATCGACCTGGGCGTTCAGATCGGCCGCCGCGTTCTCCACCTGGTCCGCCGTATAGGGGACGCCCACCGCCACCATGGCCCTCAGCTTGGCCTGGATCGCGTGTTGGTCGAGATCCTGCTCCGCCAGGAAACGGTAGGGAGGCATGTTGGACTCGGGCACCACCGAGCGGGGATCCGTCAGGTGCTCGACGTGCCAGTCGTTCGAGTATTTGCCGCCGACGCGGGCGAGGTCGGGGCCTGTCCGCTTCGATCCCCACTGGAACGGGTGGTCGTACATGCTCTCGGCGGCGAGGCTGTAGTGGCCGTAGCGTTCGACCTCGTCGCGCAGGGGGCGGACCATCTGCGAGTGACAACCATAGCAACCCTCGGCGATGTAGACGTCCCGGCCGGCCAGCTCGAGCGGGGTGTAGGGACGGACGCCCTCCACCTCCTCGATCGTGCTCTCGACCCAGAACAAGGGCGCGATCTCGACGATGCCGCCGATCGACACCACCACCGTGATGCCGAGGACCAGCCAGAGCGAGTGACGTTCAAATCTCTTATGGTGCTTCCACATGGTCTGATCCTCACTCGGCCGGCAGGAGACGCGGCTCGATCGTCGTTGCCGGAACGGCCGGGCTGTTGGCCACGGACGGCATACGGATCGTTCGCCACAGGTTGTAGGACATGATGACTGTGCCGCTCAGGAACATCAGGCCACCGACGGTGCGGATGACGTTCTGGATATGTTTGGCGGACACGGTCTCGATGAAGCTGTTCGCGAGGAAGCCGTCGGGCGTGTATTCGCGCCACATCAGGCCTTCCATGATGCCGGAGACCCACATCGCGGTGATGTAGAGAACGATGCCGGTGGTCGCGATCCAGAAATGCCACTCGACCAGATTGTTCGAGTACAGCCGCTCCTTCTTCCACAGCCACGGGACCATGCAATAGATCGCGCCGAAGCTGATGAAGCCGACCCAGCCCAGGGCGCCGGAGTGGACGTGGCCGATGGTCCAGTCGGTGTAGTGCGACAGGGCGTTGACCGTCCGGATGGACATCAGCGGCCCTTCGAACGTCGACATCCCGTAGAAGGCGATGGCCACCACCATCATGCGCACGACCGGGTCGGTGCGCAGCTTGTCCCAGGCCCCCGACAGGGTCATCAGGCCGTTGATCATCCCGCCCCAGGACGGCATCCACAGCATGATCGAGAACGTCATGCCGAGGGTCTGCGCCCACTGCGGCAGGGCCGTGTAGTGCAGGTGGTGCGGGCCCGCCCAGATGTAGATGAAGATCAGCGACCAGAAGTGGACGATCGACAGACGGTAGGAATAGACCGGCCGCTCAACCCGCTTCGGCACGAAATAGTACATCATCGCCAGGAAGCCGGCGGTCAGGAAGAAGCCGACCGCGTTGTGGCCGTACCACCACTGGACCAGCGCATCCTGCACCCCGCCAAAGGCTGAATAGCTGCGCGCTTCCAGCAGGCCGACCGGCACCGCGGCGTTGTTGACCAGGTGCAGCAGGGCGACGGTGACGATGAAGGCCAGGTAGAACCAGTTGGCCACATAGATGTGGGGTTCCTTGCGCTTCCAGATCGTGCCGAGGAAGACCAGCAGATAGGCGACCCAGACGATCGTCAGCCAGATGTCGACGTACCATTCGGGTTCGGCGTATTCGCGCGACTGGGTGATGCCGGCGACATAGCCGGTGGCCGCCAGCACGATGAACAGCTGGTAGCCCCAGAACACGAACCACGGCCAGATCCCGCCCGCCAGTCGCGCCTTGCAGGTCCGCTGCACCACCCAGAAGGAGGTGCAGATCAGGGCGTTGCCGCCAAAGGCGAAGATCACGCCCGAGGTATGCAGGGGCCGCAATCGGCCGAAGTTCAGCCAGCCGTGTTCAGGGAAGTAGAAAATCTCGGGCCACGACAGCTGGGCGGCGATGAAGACGCCGACCGTCATGCCGATGACGCCCCAGAACATGGTGGCGATCACGCCCGCGCGAATCACGCCGTCCTGGTAGCGGTTGGGGTCAGCGCGGAACTTCCCGTGGGCGAAGCCGATGGTCAGGGCGCTGAGCGCCAGAACCGAGGCGGCCATCAGGATGTATCCGTGGAACCGGAACCCCGCGTCGTCGGTCAGGCCGGTCGCAAACAGCGCCAGGACGGCGGCTACGCCGAGAAACAGAAACAGGGCGACGACGTCTGACGGCGTGTCGGCGTCGGGCTTTGCGATGGACGGCATTCGGATAGACCCCTCGATCAGAGAACGCCTCCGTGCCCGGCCTTCCCGACTCGCGCCTTGCGCTGGCGCAAAGCCCGCCACGCAAATTGCAGGTCTTGTGGGTCCAAGGAGATTCAAGATGCGAATTCAGGACATTCAGGATCGGCAAATTCTGGGCGCCGCCCTTGTCGTGCTCGGCCTCGCCTTTGGAGGCGCGGCGGCGATCGCTGGCCTGCTGGCTGTTGATCACATGGCTCTGACGGGTCCGATGTGCGGGCCGACCCTGGGTCATTGCGTGCGCTGCGTGGCCGCCGTGGCCCTGCTGGTCGCGGCGCTCGGCGCGTCCGGAACAGGTGCCTGGCTGATGAAGCCGCGGACCGCGCTCAGCCCTGCGACCTGAAGGCGTCTCTCAGCCCTGTCGCGCCAGCGCTGTGCGCACGGCCGTAAGCAGGGCGTCGGTCAGAAGCGGCTTCTCGATGATCGGCACGCCGGCGGCTGCCGCGCGGTTCCGCAGGGCGGCTCGCGGATTGGTCGTGATCAGGATCGCCGGAAGGCGGATGTCCGCCGCGCGGAGACGGTCCAGCAGCGCCAGGCCGTCCATGCCCGGAAGGTTGTGGTCCAGAATCAGGCAGCCCTTTTCCGGCAGATCGTCCACGGCCAGCAGGCTTTCGCCGTCCTGGAAACTGCGGACGTCCAGCCCCTCAAGGTCGAACGAGAACTGCATGGCGTGGGTAACGGCGGGGTCGTCGTCCACCAGGATGACGGCCGGCCTTGGGGTGCAGATAACGGTCGTCGCCGTCACGCGCACATTCCCTCCAGCCGGCCCCGCTGAAGCAGGCGCACATGGCGGGATGAGCGGGCTTCCACCATGCCCTGGGCCTGGAGCTGGGACAGCGTCCGCGAGACCGTGTGGATGGTCAGGCCGACATGGTCGGCGATGTCCTGCCGTGTCATGGGCAGGTCCATGATTTCGGGCCATCCCATACGGTCGGCGAAGTCCAGCAGGAAGGCCGCGACACGCTCGGTGGCCCCCTGCCGCGCGAGAAGCAGGGCGTGATCCTCGCTGCGGCGGAACGCGCGGACGGTGACCTGCCACAGGGCCCGCGCCAGACCCACATCGGTCACGGCGCGCCCGGCGAGCTCGGTGCGCTCCATCGCCAGGGCGTCGACACGGCTGAGCGCCTCTGTCGTGGTCGCATGCTCGACGCCGGCTTCGAGACCCAGAAAATCGCCTGGCAGATGGAAGCCGGTGACCTGGCGTCGGCCATCGCTCAGCAGCCGATAACTGATCACGGCACCGCTCAGGATCCGGTAGACGAGCCGGACCGGCTCACCCTGCCGGAACAGAAGCGCGCCAGGAGCGAACGGCGACCGGGGTGCCGTCGTCGCGCTGACGAAGGCACCGCAGAGGGCGCAGTCGAGCGTGGGGTCCATCGAAGGCGCGGCCGGTTCCCGGGGTTCGCAATATCGTAGGGCGGGCATCCGATCCTCCAGGCACGGTCGATGCTGCAAGCTAGGACCCGGTTCGGTTCGCCGGTATTCGGGTCTGCCCCCTAAGGGGTTTCCCTGATGTCGACCGCGGCCCTGTCAGACGGCTCGGGCGTGCCGCCGCTCGGCGGGGGCCAGACCGGCGTCAAAACAGGCGGCAACCACGCGCATCAGTCGGAACGCCTCGTCGGGTATGGTCACCGTGCGGCCCTCGACGCGGCACAGGCCGTCGGCCTCGAGCGCCGACGCGGCCGCTACGGAGGCGTCCAGCGCCGTGGGCTCGAATCCGCGATCCCGACACTCCGCGCCGACGTCGACGGTCAGGTCGCACATCAAACGTTCAATGACCCCGGCGCGCAGCTCATCCTCCGCCGTCACCGGAAGGCTCCGCGCGACGGGCAGTCGACCGGCGTCGACAGCGCGGCTCCAGACGTCAGTCGCCGCGGCGTTCTGGATGAAGCCCGCGGCCAGCCGACCGATCGAGGAGGGTCCGACAGGCACCAGCACAGGCGCGGGATCATCCGTGTAGCCCTGAAAATTCCGGCGCAGTTTTCCCGCGGCCGCGGCCAGTGCCAGCGGATCTTCGGGCAGGGCATAGTGATCCAGCCCGATCCGCAGGTAGCCCGCGCCCCGCAGGACCGAATCGGCCGCCTCGGCCTGGGCCCAGCGCCCGTCGCCGTCGGCGAGATCGCCTTCGCCGATCATGACCTGATGCTTCTTCATCCAGGGCACGTGGGCGTAGCCGAACACCGCCACGCGATCAGGCCTCAGCGTCACGGCCGCCTCGGTCGAGGCCGCGACATTTTCCGGGGTCTGGCCCGGAAGTCCGTACATCAGGTCGAAATTGATTGCCTCGACGCCGACCTGCCGCAGTCGGGCGACGGCGGCGGCCACCTGGTCGAAGGACTGGATCCGGTTCACCCGCGCCTGTACGTCCCGGTCGAAGGTCTGCACCCCAAGGCTTGCACGGGTCACCCCTGCCTCGCCCGCGGCGTCGATAAAGGCTTCGGACAGCATGCCCGGGTCCAGTTCAACGGCCACCTCGGCGCCCGGCCGCAGGGCGAAGCGATCGGCCATGCGGCGAACGAGGGCCAGGAAATGTTCAGGCGAAAGGGCGTTGGGGCTGCCACCGCCGAAATGCAGGTGGGCGGCGCCGGCGTGCGCAGGCAGGGCGTCTGCCCACAGGTCCACCTCGCGCATCAGGGTCCCGAAGAAGGCCTCGACCCGCTGGTAGTCGTGAACGACGCTGGTGTGGCAACCGCAATACCAGCACAACCGCCGGCAGAAGGGCACATGCACATAGGCGGAGATCGTCTGGTCGGCGGCGATGGCGGACAGCCACCTCCGGACCTCCGCCTCGCCCTCGACGGGCGCAAAGGCGACCGCCGTGGGATAGCTGGTGTAGCGTGGCAGACTGCGCGCGGCATGCGGACGCCAGGCCGGAGGCAGGCCCTCCGACAGTGTCGCCGGGCCCGTTCGGTCGTGGTCATTGTGCGGCATACGCCGACCTAGCGACTCAAGGCATCTGGCGGAATTCGGGGGTTTCACCTACGGGTTGTTGCGGAGGCCAGGATGACGACTACCACCCCGCAGGCGATCGAGGCCCGGTCTATCCGGGACTGGATGCTGGCGGCGAGACATACCCGCCTCGGCCTTGTGACCGCTGTCTCGCTCACCGCCGCCGGATTCATGCTTCGCCCGATCATGTCGCCCCTGCACGAGGAGCGGCTGGCCTTCCTGATCTTCATGCCGGCGGTCATCGCCGCCGCGGCGTTTGGCGGCGCGCCCGCCGGCGCGGTGGCGATCCTGCTCGGCCTTGCCGGCGGTCTGTATGTCGCGGGCGCCGCCGATGGCCTGACAGGCGCCGATCTGATCGGCGGAATGATCTTCCTGCTGATCGGGGCGGCGATCACGGCCGGCGGCGAGGCCTTCCAGATCATGCGGTCCCGCGCCGAGGCCGTGAATCGCGACCTGCTCGCCCGTGAAGCGCACCTTCAATCCATCCTCGCCACCGTACCGGACGCCATGGTGGTCATCACCGAGCGCGGGATGATGCAGTCCTTCAGTGTCGCGGCGGAACGGCTGTTCGGCTGGAAGGCCGAGGAGGTGATCGGAAAGAACGTGAAGATGCTGATGCCCGATTCCTACCGGGAGCAGCACGACGGCTATCTGGACCGCTACCTGACCACGGGCGAACGCCGCATCATCGGTGTCGGCCGGGTCGTGGTGGGAGAGCGCCGCGACGGCTCGACCTTTCCCATGGAGCTGTCCGTCGGCGAGATGATTTCCGGGGACCAGCGCTACTTCACCGGCTTCATCCGCGACCTGAGCGAGCGGCAGGACACTGAGCAGCGGCTCCAGGAGCTTCAGTCCGAACTGGTCCACATGTCACGTCTGACCGCCATGGGCGAAATGGCGTCCGCCCTGGCGCACGAACTGAACCAGCCGCTGTCGGCCATGGCCAACTACCTGAAGGGCTCGTCGCGTCTGCTGGCCGCCGAGCCGGTGCCGCGCGAGCGTCTGCTGGAAGCCATCGAAAAGGCCGGCGACCAGGCGCTGCGTGCCGGCGAGATCATCCGCCGGCTGCGCGACTTTGTCGCTCGCGGCGAGGCCGAACGGCGGGTTGAAAGCCTCCCGAAATTGATCGAGGAAGCCAGCGCCCTGGCCCTCGTCGGAGCCAAGGAGCACGGCGTCCGCGTCCAGTTCAAGTTCGCGCCGGGCATCGACTTCGTCCTCGCCGACAAGGTCCAGATTCAGCAGGTGACGCTCAATCTGATACGCAACGCCATGGAGGCCATGGAATCCGTGGCGAAGAGGGTGCTCGAAGTCCGGATCGATCCCGCAGACGATGATCACGCCCAGGTGACGGTGGCCGATACGGGATCCGGGATCAGCCCCCAGATCGCGGACCAGCTGTTCCAGCCCTTTGTCACGACCAAACGGACGGGCATGGGGGTGGGCCTGTCAATCTCACGAACCATCATCGAGGCGCATGGCGGGCGCCTCTGGATGGAGCCAAATCCGGGTGGAGGCACCCGGTTCTGCTTTACACTGCGCGCCGTAGGCGAGGAGGATCTCAGCGATGCCGAATGAGCCGGTCATCCATGTAGTCGACGACGACGCCGCGATCCGGGATTCCCTCGCCTTCCTGCTGGACACGGCCAACCTCGTTTCGCGGACCTATGAGTCCGCCGCGGCCCTTCTGGCCCGCGCGCAGGAACTGGAGCCGGGCTGCATCGTCACCGATGTGCGCATGCCGGACATGAGCGGGCTGGAGATGGTGCGGCGGCTGACCGAGCTGGGGGTTCGACATCCCGTCATCGTCATGACCGGCCATGCCGACGTGCCGCTGGCGATCGAGGCGGTGCGCGCCGGCGTGAAGGATTTCATCGAAAAGCCGTTCGACGATGACGCCCTGCTGGCCTCGATCCGCGCGGCCGTCGCCGAACAGACCCAGGCGGCGGAAATTTCCGGACAGGGCGCCGAAGTGTGCAGCCGGCTCGCCACCCTCTCGGCCCGGGAGCGTCAGGTGCTTGAAGGGCTGGTCGCCGGCCACGCCAACAAGGTCATCGCCTACGATCTCGAGATCAGTCCCCGGACGGTCGAGGTCTACCGCGCCAATGTCATGACCAAGATGCAGGCCCGCAGCCTGTCGGAACTCGTGCGTATGGCGATCCTCGCCCAGCGCCCCTGAGCCCCCGGCCTTCAGGAGTTTTCCGGAGGTGACCCGGGGACTCGCAGGTGGGCATGGTCAGGCTCGTCACGAGGTCCATTCGATGTTCGACTACCAGGCCGCATTCCAGACCGCCGTCGAGCAGGTCAAGGGCGAGGGGCGCTATCGGGTCTTTGCGGACCTCAAGCGCGTGCGCGG
>LNFM01006384.1_pt1 | contig 19439 bp, 13 predicted proteins | sample 596031 | NCBI WGS metagenome assembly LNFM01 (sample SAMN04254537, study PRJNA301005) | activated carbon metagenome | isolation source: dual media filters at the Ann Arbor, Michigan drinking water treatment plant | place: USA: Ann Arbor | reverse complement strand
GCCCGGTCTTCGCCTGGGTGATCTCGCTGTTCATCCTGGTGCTCGGCGCGGTGTCGATCACCCAGTTGCCGGTGGCGCAGTACCCGTCGGTCGCCCCCCCCTCGATCGTCGTGTCCGCGACCTATCCCGGTGCTTCGGCCCAGGTGCTCGAGGACAGCGTGCTCAGCGTGATCGAACGCGAGATGAACGGCTCACCCGGGCTGATCTACATCGAGTCGGTCGCCCAGGCCGACGGCACCGGCTCGATCACGCTCAGCTTCGAGCCCGGAACGAACCCCGACCTGGCGCAGGTCGACGTGCAGAACCGGCTGGGCCGGGCATCGCCCCGGCTGCCGCAGGCGGTCACGCAGCAGGGCGTGCGGGTCGACAAGTCCCGCGCCAACTTCCTGCTGTTCACGATCCTGTCGTCGGAGAATCCGGCGTTCGACCCGGTCGCGCTCGGCGACTACGCCTCGCGCAACGTGCTGCCCGAGATCCAGCGCGTGCCCGGCGTCGGCCAGGCCCAGCTGTTCGGCACCGAGCGCGCGATGCGCATCTGGATCGACCCGGCGAAGCTGGTCGGCTTCCGGCTGTCGTCCGCCGACGTGACCGCGGCGATCGCCGCCCAGAATGCACAGGTCGCATCGGGCACGATCGGCGCGCTGCCCACCGTGCCCGGCCAGGGCATCTTCGCCACCGTGGTGGTGAAGGGCCAGCTGACCACGCCCGAGGAGTTCGGCAACATCGTGCTGCGCGCCGCGACCGACGGCGGCGTGGTGCGGCTGAAGGACGTCGCGCGCATCGAGCTCGGCGCACAGGCCTACAGCCCGCAGGCGCGGCTGGACGGGCAGCCTTCGACCGGCATCGGCGTGCAGCTGTCCCCCACCGGAAACGCGCTCGCCACCGCGCGGGCGATCCGGGTGCGGCTGGACGAACTGTCGCGCTACTTCCCCCCGGGCGTGAAGGCGACCATCCCCTACGACAGCTCGAAGTTCGTGGAGATCTCGATCCGGCAGGTCGCGATCACGCTGGTCGAGGCGGTGGTGCTGGTGTTCCTGGTGATGTTCCTGTTCCTGCAGAACATCCGCTACACGATCATCCCGACCCTGGTGGTGCCGATCGCGCTGATGGGCACCTTCGCGGCGCTGCTCGCGATGGGGTTCTCGATCAACGTGCTCACCATGTTCGGCATGGTGCTGGTGATCGGCATCGTCGTCGACGATGCGATCGTCGTGGTCGAGAACGTCGAGCGCATCATGACGACCGAAGGGCTGTCGCCGGTCGAGGCCACGCGCAAGGCGATGTCGCAGATCTCCGGCGCGATCATCGGCGTCACCGTCGTGCTGGTCTCGGTGTTCGTGCCGCTGGCCTTCTTCGGCGGCGCGATCGGCAACATCTACCGCCAGTTCTCGGCGGTGATGGCGACCGCCATCCTGTTCTCCGCCTTCCTGGCGCTCTCGTTCACGCCCGCCCTCTGCGCGACGCTGCTCAAGCCGGTCGAGGCCGGGCACCACCAGGCCAGGCGCGGCTTCTTCGGCTGGTTCAATCGTGGCTTCGCGCGCACGGCGAAGGGCTACGAAGGACTGGTCGCAGGCCTGCTGCGCAGGACCCTGCGCTTCCTGTTCATCTACGCAGCGATCATCGTGGCAGTGGTGGTGATGATCAACCGCATGCCGACCTCCTTCCTGCCCAACGAGGACCAGGGGAACATCCTGGTCAACGTGCAGCTGCCGCCCGGCGCGACGGTCAACCGCACGCGCGAGGTGATGGTCGAGGTCGAGAAGTACATGCTCGCGCAGGCCACCGAAGTGCAGAGCATCGTCAGCGTGCTCGGCTTCAGCTTCGCGGGCACCGGCCAGAACGCGGCACTCGGATTCGTCACCCTGAAGGACTGGGACCAGCGCGAAGGCCCCGAACATACGGCGCAGGCGCTCGCCGCCCGGGCCTTCGGCGGCTTGTCGAAGATCCGCGATGCCTTCATCTTCCCGGTGAGCCCGCCGCCGATCCCCGAACTGGGACGCGCGACCGGCTTCGCGATGCGCCTGCAGGACCGTGGCGGCAACGGGCGAGAGGCACTGCTCGCCGCGCGCGGCCAGCTGCTCGGCATGGCGGCGAAGAGCCCGCTGCTCGCGGCCGTGCGCCCCGACGGGCTCGAGGACGCCTCCCAGCTCGCGCTGGACATCGATCGCGACAAGGCGAACGCCCTGGGCGTCACCTTCGCCGCGATCAACAATGCCTTGTCGACCGCCCTGGGCTCGTCCTACGTCAACGATTTCCCGAACGCCGGCCGGCTGCAGCGGGTGGTGGTGCAGGCCGATGCGCCGGCACGCATGCAACCCGATGACCTGCTGCGCCTGAACGCCCTGAACGCGGCGGGGCAGCCGGTGCCGCTTTCGGCGTTCGCGACGCCGCGCTGGACCAGCGGGCCGATGCAGACGGTGCGCTACAACGGCTACCCCGCGATGCGCATCTCGGGCGAGCCGGCGCCGGGACAGAGCACCGGCGCCGCACTGGCCGAGATGGAGCGGCTCGCCGCGCAGCTGCCGCCCGGCTTCGCGTTCGAATGGACCGGGCAGTCGCGGGAAGAGAAGCTGTCCGGTTCCACTGCCGGCATCCTGTTCGCGTTCTCGCTGCTCGCGGTATTCCTGTGCCTGGCGGCCCTGTACGAGAGCTGGACCATCCCGCTGGCGGTGATTCTGGTCGTGCCGCTGGGCGTGCTCGGGGTGGTGCTCGCCGCCGGGCTGCGCGGCCTGGAGAACGACGTCTATTTCAAGGTCGGCCTGATCACCATCATCGGGTTGTCCGCGAAGAACGCGGTGCTGATCATCGAGTTCGCGAAGGACCTGCATGCGCAAGGCAAGGGCGTGGTGGAGGCGGTGCTGGAAGCCGCGCACCTGCGCTTCCGGCCGATCCTGATGACCTCGCTCGCCTTCATCCTCGGCGTGCTGCCGCTGGTGCTCGCGAGCGGCGCAGGTTCGGCCAGCCAGCGCGCGATCGGCACCGGCGTGATGGGCGGCATGATCAGCGCCACCGTGCTCGCGGTGTTCTTCGTGCCGCTGTTCTATGTCGTCGTGATGCGGCTGTTCCGGCGGCGGCGGGCGACAGCGTCGGACGCACCGCCGGACGCGCCGCCGGACGCGTCGCCGGCTGCCCCGGCGGGCGCACGCAAGGATGCGCAACCATGAGCCTGCGTAGGCACGCGCTTGCCGCCAATGCCGCGCTTGTACTGGCCCTGGCCGGATGCGCGTCCATGGCCCCGCGCAGCGAACGCCCTGCCCTCCCGGTCGCCGCCGGGTTTCCCGGCGGCGCCGGCGACCCGGGCACGCCGGCGGCGGACATCGAGTGGCAACGCTTCTTCGCCGATGGACGCCTGCGCGAACTCATCCGCCTCGCGCTGGCCAACAACCGGGACCTGCGCATCGCGGTGCTCAACATCGAGCAGGCCCGCGCCACGTTCGACGTGCGCCGGGCAGAGCGCCTGCCGGCGGTCGGCGCGGGCCTTGCGGGATCGCGCCAACCCAAGGGCGATGGCGGCAGCACCACCGTGTACACGGCCGGCATACAGGTCACCGCGTACGAACTCGACCTGTTCGGCCGCGTGCGCAGCCTTGCCGACGCGGCGCTCGCCCAGTACTTCGCGACCGAGGAAGCGCGCAGGGCCGTGCAGATCAGCCTGGTCGCGTCCATCGCCAACATATACCTCGCGATCCAGGGCGACGAAGAACTGCTGCGCGTGACCCGGCAGACGCTGGAGACGCGGGAGGAATCCCATCGCCTCACCCGCCTGCGCTTCGACAACGGCGTGAGCTCGATGCTGGAAGTGCGCCAGGCCGAAACGCTGCTCGAATCGGCGCGGGCGACGCTGGCGCAGCTCACGCGCCAGCGCGCGCTCGACGAGAATGCGCTGGTGCTGCTGGTCGGCGAACCCCTCCCCGCCGCGCTGCCGCCGACGCCACCGCTGCCCGGCGACGTCACCACTGCGTTCGGGATACCGGAGCTGCCGGCCGGCATCCCTTCCGAGGTGCTGGTGCGGCGGCCCGACGTACGACAGGCGGAACAGTTGCTGCGCGCGGCCGATGCGAACATCGGGGCGGCACGCGCCGCCTTCTTCCCGAGGATCACCCTCACCGGCAGCTTCGGCACCGCGAGCGACCAGTTGAGCGGGCTGTTCTCGTCCGGGTTCGCCTGGAGCTTCGCGCCCCAGTTGCTGCAGCCGATCTTCGACGCAGGCCGCAACCGCGCGAACCTGCAGGTCGCCGAGGCGAACCAGCGCATCGCGATCGCGCAGTACGAACGCGCGGTGCAGGTCGCCTTCCGCGAAGTCGCCGATGCACTCGCCGGCCGCGCGACCTTCGCCGAGCAGCTGCGTGCGCAGCAGGCGCAGGTCGCCGCCGAACAGGACCGCTTCCGGCTCGCCGAGCTCGGGTTCCGCAACGGCGTGCGCAGCTACCTCGAGCTGCTCGATGCCCAGCGCTCGCTGTTCACCGCGCAGCAGGCCGAGGTGTCGCTGCGGACGCAGTACGCCCAGAACCTGGTCACGCTGTACCGGGTACTGGGCGGCGGCTGGACGCCGGACTGATCGACCGGGGGCCGGCCGATCTAGTCGATCTGCGCCTTCGCCTGCTGCACGACCTTGCGCCACTGCGCGAGCTCGGACTTGATGTAGGCGGCGAATTCCTCCGGCGTGTTCCCGACCGGATCGGCGCCATCGCGGGCCAGCCGCTCGCGCAGGTCGGGCGCGGCAAGCGACTTGACCACGGCATCACGCAGCGCGCCGGTGATCGCGCGCGGCGTGCGCGCCGGCGCGACCAGGCCGGCCCATGAACTGGTGGCGAATCCGGGCACGCCCGTCTCGGCGACCGTCGGCACGTCGGGCAATGCACCCGAGCGTTTCGCGGTGGTCACGGCAGGCCCGATGAGCTTGCCCGACTTGATGAAGCCGATCGCGCCCGGCAGCGTCGCGAAGATGAGCTGCGCCTCGTTGGCCAGCACCGCGGCCGTCGCCGGCGCGCCCCCCTTGTAGGGCACGTGGGTCATCTCGACCTTTGCCAGCATCTTGAACAGTTCCCCCGACAGGTGGCCCGGCGAACCGTTTCCGGACGACGAGAAATTGAGCGCGCCGGGCTTCTGCCGCGCCAGGGCGACGAGGTCCGCCACCGTCTTCACGCCGATCGACGGATTCACGGCAAGGATCAGCGGATAGGACGCGACCAGGCTGACCGGCGCATAGTCTTTGATCGGGTCGTAGGGGATGCTGCGGTAGAGCGCGGGGTTGATCGCATGGCTGCTGACCGTCGCCATCAGCAAGGTATAGCCATCGGGATTGCCGCGCGCGGCCAGTTCGGCCGCCACGTTGCCCGCGGCACCGGCGCGGTTGTCGACGACCACCTGCACGCCCAGCTGTTCACCGAGCTTGTTGCCGACACTGCGCGCCAGCAGGTCGGTCGAACCGCCCGGCGGGAAGCCCACCAGCAGCCGGATCGCCTTGCCCGGCTGGGGAAACGGCTGCGCATGCGCAGCGGCGATGCCGAGCATCGCAACTGCTGCTGCGGCTACCGACCATGCAGCGGCCGGACCTGCTGCCGTACGTGGGCGACGAGGGACGTGGTCAAGGCTGGTCATGCTTTCCTCCTGGTGCGCCACCCGCCGCTTCGAACGGCATGGCGAATCGATGACGTTCTACTTCGTATGGTTCAGCAGCAGGTCGAAGATGTCGAAGTTCCGCAGCCTCGCATCCGGAGCCACGCCCTGAAGCGGCCGGTTGACCAGCAGCGGCACCTGCTGCTCGGAGATCCCGCCATGCGAGCGCAGGGGTGCGTCGAGGCCGGACAGGTCGTGGCGCGATGCACTGGTTCCGATCACGACATGCCGGCCGGACACCACGACCAGGTCGCCCATGCGGTCCGGCGGCAGCTCGAAACGCGCGCAGGCGTCGTCGCGCTGCAGCGCGAGGTCGATGCCCGGCAGGCCCGCGATCAGTCCGGCGGTCTCGGCAGGGGACACGGACGGCGCGAGGTAGACCGTCGCGAACGACCCGAGTGCGCCGTGGTGCACGACGTACGGATCGGTGATCGGCAGGATCACCCGGGACAGGCCCGCACCGAGGCGGGCGTCGAGCACGTCCTGCAGGTAGACCACATCGGGGTTGCCGGAGGCATCGAACTTCGCGTTCATGCCATGGTCGGCGGTGAGCCCGATCACCGCGCCGGCCGCCTCGAGGCGGACCATGTAGCGGTCGATCATCGCGTAGAACGCGTTCGCCGCGGGCGTCCCCGGCGCCTCCTTGTGCTGCACGTAGTCGGTGGTCGACAGGTACATGATGTCGGGACGCTCGCGCTCCATCAGGGCCGCCCCGGACGCGAACACGAACTCGCTGAGACCCGCGCTGTACACCGACTGCACCGGCATGCCGGCAAGGCCGATGGCATCCTCGATGCCGTTGCCGGCCAGCGTGACCTGGTCGGCCCGTTCGGCCGAGAAGCAGATCCCGTCCAGCCCGTGCCCGAGCAATGCCCGCAGCTTGTCCTTGGCCGTGACCACCGCCACGCGTGCACCCGCCGCCGCGAAGGCCGCGAGCAGCGTGCCGCAGCGCAGGTACCTCGGATCGTTCATCATCACTTCCGCGTCCGCCTCGCGGTCGTAGAAGTAGTTGCCACAGATGCCGTGCACCGACGGCGGCACGCCGGTCACGATGGACAGGTTGTTCGGATTGGTGAACGTGGGCACCACCGCATCGCCGAGCCGTGCCGTGCCCGAAGCGAGCACCTTCGCGAACCATGGGGCGACGCCCGCGGCCACCGCCTCGGTGATGTAGTCGTACTCGCAGCCATCGATGCAGACCGCCACCACGGGGGCCGACGCAGGACGGTAGCTGCGTCCGTTGACGCTGACTTCGTGTGTTGTTTTCATCCAGGTTCCATTCGAGTATGGCGCCGTCATGTGACGCTTGCGTGACTCACGACAGGATGTCGCGCGAGACGATCCAGTGGCGTCCGGCGCCGAGCAGGGCCTCGGACCCGGCCGGACCGGACGTCCCGGCCGCGTAATTCGGAAACGCGTTTGCATGGTACTCGCGGGCTACCGTGATCGCATCCACCCAGCGCCAGCTCGCCTCGACGAAATCCCAGCGCGTGAACAACGTCTGGTCGCCCGCCAGGAACTCGTGCAGCAGGATCTCGTAGGCTTCTGCGGTATTGAGCCCGTAGACGCAATGGTGGCAATGATCCATCACCACCGTCTCCAGGCGCAGGCCTTCGCCCGGCGCCTTCACGGTGAACTCGACCGAGATGCCCTCGTTGGGCTGGATGCGGATCGAGATCACGTTCGGCCCGGGTTCGCCTTCGACCGAACGGTCCGCCCTGAACAGGCTGCCGGGCTGCGCACGCAGCACGATGTTGGCCTCGGCCAGCTTCTTTCCCATCCGCTTTCCGGTGCGCAGGAAGAACGGCACGCCGCGCCAGCGCGGATTGTCGATGCATGCACGCACGGCCACGAAGGTGTCGGTATCCGACGCCGGATCGACGCCCGGCTCTTCGCGATAGCCCGGCACCGGCTCCCCGCCCACCTCCCCGGCGGCGAACTGGCCGAGCACGAAATCGCCATCGGCCGGCGGCACCAGTTGCCGCAGCACCTCGACCATCGCGTCGCGCACGCTGTCCGCGTCCAGCGCCCCGGGCGGCTCCATCGCGGCCAGCGCCAGCACCTGCATCAGGTGGTTCTGCAGCATGTCGCGCACCGCCCCTGCCTTTTCGTAGTAGCCCGCGCGTCCTTCGGCACCGAGCGTCTCCGCGATCGTCACCTGCACGTGGTCGATGAATTCGCTGTTCCAGATCTGCCCGAACAGCGGGTTGGCGAATCGCATCACCATCAGGTTGCGCACCAGCTCCTTGCCCAGGTAATGATCGATGCGATAGATCGACGACTCGTCGAAGTGCCGCGTGATCTTCGCGTTCAGTTCCCGTGCGGACGCCAGGTCATGGCCGAACGGCTTCTCGAAGCACAGACGGCGCCAGCCCTCGTCATGGAAGAAGCCACCCTTCACCAGCAAGGCAGCGGTCGGCTCGAAGGCATCGGCAGGCAGCGCGAAGTAGACGGCCCGCGCGGCACCGGCGCCGCGCTCGTGCGCCAGGGCGTCCACCGCGGCGACGAACGCCGGCAAGGTGGCCTCCGTGTGGTCGAACACGATGCACCGCACCGATGCGGCGAACGCGCGCAGCGCCTCGCCGTCGCCGCCCCCGCCTCCCGCTTCCAGATGGAGCGAAGCGATCAGGTCGGCATCGGACATCGGACGGCGCGACACGCCGACGATCGGCGTGGCGGCATGGAGGAACCCGCGCCGGTGCAGCGCATGCAGCGCGGGGAATATCTTGCGCTTGGCGAGGTCGCCAGTGGCCCCGAACACCAGAATCACGCACGGTTCACAGCGGGTCGCATCGACAGGCGCAGTCATCGGTCATCCAGGTCGGTGAAGGCCGCCCACTCTGGCAGCGCGCGCACGAGGCAGGCGGGAACGCGGCGCATGTCCAGCCCGGTGGATGCGTCCGCGGCGCCCGCAGGGTCGGCGCCCGGGTCCGGCGCGCCGCAGGCGACGAACGCGGCAAGCGCGTCGCGTTTGGATTCCCCGGAGAAGACCAGCGCTGCCGCGCGGGAACGCAACAGCAGCGCCCGCGATGCGCTCACCCGCGACAGGGGCGGCTTGGGCGAGTCGTCGAACCGGATGTAGCCGTCGGCGGGATCCTCGATCGATGGGTGGCCGGGGAACAGCGCCGCGACATGGCCATCCTCGCCGGCGCTCAGCAGCACGGCATCGAAGCGTCCGCCGAGGGCCTGCAGTTCGCGGTTGCAGGCTGCCACCGCCGCGGCTTCCGCCGCGGCCGAAGGCTGGTCGGGGAAATGGAAGGCATGCACGTTCGACGGATCAAGCCGTCCGTCCGAGACCAGCGGCGCGACCAGCACCTCGCGCAACTGGCGCAGGTTGCTCTGCGCATCGCCCGCCGGCACCACGCGCTCGTCGGCCAGGAACAGGTGCACGCGGCGCCAGCACACGTCGTCGCGGGCGGCCAGCACGGCGAGGATGCCATCCACGCTGCGTCCGCCGCAGGCAGCGAACACCACGTCCGGCCGGTCCGGACGCAGCCGCCGCGCCAGCCATGCGGCGCAGGCCCGGTCCAGTGCCGCACGTTCCGGCAGCCGGACCAGCAGGCCCATCAGTCGGCCGCGGCCGGCTTCACCGCATGGCCGCCGAACTCGCGGCGCATCGCGGACAGCAGGCGCAGGGCCAGCGAATTGGGGTCGCGCGACTGGTAGCGCGCATGCAGGGCATAGGTGTTCGCGACGAACGGCACGCTGTGCTCCATCGCCTCGATCGCCGCCCAGCGCCCCTCGCCGCTGTCGGCCACGAACGGGGCCAGGCCCGAGAGGTCCGCATCGCGGGCGAGCGCATTGGCGGTCATCTGCATCAGGAACGAACTGACGATGGTGCCGTGGTTCCAGATGCCGGCGATGCCGGGCAGGTCAAGCCCCTTGACCGAGCCGTTCTGCAACAGGTCGAAGCCCTCCGCGATCGCCTGCATCATCCCGTACTCGATCGCGTTGTGCACCATCTTCACGTAGTGGCCGGACGAGGGATCGCTGCCGACGAGCGCGTATCCTTTTTCGAGGCCGAGGCCCTCGAACACCGGCAGGCAGTGTCCATAGGCCGCCGGGTCGCCGCCGATCATCATCGGATAACCGCTGTCGGCGGCGACGATGCCGCCGCTGACACCGACGCCGAGCAGGCGGATGCCGCGTGCCGCGCACTCCACCGCGCGCCGCGAGGTATCACGATGGTTGGAGTTCGCGCCGTCGATGAGGATGTCGCCCTCGCGGAGCTGCTCGCGCACCTCGCGATAGATCACCTCGGTCACCTCGCCCGCCGGCAACATCAGCCAGACGACGCGCGGGCTGCCGGCCAGCATCGACACCAGTTGCGTCGGCGACCCGGCCGCGCGGGCGCCCATGGCGACCAGCGCATCGACCGGCGCTTCGGCGCGATCATGCACGACCACCGAGAACGCCGGCTGCGCCAGCAGCCGAGCGACCATGTTGCCGCCCATGCGGCCCAGACCGATGAATCCGAGTTCCATGCGTGGACCCTCCTGCCGGCAAGTGTACGCGCGGGACGGCAACAGACCGCCTGCGGTCGCCCGCGTTCGGCGCGGCCCGTGCATGCGGGGCCGGGCGCCCGGCACCGGCGGCGGCAGTGTACGATTCATCCAAGACCCGCAGAAGAAAACGTCCCAGGAGGAAAACCGATGAAGCCCCTCTCCAATCCCGGCCGCATCGTGCATCCGGCACGCAAGGGCAGCACCACCCTGTTGCTGGCCATCGCGTCGGCACTGGCGCTCGGCGCGCCGGCCGTGCAGGCGCAGAAGTTCCCGGCCAAGCCCATCCGCATGATCGTCGGCTATGCACCCGGCGGCGGCAGCGACATCATGGGCCGGTTGATGGCCCAGGAGATCTCGACCGCCCTCGCCCAGCCGGTGGTGGTCGAGAACCGCCCCGGTGCAGCACAGAACGTCGCGGCGGAGTTCGTCGCGCGCCAGCCCGCCGATGGCTACACCCTGTTCATGAGTTCGGCCGCGCATGGCATCAACGTGAGCCTGTACGCGAAGATCAGCTACGACCCGGTGAAGGACTTCGCGCCGATCGCGGTGTTCGCGACCAGCCCGAACCTGCTGCTCGTGCATCCGTCCTTCCCGGCGCGGTCGGTCAAGGAGTTCATCTCGGTGGCCCGGAAGAACCCGGGCAGGCTGAACTACTCGTCCTCGGGCGTGGGAAGTTCGCAGCACCTGTCCGGCGAGATGCTCAAGGTGATGATCGGGGTCGACATGACCCATATCCCCTACAAGGGCAGCGCGCCGTCGCTTGCCGGCCTGGCCAGTGGCGAAGTCGACTTCGCCTTCAACAACATCCCGTCCGCGCAGCCGCTGATGACGCCCGGCCGGGTGCGCGCCCTGGGCATCACGAGCGCGAAACGATCGCCCCTGCTGCCGAACCTGCCGACCATGGTGGAAGGCGGCATCCCCGGCTTCGTGACCGAGACCTGGTACGGTCTGCTGGCACCCGCCGGCACGCCGCGCGAAGTGGTCGCCCTGCTCAACGACGTCGCGGTGAAGGCGGTCCAGAAGCCGGACGTGCGCGATCGGCTGGCGCAGATGGGCGCCGACCCGATCGCGGAGCCGCCGGAATTCTTCGCGAAGTACCTCGCCTCGGAGATCGCCCGCTGGGCCAAGGTGATCCGCGAATCCAAGGCCAAGGCAGAGTGATCCGTTCCCCGTTCGCAGCCATCTTCCAGGAGTGACAATGACCGACAGCGCCACGCTCGACCAGCCCCGCGACCTCACCCAGGTCGAGATCGACCAGCGGGTGTTCGACCTGTACGACGAGTACTGCCACGGCCGGATGGACCGGCGCGAGTTCCTGCTGCGTGCGGCGGCGGTCACCGCCGGCGGGCTGGCGATGGCGCAGGCCCTGATGCCCCGCTATGCGGCGGCGCAGACCATCTCGTTCACGGACACCCGGATCCGCGCGCAGTACGTGAACTACCCGTCGCCCGGCGGCAACTCGGGGCAGATGCGCGGCTACCTGGTGCAGCCCGCGGGAAAGGGCCCGTTCCCGACGGTGCTGGTGATCCACGAGAACCGCGGCCTCAATCCCTACATCGAGGATGTCGCCCGCCGCGCCGCGGTGGACGGCTTCCTTGCGCTCGCACCCGACGGGCTGTTCCCGGCTGGCGGCTACCCGGGCAACGACGATGACGGAAGGATGCTGCAGTCGAAGCTCGACCAGCCGAAGCTGCGCACCGACATGCTGAACAGCGCGAACTTCCTGAAGGCGCATGCGCTGTCCAGCGGCAAGCTGGGCGTCACCGGTTTCTGCTGGGGCGGCGGCACCACGAACTGGCTCGCGACGCAGATGGGCGATGCCCTCCAGGCCGGCGTGCCTTACTACGGCGCGGCGGCCGAAACCGCGGCCGTGCCGAAGATGCGCGCGCCGCTGCTGGTGCACTACGCCGAGAACGACGACAACATCAACAAGCTGAAGGCCGGCTTCGAGCAGGCCAAGAAGGCGGCCGGGGTCAGCTTCGAGTCGCATGTGTATCCGGGCACGCAGCACGGCTTCCACAACAACTCGACGCCGCGCTACAACGAAGCCGCCGCGAAGCTGTCCTGGGATCGCACGATGGCCTTCTTCCGCAAGCACCTCGCCTGAGATGCGCGCCAAACCGATGGCCGGGGCGCCGGCCTTTCCTGCTGCGGCGCTTGCGCTGCCGGTGCCGCGCCCGGTGCTGTTGCCGACGCTGTTGCCGACGCTGCTGCCGTTGCTCCTCTTCGCGCCCGGCATCGCGGCCGCGCAGGCCTGGCCCTCGAAGCCGCTGCGCTACATCGTGCCGTTCCCGCCCGGTGGTGGCGCCGACCTCGTCGCTCGCGCGGTCGCGCAGAAGCTGAACGAGCAGGCCGGGATGTCGGTGGTGGTCGAGAACCGGCCGGGGGCCGGCACCATCGTCGGCGCGGAAGCCGCGGCACGCTCGGCACCGGACGGCTACACGCTGTTCATGGGCTCCAACACGACCAATGCGATCAACCCCAACCTGCACCCGAAGCTGCCCTACGACACGCTGAAGGATTTCGCGCCGGTGTCGCGCCTGAGCGCCTTCCCGAACATCCTGGTCGTGCACCCGTCGATGCCGGTGAAGTCCGTCAAGGACCTCATCGCGCTCGGCAAGGCGCGCCCCGGCCAGTTGAACTACGGCTCGTCGGGCACCGGCACGCCGGCCCAGCTCGCCGGCGTGATGTTCGGCGATGCCGCCGGCGTGAAGATGGTACATGTGCCGTACAAGGGCAGCGCGCCGGCGCTGTCGGCCCTGATCGGCGGCGAGACGCAGCTGATGTTCGCGAGCCTCGGGTCCAGCCTGAACTTCATCAAGGGCGGCCGGCTGCGGCCGCTGGCGGTGACGAGCGCGCGCCGCTCGGCCGCGATCCCCGAGATGCCCACCATCGCCGAGTCCGGCTTCCCTGGCTTCGAGGCGATCACCTGGCACGGCATGATGGTGCCGGCCGGCACGCCTGCACCGATCGTCCAGCGGCTCAATGCCGAGGTGGTGAAGATCCTCAGGCAGCCGGAGTTCGTCGCATGGCTGCTGTCGCAGGGCGCGGACGCCACGCCGTGCACGCCGGAGGAATTCACCGCCTTCCTGAAGTCGGAACTCGCGCTCTATGCCCGGCTGGTCAAGCAGTCCGGGATGAAGCCGGACTGACCGTCCACCGATGCGCAACCCCTCGCCGAAACGCATAGGCCTCGCGATCGTCGGCGCCGGCCGTGTCGGCCTGATGCGCGGCGAGATCGCGGCGCGCTTCCCGCAGGTCGACTGGATCGGCATCGCCGAGATCGATCCGGCGCGTGGCAGGCTGGTCGCCGAGCGGCTGGGTGCCGACTTCGTCACCGACGACTACCGGCAACTGCTGCGCAGGCCGGAGGTCACCGCCGCGCTGATCTCGACCGTCGGCCACCTGCATGCCGGCCCCACCCTCGCCGCGCTCGAGAACCCTAACAGGGTCGCGCTGCTGATCGAGAAGCCGATCGCGAACGACCTGGGCGAATCCGGGCGCGTGCTCCAGGCCATCCGCAGCGCGGGGGTGGATGCGCTGATCGGATACACGCAGCGCTTCCGCCGGCGCTGGATGGTGGCCAAGGACAAGGTCGCCAATGGCGAGCTCGGCGACATCTCGACCGTGACGACCCGCGCCTTCCTGAACCGCATGGTGGCGGAGAACGCCTACCGCCGCGAGCCCGACCCGGTGCCCAACTCGCCGATGGTGATCTCCGGCACGCACGCGCTCGACCTCGTCATGTGGATGCTGGAAGGACGCCGTCCGGTGGAGATCGATGCACGCTCGGTCGCGAAGACGCTCGGCCCGGCCTGCGGCGGCATCGACGCCACCGCCGGCACGATGGTCTTCGACGACGGCACGCTCTACCAGAGCATGGTCAACTGGGCATTGCCGGTGTCCTGGCCTGGCGCGGTCTACGGGCTGGAGGTCGGCATCGTCGGCACGTCCGGGGTCATGACCATCGACGACACCCACCGCGACTTCGTGATGGCAACCGAGGCCGCCCAGGGCGGTGCCTACCTGTCCGACGCCAGGCGCCGCGTGGACTTCATCGGCAGCACGCCGGCCGGAGACCAGGCACTGGGCGCGCTGCGCGGGCCGCTGCATGACGAGACGCAGGCCTGGCTCGAGCGCCTGTCCTTCGGAACACCCACCGTCCATGCGACGGCCGAGGATGGCCATGACCGACTGATGCTCGCCAAGGCGTACGACCTTTCGGCGCGGCTGCGCCGGCCGGTCGCGCTGCCGATCGGTCCGGCGGACCTGGAACCCGTCCCCAACGCCTGAAACGCGTGCGCCGGCATGCGGCGGCCGGGCATCAGGCCGCGCGCGTCAGGCCGATGGACATCAGCCAGGCCCAGCCTGCCACATACACGGCGGCGAACGCGTACGACGCCTGGCCCGCACGCGCGGGCAGCATGCGCTGCGCCACCACGCCAGCCAGCGGCAGCAACTGCTGGGCATGCACCGCCAGGAAGTGCGCCGGGCGCAGGTCAGCGCCGCCGGCGTGCCAGCCGAACACCGGCAGGCCGACGCCGGCCGGCGGTCGCAGCCCGCCCAGCAGGAATCCGCTGATGATCGACAGCACGCAGGTGAGCCCCAGCCCGAGGGCGACCGCCTGGGCGATCGGCGTCAGCGGCCGCACATGGCGCAGCACCTGCCCGGCCAGCACGGCCTGGGTCGCGACCAGCACCACCGCCGCTGTCGCCATCAGCCCGAACATCGCCGCATGGAACGCGTCCGCGGTGTTGTAGTGCGACGGGGCACCGAGCGCCGCCTGCAGCGAGATGTAGCCGACCTCGAACGACGCGGTGCCGATGGCGAGCCACGCGAGCGTGCGGATCGTGCGCGAGCGGCGCACCGGTTCCGGCAGCAACCCGACCACCCAGGCCATGGTCACGGCGAACAGCGCAGTCGAGACCATGAACTTCAGCGGCTTGGACCAGGTCGCGACGCCATGCACGGTGCGCGGGTCCAGGACGAGCGCGGCCAGCGCGGGCACCGCGAGCAGGAGCATCGCCAGCGCGAACCACGCCAGTGTCGGCTGGTTGCGATACAGCGCCGACAGCCCCGGCATGACCCCGCGCAGCGCTCGATCGCCACGGGGTCCTGGATCCACCACGGCCGCGCCCATCGCAGGCCTCCGCTAGTTGACAGTGTCAACAATGATCCGTATCTTCGTAGACACTGTCAACACCAGGCTGCAGCCATGCCCCGCGAGCCCGCCCGACCGACCGACCTGAAGGAAGCCTGCGTGCAGGCCGCGCGCGAGGTGATCGCGGAAAAGGGCGTCGAAGGCCTCAGCCTGCGCGACGTCTCGCGCAGGCTGGGGATCTCCCACCAGGCACCCTACCGCCACTTCGAGAGCCGCGACCACCTGCTGGCCGAGATCATGCGTCGGTGCTTCGCAGACTTCGCGGAGCATCTCGATGCGCGGCTTCCGGGCACCGATGACCGGGCCGACCTCGCCGCGATGGGCGAAGCCTACCTCGACTATGCGGGCGCGAAACCCCTGGAGTACCGCCTGATGTTCGGTACGCCCTGGCCCGAGGCCGCGCAGCATGCAGGCCTCGTCGCCGATGCGGTGCATGCGTTCGACATCCTGCGCAACAACCTGCGCCGCCGCCACGGCAAGGCCGCAGGCATGCAGGCAAGGGCCGACCTCGATGCATTGTTCATCTGGTCGGCGCTGCACGGCATGGCGAGCATCAGCCAGTCGCAGGTGATGGACAACCTGCAACTGTCGCCCGGCGTCGCGGCGGGGTTCAGGGGTTACCTGATGCAGAAGGTCGGCATCGCGCTCGAGGTGCCGGTCGACCTGCGCCGGGGCACGCACCCGAAGGCATGAATGCAGGGGCCACCATCCTCTCACGGATTGCCTGCACGCTGCTCGCCGGTTGCCTGGCAGGCTGCACGGTGTTCGACTACGCCGCCTCGGACAGCCCGCTGCCGGAATCGGAGATCGCAGCGATGCAACCCGGTCCGCGCATCGCACTGGTGCTCGGCAGCGGCGGCCCCCGCGGGTATGCGCATATCGGCGTGATGCGCGTGCTCGAGGAAGCCGGCATCCAACCCGACCTGGTGGTCGGCTCCAGCGTCGGAGCGGTGCTCGGCGCCTTCTGGGCAGCAGGCTTCAGTGCCGAGCGCATCGACGCCATATCGCGTACCGGCGGGCCGCTGACCCTGTTCGATTTCACGCCATTCGCGGATCGTGGATGGATCCGCGGGCAACGGTTGCAGGACTACGTGAACGACCGCCTGGGCGCGCCGGCCATCGAACGCCTCGAGCGCCGCCTGGTCGTGGTCGCCACCCGGCGCAGCGACAAGAAACCCGTGTTCTTCCGGAGCGGCAACCTGGGCGTGGCCGTGCGCGCCTCGAGCGCAGTGCCCGGCATCCTCTCGCCCGTGGGCATCAGGGGCATCGAGTACGAGGACGCGGATGAATCGCTGCCGGTCGCCGTGCGTGCGGCACGACAGGCTGGCGCGCGGTTCGTGATCGCCATCGACGTCTCGGCGCGCCCCGGCAGCGCCCCATCGGGCACTCGCGCTGCACTGCTCGAGCGCGACCTCCGCCGGCGCCAGCGTATCGATCCGGAGGTGGCTCTCGCCGACTTCCTGTTCCATCCCGACCTCGACTATCGCGCCGGCCCGCGCGCGCGCTACTTCGACGACGCACGGCGAGAGGGAGAACGCCTCGCGCGCGCGATGCTGCCGGACCTGCTGGCCCGGCTCGAACGCGCGGGCCTTGCGCATCGGCCGGAAGCACCTGCTCCGCCCCCTGCGCCTGCAGCACAAGCGGACCTGCGCGTCGAAGGTCAGTTGGCCTGCAGCCCGGACGCCTTCACCACGGCCGCCCACTTCGGGATCTCGCGCACGATGAATGCCGCCAGTTCCTCGGGCATGCCGGCGACGATGTCCACGCCCTGCGTGCCGAGGCGCTCGCGGATCCCGGGGTCGGTCAACGCACTGCGGAATGCGCCATGCAGGCGACCGACGAGATCGCGCGGCAAGCCGGCCGGCCCGAGCAACCCGTACCATCCAGCGGATTCGAAGCCCTTCAAGGTCTCGCCGACGGTCGGAACGTCGGGCAGTTGCGCGGAACGCCTGGGACCGCACACGGCAAGCGCACGCAGCCGGCCCGCGGCGAGGTGAGGCAGTGTCGCCACCAGCGTGTTGACCTGCACCTGTACATGCCCGCCGAGGGTATCGGCCAGCGCCGCGCCCGCGCCCTTGTACGGGACGTTCACGAGGTCGATCCCGGCCATGGACTTCAGCAGTTCGATCGCGAGGAACTGCGAGGTGCCGGCCGATGTCCCCGCCGACAGCTGCCCGGGACGCGCCTTCGCCAGCGCGATCAGCCCCCTGACGTCCTTCACCGGCAGCGACGGATGGACCACCAGCACCGTCTGCACGGTCGCGAGCTGGCTGATCGGCGTGAAGTCACGCACCGGATCGAACGCGAGCTTCGCGAACAGGCTCGGGTTGATCACGTGCGGCGTGCTCGCCATCAGCACCGTATAGCCGTCGGGCGCTGACCGCGCCACATGCTCGGTACCGATGTTCGTCCCTCCACCCGCGCGGTTCTCGATGATCGCGGGCTGCCCGAGCAGCTCGGCCAGCCTGGGGGCGATGGCCCGGGCGATGATGTCGGTTCCGCCCCCCGGCGCGGCGGGAACGACGACGCGAAGCGGCTTGGCCGGCCAGGCCTGCGAATGGACTGCCCCGGGCGCGGCGCAGCAGAACGACAGGAACAGCAGGGGCACTGCGTGCGCGGGCTGGAAGGCCTTGTCCATGCGGGACTCCTCGACGAATGCGGTCGGCCTCGAACGGGCGGATCGACGCAGCAAGATGTTACTGCGGCAGCACCGCCCGCGTGCCCGCGCGCAGTCCCCGCAGGATCCGCCGGATCTCCCGCGGATCCTGCAGGGAAGACCGCTCGCACCGTGTGGCCGACGAACGCGCGAGGCATGAACGACACGCATCAGCGCGGCGGTGACCTGCGCTCGGCGAGGAATCCCGGGCCATGTTCCACGTTCCCTGCCGGTGCCTGGCCGGCAGGAAGGACCGCGGTCGGGCCCGCGACACCTGGCCCCGGGCAGGACGACCTGCCCGGGGCCGGGGGGACTACTTCGCCGGGATCACCGGCAGCATCAGCCATGACGGCCGGTCGCCGCCGGAGTGGACGCTGTTGGTCGCGCCTGCGTTGTAGTCGTTGTTGTAATGCGTGAAGTGGCCAGTGCCGACACCATCACGCGGCGTGATGTCCAGCCGCAGCTTGTGGCCCTTGCGGAACACCATGCTCGTCGGCCAGATCTCGACCTGGCATTCCACGACCTGGCCGGGCTCCAGCCACCAGCGTTCGTCGTGCGCATGATAGGGCCGGTACGGCAGGGACTTCGCTTCGTCCAGCTTGCGATGCGAGGCCCGCAGCCATCCCTTCGTCACGCACGGTACCGGCTCGCCGCGCTGCCCGACCTCCTCCACGTCCTTGCCATCGGGACCGATGTTGCGGATCGTGGCATAGATGTCCATGTCCTCCGAGGTGCTGGACACCCATATGTTGAGGACCAGCGGGCCGGTGACTTCCATGTCCTCCGACATCACGGGCGTCTCGAACGAGATGCCCGAGCGTCCCGATACCGGACGATAGTGCCCGGGGCCGGCGGAGTAGTCGATCGACTTCGCGGCCGCCGGTGCCCCGGTGGCCAGCGAGCCTTCGGCCTTGCTGCTGCCCTTGGACGGCGCATCCTGCTGGATCTCCAGGTAGAGCTTCGTCCACTGCGTGCGCGCGATCGGCCATTCGTCCTCATGGCGGAACGCATAGGGCTTCGTGCTGCCGCCGGTGCGGATCTCGAGCTTCACCGGCGGTTCGTCCATGATGCCGGTGTCGATGCCCTTCAGCCAGTGGTCGAACCAGCGCAGCTGGTCGATGCGCGCCTCGAGGGCATGGAACGGATGGAAGTGACTGCCGGTATGGATGCGCAGCTTCTTGTGCTTCGACGCGGCGAGCATGTAGGCCTCGGTGTTGCCGCGCAGGTGCATCGCGAAGCCGCCCCAGTTGCCGACGCTGTACATCGGCACCTTGATCTTCTCCCACTGCGCGCTCTTCTTGCGCCATTCGTCGGAGTCGAGGTCCTGCCGCATGTACTCCCACAGGATGTTGTTGTTGAACGCATCCGGGTTGTAGCTGCGCGGGCGGCCGAGCAGGTTGTGCGCGGTCGTGCTGTTCGCCCACTGCGAGATGAAGCCCATCGCGAAGATGCCGCCATGGTAGGCCTGGTCGCGATACTGGTCGGCACGGCCCTCCCA
>LNFM01006383.1_pt1 | contig 19440 bp, 16 predicted proteins | sample 596031 | NCBI WGS metagenome assembly LNFM01 (sample SAMN04254537, study PRJNA301005) | activated carbon metagenome | isolation source: dual media filters at the Ann Arbor, Michigan drinking water treatment plant | place: USA: Ann Arbor | reverse complement strand
ATGACAACCTGATGGAACTGCTGATCATGCTGGACGCGCTGAAGCGCGGCAGCGCGCGGCGCATCACGGCGGTCATCCCCTATTTCGGCTATGCGCGGCAGGATCGGAAGTCGGGCCCCCGCACGCCGATCTCGGCCAAGCTGGTGGCCAACCTGATCACGGCGGCGGGCGCCAACCGCGTGCTGACGATGGATCTGCACGCCGCGCAGATCCAGGGCTTCTTCGACATTCCCGTGGACAACCTGTTCGCCGCGCCGCTGTTTTCCCGCGACATCCAGGAACGCTTTGCCGGGCGCGACCTGATGGTGGTCTCACCCGATGTCGGCGGCGTGGTGCGCGCGCGGGCCATCGCGGCGCGGCTCAACACCGACCTCGCCATCATCGACAAGCGCCGCCCCCGCGCCGGCGTCTCCGAGGTGATGAACGTGATCGGTGAGGTGGAAGGCCGCGACTGCATCCTGGTGGACGACATCGTCGATTCGGGCGGCACGCTGGTGAATGCGGCGGAGGCGCTGCTGAAGAACGGCGCGAAATCCGCCAGCGTCTACGTAACGCATGGTGTCTTCTCGGGCGGCGCGGTGGCACGCGTCGGTGCCGCGCAGATCGAGCATATGGTGGTGACGGACAGCATCCTGGCCACGGAAGCGGTGCGGGTTTCCCGCAACATCAAGCAGTTGACCATCGCCCAACTGCTGGCCGAGGCGATGAAGCGGATCAGCGAGGAATCCTCGGTCAGTTCGCTGTTCAACTGAAACAGAAGCTTGCAAACGGACGGAATATCAGCGGGTTCCGGTCCCTTTCCGGCCATCATTGCGGCGCTGACTGGGCTTCCTGAACGACAAGGAAGACCCAGCATGGAACGCCGCCGCTTTCTCCTCGCCGGCCTCGCCGGTGCCATTGCCGCGGCGACCCTCGGCAGCGCCGAGGCTGCCACCCGCGCCATCCGCCCGCCCAGCCCCGTCCCGCTGCCGGAGGCCGCGCCCGCCGTGGCGGAACCGGCGGAGGTCGAGGCGCTGATGCAGGAGGTCCAGTGGGGACCGCCGCCCGGCCGCCCCCGCGGCAACCCGCGCCGCCGTCGCCAGCGCTGCTGGATGGAACGCCGCCGCATCGCCTATCGCGACCGCTTCGGCCGAATCCGTCATCGCTGGGTCGAACGCCGCGTCTGCCGCTGAGGCGCGGTCAGCCAGGCGCCCGCAGCGGGCGCCCGGCACCCCCGCACATCGGCCTCAGGCCATGCCGCCCCGCGCCGCGACCGGCCACAGGCATTCCACCCGGCCGCGGCGCACGCCGACATACCAGTCGTGGCGATCCACCGTCGGGTCGCAATGGCCCGGCACCAGGCGCACGGTCTGGCCGAGGCGCGGCAGCATGGACGGGTCCTCCGCCTTCAGGTTGCCGTGCTCGTCGGACGCGCCGGTGTAGCTGACGCCGGGGAAGCCGTGCACCAGCGGCAGGCCACTGTCGATCGCCACCGCCTTGTGGCCGGCATCCACCACGCAGAAGCCGGGGCGCGGGGCTGACATGACCTGCGCCAGCACGAACAGGGATTGCCGGAAGGGCGGCGGGTCTTCGTTGCGGCCGTAATCGGCGTCCATGAAGGCGTAGGACCCGGCCTGGATCTCGTTCCAGATGCCGCTGGCCACCTCGTTCCGGAAGGTGCCGGTGCCGGCGCCGCCGATGATGGCACATTCCAGGCCGCGCTGGCGAAGCTGCTCCACGGTGCGGCGGGTGCCGTCCGCCGCGCCGGCAATGGCCTCCGCGCGCGCTTCCGGCGTGCGGCGATGCTGCGCATTGCCGTGGTAGGATTGCAGCCCGCCGAAGATCAGGTGGCGGCTGCCGGCGACGCGCTCGGCCAGCGCCACCGCCTCCGGCCCCGGCGCCACGCCGCAGCGGCCGGCGCCGCAATCGATCTCGACCAAGACCGTCATGCGGATTCCGGCCGCCTCGGCGGCGGCTTCGATGGCGGCGATGCCGTGCTCGTGGTCGGCGCAAACGGCGACCTTGGCGATGGAGGACAGCGCGGCGAGACGGGCGAGCTTGCGAGGGGCGATGACCTCGTTGCTCACCAGGATGTCCGGCACGCCGCCCCAGGCGAGCGCCTCGGCCTCCGCCACCTTCTGCACGCATTGGCCGATGGCGCCGCGCCGCATCTGGGCCAGGGCGATGATCGGGGATTTGTGCGTCTTGGCATGCGCCCGCAGCTTGGTCGCGGTGGGCGCCAGGATCGCCGCCATGGTGTCGAGGTTGTGCTCGAAGGCGTCGAGGTCCAGCAGCAGCGCGGGGGTCTCGACATCTTCCTCGCGCATGCCGGGTTCGGCGGGGCGTGCTTGCAGCATCTTTGTCAGTTCCTCAGTCAGTCAGCGCGGCGTGCAGCGCCGCCATGATCGGGTCGAGTTGCGAAAAATCGTTGTAGCCGTGGAAGCTGATGCGGATGCGGCCGCGGCCGTTCCAGGCGAGCACGCCGCGCGCCGCCATCCCCACCACCACGCGGGCGGCGCGGTCATGCGCGATGCAGACGCTGGCGCCGTGCTGGCGGGGATCGGGCGGGGTGATGCTGGAGATGCCGGCGGCGTCGAGCCGCGCCAGCAGCGCCACGGTCAGCGCCTGGACATGCGCCTGAACCGCGCCGCGCTCGAAACGCTCATGATGGTCCATTGCCACGTGGAGCGCATAGGCCGGCGCATGGGCCGGGTTGCCACGGGTGAAGCGCCCGGCATCTGGCCGAAGCGCCAAGGGCGCGGCGTAATCCGGGCGTGGGCCGGTGACGATGGAATACCAACCGGCCGTTGCCGGCGCCCAGCCTGGCTGGCGGGCCTGGTTCCAGAAGGCGATGGCGGTCCCTGTCAGGCCCAGCATCCATTTGTAGCAGGCCGAGAAGGCGAAATCGGCGATGCTCGCCTCGATCGGCATCCAGCCGCTGCCTTGCGTGAAATCCACCACCAGCATCGCACCCACGCCATCCGCCGCCGCCCGCAGCGCCACCAGATCGTGCCGGCGCGCATCGAAATAGGACACGGCGGAGACCGCGATCATCCGCGTCCGCGCATCCGCCGCCGCCGCCACCGCGTCCGGGTCCGCCATCGTCACGAAGCGCAGCTCCACCCCCTTCACCGAGAGCGGTGCGACGACGGAAGCGTATTCGTTGCGATCGACCAGCACATTGTCGCCGGGGCGCCAATCCAGGCTTTCGACCAGCATCGACATCCCTTCCGCCACGGAGGAAACAAGGCCGATTCCCGCCGTAGGCACGGACCATTCGCGGGCGAGACGCGCACGCAGCCGCTCCACCTCCGCATCCAGCTTCGCCCGCCCGGCGGGGCCGCTGGATTTGTCGAGCGCGTGGCGGGCCAGCGCCATGGCCTGCGCGTGCAGCACGGGCGTTTCGCCGGCGGCGCAGACATGCACCAGGCCGGGTGGGATCAGGAAATCACCAGGGTTGAACAGGGGGTCGAACAGCGACATGGGTGCCCCAGGGTTGCGCTTCGCCGCCAGCTTGGCACGCTGTCGGACAAGGAGACAGCCAACGCCATGGATTTTGCCCTGACCGAGCAGCAGGAAGCGCTGCGCGAGGCGGTGACCCGCATCTGCGCGCGCTTCGGCGATGACTACTGGCATGAAGCCGACCGCAAGCACCGCTTCCCGCAGGAATTCCACGCCGCCATGGCGGCCGATGGCTGGCTCGGCATCTGCATGCCGGAGCGTGTCGGCGGCGCCGGGCTCGGCGTGACGGAGGCCGCCATCATGATGCAGGCGGTGGCGCAATCCGGCGCCGCCATGTCCGGCGCCTCGGCCATCCACATGAACATCTTCGGGCCGATGCCGGTGGTGGTGCATGGCAACCAGGCGCAGCAGGACCGCATGCTGCCGCCGCTGATATCAGGCGCGGAGAAGGCCTGTTTCGCGGTGACGGAGCCGAATACCGGGCTCGACACCACCCAGCTCAAGACCTTCGCCGCGCGCAGCAACACGGGCTATGTGCTGAAGGGCCAGAAGGTCTGGATCAGCACGGCGCAGGTTGCCGACCGCATGCTGATCCTGGCCCGCACCACGCCGCTCGACCAGGTGAAGAAGCGCAGCGAGGGGCTGTCGCTGTTCTACACCACGCTGGATCGCACGAAGGTGCAGGTACGCGAGATTCCCAAGATGGGCCGCCACGCCGTCGATTCGAACGAGCTGTTCATCGACGGGCTGGAAGTGCCGGAGGAAGACCGGATCGGCGAGGAAGGCCGCGGCTTCGACTACATCCTGCACGGGCTGAACCCCGAGCGAATCCTGGTGGCCGCGGAGGCGATCGGCATCGGCCACGCCGCCATCGCGCGGGCCTCCGCCTATGCCAAGGACCGCGTGGTGTTCGGCCGCCCGATCGGCCAGAACCAGGCCATCCAGCACCCGCTCGCCGCCTGCTGGATGCAGCTGGAGGCGGCGCGGCTGATGGTGATGCAGGCCGCTTGGCTTTATGACCAGGGCCGACCCTGCGGGGCGGAGGCGAATGCGGCGAAATACCTGGCCGGCGAGGCCGGATTCAACGCCTGCCAGCAGGCGGTGATGACGCTCGGCGGCTATGGCTACGCGCAGGAATACCATCTGGAGCGCCTGTTGCGCGAAAGCCTGATTCCGCGCATCGCGCCGGTCAGCCCGCAACTGGTGCTGTGCTACATCGCCGAGCGCGTGCTCGGGCTGCCCCGGAGTTACTGACCGCATGCTCGCCGAACTCGAAGCCACCGCCACGCGCATTGAGACCCCCTGCGGTAGCGGGCGCATGGTCTGGCGGGTGTGGAATGCCCGCCGCGGAGCGGCACAAGCCCTGGATGGTGGTACGCCGGTCATGCTGCTGCATGGCGGCAGCGGGTCCTGGCGGCATTGGGTGAAGCAGATCCCCTGGATGGCCGAACAGCGCATGGTGATCGCGCCCGACATCCCCGGCCTCGGCGAGAGCGACGACCCGCCGGAGCCGCAGGACCCGGCGACCATCGCCGGCGTGCTCGTGCAGGGGCTTTCCGGAATTGTGCCGGATACCGCGGAGATGGACCTGGTCGGCTTTTCCTTCGGCGCCATCACCTCCGGCCATGTGGCGCGGCTGCTGGCGCCGCACCTGCGCAGCGTGACGATCTGCGGTGCCGGCGCGCTCGGCACGCCGCGCAGCCCGACCAATCTGGTGAAGGTGCGGGACAAGCAGGGCGCGGAGAAGGTGGCGGCGCATCGCCACAACCTGGCCAGCCTGATGTTCGCCGACCCGCAAAAAATTGACGCGCTGGCGCTGGAGATCCAGGAGATCAATTCGCAGGCCGCGCGCCTCCGCAGCCGGCAATTCGCGCCCTCCGGCAATCTGAAGGATGCGCTGGCCGCAGCCGTCGGCGTGCCGGTCAATGCCATCTGGGGGGAACGCGACGCGGTGGCCTGGCCCAATCTGCATCTGCGGATCGAGGCGCTGCGGGACGCGCGCCCGGATGCGCGCGTGGCGGTGGTGCCGGGCGCCGGGCATTGGGTGGCCTATGAGGCGGCGGCGGAGGTGGATGCGCTGCTGGGTGAGTGGTTGGCGCCAAATGATTAGGCGAACGAACCAGCGGCCGCTTTTTGCGCTATGTACGCGAAAGGCCAGCTTGGCCCAGGAGCAACAGCTTGAGTATTTTCAAATCGATTCTCGCCAAGATTTTCGGCGAAGGTGAGGCTGCAGCTGCGGCCCCAGCCCCGGCACGTGCGCCCGCCGCAGCGCCGGTGGCCCAGGTGGATGTGGAGGTGGTGCTGATGAAGATGGCCTCTGCCTCCAAGCAGAAGCTGGATTGGCGGCGTTCCATCGTGGATCTGCTGAAGCTTCTGGGCCTCGACAGCTCGCAGGATGCGCGGCGCGAACTGGCGAAGGAATTGCGCTACCACGGTGACATGGCGGACCTCACGACCCTGAACCTGTGGCTGCATCGCCAGGTAATGACGAAGCTGGCCGAGAATGGCGGCCGCGTGCCGAATTCCCTGCGCGCCTGAGGCGAGTGGCGGCTGGGTTCAGCCGCCCATGCGCTCGCGGTAGCGGGCGCCCCAACCCTCGCCGCGCACCCAGCCCAGGAAGCTCTCGGCATCCGGCGCCTGCTTCGTCACGGCGCAGACGCTGCGCCAGGCCAGGGCGTGCATGCAGGAGGTGACGGGCGCAGCGCCGACGAAGGGCTGGCCCAGGATGGGCCTCAGCGTCGGCATGCCGGTGCCGAGCATCGCCACCGCCTGCACCCGCCCCGCCGGCAGCGCGGCAAGCGCGGCGGCGGCGCCCTGCGCCGTCATCGCGTAGATCGGGTGGAAGCTGCCGTCGGCCATGGCGCCGCGGGACACCTCCGCCACCTCGAACCCGCGCGCGCTCCAATAGCCCACCGCCGCCTCGGTCAGATCATCCGGATAGGGTGAGACCAGGCCGATGCGCTCCGCCCCCACCGCTTGGAACGCGTCCCGCACCGCCAGCGCGGCGGTGATGACCGGTATCCCCAGCGCATCCTGCATCCGCGCCACCAGCGCATCCTCCTCCGCCACGCCCGCATAGTAGCTGGCGCCGGTGCAGGCGAAGGCGATGGCATCGATGGGCGCATTGGCGAATTGCGCGGCGGCGCCCGGCAGGTCACGGAGGTAGTCCAGCAGGCGGGCGACAATGGTGGGCTTGGTGCTGGTCATCCGCGCATTCAGCATCGCCACGCCCGGGGGCCAGAGCATGGCGAATTCGGGCTCCACCGTGGTGTTGGCCTGCGGCGTCAGAACGCCCACCAGCCCGCGCGGGGCGTATTCGACCGTCATTCTGGCTCCTGCATTCCGGCCCCTGGGGCGTCGCGGCACAGACTGCCATGCAAGTCGCTTGTCCGTCAGGCCCCGCCGGGGCTTACTGGCCGCCTCGCCCGCCCGACCGGAGGTTCCTGATGCGTCGCCGTCACCTGCTTGCCCTGCTGCCCGGCGCCCTGGCCGCTCCCTCCCTCGCGACCGCACAGGCCAGCTATCCGGCCCGCACGGTGCGGGTCATCGTGCCCTTCCCGCCCGGTGGCACGACGGATTTCATCGCGCGCCTGGTCAGCGCCCGGCTGTCCACCGCCTTCGGCCAGACCTTCGTGGTCGAGAACCGCGCCGGCGCCGGCGGCACGGTGGGATCCGATGTGGTGGCAAAAAGCCCGCCGGATGGCCTGATGCTCATCGTCTCCAACATCGCCAGCTTCGGGGTCGCGCCCGCGGTCTATCGCACCCTGCCCTACAATCCGGTCGGCGATTTCGCGCATGTGGCGCTGATGGCGGAAATCCCTTCGGTCCTCGCCGTCAATGTCAGCAGCCCGATCCGCACCCTGGCGGAATTCATCGAGGCGGCAAAGGCGCGGCCGGGGCTGAATGTCGGCTCGCCGGGCAATGGCACCTCCTCCCACACCAAGCAGGCGATCCTGCAGCGCTCCGCGGGCATCGAGACCACCCATGTGCCCTATCGCGGCAGCGGGCCGATGATGAACGATGTGGCGGGCGGTGCGCTGGAAGCCATGATCACGACGCTGGTGGAGGCCGGGCGCAACGAGCGCTTCCGCCTGCTGGCCGTCACGGCGGATACGCGGGTGCCGGGCTGGCCCGACCTGCCCACCTTCAAGGAGCTGGGCCATCCGGACCTGGTGGCGTCGACCTGGTTCGGCCTGTCGGCCGCCGCGGGCACGCCGCCGGCCATCGTGAACCGGCTGAATGCGGAGGTGCTGGCCGCGCTGGCGACGCCGGAGATCACCGCCAAGCTGATCGAAACCGGGGCCACGCCGCGGCGGATGACGGCGCCGGAATACGGCGCCTTCGTCGCGGCCGAGGTGAAGCGCTGGGCGGAGGTGGTGCAGACGGCGGGGATTCGCATCGACTGACCGCGACCCCACAGGGCTTGACCAGCCGGGCCCGGCGCGGTTCCCCTCACCCATGGATGACACGCCGGACCCAGCACCCCCCCCGGTGAAATCGGAAGCCCAACGCGCGCGCGAAGCTCGGCTCGCTGCCGCGCTGCGGGAGAACCTGCGCCGCCGCAAGGCGCAGGCCAGGGCACGGGCCGAACCGCCGCCGCCGTGTGAGCCGCCGGCGGAAGACTGAGGGATTGGACGCCCGCGCCCGCATCGGGTAACCCGGCGCTCCCCCGCTACCCGAAGGCCGCTGCCCCATGTCCATCATGCCCGACACCTGGATCCGCCGCATGGCGCAGGAATCGGCGATGATCGAGCCTTTCGTCGAGAGCCAGCGGCGGGAGGGTGTGATCTCCTACGGCCTGTCCAGCTACGGCTACGACGCCCGCCTGGCCGACGAGTTCAAGATCTTCACCAACGTCGACAATGCGGTGGTGGATCCGAAGGTGTTCTCGGACCAGGGCTTCGTGACGCGTCGGGGCGAGACCTGCATCATCCCGCCGAACAGCTTCGTGCTGTGCCACACCATCGAGTATTTCCGCATTCCCCGAGATGTGCTGGTGATCTGCCTCGGCAAATCCACCTATGCGCGCTGCGGATTGATCGTGAACGTCACGCCGCTGGAGCCCGAATGGGAAGGCCAGGTGACCATCGAGATCAGCAACACCACCCCCCTGCCCGCCCGCATCTACGCCAATGAGGGCATCTGCCAATTCCTGTTCCTGCAGGGCAGCGCGCCGCCCGAGGTCAGCTATGCGGACCGCAAGGGCAAGTACATGCGCCAGCGCGGCGTCTCGCTGCCGAAGCTGTGACAGGCGGGGCGTAACGACCCGACGGCCCCCTCACCCCGCCGTCGGCACAGATGCCGCCCCCCATGAGCGGGGGAAGGAAGAGACTGATTCTCCAGCGCCTGTTAGGATCTCCCATGGACCGCATCCGCATCCGCGGCGGCAAGCCGCTTTCGGGCAATATCCCGATCGGCGGCGCCAAGAACGCCACCCTGCCGCTGATGGCCGCCGGCCTGCTCTCGGACGGGCCATTGACGCTGGAGAATGCGCCGGACCTCGCCGATATCGCCACCATGCGCGCCCTGCTGGTGCAGCACGGCATGAAGGTGGAGCACGACAAGCCCGGGCGGCGGCTCGTGCTGTCCGGTGCGGCGGATAATCTCGTGGCGCCCTACGACCTGGTGCGGAAGATGCGTGCTTCCGTGCTGGTGATGGGGCCGCTGGTGGCCCGCTTCGGGGAGGCGCGCGTTTCGCTGCCCGGCGGCTGCGCCATCGGCACGCGCCCGGTGGACCTGCACATCAAGGGGCTGGAGCAGATGGGCGCCGTCTTCGATCTCGAAGGCGGCTACATGCATGCGAAGGCGCCCGCCGGCTTGCGTGGCGCCACCATCATCTTCCCGCAGGTCAGCGTCGGCGCCACTGAGAACCTGCTGATGGCGGCGACGCTGGCGGAAGGCACGACGGAGCTGGTGAATGCGGCGCGGGAGCCGGAGATCGGCGACCTCGCCATGTGCCTGATGCGGATGGGCGCGCGGATCGAGGGCATCGGCACCGACCGGCTGGTGGTCGAAGGCGTCAAGCGCCTGGGCGCCGCCACGCACCCGATCATCCCGGACCGGATCGAGGCCGGCACCTATGCCTGCGCCGCAGCCATCACCGGCGGCACCGTGCTGCTGGAGGGCGCGCGGATGGTCGATCTCGGCGCCGTGGTCCGCACGATGCGCGAATGCGGGGTGGATGTTGCGGAGGAGACAGCCGGGCTGCGCGTCACCCGCCGGAACGGGTTGCGCGGCGCCGATGTGATGACCGAGCCCTTCCCCGGCTTCGCCACCGACATGCAGGCGCAGTTCATGGCGCTGATGTGCGTGGCCGAGGGTGCCAGCATGATCACGGAGACCATCTTCGAGAACCGCTTCATGCATGTGCCGGAGCTGACCCGGATGGGCGCGCGCATCAAGTACCACGGGCAATCCGCCATCGTGCGCGGCGTGCCGAAGCTGTCCGGTGCCCCGGTGATGGCGACGGACCTGCGCGCCAGCGTGTCCCTGGTGCTGGCCGGCCTCGCGGCGCAGGGGGAGACCATCGTGAACCGCGTCTATCACCTGGACCGGGGGTATGAGGCGCTCGAGCAGAAGCTGTCCGCGGTCGGGGCGGAGATCGAGCGGGTCTGACTATCCCTCCGTCCGCAGGACGAAGCGCAGCTTCTCCGCCAGCTCCTGCCGGCGATAGGGCTTGGAGAGCAGCACCACGCCAGGGTCGAGCCGGCCGTGATGCACCACGGCATTCTCGGTATAGCCCGAGGTGTACAACACCCGCAGCCCCGGCCGCAGCAGCAGGGCGGAGACGGCGAGCTGCGGGCCGGACATGCCGCCGGGCATCACCACATCGGTGAACAGCACGTCGATCCGCGCGTCACCGCGCAGGATCTCCATCGCCTCCCGCCCGTCGCGCGCGGCCAGCACGGTGTAGCCCAGCAGGGTCAGCTCACCCCCCACATGGGCGCGCACCATGTCGTCATCCTCCACCACCAGCACCGATTCCGTGCCGCCACCGATGCGGACGGCCGCGGGGCGCGCCGAGGCGCGTAGCGCACCGCTGCCCAGGGCGCGCGGCAGGTACAGCTTGACGGTGGTGCCCTGGCCGGGCTCCGAATAGATCTTCACATGGCCCTGGGACTGCTTGACGAAGCCATAGACCATGCTGAGGCCGAGCCCGCTGCCGCGGCCGAATTCCTTGGTGGTGAAGAACGGCTCGAAGGCCTGGCTGGCCACGTCGGGCGTCATGCCCTGCCCCGTATCGGTGACGGCAATCACCAGATATTCGCCAGGGGACACCTCGTCATTCTGTGCGGCGTAGGCGGCGTCCAGTTCCGCCTCCGCCACCTCCACCGTCAGCAGGCCGCCATAGGGCATGGCATCGCGCGCATTGAGCGCCAGGTTCAGCAGCGCCGCCTCCAGCTGGGACGGGTCCACCAGCGCGGGCGGCAGCCCCGGCGGCAGCTCGTAGCGGGTTTCCACATGCGCGCCGAGCGTCCGGCGCAGCAGCGGCTCGATCCGGTCGATTTCGGCGGAAATATCCGCGGCCCGCGGCTCCAGCGGCTGGCGGCGGGCGAAGGCGAGCAGGCTGCGGGTCAGGTCGCCGCCGCGCTCGGCCGCCATGCGGGTGGTCTCGGCCAGCTGCAGCAGATCCGGGTCATGCTCCAGCCGTTCGGCGAGCAGCTCGGCACTCCCCAGGATCACGGTCAGCAGATTGTTGAAATCATGCGCCAACCCGCCGGTCAGCTGGCCGACCGCCTCCATCCGCTGGGCGCGCAGCAGCTTGCGATTCAGCTCGATGATCGCCTCGCGCTGCTGTTCCAGCGATTCCGCGCTGCGGTTCAGCACCGCCATCAGGCTGCCCAGCTCGCCCTTCGGGTGGGGCTCGGGGATGCGGGTGGCGAGATCGCCCTGGCCAAGCCGGGTTGCCATGGTGGCGATGCGCGCGACCTCCCGGCGGATCGTGACCTCGCCGATCACCCAGACCGCGGTGCCGAGCAACAGGGACAGGATGGCGAGGATGGCCAGATCTTCCCGCAGCCGCCGGTCGGCCGGCGCCAGAAGGTCCTGCTGGTTCTGCCCGACCAGTACGCGCAACCCGGCTTCCGCCACATGCGGCGCGGTGCCGGCGGCCCAGATGACGGTGGCGCCATCCTCCTCGCGCAGCGTCGATGTCTGCCCCGCACCAGCGGACAGGGCGAAGCGGCCCAGCGGCGCGCCGAGCAGCGACTGTCCCAGGCGCCGCGCCCGTGCCGGGCCAGGCTGCCAGACCAGCACCATGCCGTGCTGGTCCAGCAGCAGAATTTCCATCCCCGGCAGGTGGAGCCGCGGATCCTCCCGCACCACCCGCTCCAGATCGAGCCCGGCCAGAATGACGGATTCCAGGTCGCCGGCCCAGTTGCGCACCGGCCGGACGACCTGCAGCACGGCGCTGCCGCTCATCCGACCGAAGGCGGCGTCCAGCACCAGCCCGTCTTCCACGGTCTGCGCGCGCTGGAAATAGCTGCGATCCGCGAAGCTCTGCTCACGCCCCGACTGGAGCGAGTCACAGAACAGCCGGCCCTCGCGGTCGGTGGTCAGGATGCCGGTGTATTGCGGATACTGCGCGCGGACCCGCGCCAGGAACACGGAGCAGCCTTCGCGGCTTTCGGTCTGCAGGTCGCGCGCCCGGGCGAGGCCATAGAGAAGCTGGCCCGTGGCGAGGATCCGCGCTTCCAGGTCGCGTGCAACCTGGGAGGAGGCATCGACGATGCGTGCGGTGGCGGCCTCGACCTGGACCCCGCGCTCATGAAACGAGCGCAGGCCAAGCAGCAATCCGGGCAGCAGCATGGACATGGCAACAAGCCACAGCAGGCGAGCTCGGATGCTCATGCCCAGGCTACCCCCATTTAGGCGTCGTGAAGCCGGACCGCTCAGCCCGGCCCTGGGGGCCAGCCTAGGCGGCCCCTTCCTGGCGCCATCTTGGCGCCGCAACTGCCCGGACGGGCCATTTGCCGCCGAAAACTGCGCGGCGCGTCCGCAGTCGCAATGATGCTGGCATGGGTGCTTAACGCCTGCAACTGCACTGCGACACTACATCATTTTTTAGCGGAACATTCCGCCGCCGTCCACGTCGACCACCGTGCCGTTGATGTAGGCGGCACGAGAGGAGGCCAGGAAAACCGAGAGGTCGGCGATCTCCGCCGCCTCGATGGCGCGGCCATAGGGCAGGCCGGTCAGGGTCTCGGCCCAGCGTTCCGCGTCGCCGAACTGGATCTGGGCGTTGACCCGCGCCTGGGTCTCCATCCGATCCGTCCGCGTCGCCGCCGGGTTGATGCCGAGAACGCGCACGCCGCTGGCCTGCGCCGCGCCACCCAGTGCGGAGGTGAAGGCCACCAGCGCCGCATTTCCCGCACCGCCGCAGATATAGCCCATGCGCGGCGCCCGGCCGGCCATGCCGATGATGTTGAGGATGACGCCGGCGCGCTTCGCCTCCATCGCCGGATAGTACAGCTGGCACAGATGGATGTAGCCGAGCACCTTGAGGTCCCAAGCCTGCTGCCACCGGGCGAAGGGGATGTCCTGCAGCCGGCCGGCGGGGATAGCGCCGGCATTGTTCACCAGGATGTCGATCTCCGGGAAGGCGGCGTGCAGGCGCTCGCGTTCGATCGGCTGGGACAGGTCGGCCGCCAGCGTCTCCACCCGCACCTGCGCCGCGCCGCGCACCGCATCGGCCGCCACGCCCAACGTCGCGGCATCGCGCCCGACCAGCACCAGGTCGCAGCCCTCCGCCGCAAAAGCCTGGGCGCAGGCCAGGCCGATGCCCTTGGACCCGCCGGTGATCAGCACGCGCCGGCCGGCGAGGTTCATGTCCATGCGCGTCAGACTTCCATCTCGATGACGAAGGGCCGGTCGCTGGCGAAGCTCTGGCGCATCAGGTCGGCGACGCCCTCCAACGTATTGGTCCGTGCGGCTTCCACGCCCATGCCGTTGGCAAGCTTTACCCAATCGAGATTCGGGTTGCCGAGGTCCAGCATGTCCATCGCCGTGCGCCCCGGATTGGCGCCGACGCCGTGATATTCGCCGATCAGGATCTGGTACTTGCGGTTGGAGATGATGACGGTGGTGACCGGCAGCTTCTCCCGCGCCTGGGTCCACAGCCCCTGCAGCGTGTACATCCCGGAGCCATCGGCCTGCAGGTTGATGACGCGCCGGCCCGGCGCGCCGATCGCGGCGCCGGTGGCCAGCGGAATGCCGCAGCCGATGGCACCCCCGGTGATGTGCAGCCAGTCATGCGCCGGCGCGGCGTGGGTGAACTTGTAGAAGCCGCGGCCGAAGGACACGGATTCATCCGCGATCACGGCATGGTCCGGCATCAACGCCGCCAGCGTCTGCGCCAGGCCTTCCGGGGTCGGCGTGCCGCGCACCGCGTCCGGTCGCGGGCCCGGATCGGCGAAGGCCGCCTGCGGTGCCCCGAGTTCGTCCGCCAGCGCGGTCAGCGCCTGGATCGGGTCGGCCTCATACCGCGTCAGCAGCAGGATGTCGGCGTCCTCGCGGTGGTGGCGGGACGGCTTGTTGGGATAGGCGAAGAAGCCCACCGGCGCCTTGGAATTCACCAGGATGATGGTGGTGTAGGGCTTCAGCGCCTCGATCGCGAGGTCGACCGGATAGGGCACGCGCTCCAGCTGCATGCGGCCCTGGCCACGCTCGACGCGGCTGTTCGACATCTCCGCCAGCACATGCGCGCCGGTCGCCTGGGCGATGCGCCAGGCCAGCGCCTGCGCCTGCTGCGTCAGCGCCAGGCCGCCGAGCAGGATCAGCACATCCTTGCGGCCGCGCAGCGCCTTCGCGGCGTTGTGGATCGCCAGCGGGTCGGCCTGCGGCGCGGCGGGCACCGGCAGGGCGGCGGCCGGGCCACCCGGCGCCTCGTCCCAGCAGGTATCCGACGGCAGGATCAACGTGGCGATCTGGCCCGGGGAAGTCCGCGCGGCCTGCACCGCCACGGCGGCATCACGGGCCACCTCGGTCGCCTTCTCCACCGTGCGGACCCAGCCGGAGACGCCGCGGGCGAAACCCTCGGTATCCGCGGTGAGCTGGGCGTCCAGCGGGCGGTGATAGGTTGCCTGGTCGCCGACGCAGTTGACCATGGCGGACCGGGCACGGCGGGCATTGTGCAGATTGGCCAGGCCGTTCGCGAGGCCCGGGCCGCAATGCAGCAGCGTCGCCGCCGGCTTGCCGGTCATGCGGAAATAGCCATCGGCCATGCCGGTGACGACATTCTCCTGGAGCCCGAGCACGCAGCGCATGCCCGGAATGCGGTCCAGCGCGGCGACGAAATGCATCTCGCTCGTGCCGGGGTTCGCGAAACACGTATCCACCCCCGCGCCGAGCAGGGTGTGCACCAGACTTTCGGCTCCGTTCACCGCAATCCTCCCCAATGACAGGGGCGCAAGGTGCGCGGGCCGGGGCGCTGCCGCAAGGGTGCGGAAAGATTGCCCTTTCTCCATTTTGTGGCCCGGAGGTGAACCGTGGGTTACGCGCGGCGCCGTATTTGGCAATGATAACGATCGCGTCAGAAGGGGGGCTTCGGCGCGTATTGGGGGAGGTTCCGGGCATGCCGCGCCTGGCCATTGCATTCTTCTGCTCGGGCTTCGCCGCCCTGCTCTGCCAGATCGTCTGGCAGCGCATGCTCGGCATTTTTGCGGGTTCCGACACGATATCCGCCGCGCTGGTGGTGGGCGCCTTTTTGGCCGGGCTGGGGCTGGGCTCCATCATCGGGGCGAAGCTGGCGGACCGGCTCTCGCCCTATCACGCGCTGCTGGGCTTCGCCCTGGCGGAAGCCGGGGTCGCGGTCTTCGCGCTGGTCTCCAAGCTGTTCCTGTATGACTTCCTGGCCACGGACCTGGCTGGCGTGGTGGACAGCCCGGTTGCGATCTTCGCACTGTGCTTCGCGGGGCTGGTGTTGCCGACCACGCTGATGGGCGCATCACTGCCGCTGCTGGCGCGCGCGGTGGCGACCAGCCTGGACACGGTGGCGGAGCGAATCGGCAGCCTCTACGGCCTCAACACCCTGGGCGCCGGGCTTGGCGCCCTGCTCGGCGGCTGGGTGCTGGTGGGGCATCTCGGCTTCGTCGGCGCGCTGGCGCTGGCCGCGGGGCTGGATGTGCTGGCGGCCCTGCTGGCGCTGACCCTGCTGCCGGGCCTGTCCCGCATCGCGCCGCCACCGCCGTCCCGCACCGCCGCCGCCGCGCAGGCCGAGCCCTTCGGCAGCCTGCGGCTGTGGTGCCTGCTGGTGTTCCTCTCCGGCTACATCATCGTGGCGATGGAGATCGTCTGGGTGCGGCTGATGGGGCAGATCGGGCAATACCATGCCTACCTGTTCCCCACCGTGCTCGGCATCTTCCTGCTGGCGGATGGAGCCGGCATCGCGGTGGCGTCGCGCATGGTGCGGCGGATGCGGGACCCGCGGCCGGCTTTCTTCCTGACCCAGGCGGGCGGCTTCGCGCTGGGGGCGGCGCTGATCCTGCTGCTGGTCTGGGCGCTGCCGCATTGGCCGATCAACCAGTATGTCTCGGCCGACATGCAGCGGCTGCGCGATGGCGGGCTGGTGACCACGGTGCTGCTGACCCTGTTTGTCGTGGGCCCGCCGAGCTTTCTGATCGGCATGACCTTCCCCTTCGTGCAGCGCGCCGTGCAGCAGGATCTGGCCAGTGTCGGCGCAAGGGTCGGCTGGGTGCAGCTGTCCAACATCCTGGGCAATGCGGCGGGTTCGATCCTGACCGGGCTGGTGACCTTCCACCTGATCGGCACCGCCGGCACCCTGCAGTTGCTGGCGGCGCTGTCGCTGTTGCTGATGCTGGGCTGGCTGTGGCGTGCCGGGCGAGGGCGCCGGCCGGAGATGGCGCTGGCCGCGGCCTGCGGCGTGGCGCTGGTGGCGCTGCCGGGCAATGCGGCGCTGTGGTCCCGCCTGCATGCCGAAAAGCCCGGCCAAACGGTCGCCTGGTCCGAGGACCGGTCCGGCATCGCCTTCTTCCGCGACGAGAACCGGCCCGGCGAGGGTCCGCACGGTCCCTTCTTCATCCAGGGCTTCAGCCAGGGGCGCATCCCCTTCCTGCCGATCCACCAGTTCCTCGGCGCGGTGGGGCCGCTGCTGCACCCGGACCCGAAGGCGGTGCTGTGCATCGGCATCGGCTCGGGCGGCACGCCCTGGGCGGCCGGCGTGTCGCCCGCCACGCAATCGGTGCGCGCCATCGAACTGGTGGGGCCGGTGCTGACGGCGCATGCGGAGATCGCCGAGCGCTACCCCACCAGCCCGATCGCCGAGATGCTCGGGAATTCGCGCTGGGCGCTGGAGTATGGCGATGGCCGCCGCGCTTTGGCGCGCGGCGAGGAGTTGTACGACGTGATCCAGGCCGATGCGATCCTGCCCGAGGGCTCGCATTCCGGCCTGCTCTACTCCGCTGAATTCCTGGAACAGGTCCGCACCCGGCTGGCGCCCGGCGGCATCTATGTGCAGTGGGGGCCGAGCCGTCGCGTGGTGGCGACCTTCGCCGCCGTCTTCCCGCACACGCTGCTGCTGATGCCCGGCTCCGTGCTGATCGGCTCCAACACCCCGATCCCCTACGATCCGGCGCGGCTGGCGGCGCGTTTCGCGCAGCCGGAGGTTTCGGCACATCTGGCCCGCGGCAACCGGGATTTCGGCGACTATGCCGCGCTGTTCGCGGCGCCGGCACTTTCCTGGGCGCCAGGGTCCCGCCGGCCGGAAGTGGCGCTGACCGATGTCTTCCCGCGCGACGAATTCTACCTGAACAACAGCGTCCGCCACACCCAGGCGCTGCGCCGGCCCGAGGATCTGCTGGAGGCGGAATAGGCACCGGGATGGCGACAGGCGGCGCGGCGGCGTAGGCTGTCGCCGCGCGACTCCGGATGATGCCGATGAAGAAGGTTCTACTGGTCGGCTTCATCTGCGGGGCGCTGGCCGTGCTGGTGTTCCACCAGGGCACGCAATATGTGCTTCACCACCAGTTTGCGCTGATCAAGCTGCTGCCCTTCGTGCCCGATGCCTTCCGCCCTGCCTCCGCCGGGTTCAGCCTGCGGCCGGTGGCGCCCTATGGCGTACCGCAGGTGCTGTCGATGGCCTTCTGGGGCGGGCTCTGGGGCATTGTCCTGGCCGCGCTGATCCGCTGGGGGCGGATGCCGGACCTGCTGACCGGCTTCATCCTTGGCGCCGTGGTCTGCTCCGTGGTCGCCCTCACTTTGGTGGCGCAGTACCGCGGCGTGCCGATGTGGGCCGGCGGCAATACCCTGATCTGGGCGCGGGCGGCACTGCTCAACGGCGCCTTCGGCTGGGGCGCGGCCTTCCTGATGCGGCCCTTCTCGCTGCGCGGTGGCTGAGCGCGCGCCTCAGCCCGTCAGCCGACCCAGCAGGGCGGTAAGGTCCGCCAGACGCCGGCAGCCGGTCTTGCGGCGGATCGCGGCCAGCTGGTCCTGCACCGTCGCCACCGAGATCTGCCGCGCCGCGGCATGCTGCGCCAGCGTCCGCCCCGCGGCGAGCGAGGCGGCCAGCGCGCCCTCCGCCGGCGTCAGCCCGAAGGCCTGGCGCAACAGCGGTGCGCGGGGACGGCTGCGGTTGCGGTCATCCGTCACCAGCAGCATGGCGCCGGCGAAGCCTTCCGGCGCGCCGAAGGCCTCAAGCCGCCGCAGCGGCACCGCCTGAACCAGATAGGGCGGCGCGCCGCTTGGGCGTGGCAGCGCCACGCATGCGGCATCCGGCATCATCTTCACCTTGCCGGAGATCGCGGCAAGGGCGGCGCCCACCGCGCGGGCCAGTGCCTGCCGCGCGGTGGCATGCGTGGTGGCAAGGCCGCCCTCCGCCGCCAGCGCCAGCCCATCCTGCTGCGCGGCCATCGCCTCCACCGCCGGATTGGTGACGATGGTGCGGCGCTGGCGGTCCAGCAGCACAACCCCCTGGCGCAGCGCCGAGAAGCCCATGCGCATGGCGCGTGCCGCCTGCCAGCCATCGGCCGCCAGGCGATGCTCCATCACCAGCGCACGCCGCAGATGCGGAAAGATCGGGCCGAGCAGCGCTTCCTCCGCCGGGCCGAAGGGTGCCGCGCGGAGGGATCGGTGGAAGGCGATGCGGCCCACCATGCCCTCCGCCGTCTGCATGGTGGCCGACAGGCAGTGGAAGGCGCCGTCGCGCGGGGCCTTCCATTCGTTCCAGATGGCCGAGCGGCGATAGGCCGCGAGCGGCACCAGCCGGCCCATGTTCAGCACACCCTCCCCCTGCCCGACGGCGGCGGCGGCCCAGGGGTCGCGGTGGATCCAGTAATCCTGGTAGCCGGCGGTCACATCCGGGGCCAGGCCGCCCCCCTCGCAGCGGCTTTCGCGCAGCACGCCACCCTCATACTGCATCAGATGCACGGCATGGGTGCTGGCCTGCAGGCGTTCCGCCAGCGGGGCGATGGCATTGGCCAACCCACGCCCGTCCATCACGGCGGCGTAGATGTCCAGCGCAAGAACCTCTGGCGTGCCCGGCGGATCGCTCACGGCGTAAACAATATCACGTTGCCGGAAATGTGTAAGCGGTCACGGGAAAATGAGTCGTGCCGGATATAGCGCTGGTTGTTCGGGCTCGCTTGCACGGCAGCAGGGCCACGGCCACCTTGGCCGCATGCCCAATGCCCTTCGCGTCCAGCCCGACCCCTCCGATCCGCGCCTGACCCGACGTGTCACGGGCCTGGACCACACCGGCCAGGCCATCGAGACCAGCGTGACGGTGGAACGGCCGCTGACGCTGTATCTGAACGGGCAGGAGATCGTCACCATGATGACGATCCTGGACCGGCCGGAGGACCTGGCGCTCGGCTACCTGCTGAACCAGGGCATGCTGCGCCGGGCGGATCGGGTGACCGGCGTGGAGTATGACGAGGACCTTCAGGTGGTCATCGTCCGCACCGAGGCGAAGACGGATTTCGAGGCCAAGCTGCGCAAGAAGACCCTGACCTCCGGCTGCGCCCAGGGCACCGCCTTCGGCGACCT